>Ga0224497_10001443_pt1 | contig 15194 bp, 14 predicted proteins | sample SF_Jul11_sed_USG_4_FD_167970 | JGI IMG/M metagenome (GOLD analysis project Ga0224497, IMG submission 167970) | Sediment microbial communities from San Francisco Bay, California, United States - SF_Jul11_sed_USGS_13 | ecosystem: Environmental > Aquatic > Marine > Sediment | place: USA... | reverse complement strand
AATATCGTCCCGGAGGAAAAGCGCGATATTGGATCGCACATAAAACTTCGCGAGGAGGGCCAAGAGGGAATTGCTGGTTCGTTGAGTACGGAGACCACCGGCATCCAGATGATCAAAGCGGATCCCAAGCAAGAGACGATCGGTGGCGAGCACATTGGCTTCTACGGTTAGTCCGGTTGCCGTCTCATCAAAGGTCCTGTTGAAGGAGTTTGGAAGATTGGCAATGTGATCGACCACAAAGGCCGCATAGATATCTACCATATAATACCGGACATTGGTGGCGAATCCGTATCGGCTCCAACTCACATCGGCCATCGTCGAGACTTTGGCGTTATTGCTACCGAAGTACGCAAAGCCGGAAAAATTGGCCGAAAAATAGTCGCTTTGAGCGAAGTCGAAGCGCGTCATGACATACCAATCTTTGGGATTGTTGGAGTCGCCGAAGGGTTCATTGGCCCCGTTGAGAATACCAACCTGGTATAAAAACCACTCGCCAAAGGGCCGCCCATGAATGTCGAGACCCATCTCGGCGACGGCATGAAAAAGCGACGGAGCCGTCGGCAAGATAGCGGTGCCACTTCGATCGAACAATCCATGAAATTTACTCGCAAAGGCTGCCGGTGTGAGCCCAATTCGGTTCATGGTTGGAAGCATAAACGATCCATTATCCACGGAATTGTCTCCGACCAGCTCAAACTGTTGGCGAAGCGTGGCATAGGAGGAATAGGCGGAAGGATCGAATTTCCCTACTCGGAGATGCGCCCAATCATGTTGCCCGATATTGTTGAAGGTCAGGAAGGCGCGTTCAACCCCGGTTTCATCTTCTTCCAAGTTTGATTCGACTTCAGCAAAAAATCCGACATTATTGGTGACCGTGCCAGCGGTGAATAAACTAAACACTTCAGGAAAACCAAATTCTGTCCGGTCTTCGGGATTGCCATCAATGTTGCTGCCTGGGGCATGGCGAGCATAGTCCACCATTCGCAGGACATTCCCACGTAGGCGGAAGCCTAGATAGTTTGTGACATCATCTAAGGTCAGGTCTCCCAGTCGAAACTTTTTGGTGGTTCCGCCGTCTTCAGTGCCCGGCAGTTGATAGCCATTTTCTAAAAACCGTTCGCCGGTTCGATTGAGTCGAGGCGCGCGCGTATGACAGACCGCGCAGTTCACGTCATACTTTCTCGCAAAAGCCGGAATGGCTTGGGCATCTGTTGTCGCGAACTCTTGACTGACTAGGACGACACAAAAGAGGAAAAGAAACTTCTCGACAATTCCGGTACTAGGCCATTTCATCGAAATTCGTGGGTAGGAGGGGGAGAAACAGGTTTGCCAGGTGACCACTAGATTAAATATGGAAGAGGTTGCGAATTATGTCAAGAAAAATGCCAAAAATTCCTTTCGACATGCATTGAGGAAGGAACACGATATATGTGGAATGACAGGCATCTTTCTGAACGACGTTGCCTCATTTTTGGGATGCAAAATCAGGAAGGATTCCGAGCCGTGAATTTCGAGAACGCCACCATTGGCCCAGGCTGTATAGCTTGCCACAGCAGAGCATTCCTAGTATGCTCGGGGCTAAACACCCTACTGTGATAGAGGAAAAACGGATTCATGGACATTCCTGACAATATTCAAGGATGCCGGGAAGGGATTGATCGGCTTGATGACGAAATTCTCAAGCTGTTGAATGAGCGCTCCCAATACGTGATTCAAGTCGGGCATCTAAAGAAACAACAAGATGCCTCAGCCCATCTCCACACGCAAGGCCGGGAAGTGGCCATTGTAGAACGGCTCATGGCCAACAATCCTGGACCGTTTCCTAGTGAAGCCCTCCGGCCGGTCTATCGCGAAATCATGTCGGCCTCTCTCTCGTTGGAAGGTACTCAGACGATTGCGTATTTAGGCCCGCCCGCCACTTTTACCCATCTGGCGGCTATGCGGAAATTTGGAGAATCAGCCCAATACATTCCGGTGAATAGTATTAAGGATGTGTTTGATGACGTTGAACGCGGGCGCATGCGGTTTGGCGTGGTGCCCATTGAAAATTCTACAGAAGGTGTGGTCAATCATACCTTAGATTTGTTTGTAGATTCGCCCTTGTTGATTTATGGCGAAGTCATGTTGGAAATTTCCCATCATTTTTTATCCAAAGCAAAAAAGATCGAGGACATCAAAACTGTTTGTTCTCATCCACATGCAATTGCGCAATGCCGGAATTGGTTGGAAACCCACTTGCCTTCGGTCTCGATAGTGGAGGAGCCAAGCACGGCTCGCGCTGCTGAACGGTGCGTCAACGATCCCACGGCTGGGGCTATCGCGTCAGAATTGGCGTCGCAACTATACGGCTTGAACATTTTGCGGTCTCGCATCGAAGATAACATCAATAATTTTACAAGATTTTTGATTCTGTCTCTCCGGGGTGCCGAACGTACCGGTCGAGATAAAACGTCGTTTATCGTTTCGGCCAAAGATCGAGTAGGAGCGCTGTATGATCTGATTCGTCCCTTCTCCTCCTATGGCATCAATTTGACGAAAATTGAGTCGCGTCCTACTCGTCGGAAAGTCTGGGAATATTTATTTTTTATGGATCTGGAAGGGCATCAAGATGATGACCGCGTGAAGAAAGCCCTGGATGAAGTGAAGTCGCGGTGTTTGTTTTTGAAAGTGCTGGGCTCCTATCCCATTCACCAATAATCTCCGTTCACAAAACCTTCAGAATACGACCGGATTGCTTGATATGGCTTTGCATGTTCATCCGACCATTGCTTCGTTGAAACCCTATTCTCCTGGGAAACCACTCTCGGAACTGGAACGAGAGCTAGGGATTTGTGAAGCCATTAAATTAGCTTCCAATGAAAATCCTTGGGGACCGTCTCCGAAGGCACTTCAAGTGCTTGAACATGCTTCAGCCTCATTGCATCGGTATCCTGATGGCGGAGCGCATGATTTGCGGCAGGCCTTAGCGAAGAAATGGCAAGTGTCGAATGATCAAGTTCTGGTGGGCAATGGGTCTGATGAAGTGATTAGCCTTCTTATCAAAACCTTTTTAGCCCCTGGCGATGAAGCGGTGATGGCTGATCTGACATTTGTCATGTATCGCTTGTCGGTCTTAGCGTCACATGGCGTACCAGTTGAAGTGCCGTTAAAGAACTGGACACATGATTTGTCAGCCATGGTGGATGCCGTCACTGACCGGACTCGGCTCTTTTTTATCTGTAATCCGAATAATCCGACGGGTACGATGGTGTCCGCCACAGAGATAGAATCGGCCCTGGCCAAAATTCCGGCGCACGTGGTGGTGGTATTCGATGAGGCCTATTATGAATATGTCCGGGATTTGGAGTACCAGGATAGTTTGCGCTATGTTCGGGAAGGACGAACGGTTGTGGTGTTGCGGACTTTTTCGAAAATCTATGGGCTTGCTGGCTTGCGCGTAGGGTATGGAATCACCACGTCTGAGATTGCTGGCTTTGTGAATCGGGTACGTCCTCCCTTTAATGTGAATAGTCTGGCCCAGGTAGCTGCCCAGGCTGCCTTATTGGATGACGAGCATGTGGCGAAAAGTCGTGCCATGAACGATGCTGAAATGACTTTTCTGGAAGCAGGTTTGACGGCTATGGGCTTCAAACCGATTCCATCTCAGGCAAATTTTATTTATATGGATGTGGGTATGGATGGTGCGGCTCTGTATGATGCGCTGCTTCGAGAAGGGGTGATCGTACGCCACATTAGGGGATCGATGATTCGTGTGACGATTGGCCAGCCCACAGAAAACCGTCGGTTTTTAGAAGCTGTTGAACACGTACTACCAACCTTGTCCAAATCCGCTTGAGTTGAGAAACGTATGATTATTGTTTTGAAACCCGAAGCGACAGAACAGGATATCGAGCATTTAGTGGATCGTCTTCGTTCTCTAGGGTTGAAATCGCAAATCACGAAAGGCGAGGAACGAACCGTAGTGGGCGTCATTGGAGATGAGCGGGTCTTGCAAGGCCAGCCGTTAACCGTGTTCCCAGGTGTGGAAAGTGTGACGCCCATTTTGGCTCCGTGGAAGTTAGTCAGTCGAGAGTTTCAACCACATGACTCAGTCATTGATGTGGCGGGGATTCAAATCGGGGGCCCTAAAATTACGGTGATGGCTGGCCCCTGTGCTGTGGAGAAATTAGAGATTACCGTCGGTATTGCGAAGGAAGTGGCCAAGGCTGGTGCCACCATTCTACGAGGAGGCGCCTATAAACCGCGGTCTTCGCCGTATTCATTCCAGGGATTGGGTCAGGAAGGCCTGGCTTTTTTGGCCGAAGCGCGAAAGCAAACGGGTCTGCCAGTGGTGAGTGAAATTCTTGATGCGCGCGATCTGGGCTATTTTTTGGAGCATGCGGATATCATTCAGATTGGTGCCCGCAATATGCAGAATTTTGAATTACTGAAAGAAGTTGGGGCTTATGATAAGCCGGTGTTATTAAAGCGAGGGTTGTCTGCGACGATAAAAGAGTTTCTGTTGTCCGCGGAATACATTATGTCTCGTGGCAATCGCAATGTGATGTTATGTGAGCGTGGGATACGGACATTTGAGACCCAATATCGTAATACGCTGGATCTTGCGGCTGTGCCGACATTGAAGGAGATGTCGCATTTACCAGTAATCGTGGATCCGAGTCATGCGACGGGGAATTGGAAGCTGGTCGCCCCAATGGCCAAGGCCGCGATTGCGGCTGGCGCCGATGGCTTATTGATCGAAGTCCATTCCAATCCAGAATGTGCCTTGTGCGATGGAGAAGAATCGCTGAAGCCCAGTCGATTTCACACCTTAATGAATGATCTCAAAAAGGTCGCGCAAGCTGTTGGGCGAGAACTCTAAAAATTTCCCCACCCAGTTTTAACCTTCTTGTCTTTTTTCTCATGGCAGACTTCTCTTCAGAATACCTATTTCAGCAAGTCACGATCATCGGTGTGGGTCTGTTGGGGGGATCACTCGGGCTGGTCTTGAAAGAGCAAAGTTTAGCCAAAACGGTTGTGGGGATTGGTCGTCGACAGGCCAATCTCGAATTGGCGGTGCAGCTTGGGGCGATTGATCGTTTTTTTTCGGAACCGCAGGAGGCCGTGCGAGACTCCGATTTCATTGTTTTAGCCACGCCGGTTGATACGTATGTTTCTCATGTTCAACGGTGGGGGCAGCATGTGCCTTCTGGTGCCATTGTCAGTGATGTGGGTAGCGTGAAGGGCAAATTGGTCTTTGATGTGGAGGCCGCCCTACCGTCGACGGCGAGTTTTGTTGGGGCCCACCCGATTGCTGGCAAAGAAAAGTCGGGCGTCGCTCATGCCACATCAAAGCTTTTTGCTGGGGCACGTTGCATTGTGACGCCTACTCCCCAGACCAATAAGTCGGCTCTGGCGAAAGTGCGTGGTTTATGGGGAAAAGCAGGATCTGAAGTTTTATCCATGGATCCCATGGTTCATGATTGGGTATTGGGGGCTGTGAGCCATCTTCCGCATATCGCGGCATTTTCGCTCATGCATGCGTTGCAAGATTTGCAAGACCTCACTCCTGAATCGTTACATTTATTGGATTTTTCCGGTGGTGGGTTGCGCGATACCACGCGCATTGCGGCCAGTTCTCCAGAGATGTGGCGGGATATTTGTTTAGCCAATCGCGAAAATTTATTGAAGATGGTTGACCAATACATTATGCAGCTTCAAGCATTTAAACAGCTTTTGAATGATCAAGACGGGACTGGCTTGGCGAATAATATTGAACAAGCTAAAACATTACGAGAAGGTTTGGCATGAGTCAGCTATCGATGGCACCCGCCACGGGCCCGCTTCGTGGGACGGTAACGTTTCCCGGCGATAAATCAATCACGCATCGGGCTTTAATATTGGGGGCGTTGGCTCAAGGCCACACTCGTATTACCGGATATTCGCAGGGCGAGGATTGTTTGAATACGCTTGGAGTGATTCGGGAATTAGGCATCGAGGTTCAGGATATTCCCGAAGGGTTGGACGTGATTGGCAAGGGACTTTGGGGGTTAACGGAACCTACTAACGTACTGGATTGTGGAAATTCTGGTACAGGGCTGCGTCTGTTAGCCGGAGTGTTGGCTGGTCAAAAATTCTTTTCAGTCTTGACCGGTGATGCATCGTTGAGAAGCCGGCCCATGGGTCGGGTGGTCAAGCCATTGCGACAAATGGGTGCGACCATTTCAGGCCGACGGGGTGGGGATTTGGCACCATTAGCGGTTCAGGGAGGAACCCTCCAATCAACGACGTATGAGTCTCCTGTGGCTAGTGCTCAGATTAAATCCTGCGTTCTTCTTGCGGGACTCTTTGCCGAAGGCACCACGACGATCAACGAACCGATGAAATCGCGTGATCATTCAGAGCGGATGCTGAAGTATTTTGGCGTTCCCCTGCAGGTTGAGGGTTGTACTGTTCATGTCCAAGGCCAACAGTCTTTTGAAGGAAAGCCCATCACCGTGCCTGGAGATATTTCGGCGGCGGCCTTTTTTCTTGTGGCCGCCTCGATTGTCCCGGACTCGGAAGTCCTGCTGACTGGCATTGGGTTAAATCCCGAACGGACGGGAGTCCTGGATGTGCTACTAGCCATGGGAGCCGATATTGCGATTCTCAACACACGGGAGGAGTCAGGTGAGCCGGTCGGTGATCTGCGTGTTCGGGCCACTCGGCTTTCCGGGACCACAATCGGGCCTGAATTGATTCCTAAGACCATTGATGAATTGCCGATTTTGTGTGTCGCAGCCGCGTTGGCAGATGGGGAAACACGTATTACGGGAGCTCAAGAGCTGCGCGTCAAGGAAACGGATCGTATTCATGCCATGGCAGTAGAACTCGTCAAGATTGGGGTGGAATTGGAAGAGCAGCCGGATGGCTTGATCATTCAGGGAGGCTCCACCCTGCGAGGAGCAATGTGCCAGAGTTATGGCGATCATCGTGTGGTCATGTCCTTGGCCATTGCCGGATTAGTCGCGAAGGAACCGGTGGTGATTAAGGATGTGGATTGCGTTGAAACCTCATTCCCGGGCTTTCATAGTAAACTGTTGGATTTATTGACAAATTCCAAGTGACGTTTATAATAGGGCTGAAATTTTGAGTCATGAGGAAAAGAGGACCGTTCAACCCCGTCGATTAGTGATTACCATTGACGGTCCAGCCGGGGCCGGAAAAAGTACGGTTTCCAAATGCTTGGCGGATCGTCTCCACTATGGATACCTTGATACCGGGGCGCTCTATCGGGCTCTTGCCTGGAAAGTGCAGCAAGAGCGCGTTGACCCCAATAATCTTGCTGACATTGAAGGACTCCTGTCTCACACGAGTATTGAGTTAATTGCTGACCACAATGGTTTTGCCATAACGATGGATGGTCGGCCCATGGTTCAACAGGAACTTCGTACCCCCGCCGTTAGTCAATTGGCTTCTTCCATCGCGGTCTTGCCGATTTTGCGAGAATGGTTGCTCCCGGTTCAGCAAGAGGTTGGGAAAGCTGGTGGGGTGGTTGCTGAAGGCCGAGATATGGGCACCCGAGTCTTCCCAGACGCGGATATCAAATTCTTTTTGGAGGCCGATGTGAATGTCCGGGCTCGTCGGCGCCAAGAAGAGCTTTCCGAAAAAGGGAAGCCGGTTCATCTGGATGCGGTACGCGATGAGATGGTCATGCGAGATGCCCGTGATCGGAACCGAGCCACCGACCCTTTGCGTCCTTCGCCGGAAGCAATTATGGTCGAGACCTCCCAACAGTCCGTTGAGGAGGTAGTTGGTCATATGATGGGTATGATCACGGACCGTTTGTGAGTGGAGTGATTTATTGGGGGCTCTGGCTTCTCTTCAGATTGCTGGGTGGGTTGTTTTTTCGTTTCCGAACTGAAGGCGAGCAGTTGTTCCCAAAAACCGGTGGGGTGATTGTTGCGGCGAATCATGCCAGTTTTTTCGATATCCCATTATTGGGCTGTGCCATCCGGCGGCGAGTGGTGTTTTTAGGGAGGGCGAACTTATTTCCCAATCGATTCTTGAGTTGGATCCTCCAAAGTCTAGGATGGATTCCCCTGAAGACCAATCGGTTGGATCGCAAAGCCTTTGGCGTGGCTTTGGACCACTTGAAAGCGGGAAAACCCGTAGTTATTTTTCCTGAGGGAACGCGAACGGAAGATGGGCAATTGCATCCGGGGAGACCGGGAATCGGTTATTTGGTTGAAGAATCACAATGCCAGGTGATTCCTGCGTATATTTCTGGTACCTTTAAGGTTCTTCCCATGAAGGCTAAGTGGCCGAGGCTGTTTCCGGTGTCGGTTTCCTTTGGGAAATCAATATGTTTCCCAAGGAGTGACGCGACCAATAAGAAACACCACTATGAAATGATTAGTCAATCTGTCATGGAGCATATTGCCCAAGTTGGAGGCATCTCTTCGCCGCACCATGACGTGTCGTAAGTCAGGGCGAGGTCATGTTGACCGATGTTTCTATTATTTACCATTTAACCCGTGTCTGTATCGTTGGAGGTATCAAGTCGGATGAATATGCTTTCTACACAACCTGAAAAAATGGATCGAGAAACGCTAGCCGCGTTGTATGACGAAACGTTTAAAAATATTGAAGAGGGGACCATTACCGAAGGTCGGGTCATTGATATCCAGCGTGATCGCGTGATGGTGGATATTGGTTATAAGTCTGAAGGCATGATCCCGGTTGATCAATTTTCCCAAGAAGAATTAGACACCTTGGCCGTCAATGATCCTGTGCAGGTGTATATTGAGCAATGTGAGGATTCTGACGGAAATTTGATGCTTTCCAAAGAGAAAGCCGACAAAATGAAAGTCTGGGAGGACTTAGAGGTCGCTCATAATGATGAGAAGCAAGTACAAGGCAAAGTTATTTCTCGTATTAAAGGCGGCATGATTGTGGATATTGGCGTCAAAGCCTTTTTGCCTGGTTCGCAAATCGACTTGACCCCCGTGCGAGACTTAGATGGCCTGGTTGGGAAGACCTACAATTTTAAGATCATTAAGATTAATCACCGTCGTGGAAATGTGGTCGTCTCACGTCGGGCACTTCTCGAAGAAACCCGTGATAAGCGGCGGCAATCAACTTTGTCGACGTTATCGGAAGGGCAGCTTATTGAAGGGACTGTCAAGAATATCACGGACTATGGTGCGTTTTTAGACTTGGGTGGAATTGATGGACTCTTGCACATTACCGATATTTCCTGGGGCCGGGTCGGGCATCCTTCCGATATATTCTCCATTGGGGATCGGGTGGAGGTCTTGGTCCTGAAGTATGACCGGGACACCGGGCGGATTTCATTAGGGGTCAAACAAAAGTCTGCCGATCCTTGGACGAAGGTTGAGGAGAAATATCCCGAACGAAGTCGCGTTAAGGGCAAAGTGGTCAGCTTGACCGATTATGGAGCCTTTGTGGAGCTTGAGCCTGGGGTCGAAGGATTGGTGCATGTTTCGGAAATGTCCTGGACTCATGAAGTGCGCCATCCTTCAAAAGTGGTTTCCGTTGGAGACCAGATCGAAGCGCAAGTGCTCCATGTTGATCAGCATAGCCGAAAAATTTCTTTGGGAATGAAACAAACCGCACCGAATCCATGGGACATCATTGAACAAAAATATCCTGAAGGAACTCAGATCGAAGGCAAAGTGAAAAGTGTGACCGACTTTGGGGCGTTTGTAGGATTGGACGAAGGCGTGGACGGCTTAATCCATATTTCTGATATGTCCTGGATTAAACATATTAAGCATCCTTCGGAATTGTTCAAGAAAGGCCAATCCGTCAACGCGGTGATACTGAAGATCGATAAAGACAAAGAGCGTTTGTCTCTGGGATATAAGCAATTGATTCCCGATCCGTGGGTCAGTGACATTCCCCAACGATATCATGTCGGGGAGAATGCGATCGGGCAGGTATCCAAGGTCGCGGATTTTGGCGTGTTTGTGGAATTAGAAGGTGGAGTGGAAGGTCTCATTCATGTCAGTGAAATTGGGCCAGACATGCAAGAGGGCTTGGAAGAGAAATTTGCTGTTGGCCAAGAAGTGGTCGCGAAGATTGTGAAGGTTGATTGCGAAGATCGAAAAATCGCCCTCAGTTTATGGGAGCATTTAAAAGACGTTGAACAAAGCGAAGTCGAGAAATTTAATAGTAGCCAAGGAACGGTCGACCAAAGCTTAGGTCGCATGGCTCAGGCTTCAGATCAAGGAGACGGTGGCAATTCCGAATCCAATGGGTAAGGAGTCGAATCACATGTCTCCACGAAAGTACACGTCCTGATGAATGACGGGTATCCCCGATGGAAGCGTGTGTTCTGGATGCTCCTGGCAGGCTTGGTCATGTTCATGATCGGCAAGGCTGTCTTGCCGGAACTTTTAGTCGCAGGCAAAGACGGCGTCGCCATTGTGCGCGTTGAAGGCCCTATTATGGATTCTTCTCAAGCAGTTGAAGAACTCCAAGCCTTTGCGGAGGACCCATTAGTGAAGGCCATTGTAGTCAGGATTGATAGCCCAGGCGGCGGAGTGGCGCCGTCGCAAGAAATCTACAATGCTGTCAAGCGAGTCAGAAAAGAGCATAACAAAACGGTGGTGGCCTCTATGGGAACCGTTGCCGCATCTGGAGGCTATTATATTGCCGTCGCCACGGACCGGATTCTGGCTAACCCTGGGACGTTAACGGGGAGCATTGGCGTGATTATGCAGATGGCTAATTTTCAGGAATTGTTAGAGAAAATTGGCATCAAAAGCGTGGTAGTTAAAACGGGAAAATTTAAGGATCTTGGGTCGCCGTTTCGTCCAATGGTGGAAGAGGAGCGGCAATTGTTGGAATCCGTCATGAATGATACGCTGAGCCAGTTTGTTGAAGCGGTCGCCGATGGTCGGTCAATGGATGCTGCTGAAGTCGAACAGCTAGCCGATGGAAGAGTGTTCACGGGCCGACAAGCCAAATCCGTGTTGTTGATTGATGAAATCGGGGATTTGCACGATGCGATCAAGTTAGCGGGTGAATTGGGTGGAATTGAAGGTACCCCTCGAGTGTTGGAGACCACAAAACCTTTTTCATTTCAAGAATTTCTTGAAAGTACCTTTTTAGGCAGGATCCGTAGCTTGGCGCCTTCACGGTTTTCGGCTCCATTGCTCTATCTCTGGGTGGCCTAGTCAAGACAAGGAGGATTGGATGACAAAAGCGGATCTCATCGAGAAGTTGGCGGAAAAGGCTCCCCAATTAAGTCGACGACAGGCCGAGCAGGTGGTCAACACCATTTTTGATTCAATCCGCGATTCTCTGAAGCGTGGGGAAAAGACTGAAATTCGAGGGTTTGGGAGTTTTCGTCTCCGTCATCGACAAACCAAAGAGGGGCGAAATCCCAAAACAGGAGAATCGGTTTCTGTTCCTGAAAAACGCATGCCATTTTTTAAAGCGGGCAAAGAAATAAAAGAATTACTCAATCCTGAGGAAAAAGTCGCGTCGTGATCTATGTCGACCTCTGATCCATCGCCAACAGTAGAAGACATTCTCTGGACGGAAGAAGCACTCTCTCGCCTTGAGCGTGCCCCCACTTTCTTAAGGGGAATGGTTCGTCGCTTGGCGGAGAAAAAAGCCAAAGAACTTGGCTATGCTGAGATTACGGTTGATATTCTCGATCAATTCAAAAACCAAATGATGGGGCAAATGGGAGGGGAAGCCGGGATGTCTCAGGCCGCCGACGCTATGGCTGCCGGCAAACTGCCTTGGACCGCCGAAGCCAAAAAACGGTTAGAATCGATTCCAGAGTTCATGCGCAGCATGATCGCCAATATTGCCGAAGATGTGGCCAAAGAACGTGGCCATATGGAAGTCAATGTCGAATTATTTGAGAAGGTCGAAGCGTTGGGTGATTTGCAAGAGCAGGTCGGCCTTCCGTTGGAATGGACTGAAGAAGCGCTTGCTCTCTTACAGCAAAAAATTGCACATTCCCCGCCCATGGCCAAGGAATTTGTGGCAGATATGTTGAAGCATGACGCCGAGGATTTGGCACGTGAACAGGGGATTACCCGTATTAATGCAGAATCCTTACTCCGTCTGTGGGAAGCGCCGCAAACACAGGTGGCCTGGGCCGATGAGGCATGGAAACGCCTTCAGACTTCTCCTGATTTTGTTCGGAGCGGCATTCGGAAAGCTGCCGAGCGACGGGCACGAAAGCTCGGTTTGGAAGAAATTGATTCGGAGCATTTGACGGTGTTCAGAAATGAAGCCATGATGAAAGCCGTCAAACGCATTCGAGCCTTTGGGTATAAAGAACTGACGTTTGATGCGTTTGATGATGCTCTTGGCAAGGTCAAACGATTAAAAGGCAATGAGCAAGCTGAGCACCGCTTGGAAGAAATCCGGGATTACATGAAAAACAAACCGGATGTCGGGGTGCTTGGTGAGGAACTGATGGGACGCTTCAGAAGTTATTTAAAAGGGGAGGGGAAATTATAAGACGAAATGTTCTCTGTCAATTTATCTCTTATCCTCCATCCGCATTAGCTCTTTTCCTGGTCCATGTCCTGACTCATCGCTCCTTCCTTCGCTAATTGATCAACAATATCGTTTTCTGGAATTCCCGAATGGGCCTTGACCTTGATCCAATGAATCGTGATGCCTGATGCCTTCACCGTTTGAGCGTATAGTTGCGTAAAGGGCAATTTCGCTCGCCAAGCTCCTGTCGCCCAGCTTTCCAATCCTTGATAATCAAAGTAGATCGTCACCTCTACAATCCCCTGTTCCTGGCACCATTCCAGGGCTTTCAGGATGCCGAAAATTTCTCCGGCGACGTTTCGATGGACAACGGCTTCAGGAGGAATGTCATTGCCCTGAGCACGGTAGGCTTCTTTACTCTCCTGCTTGACCAGCACCCCCCATCCAATTCTCAGAGAACCATCACTTTGGGGAAAACAGGATCCGTCCACCCAAATCTCGGTAGTAGAAGGCGACGATACATCAGATGGCCCTTTGACTTTTCTCAGGGGTGGGTCAGGGGGAGAGACAAACGCCCATGCTTCTTCCCGTGTAGGGAAGGCTTTAAATTCAGCGTCGGGGAATTTGTACACTTGTTTTCGGCACGCATCCCAGCTGTCAAACACTCCAGTAGTACGGCCGCGACGTACTCCATAAAATTTCATACACAATCACAAGTGGCCGCTCTCGTGCCGGGCCATTTTTTCCGCATCGGGTTCATTGATGTTGTAACGTTTTAATTTTGGCTTTGGCAACGGCTACTTTTGCGGCTTCGTCCGGATTGTCCTCGGCCAGCACGATGAATGTTTCGTATTCTTGAATGGCGCGTTTGGGATTAATTGATTCAAACACTTTGGCCAAATTGAATCTGGCTTGAGCATAAGCCGGTTGCAGGGCCAAGGCTTGTTCATAGGCCTGGATGCCTGCGGGGATGTTCTCCAGTTTCACCAACACGGTTCCATAACTGTTCAGAATATTGGACGCATGGGGTAGGATGGCCAAGGCCGCTTCAATCGACTTTTGGGCTTCGGGAAATTTTCCGAGATGTGTGAGAGCCAGCCCAAGACGATGGTGCGCTTCAGCACGTTGCTTGGTCTCGGAGAGTCCATACTGAATGGCGCGTTGATAGGCATCCTGGGCAATGTCGGGATGTGGGGTGCCGCAGGAAGCAAATAAGGCTATCTCGCCTCTCGCAAATTGTTGTAAACCCAAAAAGTCTTTGTCAGTCGATGATGGTGTGGTGAGTGGCGTCGTCTTCGGTTCAAGTTGAGAGGAGGATGTATCCAAATAGGAAAGAAATCTTGGATGGCTTCCATCCAACAGCGGTTCATAGGGATCCAGGACAAAGACGGCCATGATCAATTGGTCGTCCTTTCCAGGTCGATGCCGAACATAATATTGATGGGTCGTCTTGGCTTCTCCGGTGCGGTACAGCGTGGCTGAATCAGGGATCTGTCCTTCAAGGAGCTGAGAGGATGTGAGATAAAACTCACGGGCTGGAGGCAACTGGGACAGTGTCTTTCGAAGTGTGGGATAGTCCTCCAATGATAAGCCATCTGGAAAGACGGTGATCACCCCAACGAGTGTTTCATCTTTATTGAAGACCACCCATTGTCCCTGTTTATTGGGTACGGAAATTTCTTGAAAATATTCGCTTCCATTGCCCCAGGCAGTTTTCTGGCTGCCTGGCCTTAACCAACTGGCTGTGGCCTCTGTTTTGGTCTGGCAAAGGTGCGCTTGACCTAACAAATTGAGGTCACTGGCGGAAGGGGGCAAGGGTGATGGCGGAAGAGTACTGGAGCAATGCGTGAGGACGCACAGGCAAAAAAATCCGACAAGGCTCTTTCCGAGGCGCCCACGGGCAATTGATCGTTGGAGAGGCTGGATAGGGGTCGCGGTCATCGCGAATTCACTATCGTCTGTTACCTTGGTTTAGAAAAAAATGACGAATGGAGGAATGACGAGTTGTATGGTGGGCGATACTGGGATCGAACCAGTGACCTCTGCCGTGTGAAGGCAGCGCTCTCCCACTGAGCTAATCGCCCAAAGCCGTCAATGTATCACATTGCCAGAAAGGGGAGCAATTGATGTTTGATGTCCACCGCATGTGCCAATCTTGACGCTCCAGGAAAGGGTGGAGTAGGCTCAAATCAAGTGTTTCATTGTACGGAATTATGGGGGTGGATTGATGGATAAACAAGATCGAAAGCACGAGTCCAAGAAGCCAAGTGCTCCTCAAGAATCTGAAGAAATCCAAGCCAATCCCAAGGTGGCCGAAACGGGCGAACGGTTGAAAGAAGAAATGGATGACCTGGTTGACGAGATCGATAAAGTGCTCGAAGAAAATGCCGCCGAATTTGTGAAAAACTACGTGCAAAAAGGCGGTGAATAGCTGCTGGGTTTTCATGTGGAGTGATCAGCTCCATGCGCCTGTTTTTCCTTCCTGTTTTCGTCACAGCCTTTTTACTTCTCCCCCGTCGACCTTCCCGACATTTTTAATTGGGAATTCATCTTAGTTTCTTCCAGTCAACAACCTTGGGCAGGTGGAACGCGTTCAACTCGTTCATTCAACAACAATGTCCAAACGTTTATTGGTGATGCTGGGTTTCGGCCCGGCAGCCGAGCCCGACTTGCTTGCGGCGTTCCGCAGGGCGCGACCCTACCTTTGGCAAAAGTGGCCAAAACCAGTGACGCCCCGTCCGGCCTCA
>Ga0224497_10001440_pt1 | contig 15201 bp, 11 predicted proteins | sample SF_Jul11_sed_USG_4_FD_167970 | JGI IMG/M metagenome (GOLD analysis project Ga0224497, IMG submission 167970) | Sediment microbial communities from San Francisco Bay, California, United States - SF_Jul11_sed_USGS_13 | ecosystem: Environmental > Aquatic > Marine > Sediment | place: USA... | reverse complement strand
CTTGCCGAGCTCGACACCCCACTGGTCGAACGAGTTGATGCCCCAGATCACGCCTTCGACGAACACCTTGTGTTCGTAAAGCGCGATCAGCTGACCCAGAGTCTCGGGCGTGAGTTCCTCGAACAGGATCGTGTTGCTTGGATTGTTGCCCGGATGCACGCGATACGGCTCGAGATGGTTCGCATTGAAGCCATCCATTAGCGCTTCGGATTGCGCGAGGCAATTGGCGATGGCGAGATCCTGTTGTGACTGATCCGCGCCCGACGTCTTCACCGGTAACAGAAAGTCCACCGGCACCAGCCGCGTACCCTGGTGCAACAGCTGATAGAAAGAATGCTGTGCGTTGTTGCCTGCCTCGCCCCAGACGATCATGCCCGTGTCGCATTTGACCGGCCTGCCGTCCATGCGCACGCTCTTGCCGCTCGATTCCATTTGCAGCTGCTGCAAGTAGGCCGGAAAGCGATCGAGGCGATTATCGTAGGGCAGGATGGCCTGCGTCTGGGCGCCGAAGAAATTGTTGTACCAGACGCCGAGCAGCGCGAGCAGCACGGGCATATTCTCCTCCATGGGCGCCTGCCGAAAATGCAGATCCATGACGCGGCCACCAGCGAGTAGTCGATAAAACGTTTCCATGCCGACAACCAGCGCAAGCGATAGCCCGACAGCCGACCACAGCGAGTAGCGCCCACCCACCCAGTCCCAGAAGCCGAAGCGATACTTCAAATTGATACCGAACGCATTCATCGCATCGTGGTTGGTCGACGCTGCAACGAAATGGCGCTCCACCGCGGCGTGGCCCAGTGTCTCGATGATCCACTTACGCGCCGCGCGCGCGTTGGTCATGGTCTCGAGCGTCGTGAACGTCTTGGAGCAGACGACAAACAAGGTGCGCTCGGGATCCAGCTCGTCGATGAGGTCGGCTAGCTGCGTGCCGTCGACGTTGGATACGCTGTGGAAGCGCATGTCGATTTTCCAGTATGGCCGCAGCGCGCGACTGGCCATTGCCGGGCCAAGATCGGAACCGCCGATGCCGATATTGACGATGTCGGTCAGGCGCCGGCTCGTGCTGCCGTTGATCACACCCGTATGCACCGCGCCGACGAACTCCTCCATGTTGGCGAGAACCTGCCAAATCTCCCTGACGCCCGGTGTCTCGAGCGCCACCTGGTCCGAAATTTTTGACCGCAGCGCGGCGTGCAGCACGCAGCGGCCTTCGGTCTGATTGATCGGCTCGCCCGCGAACATCGCCTCGGTCGCGTCCGGCACGCTCGCCTCTCTCGCGAGTCGCGCCAGCAGCTTGCACGTCGTCGTGTTGACGTGATTCTTGGAGTAATCGAGCGTGAGGTTGCCAGCGTCCGCCGAGAATCGCTCGGGCCGCGAGGCATCGCGCGCAAACAGTTGTGCGAGGTCGCGCTTGCGCATATCCGAATAATGCTTTTTGAGGGCCTGCCAGGCCTTCAGGTCAGTCGGATAGCGCGCGGAGAGTTTTCTGTCGGTGTAGCTCTTAGCCAACCTGAATATCGCTCTTATGCACTTTGTTTGAGTTGGTCCTTGTAGAACTCAAGATACCAGTCCACAAAGTTCCTGACACCCACTTCGATGGGCGTCGACGGCTGATAATCGACATCGGCCACGAGATCCGCCGTGTCAGCCCAGGTATCGGGCACGTCACCCGGTTGCAGCGGTAACAAATTCTTCTCGGCTGTCTTGCCAACACACCCTTCGATCACCTCGATGTACTTCATGAGCTCGACAGGCTGCTGATTGCCGATGTTGTAGAGCCTGTAAGGGGCTTTGCTCGTTCCCGGATCCGGGTTCGCCGGATCCCAGGCCTCGTTCGGCTGTGCCGTGTGGTCCATCGTGCGAATGACGCCTTCGACAATGTCCGCGATGTACGTGAAGTCGCGCTTATGATTGCCGTAATTGAAGACGTCGATCGGTTTGCCCTCGATGATGTTCTTCGTAAACATGAACAGCGCCATGTCGGGACGGCCGTACGGGCCGTAAACCGTGAAAAACCGCAGCCCCGTCGTCGGCAGTCCGTAAAGGCTCGAATATGTGTGCGCCATGAGTTCGTTGGCTTTTTTCGTCGCGCCGTAAAGGGCGAGCGGGTGATCGACGTTTTGATGAATCGAGAACGGCATCTTCGTGTTGGCGCCGTACACCGAGCTCGACGAGGCGTACACGAGATGCTTGACCTCATTGTGCCGGCAACCTTCGAGGATGTGCAGCGTGCCGACGATGTTGCTGTCGATATAGGCGTGCGGATTCTCGAGCGAGTAGCGCACGCCCGCCTGCGCCGCGAGATGCACAACTTTGTCGAACTTCTCTTTCGCGAATAATGCGTCCATCGCTTCACGGTCATGAAGATCGATGCGCACCATGGAAAAGTTGTCAAAACCATCGAGAATCGCGGCGCGCGCATCTTTGAGCGAGACGTCATAATACTCGTTGAAGTTGTCGAGGCCGACCACCGTATCGCCGCGCTCGAGCAACTGCTTGGCGGTGAAGAAGCCGATGAATCCGGCGGCGCCTGTGACGAGAATTTTCACGTTGGTCTATACCTACAATCGATCGTCGACGGCGTCCGCCGGCAGCACGTACTTGATGTCGTAGAGAATCGACGTTTTCTTGCCAAAGTCGCGAATGCCCTGCTCGCCGAGCTCTTTAAACTGGTCGTGCGCGACCGCAACCACCACGACATCATACGCTCCTTTTTCGGGCCCGTTGACCAGCTCGATGCCGTATTCGTACTTCGCTTCCTCGGCATCGACCCAGGGGTCGCAGACGTCGACTTTGGCGCCGTAAGACGCGAGTTCTCTGACGATGTCGACGACTTTGGTGTTGCGCACATCCGGGCAGTTCTCCTTGAACGTGAGACCGAGTATCAGCACACGCGCCTGTAGCAACTGAATGCCACGGGACACCATGCGCTTGATAATTTGTGAGGCAACGTACAGCGACATGTTGTCGTTGATGCGACGTCCGGCCAGGATCATCTGCGGGTGATAGCCGAGTTGCTGCGCTTTGTAGGTTAGATAATACGGATCGATACCGATGCAGTGCCCGCCGACGAGGCCCGGGCGAAACGGCAGGAAATTCCATTTGGTGCCCGCCGCCTCGAGAACTTCTTCGGTGTCGATGCCGACTCGCTCGAAGATCATCGCGAGCTCGTTGATCAGTGCAATATTGACATCGCGCTGCGTATTCTCGATGACTTTCGCCGCTTCGGCGACTTTGATGCTCGACGCTTTGTGCGTGCCGGCCGTGATGATCGACTGGTAGACGCCGTCGATGAAATCCGCCGCCTCGCGGGTCGAACCCGAGGTCACTTTTAGAATCGACGGCAGGCGGTGCTCCTTGTCACCCGGGTTGATGCGCTCCGGGCTGTAGCCGACGAAGAAATCCTCGTTCATCGTCAGGCCCGAGCCCTTCTCGATGATCGGCACGCAAAACTCTTCGGTCGCACCGGGGTACACGGTCGATTCGTAGACGACGACGTCGCCCTTTTTGATTACATCCCCGAGCGTCTCGCTCGCGTTGCGCAGCGGCGTCAGCAGCGGCCGATTGCTGTCGCCGATGGGCGTTGGCACCGTCACGACATAGAAATTGCAGTTGGCGAGCTTCGCCGCATCGGTCGTAAAGCTCAGATGTTTGGCAGCGTCGAGTTCTTCTGCCGAGGCTTCGAGCGTCGAGTCGATGCCCGCCTCGAGTTCGGCAATGCGCGCCGCCTTGACGTCGAATCCGACGGTCGTGTATTGCTTGCCGAATTCGACCGCGAGCGGCAGCCCGACATAGCCGAGGCCGATCACACCGACGCGTAGATTGTTGATATCAAGAGTCATGGCGCTCTACATAGCACATGTGGCACATTTTCGCGCGGGGACTCGTCGCACCTACCCCAGATACCAAAGCGCAGCGAGTCCCGCAATGCTCATCGTGATCGTGTACGGCAGTGCCATGATGACCATGCGCCCGTACGACAGGCGAATCAGCGGCGCCAGCGCGGACGTCAACAGGAACAGAAATGCCGCCTGGCCATTCGGCGTCGCGACACTCGGGATGTTGGTCCCCGTATTGATCGCGATAGCCAGCTGGTCGAACTGCTCGCGCGTGATCTCGCCGCTCAGAAACAGCTCCTGCACTTCGGTGATGTAGACAGTTGCGACAAACACGTTGTCACTGATCATCGACAGCACGCCGTTCGCCATGAAAAAGAGCGCTTCCTGCGTCTTGCCGTCGTAGGTCATGACCCAGTCGATGACCGGTGTAAACAGCCCCTGGTTGTCGATAACGGCGACGATCGCAAAGAATACGACAAGCAACGCCGTAAACGGCAGCGCCTCTTCGAACGCGTGGCCGATGCGATGTTCTTCCGTGACGCCGTTGAGCGCCGTGGCAAGCACGATGACGAGCAAGCCGACAACACCCGGCTCCGCCAGGTGATTGCCGAGTACAATAACGAGGATGATGCCAACAATCGCCTGCACGGCGATAACCATGCTCTCCGCCTTCGTGCGCTTTGCGGTCATCTCCCGGTCATACTCCTCGAGCACTTCGCGGACCTTCGGCGTCAGCTGCGCGCCGTAACCGAATGTTCCGGTCACCTCGAGCAAGACGCAGGTGGCCAGACCAACAACGAGCACCGGCATCGATATGTGCGCCATCTTCCAGAAGAACTCCATGAACTCCCAGCCCATGATTTCGGCAATCAGGAGATTCTGCGGCTCGCCGACCAGCGTCGTAACGCCACCGAGCGCCGTGCCCACGGCGCCGTGCATCATCAGGTTTCTGAGGAACGTGCGAAATCGAATCAGGTCCTCGCGATGCAGCTCGGCAACTTCGACATCCGTGGAAGGATCATGATCGAGATCCAGTTTCTTGCCCGAGGCAACCTTGTGGTAGACGCCGTAAAAACCCGCAGCCACGGTGATAATTACGGCCGTGACGGTCAGCGCATCGAGAAATGCAGACAAAAACGCGGCCGTGAACGAAAACAGCACCGACAGCAGAATCTTCGAACGCACACCGAGCAGGATCTTGGTGAACGTATACAGCAGCATCTCGCGCAGGAAATAGATGCCCGCGACCATGAACATCAGCAGCATGATCACCGGGAAATTCACTTCGGCCTCGTGAAATACCATTTCCGGGGTTGCCAGTCCGAGCACGATCGCTTCTACCGCGAGCAGCCCGCCGGGTTGCAGCGGATAGCATTTGAGCGCCATCGCCAGGGTAAAAATGAACTCCAATACCAGTACCCAGCCGGCGAGGAACGGGTCGTAGACCGCCAGGATCGGGTTCAGAATCAGGAACGCGATGATCGTCTGCTTGTACCAGACAGGCGAATTGCCGAGGAAGTTCGCGCGCAGCGCCCCCGCTGTCGTGTGCGGCATATTGTTTTCCTTCTTGAGCGAACGAGCGATTCTAGACGGTTTGGGCTATGCGGAACAGTTTGCCAGGTGCGCTGGTGGCGAACCGGTGTCGTGACGGACTCGGTCAGCGATCCGCCAGGGGCCGATCCCAGACACAAGTACCTGATTTTCTTATTGTTTCCAGCATTGCTTCGTGCGCCGCGACTTCATCCTGGTTCGCTTTGATGACAGCGAGATTAAGGTCGCCATCCCGTTGCGCGCCCACCGAGGCCTGCACGCTCCGTGCCGCCTGCTCGATGTCCGCGTCCAACGACAGCGCGGTCTGGCCGCCCGTCATCGCGAGATAGACGCGTGCGAGCAACTCGGCATCAATCAGCGCGCCATGTACGTCGCGTTTCGACGCGTCAACCGCATAACGTTTGCACAACGCATCGAGGCTGTTACGTTGCCCGGGGTGCATCTGTCGCGCGACTTTGAGCGTATCGAGTACGGTGGCATGATGCGTAACTTTGGGTTGCGCATGCTGCATGAGCTGGAGCTCGTGTTCGATAAAGCCCACGTCGAACTCGGCATTGTGAATAACGAGTTCCGCACCTTTGAGAAAATCTAGCAAGTCCTCGACGATTTCGGGAAAGCGCGGCGCCGTCTCCAGATCGCTGCGGCTGATACCGTGCACCGCTTCCGCGCCAGTGTCGATTTCGCGATCGGGATTCAGGAAACGATGAAACTCGCGGCCCGTCAGGCGACGATTCACGAGTTCGACACAGCCGATTTCGATGATGCGGTGGCCGTGGCTGGTTGAGAGACCCGTAGTTTCCGTATCCAAGACGATCTGGCGCATCGGGGTATTTCACCACAAGTATGGGTTCGCGTCTGCACGGCCGCGGCCATTGGTCGCTCCTACAGCTCGTCGATACCCCGATTCGCCAGCTCGTCGGCTTCCTCGTTGCCCGGGTCGCCGTCGTGACCCTTGACCCACACCCATTGGATATCGTGGCGGCCCTGCGCATCGTCCAGGGCCTGCCACAAATCTTTGTTTTTCACAGGCTTTCTCGCTGCGGTCTTCCAGCCACGCGCTTTCCAGTTGTCCATCCACTCCGTGATGCCATGCATGACGTACTTGGAATCGGTGTGCAATCGCACGCGGCGCGAACCGTTGAGCGCATTCAATGCCTCGATCGCGGCCGTCAGCTCCATGCGATTGTTGGTCGTTTCAGGATCGCCGCCGTGCATCGTCTTGCGACGCTTGCCCGCGATCAGCAGTACGCCCCAACCACCCGGTCCCGGATTGCCTCGACAGGCGCCGTCGGTGTAGATCTCAACTGTCTTGGTCAAAACGGATACGGGAGACTCGGTTGGTGGTTTCTGCCAGCCCGGGGACGACCTTTGGTTTGCTGCGCCACACCGGCCGCACGGGCGTCAACGTGCTGACACGTTTCTGGGCCGTGAGCATATAGCAAGCCGCCAGCTCCGGCCACCAGCGCTGCCCGCGCTGCTCCCAACGCGACGAGGTCGCGCGGCGAATACCCGGCAACGGCCAGCGGAAAAAGAAACGCGTCACGCCGTGGATGCGCAGGTCGAGTAGCTTCAACCAGTCTCGCAAGCGCCGTTCCGGGACAAGGTGATGCGCGTCGGGCGGCAAGCCGGCGCCGGGAATCAGGCGCCGTACGCCCCACAGCCCGCCGGTCTTGAATCCGAGTATCACGAGATGTCCGTGCGCTGTCAGGACCCGCTCGACCTCGCGCAGTATCGCGTGCGGTCGGTCGCTGTAGTCGAGTACGTGCGGCAGCACGACACAGTCGATCGTGTCGCTCGAGACCGGCAGTCGATGCAGCCGTCCAATGACCGACGGACCGCCATCACTCACCGCTTCGTCAATCAGCCAGTTGCGCTGTGTACGCGCGTACCGCAGAAAGGTATTCTGCGCACCCCACAGGCCCAGCTGCAGGCACTGCTCACCGAATATGCCGTCGAGAGCCTCCTCGACGATGCGGCTTTCCTGCTGCACCAGCGACTCGCCCAGTGGCGTCTTCAGCCATTGCTGCACGGACTCCGGATAATGTGATGACTGTTCCAATTTGCTGCCCTGCGTCGCGATTTGCGGCCCGGGTACTTGCGCCGCGGCGTTTGCCCGGTACGATAGCCCGATGCCTTCGATTGACACGCAATTATTGCAGAGATTCCGCCTGGTTGGCGCCACGGCCGTCACCTTTTTTCTGCTTTCCGGCGCCATGGCCAGCCCGCTGGGCCAACGAGGTGCCCACGTTGCGGCGCAGCCGGAGTCACAGCAGGCACCACAGAGCCTGCAGCTGATCTCGCCGCTCGACGGCCTCTGGGACCGGTTGGAGACCGTAGAACCGGCGTCTGATGACCTGTTGGCCCGCCTGCGATATGGGTTCGAGCTCAAGCATGAGGAAAATCCGCGAATTCAGGCCGAAATGAACTGGTTTGTCAGCCATCCCGACTACCTGACACGGGTGTTCACACGGGCGCAGCGTTACCTGCCGCACATCACCGACGAGCTGGTCCGGCGCGGCCTGCCCCTAGAACTCGCGCTGTTGCCGATTGTCGAGAGCGCTTACGACCCGTTCGCCTACTCGCACGGCCGGGCTGCGGGGCTCTGGCAGATGATTCCGGGCACGGGCAAGCGTTTCGGCCTGAAGCAGAACTGGTGGTACGACGGCCGCCGCGACGTCGTCGAATCAACGCGTGCCGCGCTCGACTACCTCGAACACCTTTACGGCTTCAATGAAGGCAACTGGCTCAACGCGATCGCATCGTACAACTCGGGCGAGGGCAACGTGCGCAAGGCCGTGCGCCGCAATCGCGCGGCGGGAAAGCCCGACGACTTCTGGAACCTGCGGCTGTCAAAAGAGACCAGCAGCTACGTGCCGCGGCTGCTGGCGCTCGTCGAGATCGTGCGCGATCCGGCACGATTCAACCTCACGCTGCCGAGAGTCGCCGATGAACCGCAGTTCGTCATCACCGATATCGGTTCACAAATCGATCTCGCGCTCGCGGCCGAACTCGCGGGTGTCGATGTCGATACCGTCTATACCTTTAACCCAGGCTATAACCGCTGGTCGACCGATCCGCAAGGTCCACACAAGCTCGTGCTGCCGGTCGACGTTGCCGAGGAGTTCACGACGGCACTTGCCGAGGTTCCTGCTGGCGAACGCGTACGCTGGAAACGTCACGAGATCAAAAACGGCGAAGCGATCTCCCAGATCGCCCTCAAGTACAACACGACGGTGTCAGCCATTCGCTCAGCTAACAACCTGCGCGGCAATACGATCCGCGCGGGACACCACCTGCTGATCCCGGTTGCGACCAAGCCCTTGAGTGCCTATAGCAAGAGTGCCGACGCGCGACTGGCGACGACCCAAAACAGACAGCGCGCGGCAAACAAGATCGATCACGTCGTTGCCGCGGGCGAGAGTTTCTGGACGATCAGCCAGAAGTACGGCGTAACGACGCGGCAGTTGTCTGCGTGGAACGGCATGGCGCCGCGCGACACGCTGCCCGTCGGGCGCAAGCTCGTAGTCTGGACAGACGCCGACGTTGCGCCGCGCACCTCACCGACAGCAGCACTCGGCAACACAACACGCAAACTGCGCTACAAGGTGCGTCGCGGCGATTCGCTGTATCTCATCGCTAACAAATTTCGCGTAACGATCAGCCAGATCGCTCGCTGGAACAACATCGACAAGAATAAAATTCTAAGGCCGGGGCAGACATTGACGATGTACGTCGATGTCACCCGCCAATCAAGCTAAAAAACTCGCCCGCATGTTTATCCCGGAAACGGGAGCGGGCTCCAACAGGGGAAAACCTATGGGCTTCATGGCCGGCAAGCGCGCACTCATCGTTGGAGTGGCGAGCGATCGTTCAATAGCAGCAGGCATTGCGGAGGCATTCGCGCGTGAAGGCGCCGATCTCGCGTTTACGTATCAAAATGAAAAGCTCAGAAGTCGCGTCGAAAAACTCGCTACCCGTCTTGGCCAGAATACCGAATTGCTGTATGCCTGCGATGTTGCCAGTGACGCGGAAATCGACGCCGTTTTTGCCGGGCTGCACAAGCAATGGGACGGCCTCGATGTGCTCGTGCATTCGGTCGGGTTCGCGCCGCGCGAACAGCTTGCCGGCGGTTTTGTCGAGTCCATTACGCGTGAAGGCTTCCGGATCTCCCACGACATCTCGGCGTACAGCCTCGCCGCACTGGCCAAGGCCGCGCTGCCAATGATGGAAGGCCACAGCGGCGCAATACTGACGCTGACTTACAACGCCGCGACTCAGGTCGTCCCCAACTACAATGTCATGGGTCTCGCCAAGGCGAGCCTCGAGTCCTGCGTTCGATTCCTGGCCGCCGATCTCGGCCCCAAAGGGATCCGCGTCAATGCGATTTCGGCCGGCGCCGTGAAGACGTTGGCCGCAGCCGGTATCGGCGGGTTCCGCAAGATGCTCGGTTATGCCGAAAAGGCGTCGCCGCTGCGCCGCACGGTCACGATCGAGGAAATCGGCAATACCGCCGCGTTCCTGTGCTCGGATCTCGCCAGCGGTATCACGGGCGAGACGACCTTCGTCGATGCGGGCGCCAACATCATGGGCATGGTATTCGAGGAAGATAGCTAAACCATTCAGCCACGAGCGAGGTACTCGTCGCCCTCATGTCTCGATCCCGCTTGACGCGAGCTCGCTGCGCCGCGCGTTACTTCGGTTGACAAGTACCTCGCGCGCGGCCTACTCCTTTAGGCCTATAGCGACGTTGGTCTTCTCACCCTCGAGGCGCGCAACGATCGTCGCACAGCTCGCGTCGCCCCAGACATTGACACTCGTGCGCGCCATGTCGAGGATGCGGTCGAATACCATCAACACGCCGAGCGCCTCGATCGGCAAGCCGATAGCGCCGAGAATAATCGCAATCGCGACCAGTGAGGCCGACGGCACGCCGGCGACGCCGATTGACGTCAACAGGGCGATCGCGACTATGGAAAACTGCACACCGAACGTCAGTTCGAGGCCGTAGGCCTGCGCAATGAATATCGCCGCTGCGCATTCATAGAGCGCCGTGCCGTTCATGTTCACGGTCGCACCGAGTGGCAACACGAAACTCGAGATCTTGTTGGACACACCCACATTGTCCTCGACGCATTCCATCGTCACCGGCAATGTCGCCGACGACGACGCTGTCGAGAACGCCGTCAGCATCGCCTGGGCAACGCCTCGCATCGTCTTCAGCGGATTGGCGCGGCCGACCACGCGCAGCAATATCGGCAGCGTCACGAAGGCATGCACGGCGAGTGCCGCCAGCACGGCAACCGCGAACACCGCGAGCGGCCCGGTCGCTTTGTACCCGGCTTTCGCAATGACCCCGGCGACGAGACCGAACACGCCAATCGGCGCGAACAGCATGATCCACTCGGTCATGCGCATCATGACGTGAAAGACCGCGTTCCAGAACCGGTACAAGGGTTCGGCATACTCGTTATCGAGGTGCGTCATGAAGTAACCGAACAGAATCGCAAAGAAGATGATGCCGAGCATCTGCCCTTCGACGGCTGCCTTGACGATATTAGGCGGCACCATGCGCAGAAATATCTTCGCAACATCGCCCGGGCCTTTTCCGGCTACACGTTCCTCGAGGTCGGCGGTCGATGCTTCGAGCGCCAATAACTCTTTCGCCGGTTCGCCGTCGACATACCCAGGGCCGACGGCGTTGATGATGATCAGGCCAACGAGGATCGCGGCCAGCGTTGTTGCAGCATAAAACAGCAGTGTCTTGCCGCCGAGTGCACCGAGATTGCCGCCCGAGCCGATGCCCGCAACGCCTACGATGATCGACGACATGATCAGCGGCACGATGATCATCTTCAGCGCGTTGAGGAAGATCGTGCCGACGTATTCGAAAATCGAGATGTAAGAAATGCCGAAGATCGTCGGGTCGACACCCGTCTCGGCCTGAGCATTGAAGACATAGCCGCCGATGATCCCGGCTACGACAATTGCGATTAAGATCTGCCAGTGCAGCTCGAGCTTGCGCATAGCTCCCCTAAGTGAGCTTTTTTATTGGGGGATCAGCTTACTGCAACAGGTTCTGCGCAGCCAGCGCGTCCTGGGAGACAACGATGTCGGCTCTGTCGTAAAGCGCCTGCACAAACGCGAAGTAATCCGAGGCGCCAGCTTGCTGCGCCAGTTCCAGTTTTCCTGTGTCACGATCCGCAAGCGGTATCGATTCGGGGCGCCCGGGCAACACGGCTTGCAGACTGAAGATGCTGTAGCCGCCGTCGCTATTGGCCACCTGGCCGGTCACCGGCGAATTCTGCGTCGGTTTACTGGACATGAACACCTGTGCGACAACTGCTTGATCTACATCGGGCTGCTGCCGTGACAGCAGCGTCGGCGCGGATACGGTTGCGCCTGCTGCTTCTGCGGCCGCAGCGAATTCTTCGCCGGCATCGAGCGCAGCGAGCAGTCGCTCTGCCTTGCCCAAGATTATGGCAGTGGCTTCCTGCGCGCGAATTGCATCGACGATCTGATCGCGCACGTCGTCGAGCGGCTGGCGCGATGCCGCCCGGTGCGCGGTCACCTTGAAGATGGCTGAGCGAGTTGCGTCAAGTTCGATAAGATCCGATATTTCGCCGCCAATCAACACTCGCTCATCGAACACGGCGTCGATTGCAGCCTGGTTCGAACCGATCGGCTCGCCACCTTTGCGCGTAAACCCGGTCACCGTTTGGACATCCAGACCAACCGCCGCGGAGATTGTCTGCATGTCCGTCGCATCGAACAGCACGTCCGATACCTGGCGCTCCAACTCGCGGAGCGCAGCCTCTGCATCGCGTTCGCGCAGCTCAGTCAGCAGCTCCCCACGCACCTGGTCAAGCGGCAACGGCCCCTGCTCGAGAACGTTGTCCAGCCGCACGATGTGAAACCCGAAGTCGGTCTTGATTGGACCGTCAACGTCACCTGCAGTCATCGCGAAGATCGCACCGCCGAGTTCGTCCGGTAACTGCGAACGCGTCAGTACGCCGAGATCACCACCGCGTGTTGCGGTTCCTTCGTCATCGGAGAACTCCTCTGCGAGCGCTTCGAATGACTCGCCGGCCCGTACGCGCGCCAGCAGATCTGCGGCTTCTGCTCTGGCCGAATCTTCGTCGTCGCCAAAAAGGATCAGGATATGCCGCGCCTGGCGCTGCTCATCTTGTAAGTACCGGTCCTGATTGTCTTCGTAATATTGGCGCAGCGCTTCTTCGCTGATAGCAATGCTCTCCATGACCGAATCACGATTTATCTCGATAAATTCGACATCGGCTTCTTCATCCGTCAAGAACATCGTGTCGTTGTCATCGTAGAACGTCGTGACCATGGCGTCGGTCACTTCGACGCTGTCAGCCACAGTCCCGACCTCGAACGTCGCCAATGATACGAGTCGCTGTTCCGCCACGAGGTTGAGGTAGCGGCGGTACTCGGCCGGTGTCACGAGCGCTGTTCCCCCGATCGCGCGACGCAGCTGGTCTTCACGCAATTGCCGGCGCTGGCTCGCCTCAAAGCGTTTTGGATCAAGGCCATTTTGCAGCAGCAGCGACTTGTAGGTTTCCATATCGAATTCACCGTCGATCTGAAAATCCGGGATACGCTGAATACTTGCGGTGAGCTGTTCATCCGAAATCTGATAGCCGGCCTCGCTCAGATACAGCTCGACGAGTCGGGTCCGAATCAGCGAGTCGAGAATGCTCTGACGAATCTGCACGCGGTACTCATCCGGCAACTGCGCCCATGTCGGATTGCGCTGCAGCTGATCCCGGTAGGCCTGTTCGAACTGCATCAGGTCGATCTCGCTGCCGTTTACCGTGGCCGCAGCCTGGTTGCCCGTAAACGGCGTGTCGACGCCGAAGAACAGGAACGGAATGCCAATAAGTGCCAGGATCGCGATGGCGATGCCGCCAGTAAACTTTTCACGAATTTTGGTTAGCATGATGGAATCGAAGAGCCTTTGAGAGGCGAAGGATTCTATAAAAAAAGGCCGGCGCCCGATAGAGCCCCGGCCTTTTTCGTTTGGCGGAGTGGACGGGACTCGAACCCGCGACCCCCGGCGTGACAGGCCGGTATTCTAACCAGCTGAACTACCACTCCCAACTTTGGTGGGTGCTGACGGGATCGAACCGCCGACCCTCGCCTTGTAAGGGCGATGCTCTACCAGCTGAGCTAAGCACCCGTAAACCTCGTAGGCGGGCTATTGGGCCCGAAAACACGGCCCGGAACGGCCTCCTACACACGAATTGCTCGGCCCCTGGGTCGAGCGGCGCGCTAGTTTACGGCATCCTTCAAGCCTTTGCCAGCCTTGAATCCGGGAACATTGCTCGCCCTGATATGGATCGCTTCACCGGTTCTCGGATTGCGTCCCATGCGTGCCGCACGTGCCTTCACAGAGAAAGTTCCGAAGCCGACCAGCGAGACAGATCCGCCATTTGACAGTGTGCCCTGAATGGCATCCAGCACCGCGTCGACTGCTTTTGTTGCATCTGCGCGCGACAATCCTGCCGAGCCTGCTACTGCTTCTACCAATTCACCCTTATTCATGCTTTCACCCTTGCAGATTGATTAAAGAAAATTTCGATCAATCCAGCGAGCTCCTTCACGAGTCGCTATCCGCTGAATCACCGCGCGAGGCTCCGTGCATCCACGGGCGGCTGCGATGCTTATACCAAGCGGCCAAAACACCGTCAAATTTCCTTTAACCACGCGGGTTTCAGCGCTTTAGTGGGGGCGGACCATATCCTCGGATTTGGGCTCTTTGGCAGGCGTTTCGGTCTTCGACTTAGCCTCGTCTTTTGACGCCTCGGGCAGCGGCAGATGCTGCAGTGCGTGCTCCAGAACCTGGTCAATCCATTTCACTGGAACTATCGTCAGCTTGTCCTTGATGTTCTTTGGAATTTCAGCCAGGTCCCTTTCGTTCTCGGACGGTATCAGCACGGTTGTTATGCCACCGCGATGGGCCGCCAGAAGCTTCTCCTTAAGCCCACCAATCGGCAGCACTTCGCCCCTCAATGTGATCTCGCCTGTCATAGCAACCTCGCTCAGTACGGGGATGTCGGTTAATGCCGACACGAGCGAAGTACACATGCCAACTCCCGCACTCGGACCGTCCTTCGGCGTGGCCCCTTCGGGCACATGGATGTGCACATCGAGCTTCTGATGGAAGTCCTCATCGATGCCCAGAACCTTGCTGCGGGAGCGCACAACCGTCATTGCCGCCTGGATCGATTCGGTCATGACGTCGCCCAGCTGACCCGTAAAAGTCTGCTTGCCCTTGCCCGGGACGACGGCCGCCTCGATCGTCAGGAGCTCACCACCGACCTCGGTCCAGGCGAGACCCGTCACCTGGCCAACCTGATCGTTGCCCTCGACCTTGCCGTAGCGAAAACGACGCACGCCAAGAAACTTCTCCATGCTCTTTGGCGCAATCGAGACACGGCTGTCACGTGGTTTCAGGAGCAGCGATTTCACAACCTTGCGGCAGATCTTCGATATCTCGCGCTCGAGGTTTCTGACGCCCGACTCACGCGTGTAATGCTGAATGATGTCGAGCACGGCGCTGTTGGAAATATGCAGTTCTTTTTGCTTGAGCCCATTTTCCTTCATCTGCTTCGGAATCAGGTAGCGCGTCGCGATATTGAGCTTCTCGTCCTCGGTGTAGCCAGGAATACGGATAACTTCCATGCGATCGAGCAACGGCGCCGGAATATTCAGGCTATTCGCGGTGCAGACGAACATGACGTCTGACAAGTCGAAGTCGACCTCGAGGTAGTGATCCTGAAAGGTCGAA
>Ga0224497_10001437_pt1 | contig 15210 bp, 14 predicted proteins | sample SF_Jul11_sed_USG_4_FD_167970 | JGI IMG/M metagenome (GOLD analysis project Ga0224497, IMG submission 167970) | Sediment microbial communities from San Francisco Bay, California, United States - SF_Jul11_sed_USGS_13 | ecosystem: Environmental > Aquatic > Marine > Sediment | place: USA... | reverse complement strand
CTTGCTCTCGCTCATTACCTACGTCCCTGTAGGCAATAGCTGGGCTATTACTTACGTTCCACGCCTTGATCTTGATCATTTTGAATCCCAACTTGATTCACCCAGACTTATGCAGAGGTTCCTTAATTCGTGCGTACTCAGGGGTTGTGCCGTTGCCTACCGAACTCCGTGCCGATAATTACGTAAACTGAGCCCGAAATTCGAACAATGTTTATTGCGGGAACTGACCAGGATCAGCGCGCCTCGAACTGCATCGTAATATCGGCGAGACCAAATAGTAAAGAATCGAATCACCTGTTTAGGTATTGTTCTATGACGACACATCTCAAAATCGCAATCCTCGCAGCCTGTACCCCTCTTGTGGGACTTCCAACCGGCGAGGCCGCCGACACCTGGCCGGTATCGAGCGAATGGGCGCGTTCCAACATCTAAATCCAGTTCGGCAATGCGAAAGACGAGTTTGTCGTGGTGCCGGACAAGCTGACACTACGTGCTGACAACCTCTACCGTATCGTGATCGCGAACCCGAGTCAGCACACTCATATCATCGCGGTCCTTAATCTGTCCGGCCAAGTGCTGACGACCGACGTCCGGCGCTATTCGGTCAACCGGTCTGTCGCGCCCGACCCGAGCAACGCGGGGCTCGGGCCGTCGTCGCTTACGCCACTGCCGGGCAAGGCGTTCGCCATGCAACTCGCCCCAATGCAAACGGCCGAGTGGTATCTGAAACCCACGATGGAAGGCACGTTCAAGATCCGTTGCGCGATGCCCGAACATGCTTTAGCTGGCGCATGGAAGCGACGGTCGAGGTTCTATAGACCAACCCCACCGCTCCGTTCGCGGACGGTTGATCCATCGACACAAAGCGGGCCGCCTCTCCTTCGGGACCGGTGGCCCGATAAATTGGGAGACCTAGCCCGCATATTGCATGAAGGGTTCGGAGTTCAGGGGAATTCGGGCTAAGGATTCGGGACGATCGTCCGAAGATTCATAGCCGCAGCTATGGATCAAGGATGATCGTGTCGAATACGACGCCCGATTTTTCTGGGAACTTCGAACAGGACAAACTGCACACCGGACCCGGGTTCCAAAACACGGAGTAATTGACTGCTCCGCAAACACGTCGTTCATCCGCCATGCCGCTGCACGGGCCGCACGGTTCTCCCATCGGCATAACGTCGAACTGCTCGCCAGCTCCTCCATCCGATCCACCGCCGTTCGCAAGGCAACGTCCCGACGCAACGCCTCGTGATCGTTCAGATATTCTTGGCTAACGCAGGTGCTCAGCCTGCCGGGTCGCGCCGCATCCCCTCGCATGCGAATCTGGCGGGCGCTTAAGTCCGCGGGGGTTGGAATCTTACGAGACGGAGCCTACGTCTTGCCCCAGAACCCCGCCCACCAGGCGATATTTGATAAACAGGCACAACAAGCCCGGGCGCTGTCGGGCAGCGCCTACATTTTTAACCATTCCTCTGATTCAAAAACCGTCGACGACGACGATATTCGGACCTTGTTTGATCGAACTTCAGAATATGCAAGCTGGAATGAACGGGTCGCGACGTTTAATAATCGGTTTAGAAAAATGGATGAGCCGGCAGCGCGTAGAGAAGAAGCCCTGCTCAGGCGTGACCTTGACGCTATCGTTAATATCGATTTCTTTGGCGGGCGGCACAAAACCGATTACATCCGGGCGATGCAAGACCTCAGCAGTCGCCTCAACCAACATTTTTCACCGCACGAACCGACTGGGGCAAGTGGAGAAATCGAGATCAGAAAAAAGAGCGAGTTCCGTAAACGCATCTGGGCCACCCGAGCCAATCTATGGGTGGACCGCGTTGCCTCGGCCTGGCTCATTAAACGCCACATTGACGCTGGCGCCAAATTTCTGTCGCTGGCCAAACCTGCGGCTTGCCCAGCTGACGCCGTTGGTTTCGATTTCGATGGGGCGGCGTTCAGCCATATCGATCGGCTCGTCACTTTCGAAGTATTGGTAGAGAGTTTTCAGCTTCATTCGGATATTGCATTAAGCAGAACTGGTGAAATGGTTCACTACCTTGATGTCGGTGGAATCTCCGTGGCTGAGAGCGCAGGGTTTCTCGCGCTGATATCCGGGGCAAAAAACCGATCTACAGACGACGATATTTTTGCCAGGCTCGCGTACGGCCTGCTTGATAATCTCTATGCTGCCTATAGCGCTCCAAGCGCAACGAAATCAGGTCCGATTACGCCGACAGCGCTAACCAGCAAGGGAACACGATACCGATTGAAAATGAGGTTTCATTCAGTCTCGCATTGAAGTTTTGGTTAAAGCTAGGGTTCATCAGCTTCGGCGGGCCCGCCGGGCAAATCAGCGTGATGCATCAGGAACTCAGAGCATTGGGATACGATGCCAAAACGTTGCAAGGCGGCGTGGCCGCCTGGAGTGCCATGGGCTATGCGACTACGCCGACGGAGTGAGCTTCGTCTTCGGCACCTACTATTTCCTGTTCAGGGTGACGCAGGAGGAGTCAGATTCGGACGAATCGCCAACCACTCCCTGAGAGCCTGGTCGCCATCGAGAGCACGGCCATCGTTATGCAATTTTTGAAATCTATATGTTTCAATACTCTTTACCTGCTCCGCCATCCAAGCCCCTGACAGCGATGCGGCATCTTCAAACCGGACCCCTGTTTCGAATACTCCGCTTGCGGCCCGGCACCAAACTACTTCGGAATCGACTTCGATTGGGGGTCGACAAACCGGCACACGTAGATGAACGGATGTACCTGGCTCCATGTGTGACAGGGCTTCAAAGCTCATTCCTCCTTGACTAAGGTTGCGCGTGCGACAGGTAGTATCATCGTCGCCGCCGACACGCCCGAGCATTACCGGAATGTCCGTCGGATATCGGCTATATCGTCGTATCCCATCTGAAACGTTCATTTGTCCCACCCCCAAAACAGTCAATGACTCATCAATTCACTATAGCCATGAACTTCGTGCCTAACAAGATTAAGGTTAAGACGGAATCGCCATATTTTGGCAAGCCCGCCAAAATACCGTACGAATGGTGTCATATTGCCGTTCATCACCAGATTAGCCAGCACAGGCAACGCCATGAAATACAGGGTGACGAAGCAATTATTTTTAATTCCTACCGCCACCTTTTTATCCCATTCACTACTTGCTCTTCTTTACAATAAGCCGTCCTCCTTATGCAAGGGATATGCTGCTTTGTCGGCATCGAATCCCCACAGCCATCTAGCCTAGTATTTGCCCCGCTTGTTCTGGACTGCCCGCGCATTTTTCCGGGCCCAGACTTCGGATTTTTCGCTATCCTCAGCCAGAATGGTCTTGGACTCCCATTCCTTGAATTGCTCTGCATCATGCGCGTCTTAATGAAGACGCTCGATGCATGGGTAGCTTATGCGCTACCGCGAACCAGCAGGTCCGCTCATCGTGATGCGTGTGCTCATTTGGCGGGAAGCCATCCGGGTTATTCAGAGTACTGATATGAAACTCGATGAGGTCACTACCGACCTCCCGATTACCACTTGACCCGATCGGTGGTGAACACTACGAAGGCAATCACAGGCGCGCCGGCGTGGTGTCGACAACTCCGGCAGTGACAATATCCAGACCCTCCCGAAGCACCAGTCGCCTCAAATCGAATCGCTCGGCACATGCATCCGCCTGTCGGTACTTGCGTCGGATCTGCCATTAGCATCTCTCGCTTCAGTGGCTGTCGCTGGAGTTTTGCGTATAACGATTGCGCCGACGATTCCTTCAGTTGGTAATTTCGTGCACGGTTCGTTTACGACGCCGAAACCAGGTCATACCGAGCAACAAACCGATGAGTGCGCCGCTCACATGCGCGACGAGATTGACGGCACCCATCTCCTCCTCTGAGAGGAGATGATAAACGTCGAACCCGATGTACCACAGCGCCAGCAGCCAGGCCGGCACCGCGACGGTACCGAAACGTATCAGAAACCACCAGAAGCAGCGTATTTTACCGGTCGGCCATAAGTACGTGAGCAGAGCCATCATGCCCATGACGACTCCCGAGAGGCCAACGGTCGGAAGCGGGTCGCTCGCTGACGCCATCGCCAGCGAATAGCTGATGCTCGTACCAAATGACATCAGCAGCACGACTATGGCGAAAGACAAACTGCCGACGATCAACTCGACCGCGGTCGCAAAAGCAAAGAAAAAGACCAAATTACCGATGACGTGATCCCAGCCGCCGTGAGCAAAATTGGCGGTCAGCATAGTAACCGGATCCCAGGAGCCGGGATGATACCAAAGTTGTTTTGTCTTCAGTGGCGGGACGGCCCACCGGTAGGTCGCATACTCATTCTCAAGAACATTGCGTACGTAGTTTTTGCTGTCCTCGGCCGAAAGCCCTGCGAATTTTTCGCTGGCCTCGACATAGTCATCCAGCAGCGATTCCGGATCCTCGGCAATTGTCATTTGCGTGACAAACTCGAAGCAACCTTCAACCGCGGAGCCCCCCACCGACTTGTTCATGGCCATCCGCTCGATTGTCGAGCGGCTCTTCCCGCAATGCGCTAGAGTCTGATCGAGGAATTCAGCCTCATTTCGAAACTGCAGAAAGTAGATCAGCACACAAAGGATGGAAATCAGAATCGTAATCACCGGCACGCGTGCCAGCTCGAGATCGAATCGGTACGGAAAAAATAACATGGGGCTGTCTTCTAGTGTCCTCGTAATCCCATCGTTGCAATCCCTCGGTTGATTAACAGGATCAGAGCCGAAATACTAATGCGGCACAGTTTTACGACGAATTACCGTAACTTGTTTATTCGGCTCTGCCGCCGTTAACTTGACCCCTATGGGTAGGCTTCCGTCTACACACGGCGCACATCCTTCCGTCACCCTGATCTTTTTGACAAACGCGGCCATTTAACGGAGCAGTGGCGGGTCCGCGTAATCTAGGGTATCCGGACCGATTCTCGGTTACTTGACAGTGCCCACCGGTTGGTTCACTGTGGATTTTCTGCTACCTGCAGAGGGAACCGCAATGATCTGCCCCAACATAGAAAGGATCCCAACCTTTCCCGTAGCGATGTTGCTATCGCTATTTCTGCTCACGCCGGTGTCTGATGCGCAAACGGCCATAGGCGATGACGGCGTCACGGTTATCGGTCCAGTCGAGCCCGTTGTGATTAACAAGACCTTGCTCGACGTGCCAGCGTTACCGGTCGGACAATCCAGAATCGCTCCCAGTGAACGTATTCCGCCGCGGCAGATCACCAATCCGGATGCCCTGCTGCGTCCACGGCCACCCACTATACCCAAACTCGATCCATTGCTGGAGCTCCAATCGGGTGCAACCCGCGAGCAAAGAAACTTCACGACGCCGAACCTAAACCTTCCCGGTCACTTCGGCGTGTGCTGCCCGCCAGATACGGTGGGTGAGATCGGGCCTACCCATTTCGTTCTGATGACCAATGGGATCGGTGCGGCGGGTACTTCCTATTCAATATTCGACAAAACTGGCTCCCTGGTTGCAGGATTCCCTAAAGCGCTGGAGGCCCTGGCGCCTGCAATGTCGGGTTGTGAAAACGCCGACGGCGATCCGATCCCGCTTTACGATCAGCTGGCCAACCGGTGGGTGCTGACCCAATTCGAGATCGACGGTGGCGCTGGCGTGCATGGACTATGTCTCTACATATCCAGCGGCCACAACCCGGTGACCAGCACCTGGCAGGTGTATAAATTTCCCACACCGGGCACTAGTTTTCCCGACTATCCTAAATACGCGGTATGGCCAAATGCCTACTATATAGGAACCAACGAGAGCGCCCGCCCCGGCGCTCCGGCGGGTTCGCATCCGGTGTATGCGGTTGACCGCGCGAAAATGCTCGCTGGCCAGCCAGCGACCATGATTGTTCTGGACATCCCAACCTCGCTGGCCGGCTTCGGTTTCGAGATCACGCCGCCGGTGGACGTGGCCGGCCAGATGCCGCCCCCGGCAGGAGCACCCGGAATGTTTATCCGCCACAGGGATGACGAGGCACATGATGGTGCGTCCAACGCGACCGATACGCTTGAGATCTTCGAGTTTCAGCCCGATTTTACGACCCCGGGCAACTCGACCTTAACCGGCCCAACGAGCATCTCGATAGCCGACTTCGATTCGGATCTTTGTGGGTTGAACGCGTTTGATTGCTTTCCACAACCAGGCACGGCCCAATTGCTTGACCCGGTACAGCAACCGGTGATGCAGCGCCCAGTATACCGCAATTTTGGCACTCATCAATCGCTCATCGGTAGCCTGACCACCGATGTCAGCGGCACCGACCGAGGCGGTATCCGCTGGTTTGAACTGCGGCGCAACGCCGGCGTCACGACGGGTGGATGGAGTAAGTTCCAGGAAGGCACGTACTCGCCCGATGCGGTGAACCGCTGGATGAGCAGTCTCGCGATGGATAAGCAGGGCAACATGGCGTTGGGGTACAGCGTCAGCGATGCCACGACAACCTTTCCAGGCATCCGCTATACCGGCCGGACCGTAGACGCCGCGGCCGGCACCATGAATCAGGGCGAGACCACCATCGCCGACGGAGGGGTCGCTCAGGAAGGGTTGTTCGTCGGAAACCGTTGGGGGGATTACTCAGGGATGACCGTCGATCCCGTCGATGACTGCACATTCTGGTTTACCACCGAATACATGCCGGCCGGTGCCGGCGCACTCGATCCCCGCACCCGATTCGCGACCTTCGACTTCGACGCCTGTCAGAATTCGTGCACCGACCCGGATAGCGAGAATCTGGCTTTGAGCGCGGAAACTGTCACCACCACCCAAGCGTACGAAGTCTGTAATACGATCACTGTTGGTCCTGCCTACGACATCGCCGGAGGGGATGTGACGATGCAGGCCGGCAGAGCCGTGGTTTTTCTTCCGGGTTTCCGTGTCAGCGCCGGTGGAAAGTTGACCGTGCGAATTCAATAGCGGTGCAGGTTTAACGGGGTCAGAGCCGAAATACGAATGTTTCGGCGTGGAGGATACGAAACACTTCGGACAGGGCCTTGTTACGATGTCCGCAGGTATCGTGAATCCTCGCGAAGAAAGGAGCAAAGTTTACTCCGGCAATTGCCCTTTGCTACGTCTATTACGAGCTTAGTGACAATTCTCCATCAGCAACTTGCGCTCCTGTTCATTCACAATCAATGAACTCCACACGTCGTACGGCTGCTCTTCATAAGTATGGGCATAATTCACCACGATATCCCCGACCGGCTTTCGACAAACCAACTTGAAATTGACAGCGACCTTCTGCAATACACCACGCTGACGATCAGCATCGATTAACGGCACGGGAACGCGACACCGGGTATCAATATGCACCAAAAGTCCTTGGGAGACATTGCATGGAGCACGGTGGAAGAATGCAACTTTCTTGTCAATAACGCGCTCCAGTTCAATCATCGATGTGGAGTCACTGTACCTAATGGAGGGAATGAAAGGCGAAGCACTCAGCAGAATAACGATACGCGACATTAACTTTACTCGGCCATACGCAAGAAAAAACTGAAGTTTGCATCCTTCCCGGTTAGTGTGACCGCCTTAGCGTGACAACCGAGGCAGGCGCCAGCATAGCTATGCTGGTCGTAGGTCTCAATCGTAACATTTGTCAGAAAACGCGGAACCTCTCCGTGAGGAAACGCTCCGCGTTTTAGTCCGCCACGCCATTGTGTAGTCACGAGTTGATAGTCTCTCCATACAGTATCTTTGAGTTTTTGACGCCATGCTCTGTTTCCATGTGCTGCACCTTCAAAGATCGTCCAACAGCATATGACTTGACCGCCAAATTTGTCATTGACTATATTCGCGCGAGCATTGTCCGTTAGCACAATCGGCGCGCATGTCAGAGACAGAAACAACACCCCAATAAAGCGACCTCGTGTCACGGGCTGAGTAATATGAGTCGTCCCTACCGTATCTCGGGAAACGGTACCACAAAATCGATATTTAGCGTACTACAGCATGCTTAGCGGTGCGGCGCACAATCGATGGCAATAGTCCATTTACTGCGCCACGTTGTGGTCGTCGGGAGCTTCCGTACGTAATGAACATAAAGGTAGCAATGCCGAGCCAGCCCATGACGTGGCGACCTCGGTAAAAATTGCGCGATTCTTTAATTGTTCCTATATCGTTGTGCTTCGATGCCTAGACAAGTATTGTGAAACTTTGAGCACGAAGGACAAATACGTCAATTCCGGGACTTGCTGTTTTTCCTAACGCGGGCCGCTGATAATCTCCGACGGGACTAGTGCAATGAAAATAGACGAGTTTCAGTTATTGCTTCGACCTGTGACCGACCTTGTCTCAGCTAGGGCTGTGGACGCGGCGCTCGCGGAAGAACTCAACCGTCGCTTTCCTCCCGGCGGCGACGTATTCGACATGATCGAGAATGCGTGTCACGACGCAATCGCGGAGGGGTGGATGTGTGCACAGGGCGCGGACGGGCGGCGTTTTGGGCGCGTCATCGAGCCGTCTCGGCAGACCGGCAGACTCAGCGTGGATGTTGTCGACTTGATCGATATTGTCGGCCCGCACCATCGCCATCCTACAGGCGAGGTATGTATGATTATGCCCGTCACGGAAAATGCGCGGTTTGACGGCGCCACCCGCGGCTGGTGCGTGAATGAGCCCGGCTCCGCTCACCGTCCCACCGCGACAAACGGCGAAGTACTCGTACTGTACATGCTACCGGAGGGCAACATTGAGTTTACGGGCGAGTGAACAATTAGGGGACGTAGCACAGTTTCCAATTCGGCTTACGGCCTAGCGCGCAACATTTTAGTCACTAGTTTGTCCGTGGATCAGCCGTGTAGCAACATCCTCTTCAAGAACTGCGCCGCATTCCTTAATTGTCCTCCGTCGTCGATCCGCACCCTTAGCCGTTCCGAAACCAACGTTAAGTTACCACCTAGTTGTCTACGCCCTCGATAGGAGAATCCGGTGCCTACATTCAATGAACGTTAGTTCGCCATAGTTCACGCCGACAACAACTTCGTCCTCAGCAACGGTGCCACATCTCCATTGAACCGAGCGACGTTAATACTAAGGTTAAGCTTGGTTTCACCAACTGGGCCAAGATATGAATGAATAATTCATGAAAAGAACAAATATAGTTCTTCTGATCTTTTGGAGCCTAGCTACCGTCGGCCTGGTATTTACATCTCCAGAATTGAAATTTACCTTACTGGACAGATATTCTGTCAGCCACCTTGCAATAACAACCGCATTCCTGACAACAAGCATTTTTCTTTTAAACGATAAATTGGCCCGACTGGGCCACCTACACTTTTTGGTGCTATGTATTGTAATCCTACTTTATCCCCATAGTGAATTGCTCGGGAAAAGTGGCACCCCGATAATTTTTGCAGCCTACTTTTTTGCTTTATTACTTAGTACCGATCTACTAAAAACGGAGTACAAATTACTCGCGTCGACGATTCTACTTTGTATTATTGTCCTTGAGGTTATTGCGCCGACAATCGATCGCGTCGGATTTGACCGTAACAATAACCTTAAAGAATGGGGAGACTTTGTAGACGGTCATAACCTCCACGCAGGCGGCTATTTACTACCTGATATTAATCAAACCATAGTTGGAGAGTTTAGCGGTGCTCAATTCATTACCAATAATCACGGATTTCGCAATAAGAATAATGTCGATTTCAAAAAACCGCACAACACTTACCGAATACTATTTCTCGGTGATAGTTTTGTAGTCGGCTATCGATCCGATCAAAATGACATTATTGGGGAAGTATTACAAAAAGAATTGGCTGAACACAGCAGCAAAAGGATTGAAGTTCTTAATGCAGGCGTTCATGACACAGTATGGGCGGCTAAATATTTGCGGAAGTATGGGTTTAAGTTCGATCCAGATTTAATAATTGTCGGAGTCACACTAGGCAACGATATATCTGGAAGCTATGTAACAAGGAACAAACTAAGTTTTCGAACGGGCGCTGTCGCCAATACTTTGCTTCCCGATTCCGCGTTTGATGTAGCGGGGTTCAAGGGACTGGGATTGCGGCTGGACCGGAGCCTTATGGGATGGAGCATCTACAAGCTAGCCAGGAGGTTTATCAGAAAATATTCTATCGCTAGCTGGTATGGAGACTATCCAACCCGGATCCATGCTTTCGACATCGTTCACTCATTGGGCCATTATTATGATGGCGAAAGACTTAATGCGATTGAAGAATCTTTTTCATCAGTGGAAGATGCGTTGAGGACAATAAAAAGCCAAGCGGGCAAATCTCAACTCCTGGTTACACTATTCCCACTTCGTTTTCAGGTATCAGAGACAGAATGGCGTAACACTATCCATGACTACGGCCTAAATAAAGATAGATTTGATGCTGCGCTCCCAAATCAACGGATATTGCGTTACTGCAAAGACCTTAAAATAGACTGTCTCGATCTTACAGACCCACTTGGAAAAGAGGATTCAACCGATATATTTTTTCCATTAGGCGACATGCATTTCAACAAAAACGGGCAACAGGTTGCGGCCAATATTTTGAGCAAACACATACTAGGCACACCAGGATTTCCCTAAAACGACTTATACATTGAGGACGTAACACGATTATCGATACGACTCACGACTTACCGCGTGACGTTGCAGACTCCGTACATCTGATCCGGCGTCAGGACATCCGGAAAGCGGTCACGCATTTGGCTGCGGGCAGCACAACACAAATGACACGCATCGGCATATTTCTGATTGCACGACAAGTCATAGTATCGCACTAGCTCCGCCGGCCCTCCCTTCAACAAGGGACCGATTACGGGAAAGAGATCCGGATCGTATGACTCGGCGATGTCGCGAAGGGGCCGTTGAAACAGGTTTCCCAGAGAAATTCCCTGGCAGATATGCACGTTTCCAAACGGGTCCACATGCACCCGGCCCGGCTCACGCAGGTCTTCGTAAGGACATTCAGTGAACTGCTCCCACGGACGGTGATCGACTCTGGCCGCAAGTTTTTCGGCGGCGCGTCCACGGAACACGACGGCTGATTCCCCCGCCGGAATCTGACCGATAGACGAGGCTGCATCCGCCGCTTCTGGCTGCGCAATGCGGATGTACTCGACAGGAATTCCGAGTTGCTCCGCGGCAGCGACCGCATTCTTGGTCTGCTGTCGAAGCTTCTCGTTCCAATGATAAAGGTCGCTGCTGATCGAGAGATCCTGGATCAACCCAGCGAACGGTCTCAGGCATGTAACAGCAACGTCAACATCGGTGGCCCAGTATCCGTTCGAGACGATGCCGACCTGAAATCCGAGATCGGCCGCACGTTTAACTGCACTTTGCAGGACCGCATAGTGGAGAAACGATTCGCCGCCTTCGAAGTAGATCCATTCGACGGTGCCCAGATCTCTTCCTTGCCGCAGTATGTCCGCAATATTTTGCAGAGTCATCGTCCCGCTTTGCCACGGACTCCCCCAGACAAAGCAATGATCACATTGAAGATTGCACTCGTAAGTCAGGAGAAGATGGAGTCCGTCGATCTTCACATTCGATCTCCGTTTGACGTAGCGCACGTAGCCAATGATTCTCGTAGCACGGCACTGAGGTGATTTTCAGGAACTAATCCTACTCGCCTTCACTCACATCGGCCACACCTATACGATCATCGGCGCGGACACTGCAACGAACAACGCTTTCAACAGAAGTTCCATGTACCAACAGTCGCCGAAACGGCAGCCACGGTGCCAATATTGAGCGTGTTGTCATCAGTCATTACAGTGCGCAGCACAGTTACGCTGGAGTGCTCCACACCCAGCCCGACGTTTTCGTCACTCCGGCTTGCCACGCGTTTGTCTCCGATCAGGCAGGTATTAAATCTGCTCCCTAAACTGTCCTGAACTCAATGCGAAGGCATCGTTTATGATTTTGCGATATCCACCGGACAAGCCAATGGCCTGCTTCATTGGTCAAAGTTTTTCCGCAGGCCAATTGGAGACCAATTTATTCGTCAGAATTCGCGCGACGCTCCCTAATTGTCATTCCCAACTCAGCATGCATCACTTTTCGCGCTGTAATATTTTTGCGGTCACGTCAAGGTCTGAGATTTCACCACAGCCATTAAACAACGCAAATGACTGAATCGAGTGACAAAGGGCATCGGCAAATTCGTCATCAACTTGATGCTCAATTACCACAGATTTAATATCCAGGCGTTTCTCAGATCGATGCGCCTTGCAATCGATGCGGCCGACGAACCGGTCACGATACAAAATCGGTAAACAGAAGTAACCGAACTGCCGTTTAGCTTCCGGTACGTAACACTCGATCTGGTAGTCAAAATCGAAAATATCACGCCCGCGTTCACGCTGGATTACCGCATTATCAAACGGCGATAATATTCGCACGATAGCGCTGCTGCGCGGTGCACGGGATTCGAACAACTCGGCAACTACATATCCCAGGCTGTTATTCTTTAAAGGGACCGTAGTTATGGACCCGGCATCGATGCGAACCTGTAATTGCTCACGAATTGCATCACGCAATAGTCGTCCTTTACGCAAGTAGGAGATGGATTTGAGCGTTGCGAACCCATGTGCGCGCAGGGTGGTATCGACCAGATGACCGGCGTATTCATCCATGCCAGGTTCCCGCGTATCGACCCAATCTGGCAATACACGTTCAGGTAAGTCATACACCTTTTGAAAACCCTCGCGCCCCCTGACCATCAGTTCACCCTGCATAAACAATTGCTCGAGCGCCTGTTTGGCGGGTTTCCAATCCCACCATTGCTTCTTTCCTTTTCGTGTATCTTCAAAATCCCGCGCCCGCAACGGGCCTTCTTCGCGAACTCGCGCTAGAATAGGCCGATTTAATTTGCTGTCGCGGTTTTTAAACCAATCGCGTTCGCCGTTCATTTTAGCCATGCGCGGCAAAGCAAAGCGAAAGTCACGCATTGGCAGCCACGACGCGGCATGGAACCAGTATTCAAACAGCTTGCGCTCCTTGACTAGCTGGTCGAGAAACTTCGGCTGGTAGTTGGAAACTCGCGACCATAAGACATGATGGTGGGCGCGTTCGACGACCGAGATTGTATCGATTTGCACGTACCCAATATGTTCAATCGCACGCAGTGTCGCCTGTTTACCGCGGCCAAACTTATCGGTTTTTAGCAGACCCTGTTGGTTGAGAGCAATGCGGCGCAGTTTGCCGATTGTAGACATCGTTGAAGTTAATTGGCGCGAGTGCTCAGATAATTATTTCGTTTCGCACTTTACCTATTGTTATTTCTGCGAGGAGAGTCAATTGATAAGGTCGTTGGCGAGAAAGGACCTCACTTCCTCCGTGAATCGATCCCATGCCGGTTCGTTTTCTAATATGAGGTGATTGTGACCTTCCAATGTTGCGAAACGGGCATGTGGGATCATTGAAGCCATCCGGCGCCCCTCTTTGAAAGGCTGCACCGCGTCGTCTCTACAGTGCAGGACAAGAGTCGGTACACTGACCTTGGCGAGTAAGTCCGTGATATCGATGTCATCCACTGCCGCCCGAATTCGCGCTGCGTTCTCGCCGGAGGTGGTGACTCGCTGAAGATCATTGAACCAATCCATTTGCTCTCTGGTCCCGTTCGGTATGAACAAGGAAGTAAAGAACTGACGAAAAGCCGGGTTATCCTGTCCCCAACCTTGTCGGATCAACGTTAGGAGCGCATCCACTTGTTCCGTTTCATCGCTTGAACCGCGTTTGCGGCGACCTCGCGCGAATCCCCCGTAGAGTATCAAGCCCGTGACTCGCTCCGGATGCCGAACTGAATAGGCGATGGCAACGGCGCACCCCTGGGATACGCCAAATAGCGGAAAACGTTCCAGACAGGTTTCGTTAACAACGGTCTCCAGGTCGCGAACGAATCCTTCGAACGAAATGTCTTCTACATCCCAGTCGGAGAGGCCGTTGCCCCGAGCGTCATAGCGCACCAATTCGTGGTCTTTTGAGAACTCCAGAAGCAGATGGCGCCAAATCGGGCTCTCCCAGTCGTATTCCAGGTGGTTCAACCAATTGGCCGTTTTGACTAGCGGCGGCCCGGTTCCGACAACGGAATAGGCAATCCCCACGCCATCGGCCGAGGTACAGAATCGGATGTCCTGGTGTGCCGCCGGCCCATCTCTGATTGGTGCATTATCCTTTGGCATGGGAGGGTCTACCGTGGCTGTTGCGGCAAGTTCCGGCGGCGGCAATTGTTCGCCCCTCTTTAGCCGCACGGCGAATGCGGCGATTGCGTGGTCGAAACCCTTCAACACGACCTCACCAAGGCTCTCGTAGATAAATGGAAGGCGTGCCGGCACGGTTTCAGATACCGTTCCCTGGACGACCACCCCAGATGCTTCGGCCAACTGCTCCAGGCGCTGTGCTAGCACTACGCCTGCGCCCGTAATAGTTCTGTCCGCAATCACGACTTCACCCAAACTAATTCCTATTCGAATTTCGGGTCGAATGTCACCTCCAAGGCTTACGTTGTGGATTGCATTGGCGGATTGGAAAGCAAGTGCCGCGCACACTGCGTCTGAGGCTCGCGAAAATTCAACTACGAGCGCGTCGCCGCGAAGTTCGTGCGCAATTCCACCGTAAGATTCAATCGTCGCAGAGAAACGTCGAAACGCATCCTGTATCCGATCATGTGCCACCAACTCGTTCCTTTGCACGAGCGCCGTGGAACCGACCACGTCGGCGTGCACGATCACAGCAAGCTTTCGGGATGGCGTGTCTGACACTTGAATGCTCTGTATTTCGGCCGCTGGGATGAATAGACCAAAATACTATCGTTAGAACCGAAGGGTGTCGAGCCAACGGCACAGGGATTTAGAGAAAGGTGACAGAGAGATTATTCCTAAACCCTTCCGTCACCATTTCGTGAGTTGAATGTCACCCCTCGGAATTCCTGTTGGTTTCAGTTGACGCCATAAATGGTGACAAAAGAATTATCCTAGTTCCATTCGTCATCATTTCTTCCTACACAATGACAACGAAGATTCCGTAAATAAATCTGTCCTGTTTTCGCGCGTTTTCGCGAAAAATGACACTTCTGTAACAAAACCGTGATTCTTGTGTGATGTTTGTATGGCAACCTACATCCCGCGCTGGATCTCGAGGATGATGCGGCAAGAAAGTCACTCGCCTCGAGAAGCCGGCCCAAGTTACCTAATTTCTATTACTTATT
>Ga0224497_10001436_pt1 | contig 15210 bp, 15 predicted proteins | sample SF_Jul11_sed_USG_4_FD_167970 | JGI IMG/M metagenome (GOLD analysis project Ga0224497, IMG submission 167970) | Sediment microbial communities from San Francisco Bay, California, United States - SF_Jul11_sed_USGS_13 | ecosystem: Environmental > Aquatic > Marine > Sediment | place: USA... | reverse complement strand
CCTTTTGGTAGTGTGCCCTTTTTTGGTTTTGGTGGAGGTGGTGGTGCTTGTTGTGTTTGAGCTTTTGCTGCAACACCTTCTACAGTCATAAGATGACCACTAAAACCTCCAAAGAATTTGTGACCAGGGTAACTTGCAAATCTTGCTTTTGTTGCAAAGTATTGATTTGAAGCTGCGGTGTATCCAGGTACTTTGGTTTTTTGTTCATTCCAATTAGATGTTGGAACTTTGCCTACAGGGGCAGTTTTTCTAACAAAGTATCTGTTTGGTGCTGGTGAATATCCTGTAACCGTTGCTCGATATTTGTGAAAATCAGTCATTGGGGCATTCATGTAAGCTTCTTCCAATGCATCGTTAAAGGTTACAGGTAGTTGTTCTTTTACCTCGGCTGGTTTTGTCTCAGCTGGTTTAGCTTCGGCTGGTTTTGTTTCAAATCCTTTTGGTAGTGTACCCTTTGGTTTTGTGGTTGCAGCTGGTCTTTCAGATGGTTTTGTCTCAGCTGGTTTAGCTTCGGCTGGTTTTGTCTCAGCTGGTTTAGCTTCGGCAGGGGTTTGTAGTTGCGTAGATAGTTTGTTTAGTTTAGATTCTAATTGTGCAATCTTGTCTTCAAGATCCTTTTTTGTTTGCTTTTTAGCATCTGACATTAACTGGAGTGAATATTCGGGGTTTATTTACATTTGGGTCATTACCAGCGACAAAACCTGATCAAGTTTTATAAGCACAAGAAAACTAGTTACAGTGATGGATGATTTTGAAAAAGAATACCCAGGATTTGATTGGAAGAATACTCCTGCTTACAAGCATCCAGGTGGAAAGGATTGCCCTTGCCCAAAGCATGAATACATCAGAGAACAGATCAGCTTTACAAAACAAGTCAATCAAAAGGGAAAAGAACCATCAAAAATAACTCTAAAGTTTTGTCCAGATCACTACAAAGTATACATGGAAGAAGTGATACCTGCAATGCCAATGAAATACAAAATCCTAACAAAGATAGCATTAAAGCTTGGCGCAATTCAAGTTGAACAGTTAAAGTACATGGAGTCAGAGTTGTGTTTTTATTGTAAATTTGGATCTGGTGGACATGAAAAAAAGACAGAACTGCCACCAATGTAAAAATTATTCCGGAGTAAGTAAGATTTTTGGTTTGTTTGGAGTATCATGATGACAACGTTTTCCACATAACGGACAACGCTTTCTATCAAGAAGTATGCACTGGCAAATATGTGAATCAAGGTATGATTTTGCAGGTTTGTTTGGCTCACCAGTTCCATTGCAAAAAGGACATTCAGAACCTAAAAGCTCAATGATTCCATTTCCTTTACAGATTGCACACTTAGTATCAGTCATTATTCATTTTTCAGATAGACAGAATTAAAATGCATGTAATAAAATTATTTTCAATAAAGGGATTTTAGATAATCTAGTTAAGCTTATACTTGATTCCAATTCAGAAAAATTGTGCCAATTGAAGATATTCATGAGTTTATCAAAGAGTTAGAAAAAAATGGTGAGATAAAAAGAATAAAGATTGAGGTAGATTCGAACTTAGAAATTGCAGAGATTTTGAGAAGAGGGATGTATTCTAATGGACCTGCAATTCTTTTTGAGAATGTAAAAAATTACAATATGCCGGTTTTAGGTAATGCATTTGGTTCAATGAAAAGATTAGAGATTGGATTAGAGATGAAAGATTTTACAGAGATAGGGCAAAGAATTGTAGACATGACAAAGATGGATATGCCATCTGGTTTTCTAAACAAGATTAAAAAACTTCCAGAACTCTCAAAAATGACAGACTCCTTTCCAAAACAAGAGAATGCAGGACCTGTTACTGAAATCACATCAAATAACGCATCATTTGATGACATTCCAATTTTAAAGTCATGGCCAAATGATGCGGGCAGATTCATCACACTTGGACTAGTTGCAACTAAACATCCTGAAACAGGAGTTAGAAATCTCGGAGTTTTTAGGATGCAAATTGTAGATAGCACACATGCATTAATGCATTGGCAGAAACATAAGAGAGGGGCACAACACAGTGAGATATCAAAAGACAGAGGAGAAAAAATTCCGACTGCAATTATTATTGGTGGGGAACCTGCAACTGTTTTTTCATCAATTGCCCCAGTACCAGAAGGACTTGACAAATATCTATTTGCAGGGATTACAAGAAAAAAAGGAATCAAAACGGTAAAGTGCAAAACTATTGATCTGGAGGTTCCAGCAAATGCAGAAATTGTTTTTGAGGGTTATGTCGATCCCAAAGATATTAGAGAAGAAGGACCATTTGGAGATCATACAGGCTACTATACTCCTGTGGAACCATATCCAACATTCACATTAACTGGAATTATGAGAAGAAAAGATCCAATCTATGTTACAACAGTTGTCGGAAAACCAATTCTGGAGGACGCATATATTGGTAAAGTCATTGAACAATCATTTCTACCTTTAATCAGAATGTTCCATCCAGAAGTGGTAGATTTTAGCATGCCTGCAGCAGGATGGTTCCAAGGATTTGCAATAATTTCAATTAAAAAGAGATATCCAGGTCAAGCAAAAAAAGTCATGATGGGGTTATGGGGGATGGGACAACTCTCACTCACAAAGATGTTTGTGGTTGTAGATGATGACATTAATGTTCATGACATTAATGATGTGATTTGGGCTATCACTACAAGGGCTGATGCTGCAAGAGACACTGTCATTATAAACAATACACCAACTGACACACTTGATCCTGCATCACCACTTGTTAATCTAGGTTCTAAAATGGGGATAGATGCTACACAAAAAACCAAAGAGGAAGGATATCAAAGAGAAATTCAACAACAAGTCAAGGTGGATACAAACACAAAAAACTTGGTGGATTCAAAGTGGTCAGATTATGGATTATAACAAGGCTAAAGGATTATAGAAATTATCACGTTCTTCAGCTTGATATCCAATTTGATGAATTGCATCAACAATGATTTTGTCTGTAAGTTCAGTTGAGCGTGCACCAGTACAAGATACCACTTCTTCACCAATTAGCGTCCCACCAAAGTCATCAGCACCATATTGGAGTGCAAGTTGTGCCATACCAATTCCGTTTGTAAGCCAAGATGATTGAATGTGCGGAATTAAGCCATCAAAGACCAATCTAGAGATTGCAATCATTTTGAGCAATTGAACCCCACCTGTTCCATATTGCACCAAATCTTCTTTTTGCATCAAAGTATTGTTTGGCTCAAAGTTCCATGGAATAAATGCCATGAATCCTCTTGTCTTTTTTTGTAATTTTTTAATTTTAAAAAAATGCTCAACAATATCATTATTGTTTTCAACATGTCCATACATCATTGTTGCAGATGCTGGAAGACCAATATTGTGCGCTTCTTCCATTATTCTAATCCAATCATCACTAGAAATTTTTTTTGGGCTGATTACATCTTTTACAGAATCAACAAGGATTTCAGCTCCAGCTCCAGGAATAGATTGCAATCCAGATTCTTTTAGTCTAGATAGAATCTCTCTAGTTGAGGATTTTTCTACTCTAGCAATCATATCAATTTCTGAGGTGGACAAGCCATGTATTCCAACTTGAGGGAATTTTTCACGAATCATTCTAAAGGCATCTTCATAATATTCAATTTTCAAACTTGGGTTGTGCCCTCCTTGAATCAGAACTTGCCTAATTTTGAACATATCCCATGAAGCCTTTACTCTTGATTCAATTTGATCTAAAGTTAGGGTGTAAGCATCTTCAGAACCAGGGGCACGATAGAATGCACAAAACTTGCAATCAGTAATGCAGACGTTTGTGTAATTCAAAATTATATTATTTACAAAAGATGCTTTTTTTCCAAACTGCTTTCTAGTAAGATGGCCAGAGATTAACCCAATCAAGTGAACATCATTTGATTCTAGCAGTCTAAGGCAGTCTTCAGGATCAGGCCTTTGTCCATTTAGAGAATTCTCAAGAATGTCTCCAATGTTGCTTTTATGTAGTTGTTCAGTAGTTTGACTCAATTAACTTGTCCTCACTCTCTTTGAATTCTATTTAATTCTTGAGAGAGAGAGAAATATGAAAGAACAAGTAAAGAAGAGAATAATTGTGTTCAAAATTTGATTGTGTTAAATGCAATAACTCACGTTATTTTTAAGTAGGGTACCAAAAGGAGATTGTCTCATGGTATCTGGCTTAGAAATTAGATTAAACAGAATTCTCAGAAAAGGAAAAATGCTTTGTATTCCAATGGATCATGGTATCTCCAATGGGCCTATTGAGGGTCTTGAAAATCCTGCTGCAACTATTTACAAATGCGAAGGACGTGGTCTTACAAGTGTAATTATCAATAAAGGAATCATCAAAACAATGCCAAAACCAACCAGAGTTGGAATTTTAGTTCATTTTTCAAGTAGTACATCATTATCACTATCACCCAATCGCAAAATGCTTACAGGAACTGTTAAAGAAGCAGTTGCACTAGGAGCAGATGGAGTATCACTACATATCAACATTGGTGGAAAAGAAGAGCCTGAGATGTTAGAACAGCTTGGCATGACTGCAGACCAGTGTCACAGATGGAATATGCCATTATTGGCAATGATGTATCCCAGAGGAGAAAATATCAAAAATCCACATGATGCAGAGATAGTCGGACATGTTGCTAGAATAGGAGCAGAGTGTGGTGCAGATATTATAAAAACATTGTATACAGGAGATGTTGATTCTTTTGCTAAAATTGTAAAGAACACACCAGTTCCAATAGTAGTAGCTGGTGGACCAAAAGCAAAAACAGATTTTGACATTCTACAGATGACTGAGGATATAATGATGGCAGGTGCAAAAGGTGTTACATATGGTAGAAACATCTTTGCACATAAATCACCTGAGAAAATGGTGGAAGCATTAGCATCAATAATTTTCAGAAATGAATCTGCAAAGGAAGCAATGAAAAAAATTGAGTAAGAATAGAGAATTAATTATTTCACCCAAAGTTTCAACGTCACAATTAGCAAAATTTCTTCCACAATTAGAAGCAGAGGGAATCAGGATGATATATTTAGATCCAAAAAAAATTGGAAAGAAAAAGACAAAGCTTGAAACAGTCTATCCATCAGGATTAGCAAAATATGTTGTACTTGAAAAAGAAAGCACCAAACCAAAAGGAAAGAAAGTCGGAAAAAGATTCCAAGTCTTATCAAATAAGGATATTGAAGACATATTAGAAATAGCCAAAAAAGGCTTAGATTTTGTAATAGTAGATGTCAAAGACTGGAAAATCATCCCTCTTGAGAATATCATTGCAAAACTGCACAAAATCCATACCAAAATCTTTGCAATTGCGAGAACCCCTGAAGAAGTCAGAAAAATGTTCTCAATTTTGGAGGTAGGAGTTGATGGGGTGATCTTTAGCACATCATCAATTAATGAGGTAAGAGAAGCCATGGTATACTTAGGTACCAGAAATTTTGATTTAGCACCAGCAAAAATAACAGAGATCAAGGAAGTAGGCGATGGAGAACGGGTTTGTGTAGATACAGCATCCATGTTACATAAAGGAGAAGGAATGTTGATTGGAAGCAGATCAAACTTTTTGTTTCTTGTTCATAATGAATCGGTGGGTTCTTCATTTACATCACCAAGACCATTTAGAGTAAACGCGGGTGCTGTTCATTGTTATACATTATCACCAGATGGTACAACGAACTATCTCTCTGAAGTTGAGACAGGTTCAGAAGTTTTGATACTAAACTCAAAAGGAAAAGCAAGAAGAGCAACTGTAGGAAGATCAAAAATTGAAAGACGACCCATGTTGATGATAAAGGCAAAAGTCAAAGATGAGATTGGTGGGATTATTGCACAAGATGCAGAAACCATCAGATTTGTAAAGCCAAACGGACAGCTGGTTTCAGTGACTCATCTAAAGAAAGGAGATATGGTGTTGGTTCATGCAAAGACTGCAACGGGCAGACATTTTGGAATGGAAGTTTCAGATGAATATATTTTAGAAAAATGAAATGAAATACAAAACCTGTGTGTCAATTGCCGAAGAATCCCCTATCAAACTTGAAAAAATATTAAAGATTGCATTAAAAAAATCTGATTATGTTGAAATCAGATTTGATTTTCTAAAAGCAGAACAGATTCCACGAACATTAGAAATGGTAAAAACCGAACTTAATAGAACAGTATGTACCGTACGTCCTAAAACAGAAGGTGGAAGATTTGAAGGAACCGAAAAAGAAAGAATTGCAATCCTAAAACTAATTGCTGAATACAATCCATTTTTGCTAGATGTCGAGTTTAATACAATCAGAAAAAGCAAGAATTTAGAAAAATATCTAAAATCAACAAAGACAAGATTATTGATCTCGTGGCATGATTTTAAAAAAACGCCCAAGTTTTCATATTTGAAGGCTCAAATGAAAAAGATGATAAATTTTTCATCAGCAGTAAAAATAGTAACTACAGCAAAATCAGTTGATGACTCTACTCGAATACTGCAATTATACAGCAAAAAAGGAAAAGCAACCCTAATAGCATTTACAATGGGAAATGAAGGTAAAATTTCTAGAATTTTGTGTCTATATTTAGGCAGCCCATATACCTATGTATCATTAGGAAAACCAGTAGCTCCAGGACAATTTAGTTTGGATGAAGTAAAAAAGATTACAAATCTGAAAAATTTTTAAAAAAGAAATTATACATTTTATCAATTGGAACATGAATGATTCGACAAAGTTGAAAAAAGTCGAGAGTTTAAATCAATCATATTATTGACAAAAATTATATGTCAACATATGCAGTGATTGGAGATCCAATTGATCATTCCTTGTCTCCAAATCTTCACACAGCAGCTTTTCGAGAATTAAATTTGGATCATTCATACATCGCATATAGAATTCCAAAAGATGAACTAGAGGAAGGAATAGAATCGCTAAAAAAAATTAAAATTGCAGGTTTCAATGTTACAATTCCCCACAAAGTTACAATGATGAAATTTCTAGATAAGATGGATGAAACATGTAGTATTATTGGTGCAGTAAATACGGTTTCAAACAACAACGGGGTTTTAAAAGGATATAATACTGATATGGAGGGGTTTTTAGATCCAATAAAGAAAAGAGACAAAATAATCAAAGATTGTAAAGTTTTGTTGCTTGGAGCAGGAGGGGCTGCAAGAGCCATAGTTGCAGGATTTGCAAAAGAACATGCAAAGTCAATCACTATTGCAAATAGAACTTTGGAAAATGCCAAGGCATTATCAGAATTCTCACAGAAAATAGGACTAGATTCCAGATTCATAAGAATTGATAATGTGGGGGAGTCTGCAAAGGATTACGACATCATTGTAAATGCAACATCAGCAGGACTGAAAAATGAGCCCAGTCCAATTTCACTGGACAGAATTAACAGAAGAACTATGGTGTATGATATTGTATACATGCCAATGAACACAGACTTTCTAGAAAAGGCAAAAGAGAAAGGAGCTACAATAATTTACGGATATGAAATGTTATTAGGACAAGCAGCAAGAGCGTTTGAGATATGGCATGGCGTTAAAGCGCCATATAATGCTATGAAAAAAGCGCTTGTAGGAGGAGCATGATGACAAAGGTAAAAGCTACAGTTCATGGTGCAGTATCACTAGTAAATGCCATTGCCAACCAAAAAGGGGCCACATTAGGCATAGAACTCAAAGTAGAGGCATTGGTTGAGACAAGCCCAGGAAACGGAATAAGTATTCAATCAGAAGCCAAAAGTCTAAGTTCTCGTTTAATTAACAAAACAGTAGAAAAAATTGTAGCAAAGAAAGATTTAGAAAAAAATAAAATTTCAATTATACTTAGTTCTGAAATTCCATTAGGTTATGGACTTAAAAGTTCCAGTGCAATTTCATCTGCAGTTGCATTAGCATGCGCAAAAATTTTTAAACCAAAACTTACTGATCAGCAAATACTACTTGCAGGAGTCGATGCATCAATACAAAGCAAAGTAAGCTTAACTGGAGCATATGATGATGCATGCTCATGTTATTTTGGTGGGTTCAATGTTACAGATAATAAAAATAAAAAGAGAATCCATCATGAAAAAATTCCAGCAAATCTAATTGCAGTGATATTTATTCCAAAAAATAGAGTTCGCGGAAATGTAAAAAATCTAAAAATTTTACAAACTGTATTTGAAAATGCATGGGATCTTGCAAGAAAATCAAAGTACTGGGATGCAATGATAATTAATGGATTAGCAACATCTACAATATTAAATTCAGATGCCAAAATTATCGCCAGTCTACTTGAAAAAGGCGCTTTAGGTGCGTCTGTTTCAGGAAATGGTCCTTCAATTGCAGCAATCACTAAAATAGAAAATGAGATAGACATCAAAAAAGTATTTTCAACATTAGAAGGAAGTATTATTGTTTCCAGAGTAAATAACAAAAAGGCAGAAGTTCATGAAGTGTAAAGTAGAAAAATCAAAGATTTCAGGAAACATTGTTTGCCCACCAAACAAGAGTTATACACACAGGGCAATTTTTCTCGCATCACTTGCAGGAAACAACAGTCAAGTGAATAACGTATTATTTTCTGATGATACAAAGGCTACAATTAATGCATGTAAGAAATTTGGAGCAGAAATACATCAAAAAGACTCTTCAATTATTGTAAAAAATCCTATAAAAATAGATAATATCGTGTCTGAAATTAATGCAGATAATTCAGGTACGACAATCAGAATAGCATCAGGCATAGCAAGCTTGTTTTCAAATGAGATTATACTAACTGGGGATTCTAGTCTTAAAAAAAGACCAATGCAACCATTATTAGATGCATTACAAAGCATGGGTGCAAAATGTATCTCTACCAAGGGTAATCCACCGATAAAAATCACTGGAAAAATTTTGGGAGGGAATGTTACAATACCTGGAAATTTTTCAAGTCAATTCATTTCAGCATTATTAATTTGTGCACCACTAACAGAAAAAGGAATCAATTTAGTAATTGAAGGAAATCTAGTTTCAAAGCCATATCTCGATGCAACAATTGCAACAATGAGAAAATTTGGAGTTACAGTTCAAACTTTAATTCCTTACAAGATGTATAACATACCACCACAAATTTACAGACCTACAACATTTGATGTTCCCATTGATTTTTCAAGTCTTGCATTGCTTCTTTCTGCATTGGTTCTAAACGGAGAGAATGTTACAGTTAAAGGAAATATCGGGAATTTACCTCAGGGGGACGAAGTATTTATTGATATTTTAGAACAGATAGGAGTCAAAGTAATTATCAACAAAGACGAAATTATAATTAAATGTCCAGAAAAAATAAATGGTGGAAGATTTGACTTAAGCAATTCACCTGATCTTCTCCCTCCCCTTGCAATATTGGCATTAAAGGCATCAAGTCCAATTGAAATCGTAAATGTAAAACACGCAAGATTGAAAGAAACAGATAGAATTGCAATTATTGCAAGAGAGTTAATCAAGATAGGGATCAGAATTCAAGAAAAAGAAGACGGATTGGTGTTAGAATCTCCAGATAGTTTGAAACCTGCTGAATTAAATTCAGAAAATGATCATAGATTATTCATGGCATTTTGTATTGCTGGAATGTATGTTGGGAATTGTATTGTAACAGATCCTGAATCAGTATCTGTATCATATCCAAATTTCATCAATGATATGAATAATTGTGGCGCTAAAATCAATGTTGAGTGAATACTAGTTTTTAAAAATTAACTATCATGGATAAAGGCGTGACCCTGTATAGAGTGAAAAGCATTCTCTTCACTCACAACGCTTTTGCGCAGATAACATGTCTTTTTCGCAGGGCCACGCAAATTATGCGTTGAAAATTGCATGTTTTTGCATAATATATGTACATCATTGTAATATTTAAAATTTAATTGAAATAATTCTATAGAACTTGGTTAATTTTTCAAATATTTTAATACATTTATTCAATGAATAAAAATTTGTAGCAAACAAATTATAAAAGTTAGGCCAAAATAGAATGAGGAATTATAAGCATCATTTTACCTTCATAATATGTTGCCGGGAAGTTCTATTGGTCAGCGACTTGTTCTAACTAGTTTTGGCGAAAGTCATGGAAGAGCTATTGGCGCAGTGTTAGATGGATGTCCAGCCGGTTTGGAAATTGATGAAAAAGACATACAAAAAATGTTAGATCAGAGAAAGCCAGGACAATCATTAATCACCACACAGAGAAAAGAAAAAGATCAGGTAGAAATTATTTCAGGTGTTTTTAGAGGATACACTACTGGGGCACCAATTACAATGGTAATTTGGAACAGTGATCAAAAATCAAAAGATTATGAAAATTTGAAAACACTGTTACGCCCAGGACATTCAGATTATCCAGCAATGATAAAGTACAATCATTTTAATGATTACAGAGGAGGAGGAAGGTTTTCTGGAAGGTTAACTGCCACACATGTAATGGGCGGAGCTATTGCAAGAAAACTACTCAAAATAACATTAGGTATTGAAACAAACTCATACACATCACAGATTGGAAAAATAAACATTGAGAGAAGATTTAATGAAACGATGATCGAATCCATTTACAAAAATGAAGTAAGATGTCCTGAAGAAAAAACTGCCAAGAAGATGAGAGACTCAATTCTCGATGCAAGGAAAAAAGGAGATTCACTTGGTGGGATAATTGAATCAATTACAACAAATGTTCCAGAAGGTCTTGGTGAGCCAATTTTCAATTCATTAGAGTCTGATTTGAGCAGAGCAATGTTTTCAATTCCATCAGTTAAGGGTGTTGAATTTGGGTCAGGTTTTGAGGGCTCTAAAATGTATGGTTCAGAAAATAATGATCTATACATGATAAAAAAAGGAAAGATCATGACAAAGACAAATAATTCAGGAGGTATTTTAGGAGGAATTTCAAATGGCATGCCAATTACAATGAGGGTTGCATTTAAGCCTGCATCATCTATTTCACAAAAACAAGAGACAGTAGATATCAAGACCAAAAAGTCAGCAATACTGCAAGTAAAAGGACGGCACGATCCATGTGTAGTACCAAGAGCACCTCCAGTAGTAGATTCTTTAGTGTCACTTACATTGGTAGATCATGCCCTAATGTCAGGTATAATCAAGCCTGTATTGTAGCGATATGACAGATATTGATGATCTTCGCAAAAGAATGGATGAAGTTACTATTGAAATGATAAAGCTTCTAAAAATTAGAACGGATATTTCAAAAGAAATTGGGAAAGTGAAAAAAAATATTGGTAAAGGCGTTACAGACGAAACAAGAGAAGGGAATCTTCGTTCCAAAGTACTAGAATTATGCAAGGAACTTGATTTTGATGAGATAATTGCAACAAAATTTTTAAATTTTTTATTAAACGAATCAGTCAAAATTCAATCAATTAACAAGCAAACACATCTCTCGATTTTTCTTAGGGCAAAGGCACTCGAACAACAAGGAGAAAAAATCATCCATATGGAAGTAGGTGAACCGGACTTCTTGCCTCCAGAAATTGTTAGAAAGGCACTAACTGAAGTATTTGATAAGGGGTTCTTAAGATATGGACAAGCCAAAGGAATGCCTTCTTTTAGAAAGGCACTAGCAAAATACATATCAAAAAAAAATATCGTGAATATTTCCCAAAACAACATTATTGTGAGTCCGGGTGCAAGGTTTTCAATATTTACAGCAATCACAACATTACTAAATCCAGGGGATGAAATGATAGTAATAGAACCAGCATGGCCTGCTTACAAAGACTGTGCTCTAAATTCAGGAATCAAGGTAAAAACAATCAATACAACTTTAGAAAAGAATTGGGAGCCATCAATAGAGCAAATTCAGGAAATGATCAATTCTAATTCAAAAATGTTGGTCTTAAACTATCCAAACAATCCAACAGGAAAAATTCTTCCAGAAAAACTCCAAGATGAAATTGTAAAGTTATGCATAAAAAATAATTTGTACATACTCAGTGATGAGATATATTCTGAATATGCATTTAGGGATTGGAAAAGTATTCTTTCATACAACTATGAAAAGAGCATAGTTACTCAATCATTTTCAAAATCACATGCCATGACAGGATTTAGGATAGGATATGCAATTTCTAGTCCTGAAATCATAGAAAAAATGGTAAAATTGCAGGCACTTTGTTTAACCAATGTCTCAGAACCTATACAATATATCGCAATGAAAGCATTAGAGGCAGACACATCAAATAATTCTAATACCCTACAAAAAAGACTAAAATCGTTGACTCAAGATGCACAAAAGATGAATTTGGATTTTGTTGTTCCTGATGGTGCTATGTACATCTTTGCAAGAGTAAATAAAGAAGGAGTTAATGGAGTAAAGTTAGCAAATGATCTACTAGAAAAAGGACTTGCAGTCGCTCCCGGAGAAGGATTCGGAGATTACAGGAATTTTATTAGGATATCAGCCTGTCAGGATGAAAAGACACTAAAAGAAGGAATGAAGATACTAAATAATACAGTAAGAGGAATGGAATGAAAAAGAAACTAACAATTATTGGTGCAGGAGGACAAATGGGTCAATGGTTTGCAAAATATTTTTCAAGTAATGATTATGAAGTTACAGGATATGATGCTGAAAATAAGATTGGAGAAAAAAATATAATTAAAGCCGATTCGTTAGTGGGGGCAATTCTAAAAGCAGACTATGTTGTTTTATGTACGCCAACAAGAAGAACGCCAGAAATTATTAGGCTAATAGCAAAAGAAATGAAACGAGGAACATATCTTATAGAAATTTCATCAGAAAAATCAAAAGTTGTGTCATCCTTATCAAAAATGCCTGCAAAAATCAATCCAATATGCATTCATCCAATGTTTGGCCCAGGGACAAAGTCGGTTAAAGGACAAAACATAATATCAATTCCAATCAAAGATGCTAAAAAAGAATTAACTGTTGCAAAATCTCTTTTTCCAAATGCAAACTTTGTTACAATAGATGCAATTGAACACGACAAAAAGATTGCAGTTATTTTAGGATTGACTCACTTAATGAATCTCGTTTTTGCAAATATTATTTCAAAGGATGATAAAATGGCATTAACAGAAAAAATGTCCGGAACAACTTTCAGAGTTCAAAAGGTATTGGCTGAAAGTATAATGACAGAATCGCCAGAGTTAATTGAAACAATTATTGCAAATCCAGAGATCAGAAGAGTAGCAGAAGAACTATGGAAAGATATTGGAAGGCTACTTACTGCAGTTCAGGAGTCAAAGACAGAAGAAGTGATAAATTATGTTAAGGCTTGTCAAGAAAGATTATCAGAGAATACAGACTTGAAAGAATCATATAAGAAATTGGCAAAGATGATAAATGCTGTTGAAAAATAGCAGAAATGCGAACAACTAAGATCGTAACTTCATTTATCAAAGATGATGAAAAAGTATTGCTTCTAAAAAGAAGTAATAAAGTAAAAACTATGAAAGATTTGTGGGCAGGAATCAGTGGCATTATTGAAAAAAATGAAGAGCCATTGTCTAGAGCAAAAATAGAAATTTTTGAAGAAATAGGAATATCAGAAGAAGAGATAAAACTTATCAAAGCGGCAAAGGAAATGAGAGTAAAATCACCACAATATGAAAATCATGAATGGCAAATTTTTCCATTTTTGTTTGAAGTAAAAAAACCTAAAATTAAATTGAATTGGGAAAATTCAGAATATGTTTGGATAAAAAGAGACGAACTATCAAATTACAAAACAGTTCCAAGTCTTGATAAAGTGCTACTCAATTTGCTGTAGATTTTCATTTTCTTTAATGTATTTTTTTTGTTGTGGTAGCATCATATAGACACAAGCACCGCCGCACATAGTACATGGGACATTATTTCCAGGATGTTGACCTGTCCTACTATGAATTCTTGCAGCCTCTTCTGGATCAATCGATAGAGCAATTTGTTTTTCCCAATCCAAAGTACGACGAGCCTCAGTCATTTCCACATCCCATTTTATTGCTTTTTCACGAATCTTTACAAGATCAGCTGCATGTGCAGCTATTCTATATGCAATTAATCCAGATTTTACTTCTTCAGAATTTGGCAATGCAAGATGCTCAGAAGGAGTGAGATAACATAAAAGATCAACTCCTTCAGAGGCAGAAACTGCAGCACCTATTGCACTTGCAATGTGATCATGCCCGGATGCAATGTCAGTGACAAGTGGACCTAAAACATAGTACGGTACATCACCAATTAGAGATTTTGCCAATCTTACATTTGTGGCAACTTCATTGAGTGGTACATGTCCAGGACCTTCAACCATTACTTGAACATCCTGTTCGTGTGCTCGTTTTGTTAGTCGTGCAACATTAATCATTTCTTGAACCTGTAATTCATCATGAGAGTCCAAAATAGAACCAGGCCTTAAAGCATCACCAAGACTAAATGTTACATCATATTTTTTTGCCATCTCAAGAAGATAATCATAGTGAGTAAGATATGGATTTTCCTTGTCATGTTTTAACATCCAAGCAGCGGTAATTGTTCCACCTTTACTAACAACACCCCCATATCTTTGCACTTTCAATATTCGTTTAGCAATATCTTTTGTTATCCCACAGTGAATTGTTGTGTAATCAACACCATCTTTTGCGTTATTTTCAAATGCATTTAGATAATCATCTTCAGTTAAATTTAGGGGGTTTTTGTGAACCTCAACGCCATAGTTATACGCTTCATAAATAGGAACAGTTCCAAAGGTAATTGGTGCAACCTCTAATAGAATTTGACGTATCTTTTTGACATCTCCCCCATCACTCAAATCCATCATAGTATCTGCATGATATTTCACTGCGACTTTTGCTTTTTCAATTTCTTCATCAATATTTACATTTAAGGTAGATGTTCCAATGTTGACATTGACTTTTGTCTTTAGGCCATCACCTATTCCAACATGGTGAATCTTTTGTGATCGTACATTATTACTTGGAATGATGATAGAGCCTTTAGCAATTTTAGAGATTAACCAATGTAATGAAACATCTTCATCTTTTGCCACTTGTTTCATTTCATCAGTGGCAACACCTCTTCGTGCTGCACTCATTTGAGTACTCATATATTAAGTGAGTAATTGCCTGATTTAAACAATAGTAAAAATCAAAAAACTGATCGCTAAAAATGTTTACACCATAGTATGAAAATTGAAGAAGGTCATATCTAATGCTCATTAGATAA
>Ga0224497_10001435_pt1 | contig 15226 bp, 15 predicted proteins | sample SF_Jul11_sed_USG_4_FD_167970 | JGI IMG/M metagenome (GOLD analysis project Ga0224497, IMG submission 167970) | Sediment microbial communities from San Francisco Bay, California, United States - SF_Jul11_sed_USGS_13 | ecosystem: Environmental > Aquatic > Marine > Sediment | place: USA... | reverse complement strand
ACACTAGAAAGTTCTTCATTAATAAAGAAATAGGTATTCCATAGATTTAGAACACATTCTCTGTATTTCTGGAAAAGGTGCGTGATGTTCTTCATGCTATCCACGGGATTGTGGGTACAAGTTAAAGGTAACAGGAGCCCTGAGATATGTTTTAAATTTCTGACCTTCGTCTTATTGTCTATAAAGGCATGACTATGGTTTGGAAGTCCAGGTTCCGTTGGGTTGCATGATGAATTGTCCTGACGGGGTTTTTTCGATGGCCTTTTTCCCTGCTAAGGCTTCTACGGCGGGGAGAGCCGTGTTATTTTTCTCTGCAATACCTCTATAGACGTCTCGTCGTTTGCTATTGATGTCTTTCATTAAATTGACGGTATCCGGAGTAGAGGATGGTTTGACGAGGCCCAGGTAGCCGTCGGGGCGTTCTCCTAGCTGGCCTTGTTGCTTGGCATCATCAAGGGTGATCCCAAAGGCCAAAAGAGGCATGAGGAAAAGTAGTAGGCAGCCCAAAACAACTACAAGGGATTTTGGATGTTGGTTCGATGTGGTCATGGTTGTTCCTCGTGTTTCTTAGAAGAGCCCGCTTTGATCGGAAAAGACGTTTTCTAAATCTTTTTCGACTTTCACGCGAATTTCATGGTCGATTTTGACATTCAGATTGATAGTGATCGGTTTATCCGGAACCGCGACTTCTACTCGAGGGGTGCAACTCAAGAGAGCCGCTGTGGCTAGAATCAACAGGATGGTCACGAGGTGTTGAAATACCTGTCGCGTTCGAGGTGGTCGGATCATAGCTTCCCCTTGGTTGCAGTAAATGAGCATGAGCAACACATAATTCCTTTATGAGAGTTCTGAAGGTTCTTTCTATTTCTGCTTGCCTGAGGCCTTCCCTGGCCTGGTCATCATTTTTTCAATGTTATTTTCCAGATCTTTTACGAGGGACAGGCTTTTCATGAGGGCTGGAATATTTTCTTCAATGTTGAGGTTGAAATGGATGGGAACGCCGTTTCGGAAATCTGGATTTTTCCCTTCCAATTGCGTGGCCAGTTTGAGAATACCATTTTTCTCATAATCGACACCAACGGCTAATTTGGAATAATGGTAATTTTCTAAACTTTTCACGATGAGATCCAGATTGGGTTGGCTCCTTGCCCAACTGCTGGCGGTTTCTTTATCGACTTTCAGCTGAAGGGTTCCTCCTGGCTGCCGGGCATGCATTGAGCCCTGGTGGACTTCTATTTCCTTACCCGAGATGATTAGGGGAAGCATGCCATCGAGCGTGCCGGTGCCTTTCACGGTTTCTTGTTGTTCCAACCGTAAAATTTCGCTTAGGTCCAGTCCTTGGACTTGGAGTGTCACCTCATGCGTCGTGGCTGATGGGTCGATCACGGTGTCTGCCAGGGAGACCTTTCCTCCGAGAAGATGGGTGCTCATGTTCGTGATGGAAAGAGTTGGCACCGATGATTGGTGAAAGGTTCCCGTTGAGATGAGAAGTGATGTCTCCGTCAGCCCTACTGCTGATTGGATGTTTCTGATGTGAAGAGGGGTGGGGGGGATGCGCAGGGTCTCATCTTCCCCAAGAATTTCCACACGTGTCGTGAGTCCTTCCATGATGGTGGGCTTCAAAAACCCACCCATCTCTTTGAAATCCACGATTCCATGCAGACGTTTGAGATGAAATGGCCTGTCGGCATCAGAGGGTAATTTGCTGAAAATTACTTCCGCAGAAGCCGAGACGGTTCCGTGTGTCACGTCCATATCTGGACTGGGCCAGGGCTGAATGAGTTGGCTCAAGACGAGCGTTTGAGGCGCGAACTGAATTGGCCTCAGAGTCATGGTCCCGGAACCTTCACCTGTTAAAAGGTTAAGTTTGCTTTGACCACCTATGTATAGCGGATGCCCAAGCGTTTGCCCGTTGAACTGAACCGTCATGGACATTGGGTTGACCGAATACCGGGCCTGCCAATTGGAGGCTGGGACCTTGAAGGTGTCAAATGGAGGGCGCATTTTTTTGACCGTGGTTTCTCCATTGATCATCCATCTTTCCGGGGTATAGGTCACCACGAGGTCTTTCGTGAGAATATCTCCCAAATTCCATTCTTTGCCTTGTAAGGAAAAAGACGGGAGGGTGAGGGTTGAAGCGGCGGCCTGCAATTCCCACGTTTGTGATCCAGGGTGATAGTTCCAGACGAGCCCTTTGGGGAATCCGCTCTCCATGGCAGGAATATGCATGGTCTCATTCTTCATATTTGAAAGGCGTAAAAGGGATGAGGGAGTGACCAAGACCCCAATCTGACCTTCCGATAATGCAAAGGAGGCATGTGCCTCTAGAAACAGAGTTTCCAAGCGTAGAGATGGTGTCGTAGCTGGTTTGAATTGTGCGGAGATACTCACGTCTCCTTTCCCATCAATACCGCTAGATGGCTGCCAACGAAGATTTCTCGGAGAAAGAAGCAAGGCCAGTTGCTCCGAGGCATTGTGCATGGCGAGGTGAATTTGCCCGGTCGGTATCTGAACAGCATCTAGATTCTGTTTGATGGGGACAACCACAGAAATGGGCTGGCGAATGTCCCAAGCGAACGATCGAAGGCCTTTGTGCGAGATGAAGGGGTCGAGGCCTTGCGGGATAACGGAATTCAAAGAAAGACTTACGGTTCCAGAGGATGAGGGCTGTAGTACAATCGTAATGGCGCGATCGTCCACGGAAAATGTTGCTTGAGTAAGAAGTTGAATCTCTTGGGCAAAGGGCGGCCATGTCGGCATGTGGGCATCTAAGGCAAAATCCCCTTGGATCGGTCTGAGGGAGGAGTCAGTTTGTGAGGACTGTTCATGAATAGTACCCGTCCAAGATCCGGAAAACGTTCCTGTTACAGACTGATATTCAGGCGGGAGAGGGTGGTACAGTGCCGCGAGCGTGTGGATTAATGGGTGGAGCTTGAGGGTGGCCTTGCCTTTGAGCACAAGGGTGGAGCCAGACCTGTTCAGTGAGGTCTTCAGGTCAAGCACAGGGTCTTCTGGAGCGTTCGTCTGGGTGCCGGTAAACGAAATCGTACCATTTTGGTTCATGGAGAATGTGAGGAAATTCAGGAGAAGCCCGTCTCCGTCAAGATGAACGGTTCCCTCATACCCTTCTTGAAGAGCGTCCATGGTTGCGTTGATTGAGATCTGTTGCAAGGCCGGTGGAGCCAGTGGATTAGAAATTTCCACGTGTTTGACACGGAAATGTTTGAAAGGCAGGACAGGGAGCGGGACTCCAGAGCCAAATGATGTGAAGGCAAATTGAGAATCTGGTTGGCTTGCCGGCGAAGAAGGCGATTGGGATAAAGGCCTTTCAAGTAACGAGGAATCCCATACGATCTTCATGTGTTCAATGTTCACGGCCTCGACCACATTATGTAACAAAGAGTCTAGGGAGTAGGTGATTTCCGTGTTGTCGATGCTGATAGACGTTGACCCAGATTCTGCAGGAGTGCGGAAAGCCAAAGAAGGAATAGTCAGCGCATGAGAGCTGGGATAGTCAAGGTGGACGATGACGTTTTCATATCCACGGTTGGTCAAGACCTGGGTGATCATCATACTGGCCAATTTAGGGAAAAGCCCATACGCCAAAGCAGCAAGAAGCAAAAGCCCGACCACGGACCATCCCACAAATTTTAGGAATTTCATGATCGTAATTGTGAAAAAAACACAATGAGATTAAGGGGCAAAGAGTATGAGAGCGGAATCCTGGTGAGAAACAGTCAGAAGCACGCTATGAATTTTGAATCGAACCTTGTGGTGGTTCATGGTAGCGTGACGGCATCCTCACCTCAAGAGGCGTGGCCACCCCGGCTTGTGTGAGCGTTGTTAGGGGAATTTGAACCGAGGAGACGTGAAGTCGTGAACTTCATCCTGGGTCTGGTGGCATTAATAGTTTTTCAGAATAAGCTCATTTGGGTGGGGGGATCGGCTGGAGTTTCTTTGTTTATTGATTTTGATTTGGAAAGAGTTGGTGGAGAAGAGGCCTTGGGAAGGGTGGGTGCCTGGTTCATTTCCTCCAAGACGGTTTTCAGTTTTTGGAAGTCTTCTTTGAGCGGAACTCGTAGATTTCCCTGGTGGAGGGCGGCGGCGGGATGAAGGAGTGGGAACACAATAAAGTTGGGCATTCGAATGACCTGCCCCCGAACTTTGGTGATACCGACTTTTCTTTCCAATAACGTTTGTGTGGCAAAGTTTCCTAATGTGCAAACCAATTTAGGTTTGATGAGCTCGATTTGTTGAAGCAGGAACGGTTTGCACGTGTCGATTTCCTCAGGAAGGGGGTCGCGATTGTTTGGTGGCCGGCATTTAATGACGTTGGCAATAAAAATATCCGAGCGACTTAACCCGATTGATTGAAGTAACTCGGTGAGTAATTTTCCTGCCGCCCCGACAAAAGGCTCTCCCAGCCGGTCTTCATAAAAACCCGGGGCTTCTCCGACAAACATGATGTCAGCCTGAGGATGCCCTGTCCCAAACACCACCTGAGTGCGTCCTGAAGACAATCCACATTGTTGGCAATTGTGAAGGGACGTCTTGAGTTCATTGAGATCCATTGAGAGGGGATCTTAAATTTGAGGGGAAAGGATGTCAATGAGAGGCCTGGACCCATTCAGTCACAGCCCTGGCGCAGGCATAGGCACTCATGACGGTGCTTTCCAGGCAAGGAGGCAGCGGGGTGGCCGTCCAGGGGCCGGCAAGAAAGAGATTGGGAATTGGCGTGTTGGGCAGGGGGCGAAAGGTTCGGAAGCCAGTCAGACAAGGAACAAATCGGTAGGTTGATTGCGTAACGGGTGGCTCACAAGATGGTAATGATTGCTCAGGCGAAATATTGAGCAGTTTTTTGATATGGGACCAGGCGGTCTCTCTCAGCCATTCGTCGGTGTGCAGTGAGGATGGCGAATGAGAGAGGGTGACGCCCGTGACCGAAGTTTTTGGGCCATCAGCATCCGGAACAGCCTGGCTGGTGACCCAATCAAATACACCTGAGTTGAGGATAAGACGAGGAGGAAGGAGCGTGTCACTCAGAGTCAATTGGACTGCTGTTCCTGAGGCTTCCTGTAGGTGAGCCAGATGGGAAAAGCAAGAAAAACGAGCCGGGGCTCTTTCTGGCAAAAGTCTGAGAAGTTCTGAAGGGGAGAGGGTCGAGGCATAGATATCCGCTTTGAGTCGTTCGCCGTTAGCCAGGGCAATGGCTTGGATGCGTTCTGTGTCGGCTTGGATGAGCGTGATCTCGCTTGAGGGATAAAACGTGACTCCTTTTTCAAGTAAGACCCGTCTGAGCTCTTGTTGAAGAAGGTCGAGCATGTCAGGTGGGGCTAACAAGGTCTCTGGTCCATCGGGTCCGGGAAGCCAGAATCGAGAGAGCACTTCGAGAAAATACCCGAGGGAGGCTTGAGTCACATCACATCCCAAAAACAATCGACATAATGGATTCCAGATCCGTTGCCGGGCAAGAGCCGATTGTTGCGCGGAGATGAGCCAGGATTCGACCGTGAGCGTGTCAGTGTGGTGATTGGGAGAATCATACGCTTCCCATTTTTTTTCTAAAAAATTGATCAAGTGCCAGCGGTCAGACCAGGTGAGGCCGCGAAAGCCCGCGAGTCGGATGATGGGGTGAAGAGTGGAAATTCCGTAAGCTTTGGATAGCGTAAGGGGGTGACCGCCTGAGGTCCCAAACTCCAGGTTAACCGGTTGACCGAGTTGGGACGGGTGTTTGAACGCCAGTTCCTGAAAGAGGGCCCATGTGGCGTGATAAAACCGGTGGAGAAGGAGTGGGGAGGTCTGTGCACTCAGACTCAGAGAGGGAGGTGGATGTTCCGGTTCTGTTGATTCAGAAGGATGGCGAAATGATGTCGCCGGAGAGAGCGAATGGTGGGGTTCAAGAATCGTGATCCGGAATCCATAGGGGATGAGCCGATAGGCCGTGATCAATCCGGGGAGATTCCCGCTCAGTATCAGAATATGGCGTGTCACACCGATGATGGGGCAATGCTGTGGCAAAGAAAAGACCGGATCCAAATATTAGCGGCAATCCCGAGTCGTTGCATGGGGGCGACTCGAATCCGTGGGCCGAACACCTGATAGTGCTGGTCTTCAAGTTGTTTGAGGATGCGGCTGTAGACTCCACGCATGATTTCTGCGACCACCAGGGATTTTTGATCGGAGTGGGGAAGGGCTTGAAGAATCTCTTGAGCCTGTAGGTAATAAGTGTGAGCCCTTTCGCATTCAAATTTCACAAGCTCAATCAGCGCTGGCGACCCTTGTTGGTGCAGGAGAGCCTCTTCCGAATATCCAAATCGCTGCAAGTCCTCAAGCGGAAGATAGATGCGGTTCTGTTCGGCATCCCCTTTGAGATCGCGAAGAATATTGGTTAATTGAAACGCTAATCCCAAATTCACCGCATAGTCTTCTGCCGCAGGAGATTGCGTTTGGAAAATCTTGAGGCAAATCAGCCCAACCACCGAGGCGACCCGGTAGCAGTATTGATACAGATCGGCAAAGGTCGCAAACCGGTTGATGGTCAGATCCATTTCCACGCCCGTAATTAATTCTTGAAGGAGTGATTCCGGGATGTCGAAGGTCTGCAGGTGGGCGGCGAGGCTTATCGTGACCGGTTGGGTCGGGTGGCCTTGATAGGCGGCAGTCACCTCTTGTCGCCATTTGCGGACTTCTTCCATGGGATGGCTTCCCGGTGCCGGTTCATCCACTGCGCTATCCACCATTTTGCAAAAGGCATAAATGGTGTACATGGCTTCCCGCCGGTGCTGTGGCAGGAATAAAAAGGAGTAGTAGAAGTTGCTGCCACTTTCCTTTGTATACGTCGTGCAGAACGTCTGCGCTTCAATAGGAGTCATCGGCTTCATGGAGTATTCCCCAAGGGCGGAGGCTAGGCAATGATCGTGTATCGCGGGAACAGATGAATGACAGCGGTTTTTCCGTTTAAAAATGGAAATGGAAGGTCGCGTAAGTGGTGCAGGGTAGCAAGGATTGGCGAACCTGTTCAATGGATGGAGTGCGGGTGATTGCCAGGCTGTAGAGGAATTCCTTGCTGTGGTCTAAAAAGATAACGGACCATTGAAGGTAGCCGAATGGCTCATCCTTGGAGTGCAACGTTCAATGGAAAATAACCATACTTGAATGGTTCCACACTCCCAGACGGGAAGTCTCTTGTAGCCACCTACGATTGTTTTTTAAGTTTTTCGGCAGAGATCCAGCCTGTTTTTCCCGTTTGGGTTCGAACCTGGTAGACCCATCCGGTTGGCTGATAATTTCCATCGAGAATCGTCAATGTTTCTCCTGACTTCACCATGGGACCAGGTGTGGTGTTGGCGGGATCACCCATCAGCAAGGAACTTCCAAGGGTATCTGTGAGCAACACTTCCTGATTCTCCTGAAAGGTTGGAGGTATGATGCTAGATTGGGATTGATGGCCCTCTTGGTTGCTGGTGACGTCAGCCGTATCGATGGAGGTCGATTGAGGCATAAAGGTATTCGGTTTGAAGGTCCAATACGCCACCCCAACGGCCAACAGCAAAAGCACAATCCAGAGAAGCGGTTTCCTTGAAGGGGGCTTGGATTGGTTGAGATCGTCCTCTTCCAATCCTTCGTCAAATTCCAAATCTTTATCAGGTTCTTGGGCAAAGAGCACGTTCCATCGAGAAGGTTGTTCTGTGGAGAAATCCGCACCGATTGTCGAGGTCATCATGCCTAACTCCTTTTTTTCGTGAAGTCTGCTAACGAGTGTCAGGGCCAGGGTGGCGTGGTATGAAATTGTCAAACGAGCGGATCGTATACGAAGAAACACCCATTCATGCAGTTAATTACCATCACTTCTATTTCCTGTCAAATCTTCCTGAGGTTTCCCGATGAGGGAACATGGTCTTTCTTCACGGCGAACAGAGCGGGTAGGGAGAAACGATCGAGTCCATTCGAAGGCTGAAATGCTGCGAGGCGCGTGCTGTGCCTGGCTATGAAGATTGAAATCGGTATCGGCGTTATGGAAAATAGAACTCGTATGGAGTCTGTGGTTGAGGAGGCATCATGAAATCTTACCGAGAAGAACTCTGGTTTCAGACCAAAGAACGCAGGGAATATCGTAATATTACGTCCCAGGTAGAACGTGTGGTACAACAGAGTGGGATCCAAGAGGGATTCGTGCTGGTGAATGCCATGCATATCACCGCGAGTGTCTACATTAATGATGACGAAGCGGGCTTGCTGCATGATTATGAACAGTTTCTTGAGCGCCTTGTGCCGCAGACGGGAACCTACCGGCATAACCTCACCGGAGAGGACAATGGTGACGCGCATATCAAACGTCAAATCATGGGCCGTGAAGTTGTCGTGGCCATCACCAATGGACGCTTGGACTTTGGTCCATGGGAACAAATTTTTTACGCGGAATTTGATGGCAGGCGTCGCAAACGGGTGTTGGTGAAAGTTATTGGAGAGTAGTGAGTTGGCAAACGGGTTCCAGTCATGTGAAAATACTGCGGATACTTTGATGATCTGCCTTTTGAATCATTCTTTACCTTCGTCGGGAATCGTTTACACACATGAATGCAATGTCTAGTTGGTATCGTCCTGATCCCCTCACTCGGGATTTGATTCATCTCATTAATGCCCGGCGGCATGAACATGGGGATCCCAGTCTGGCCATTGAAGTGCTGCAGGCCTTAATAGATCAGGATCGCGAGCATGAGGTGCTCACCGTTCTTGCGGCCTTGGACGAAAGTATGGCGGAGTGGTTATTCGATTTGTTGGCGGAAGCGGCCAGCTCGTGTCTGATGGAGGATGAGAGCGAAGACAGCGAGACGTATGGGATTCTTGCCTCATTTGAATTATCACTTCAAGCCAATCTGGGATTTCCGTTGAAATTAAAAATTGATCCTGTGGAAACGGCGGATTTGTTACGGAGGCATCTGCATGTCCCGCCAGGGGCTGTGATTACCGTCGAACCAAGGCTTCTCACCGATTCCACATTGGAATTTTTAAGCTTGCAGAAGATTCACGACCACATTTCCAACCTGGCTGATGGTCAGCCACGTCAGACGATTGCGGCGAGGCTTCATCCACCTGTTGAAGCCACGGCATTTCTCTTTTTTGAAATTCTTGGCGTTCCTGACACGACGTTGCCGGAAACACTTTCCGAGCATGACTGCCAGGCTATTATGGATCATATTGTGAAACAATGTCCTGAAGTCGCCAAGGCGCCTCAACTATTGGAGGCTCCCAATTACGCGGCCTATGCGTTGTATGACGCACAAAATGCGGTTCGTCTTCATCGATTGGCTGATGAAACGGCTGCGGTCTGGCATGACCTGGAGGGCCCGGTTCGAAGTCGAACTGTGGTACATCTGCATACCCAATGCGGAAATGGCGTGTATATGCCTGTGTGGACCGATCTGTTTGATCCGGATCTTCCTGAAGACCATGGACCGATTTGGACGTCTCCGGATGTGTGGGTGTTTACAGCAGATTTGCCAATAGAATGGCCCGGGGAATTGTTAACGAATCGCTTGCTGGCCGAGGGCTGCACGCGATTTGAAAATCACATCGTGGAAGCCACGGACAATTAAAAAATAATCGTGAGACGGTCATGGAGCCGCGTTGAATGTTATGGGGTGTTACCGGCCAGCGGCCTGACGTAAGTGATCGATCAATTTTGGAGGAACGCGTAACCCTCCACGCCCCGTCCCGATCGAAATCCCAGGCTTGAATGTTCCGTGAAAATCACTGCCTCCCGTCATGAGCAAATCAAATTGGCGGGCCAAGTTGAGGTTGGTGGAAATTTGCCGAGCGGAAAACGTTCCATAAAAGACTTCAAGCCCTCGTAATCCCTGATCCACTAACGTCCGGCATGAGACCACCGTCTTATCGGCACTTAATCCCTCCCAATAGGGATGAGCGAGTATTGGAATGCCTCCAGCGTCAGTAATCCACGACATGATCTCAGCTGCCTCCGGTACGACTCGCCGAACATAGGCTGCGCCTCTGACCCCCAAGAATCGCTCGAAGGCTTCTTTCATCCCTTTCACGTACCCCTTTTCAATCAACATCTGTGCGATGTGTGGGCGACCAATGGTCCCGCTTCCTGCGACATGCTCGACTTCAGCGAGAGAAATCTCCACCTTGAGTGTGTGGAGCCGGTCAAGGATGTGGTGAAGGCGATCAAGGCGTGTCGCGCGAAGCCGTTCCAGCCTGGCTTGAAACTGAGGATCAGCGAGATCAATGAAATAGCCGAGCATATGCGTTTCCCGCCCTTGGAACTCTGTACTCAATTCAATACCAGGTATGATTTCCAGGGGGAGGTGTTGAGCCGCTCCTATGGTTTCCGTGAGGCCATCGGTGGTGTCATGGTCGGTAATCGCCAGGATGTTGAGGCCTTGTTGGTGGGCGAGTTCCACCAGGGCGGTGGGAGAAAAACTCCCGTCAGAGAAATTAGTGTGGGTATGAAGGTCAATACGGCTCATGGTGTCGGGCAGAGTTTATGCTTTTCGGGCTAAGGCTCGTGCGGTAAAAGATCGCACTCTTCCTGAAGAGCCCTCATGATCCCCTTCGTCGTAATGGAGAATCCTGAGTCCTTGAAGAAGCGTGAGCAATTCATTGGCTTCTAGGCAGAATTCTTTTCGGCGTGGGTGTTGCCGATGGAGATGGTTATCCAGAAGGAAGGTTTCATACATGATGACGCCACCGGGTTTGAGTGCGTGAAGAAGTTGCGGAAATAGCGGCCGGTATAGGTAAAAGAAGACGATAATCACATCGTACACGGCTGTGCCTAAGTCTGGCGGGTGTTGTGGATTCACTTCTAAATCTATGGATTCGGTCGTTATCGAGGACAGGCCGGTTTTTTGGGCCTGTGCCTGAAGCTCATGGAGCGCGGCGGCATCACGATCGATCCCATGAACGGCAAACCCCTTTGAGGCCAGATACATCGCCTGACGACCTTGCCCCGTTGCCACATCCAGCACTCTTCCGTGAGGCAGCCGGGAGATGTGATCCACGAGAAAGGGCGAAGGATGCAAGAGATCGGTTGAGGCGATTGTTGGGCGTGATCGGATCAACTGCACACCGACAGACCCTTTGATTCTGTTCAACGGAGGACGGATTTTTCTGACCCATATTTTAAGACGGGTAATAGGAAATTCATGAAACAGGGTGTGGCAGATCCTCTCCGCCAATGTTTCAATCAGCGAAAAGGCCTGACCTTCTCCAATGTCTTGAATTCGTTGGGTGATTGTTCCGTAATCGACAGTATCGGATAATTGATCGCTTTGAAAGGCCGAATGATTGGGGCATCGGAAAATGAGATCGACCAGGATGGGTTGATGTTGGAGCCTCTCCGTTTCAGTGACCCCACATCGTGCGGACAACTGGATACCTTTGACGACGATAGATGAGGTCATGGGGCATTATGTCAGATCTTCGTTGTGGTGTGCATGTGATTTTTGAGTGGGGACGATACTCGGGCTTGATCATGTTCCGGAGCAGATGACTCGCGTGCGTTTCATTCAGGGGATATTGGTGATATTTGAAAAATGGGCCCACCGGCAGCGTAGGTTGAGAGACAAGGCTCGACATAACCTGCTGTGGGTCATCTGTTTCCTCGCTCTGCAGGTTTCGTGTGAATGGGGTGGTCCTTCCACCATCATTGTAACTGCTGAAGAATTTCGATTTACTCCAACTCGGATTGAATGGGTATCCGATCGCCCTCTTCGTCTCCTGATACGGAATCAGGGACGTGAACGACATGTGTTTCACAGTGTGGAATTGTTTGGGCCGAAGGCGAGCGTCCTATGGCATCAGCCAATGATCACCCTTCAAGAATCTCATGCTATCGTGCTTGAGCCAGGGCAGTCGATGGAGTTGTTCTTCACGGCCTCTCCCGGCCTCTACTCCTTTCGATGTTGGATAAAAGGGCACGCGGGGATGGAGGGAGTCTTGATGGTCCAAGACCGTTCAGCCAGAACCTCGGAGAGCTTTTGAACGCATGATACCCTGACCATCGGAAACTCAGATAGTCCGCTCTGTCTTGTAGGGAAATGTCAGATGGGCAGAAGCCGGAAGACCAGAGGCGTCACGGTCTCAAATGTTCGGGGGATTTGAATGGCAAAAACAGACAGATACCTGCTGGTGACATTCTGCCACCAGCAAGCGATTGTCTTATTTGCCTGGAACGGCGTCAATGGAGGTTCTGGCCTTGGCATCACGTTCGCAACTCATCGTGGCGAGCATTTTCTGGCCAGCAGTCGCATCGCTCGGAATCCGGGAAAGACAGCCTTCAAGCGTGTCGCCCTGAGTCCCTGTGGAGACTCGAGTCGGTCCTGTTGTCACTGCACTCACCTCACTTGTTGACGATGGCGAAGCTGCAGAGCCACTTGCACCGGTTGGGCCGCTTTTCATCTCAGCGCAGCCCATGGTCAAGGTTGCGAGACCGAAAGAAGCATAGAGGAACAATCTAGAAAATGGTTTCATTGGTCAAACCCCTCCTCAATGGATAAACAAGTCGGGAAATATACTTGAGAATCCGCAAAAAAACAAGGTGGGGTGGTCAATATCTTCATCACTGTTCTCTTTCGCGCATGGTTCACTTCGAGTCCGACAATCTTGACTGGTATAGGGTTTATTGCTACCGTAAAATTTGTTCGCCCACGCTCAGAGAACGGACAGAATTTTTCATGGTATACCACATTGCTCGGCTGTTCCAGGGTCCGCTAAGGGGCCAAGGTCAAGTGTTGTGACCTTTCAAGACATTATTCTCTCTCTTCATCAGTTTTGGAAATCCCACCACTGCATCCTGACTCAGCCATATGACACCGAAAAAGGAGCTGGGACGTTTAATCCGGCGACATTTCTGCGCGCGATTGGACCTGAGCCTTGGCGTGCGGCCTATATTGAGCCTTGTCGAAGACCAACCGATGGCCGATACGGAGATAATCCGAATCGCCTCCAGCATTACTTCCAATATCAGGTGGTGCTGAAACCGGCTCCTGCCGATTCGCAAGATCTGTATCTTCAAAGCCTCGCCCATTTAGGCTTAGATCCCTACCAACACGATATTCAATTTCTCCAGGATGACTGGGAGTCTCCCACCTTAGGGGCCTGGGGTTTGGGATGGGAGGTTCGGTTAGATGGGATGGAGATCACGCAATTTACCTACTTCCAAGAAGTCGGGGGGTTGGAGTTAGATCCCGTCACGGTGGAGTTAACCTACGGGTTGGAACGCATTGCCATGTATTTGCAGCAAGTCGACAATGTTTATGATCTGATGTGGACAGAAGACGTTCGATACGGCGAACTGTATCATGAGTCGGAGGTCCAGTTTTCCGTGTATAACTTTGAAGCGGCCGATGTGGAATTGATTCAAACCACCTTTGATCGCTACGAAAAGGAATGCCAACAGTTACTTGAGCATCCACGGGGACTGGTGTTGCCGGCCTACGACTGCTGTATGAAGTGTTCCCATCTCTTTAATTTGTTGGACGCGAGAGGAGCGATCAGTGTGGCTCAACGGACAGGTTATATCGGCAGAGTTCGGAATCTCGCCAGAAAATGCGCACAAGCCTACCAGGGGCAACGGGAGCAGATGGGTTTTCCACTCTTACACCACGCGTCTGCCTCGCCCCGTCATAATAGAAAAAAGAAGGTAATTTGAATTGACGCCCCTGTGCGGGGGTGTGGCATGTACGGTTATGGCATCATCAGCAACCACGCGCAGAAGTGTAAAGGCCAAGCCCGACTCCAAATCTCCGGCCAAGGCGTTACCTTTTCTGTTGGAAATTGGGACGGAAGAATTGCCGTCAGCTGTGCTTCCGCAGGCATTGCAAGATCTGGCGACCCTTGGTCAAAGGCTCTTTGCGGACTGCCGGTTGGCGTATGAGTCTTTGAGGACTGTTGGCACGCCAAGGCGCTTAACCCTGCTGGTCAAAGGCCTGCAAACGCAGCAAGCTTCCCTGACTCAGGAAATTTTAGGCCCGCCCGTCTCTGCGGCCTTCGATGCATCGGGACAGCCCACCAAGGCGGCACTGGGGTTTGCTAAATCTCAGGGGGTGCCGGTTGACCAACTTCGCATCAAAGAAACCCCCAAAGGGTCCTACATGGCAGTGGAAACACATCAACGAGGTCAGTCGGCCAAACAGGTGATTACGGAGGCGCTTCCGCAGAGTTTGGGTAAATTGGCTTTTCCGAGAGCGATGCGCTGGAATGCCTCGAGGGCAAAATTTGGTCGTCCGGTTCGCTGGGTGATCGTGTTATTAGGAGATCAAGCGCTCACCATAGAATTTGCGGGAATACGATCAAGTGCCCTGACGAGAGGGCATCGATTTTATCGAGTCAAAGGGGAAAAACCCGGACAGGCTGTTCTCCTTACCAATGCCACCAAATATATCGAGACCATGAAGCGGCTCGGGGTCCTGGTTGATCCTGAAGAGCGTCGGAGCCTCATTACGCAACAAGTCTCCGCGTTGGCCAAGGCGGCGAAAGGCCACGTGGATCCGTTGTACCGGGATGAGCTGATTGAAACAGCCGTCTTCGGCGTGGAATATCCTCACACGATTCTCGGAACATTTCAGAAAGAATTTTTAGCGGTTCCGAATCCGGTTCTGATCTCCTCGATGAAAGAGCATCAAGGGTTTTTCTCGCTGATGACAAAGGATGGCGCGCTCCTGCCAAAATTTATTGCGGTGACGAATATGCCGTGGGGAAATACCCGGCTCATGACCAAAGGGAATGAACGAGTTCTGGCCGCTCGCCTGAGTGACGCCAAATATTTCTTTACAGAGGACTCGAAACGCCCGCTTGCTGAACGAGTGACGGCTTTAGAAGGGGTGATGTTTCATCAGAAGCTGGGCACGGTTCGTCAAAAAGTTGACCGGATTGGTGACCTGGTCGGATGGATGGCTGAGCAGATCGGCCGACATGATCTTCACGAGGTGTGCCGACGAGCCGCTCTTCTGGCCAAGGCTGATTTGACGACGGGAATGGTTGGTGAGTTCCCGACCCTGCAAGGGGTCATGGGGGAAGAATATGCCAGGCACGATGGCGAGTCTGCAGATGTGTGCCGAGCCATTGGTGAACAGTATTTTCCACGATTTCCAGATGATCAATTGCCGGGGGGGATGCCTGGTGTCCTTCTTGCCGTGGCCGATCGGTGTGATTCCATCGCGTCTTTTTTTGCGGCGGGAATGGCCCCCTCAGGTTCAGAAGACCA
>Ga0224497_10001434_pt1 | contig 15230 bp, 13 predicted proteins | sample SF_Jul11_sed_USG_4_FD_167970 | JGI IMG/M metagenome (GOLD analysis project Ga0224497, IMG submission 167970) | Sediment microbial communities from San Francisco Bay, California, United States - SF_Jul11_sed_USGS_13 | ecosystem: Environmental > Aquatic > Marine > Sediment | place: USA... | reverse complement strand
CGCTGAAGCTATATCAACTGATGGGTCTTCGCATAGAAGAATACCGTGCGCGTGCCGTGGAGCTTTTGTGCCTCAAGCGCGGAGACTGCGTGGTGGATCTCGGATGTGGGACCGGGTTGAGCTTTCCACTTCTTGTCCAAGCAATAGGTTCTGAAGGCCGAATTATTGGTGTCGATGTTAGTGCCGCGATGCTTACGTGCGCACGGGAAAGAATTGAGCGTGCACATTGGAACAATGTGCACCTCGTCCACGGGGATATAGCCGAATACAACTTTCCTGAGAGGGTGAACGCAGTCTTGTCTATCGGCGTATTCGGCTACGTATCCGAGCGCAATCAAGTTATGGAAAGGCTAGCGCAGGCACTCGTGCCCGGAGGGCGTGTTGTGATCGTGGATGGCAAACGACCAAATCGATGGCCACCGTGGTTGTTCAAGTTCTTTGTGTGGTGCTCAAGTCCATTTGGATTAACTGCGGAGTATTTCGATGGTCATACTTGGGAATCGGTAGAACGCTTTTTCCAAGAAACAACCTTTGAAGAGATGTATGGGGGGCTACTGTATATCTCATCTGGGACCACATCATCGCAGCAGCCCTAACCTAACGATAGGCTATATCGGGGAAAATGCTCATTACTTCTGCGCCGTATGGAGAAGTTTGAATCAAAAACTCTAATACTCCATGAAGGGTTTTAATGGGCAAAGGAGAGGATGGATGGTCACGGAAAGGAAGCCCTCAAAATGGCGATGGTGAAAGACCCTGTATGCGGCATGATGGTGGACCCGCTCAATGCGGCAGGCAAATTCGAGCATGCGGGCACGATGTACTACTTCTGCAATCCACGCTGTTTGGAACGGTTCAGCCATGATCCAGAGGGCTATCTGACTGGAACACATACGCAGTCCATGGAAGCGGCACCCGAAAAGTCCGGTGCGAAATACATTTGCCCGATGTGTCCTGGAGTAGAATCGCCCAAACCGGCTGCGTGTCCCAGATGCGGCATGGCGCTCGAACCGGATGTCACCGCCGCCCCAGCCACAAAAACCGAATATGTCTGTCCCATGCATCCGGAAGTGGTGCAGGACCAGCCAGGTGCCTGTCCGAAATGCGGCATGGCGCTTGAACCGCGAACGGTGTCGTTAGAAGAGGAAGAAAATCCGGAGCTTGCCGACATGACTCGGCGGTTCTGGATTGGTCTCGTGTTGGCCTTCCCGGTTTTTTTCTTGGCCATGTCCGAGATGATACCCGGCAAACCTGTTCAACAAGTCCTGTCACCTTCAATCATGTCATGGGTGCAATGGATATTAGCGACGCCCGTGGTCTTATGGTGCGGATGGCCGTTCTTTCAGCGTGCCTGGGCTTCGCTCGTTAACCGCAACCTGAACATGTTTACACTGATTGGGTTGGGGACCAGCGCCGCCTATGTCTATAGCGCCGTAGCCACACTGGCTCCTGAATTTTTTCCCGATTCCTTCAGAGGAGCGGGGGGTGTGGTCGCCGTCTATTTTGAAGCGGCTGCCGTGATCACGGTGCTTGTACTGTTGGGCCAAGTCCTGGAATTACGGGCTCGCAGCCAAACAGGCAGCGCCATTAAAGCCTTGCTTGGCCTGGCACCAAAAACCGCCAAGCGAATTCGCGAGAATGGCGCGGAAGAAGACGTCCCCGTGGAAGCGGTGCATCCAGGGGACAAGCTTCGCATCCGCCCTGGGGAGAAAATCCCGATCGACGGAATCATCCTTGAAGGTCAAAGTGCCGTGGATGAATCGATGATCACCGGAGAATCGATTCCAGTGGAAAAAGAGGCCGAAGCCCAGGTCACCGGGGGAACGGTGAATGGCACGGGGGCATTGGTCATGCAAGTTGAACGAGTAGGCCGGGATACGGTGCTGGCCCAAATCGTCCGCATGGTGAGTGAAGCCCAACGCAGCCGGGCACCTATTCAACGAATGGCCGATCTAGTGGCCGGCTATTTTGTTCCGATTGTCGTAGCGGTTGCGGCGCTCACCTTCGTCATCTGGGCTATTCTCGGCCCGGAGCCTCGCATGGCTCATGCCCTGGTCAATGCTGTGGCCGTGCTCATCATTGCCTGTCCATGCGCGTTGGGCCTTGCCACCCCCATGTCTATTATGGTGGGAACTGGACGAGGTGCCACCGCCGGTGTCCTGATGAAACATGCGGAAGCCCTAGAACAGTTGGAGAAAGTGGATACCTTAGTCGTCGATAAAACGGGAACGCTCACGGAGGGCAAACCCAAACTGATGTCGGTGGTTTCCCTTTCCGATCTGAGCGAAGAGGATCTGCTGCGATTGGTAGCCAGTCTGGAACGAAACAGCGAACATCCTCTGGCTTCAGCGATTGTGAAAGGGGCAAAAGACAAAGGGCTAGACTTATGGGAAGCTCAAGATTTTCAGTCGAAAACCGGAAAAGGCGTCATCGGCACGGTTCAGGAACGCGGCATGGCATTTGGAACACGGAAATTTTTAGAGGAGGATTCCCAAGTCAATCCTGAGGCATTCGCCCAGTTAGCGGACAAGGCCGATAACCTTCGCCGTGAGGGTCAAACCGTTATGTTTGTGGCCATCGATCATCGGGCGGTGGGAATCGTGGGCGTGGCCGATCCTGTCAAAGCGTCGACCCCTGAAGCCATTCGCCTGTTACATGATGAAGGCATTCAAGTGGTCATGGTATCCGGTGACCATCAACAGACCGCACAGGCGGTCGCGAACAAGCTTGGGATTGATGAGGTGAAAGCGGAAGTGTTGCCAGAGCAAAAAAGCCAAATCATTCAACAACTGCAAGCACAAGGGAAAATCGTGGCCATGGCAGGAGACGGCATCAATGACGCGCCAGCCCTGGCCCAGGCCCATGTCGGCATTGCCATGGGAACGGGCACGGATGTGGCCATGGAAAGCGCCGGAGTCACATTGGTGAAAGGGGATCTTCGAGGCATTACTCGTGCCCGACGGCTCAGCCAGGCGACCATGCGCAACATTCGTCAAAATCTCTTCTTTGCCTTTTTCTACAATGCCATTGGAGTGCCGATTGCCGCGGGCATTCTTTATCCAGCATTTGGCATTCTGTTGAGTCCGATGATTGCCGCAGCTGCGATGACCTTTAGCTCGGTGTCCGTGATTTCCAATGCCCTCCGATTGCGAACGACAAAATTATAGAAGGCAGATTTCATTCCCTATCGAGGTTGAAAGCTGACATCTAAGATTAGGCGGGTGCAAGAGTCGTCGGAGGCACTTTATTTGTGCATACCTCAGCCGTATCGAGATTACTCGCAACAACTCTAACAGAAGCCTAAAAGGAGCTGAGGAGGTGAATATGCAAGAAAAGCAAAAAGATGCGGCCGGAACGGCCCTAACACTCGAAGAACTTCGAAGGTTAACCCAAGACCACCGCGTGTGTTGGAAAGTGTTGCCAGAGAAGATTCCAGTTAAGGAGGAGGCGCCCTTAAAAAGATTGAATTTGACCTGATGCTGTACGGGACCCATGAAAAGGGAGATCATCTTACCCCAGGTTGCGAGAAGTGCAAGAAGATTTTTCGTAATCTACGAAGAATTGCCAACTCGATCATCCTGAAAGGAGAGCATCCTTCGCGATACGAAATTTCCATTTATGAGGCTGCTATTAGGTACAATCGAATTCGAGGAAACAGGCCGAACGTGGAATTGACGATCAGAATTTTACATCGCTCCAAGTATGAACGACCGGTCGATGAATGTGAGGTTCTCTGCCTCAATGAAATGAAGGCCAAGCTTTAGGAGCTAGGGCCTCAATAAAAGCGATGGAAGGAAAGAATTGACTAGTAGTGCTGAGCAGACAATTCCCCTGGATAGAATCCATTGATTGTTTAGGGACCATGTGGCTGGTTTCACACGTGGACGAAATCCAACTTGGCTTTGATTGACGATACCGTGGAAAGCCATAAGCGATTTTTGAACAGCTAATGTTGCATGAAGTATCGTTTGTGCAGCTACTTTCCTATTCCAATGAAATTAAACATTTACATGTTGCAAAATACCGTTGCATAATTAATTCAAAAATTTCTTGTATGCCTTTGCCTAAAAACATAATCTAAACTTCCAAATTCCCTATAGGGGTCAGACTCGTTTTAAAAATTGGGTTTTCAACTAACACTCCCTTCTCACTAAACTCCTTATTTTTTCTCCTTGGAGAAAGAGTCGAGGGATGGGCTAAAAGCACCTTCCCCGCAATAGTCTCGGCTTTCTTGGAAGTAGGTGCGGAAAGGATCAGCCATGACAAAGCCGGGGATGCCTTGGAGTTGCAAGACGGACCAATTCACCGAGCACTAAGATCTTGGGTGCTAAAAATGCCCCTTAGTTCAAAAGCGTCTTGGCTTTTTCCGTGTATCGGAGGACGGTCCACACCAATGCGGAATGACTCCAGGTCAAGGGGGACACACAAAGGGGGGAACCGTTAACCGGATGGACCTGTTCAGCCAGGACCCCGGAAGGCAGGGCATTGTTTCCGCACCATTCAAGATAGGGAATGGCCGATTGAAGCTCCTCCTGATTCTCTGCTTGATCGATAACATATTCTCCCAACCAGAGGGTTGAAATAAACCATGGATTCCCGGGGATGTCTTGAGGACTATCTTCTGCACGCTGATAGACATCACCCTCGTATCTGGCGCAACCTTCAATAGAAGTCTTGAGCCACAGTTCCTCGCGCACAGCATGGGCTGTTGCCATCATTCGAGGATCTTTAGGATTCAAAACTCCTAGAGTGGCCAAGCTTAAGAGGCTGATATCAATGACTTCATCAAGTTGGTATCCCCCCTCTATTCTGGAACCCGAACGGGCAAATCGCTTGAGGCCGTCATGGTACAGATAGTGGCTCACTCCCTCCGTCATTTCATCGGCCACGGAATCATATTTTTCAGCCAGGGAGGTATCCTGAAAGAGCCTCGCAAAATTCGCTGCGGCCCGGAGACCTGCAATCACCGATGCCACGGTATAAGCATGCAGAGCATAACGCTCTTCCCAAAGATCATAGGAAGGTAAGGGCAATAAGGTTTGAGGGTCCCGATACCTCACTAAAAAGTCAGCCGCTTTTTTAATGAGCGGGCTGTAAAGATGCCGAATAAATTCGACGTCCTTCAAACTTTCATAGTGAATCCACAGAGCCCAAAGAGTCAACGCCGTTGAGTCTTCTTGAATGGGAAGGACCTCTTTGCCAGCAACTAACCAGGAATGCCAATTACTCGCAAGAGATCCATCTGGATTATAATGCTGAAATAAATAGCCTTCCTCCGATAATACCCGGGCGCAAAAGTCAAAATATTTCATACACACATGGGAATACCCGGCCTTGGCCAACGCAGCGGCCACAAACGCCCCATCCCGCCCCCACATATATGAATAGGTATCTTTTCCAAAACGAACAATATCCGAGTCATTGGCGGCAATAATGGCTCCGCGGTTATCAATTTGTGTTCGCAAGATCAGCAGGCTTCGGTAAAACACGTCGGTCACGGATTTTGGCAAGCCCTGGAGCTGCAGCCCATCTTTACGAATCCATGTTTTCCAGTATTTGGACGAGCGCTTAAGGAGTTCTTCCGGCGTGATACTATGGATCTCCGAATTAAGCTTGGCAACTTCGGAGTAGGTCAAACCCGCCGCTATCCAATAATACGCAGTGGTGGTACCCTTGGCGGGCAATTCTAGCCAAATGCCAATGGTGGAATGAGGCGAACCCCATGCAGAAGCTTCCCCGCTCAATTCTCCGTTCTCTATCTCTTGAATGTTCTCCAGACCTCCCAAGACGTTTTTTTTTCCGCAGGCAAAATGTTGCACACCCCATTGGTCATGTGCCCAACAACTGATCAGGAAGTATCGGTGGTTTTTGTAATGAATAATCGAACAACTCCGGGGATCGAAATATGCGGTGCCCCCGATGTTATTGCCATACAGTTTAAAGTCATGACTAAAAAAGAGCCGAACTCGGCGGCGTTTATCTTGAAGATTGTGTATCTCGATTTTTTTGATGTAAATATTTAATTCAAAATCCACCACATCTGAGCATCGCAGTTCCAAACCCAAAGCCTCATTTTTCAGCAAGACCTCCGTGACAAGACTCTCATTTTGATAGCGTAAATCTTTTTCCCATTCCTGGCCCATCCACGAGTACTGTCCATCCGCCCATACACCAAAGAGGAAGGGATGTCTGCTGGCATGGTTTTCCTGCCCAATTAAAGGAAAATACACATCCCGGATCTGATAATCCGAATCGAAATTTAAAAGGAAAGACCCGTTACTGACGGGAATGTCTTTAGGCATAACGTCCTTTCATCCACAATCCACTGATACAGGTCAGAATATTTCCGAGCCATACTGGCAATTGAGAAGTGGTCTTTCACATGCTGACGACAATCACTCGGATCAAGTAGATGGATAGCTTTCACGGCCTCCGTCATATGATCGATGGAATCCACCACAAAACCCGTTTTCCCATGAACAACAATTTCAGGCACTGAGCCTTTATCAAAGGCTAAAACGGGGGTGCCGCAGGCCATAGATTCAATCAACACCAACCCAAACGGTTCCCCCCATTGAATAGGAAAGAGTGTCGCACACGCATGGTGATACCACAGTTTTTTCTGGGCACTATTCACTTCTCCGATATAGATGATCTGTTTGTCAGAATCAAGAATGGGCTTCATGACCTGTTCAAAATAATCGCTTCCGGTGAACGGTTGGGCTCCATCAGCCACCAGATCGATTGAATGTTGTATTTTTTTGAAAAATTCCCGATCCTTTTCTTTATTCTGAACATTGCCGGCAAGGATAAGGCGGGAGCCTGTTTTTTTTGCAATCTCTATGGCGATATTTTGGCCTTTATCTGGAGTGATTCTTCCGATCGAGAACAAATAGTCGTATTTACTGGAAAGGCTTTGGCCTGAACTGCTGTTGAAGGGATAGTCCGCCACATCAATTCCATGATGAATTACCTTCTGTCCGTTAACTAATCCCTGATGCTGCGATCTCTGGTATTCACTGATCGGAACAAAATATGCACTTGAGGACGAAATGAGGGTGTCATTCCATCGCGTGAATCCTCTATGGTCTTCTGCTGGAACATGAAGCGTCATCACAATTGGAACAGGACTGTGCCATACTCCGTTAAACATATATTCCGTCATGTCCGCATCATGCATGTGAATGACATCAATATCACCTCGTTGCGCTCGTTGAAGTGACAGAACAAGGTGTCGGAGCATCTGTTCCTGCTTCACGAGTGTGTGGTCAGTGCAGTACTCACTGAAGCTTTGTTCAATGGTCGTGAACTGTTCCCCGACAACCTGGGAATCACCAGAACAGGCCACAATCGAACGGTGCCCCAATTCATGCAATCCTTTATCGAGGTTATACACCACGGTTTCAATAGGACCGTAACCCAAATCCTGCCTGATCGGACGATTGAGCGTCGCCACATGAAGCACATTCATTTTGTTCCTCGCGTTGATCAAGGTGATAATTTCTCTAGAATATTTGCAAAATTCCTAGGGGGTTGCAGCTCTCTTTTTAATACTGCGGGGGAATATTTTTCACAAGCCTATGAGCAGGACTCATGATGCCATCCGATCTTCCTCTACTTGAGGCACCAACTTATTTTGGGGCACGAGTCGTCGGTCCATCCACAGGTAAAGCGATATGAAACGAAGTTCCCTTGTCCGGTACGCTTTCAACGGTAATTTTGCCTCCATGCGCATCAATAACATCCTTCACAATTTTGGTCCCCAGTCCCGTTCCCCCGACTTTTCGGCTGATCGCTTGATAGGTGAAGAGACTCTCCTTCACCTCAAGGGGCATGCCTTTCCCAGTATCAATGACAGACAGAATGATGGTCCTTCCTGCCTGCTCTGTCCGACCCTGGACTGTGATAGATCCTCCTGAGGGGACTTCAGGAATGGCGTTATTCACAAGGTTATACAAAGCATTAAAGAGGCGGCTCTCATCAGCTTGAATCACCGAAAGGGCATCAAGATTTTTTACAAGTAGCCCAACGCTCCGCTCAGCGGCAGGGATACGGAGTATCTCATACACACTCGCAACCACGTCGGCAATTCGGCAGGGACCAAACTGTGCCGAACGCGCAGAACCCTTGACCGAATCGGCGAACTCTCCTACACGATCTTGAATACGTCTTGATCCATTTTTGATCATATCGATAAGATCTTTCGTGAGATCTCGACTACGGACCGCCACGTCGGCAACAGGCACCGGCAACTGTCCATATGATTCGTTGAGTTCATCTTCGAGAAGCGAAGCGCCCATAATGACGGGCATCAGCATATTCTTGATATCGTGTGCAATGTCTCCAAGCACCCGTGCCACTTCGGCAAGCCTCGCCTCCTCCTGAAGTCTCATTTCCGACTGACGAAGTTCTTCCTCGACCTCTTTGCGGTCGACAAACTGCCCGATTTTAATTCCGATGTCGGCCATCATCTCAAGCACATCTTCATCTGCCTCACGTATCTCATCAGTAAAAAATTCAATCACGCCATAGAAGCGCTCACCCTTGCAGACTGGAAATCCGCACCACCCATGAAGACCAAGACCAACCCTGGCTGCCATCGGAGCACGGCGGAAGCCTGGGTCTCTAGCCACGTCAGGAATCCAGATCGGGCGGCCACTCGCCCAGACCTGACCAACAAGCCCAATGCCGACTTGAAAGGTGAGTTCCCTGTTGTCATCACAGAACGCTGAAGTTTCGACGGCAGGCGCATGCCAGAGGTCAACAAACCGAAGCAACTCAGCTTGCGTATCCACATTCCAAAGCATGCCCAATTTCCAACCAAGGCTCTCACCGATGGCTCCAAGAATCTCATGCCCTGCCTCCTTCAGACTGATGGACTCAGCCAACACCCGCGTGACGGCATATTGGGCAAGAAGTCGGCGTTCTGAGGATTTCACTTGCGCTAACGCAACATGAAGTTCATCGACTTGATATCCAACCATGCGCTCACTGTCTTTGGAATTTCGGATGTCCTGGCCTTTTTCAATTTCAGATGGCTTCATATTTTAGCGATAGCTCCGATTATAGGTGTGTTTCACACACCTTAAAGAGGGTTATGATTTCGAAAAATGCTTCCTCGGGCTGAGGCCTTCCAACTGCCCGACAATGCGGTTTCCGACTAACCCAGCGATATCGACTGTCTCATGAGAAACAAAGAGCTCTGGTAATCGCTCGTCGGCAAAGAAAGCCAGCAGGTCAGATACGTCATGTATCTTCTTCATCCAGGGCTTTCCCTGTCTGACGAAGGAGGGAGGTATTCCTTGAAGTGCTCACCATAGATCAACACAACGGCCAGACCCGTAGAATGTTAATGCGAGGTTGGACTACCGTTTAGATAACCATGATCGAAGGTCTAATCAAGTAGGGATTCGAGATTTATTACGTTCATGAGACAATCCCTATTACCACACACATTAAAAGTGGCACAGTTGTCACAATCGTACAGAATGGCATAGACATTCAGAAGATTTTGGCATACTTAATGACCAATGAAAGCTAAACAGACCATTCACTTGGCTAGAATCCATTGATTTGTCAGAGATCCGGGTACCAACACCACACGTCGACGGAGACCAATTTGCCTTCAGTTGACAATATTCAACAACATTCTTGGCCAATCCATTACGCAAGAGGTTGGCCTTCCTTAAGTGGTTGACCGGGAAACGCAATATTAAAATACGCCACGTTAGGATGTTGGAACTCCAAGCGCTTTTCGCGGTTGGGGAAGGAACGGTCGCCAATTGCTAGGAGCTGTTGTTTATTAAGGAAAAGATCCCGTTTATTGTAGACAGCCCATTCATATTCCCGAGTCATCGCAAGCGCATCAACTGGACAGGCCTGGACACACATCCCGCAAAAGAGACAACGGGTCATGTCCATCGTATATTCCTTGGCATATCGCTTGATGGGTTCGTCAGGCACTTCCGCGCTGATAACCCTAATCACTCGGCTAGGGCACGCGGCTTCACAAAGGTCGCAGCCGACGCATTTTTCCGTCCCGTCGTCGTATCGTAGTAAAGCCAGCATACCCCGATAGTTCTCGGGAAGCAGGCGTTTTTCGTGAGGATATTGAATAGTGATTGGCTTGTAATGCAGGAGATGACGCAGGGTCGATTGCATCCCTACAGCAATTTCATAGAAGGTGATTAACTTTACCCACGCCTTGAATTGGCGGTAGCGCCGGATAACGTTTTTGGGAAGATTCATCAATTGTCTTTCTTGAACACCCCCAACACACCGAGGTCAGGATACGGCTGCCCCCCGTCCTACCAACTTTTTTTCATTCAACCGTTCAAAGCTAGTAGCCCTTTTTAGTACCTATTCTCAGTCCGCACGATTCGACGGATTTATCCAACAAACTGGGCAAGCGCGTTATCATAGGATTGAGCTAAATCAGACAAGGTTTTATCCATGCCGGTTTGAAGCGCCAGATGGTCTTCCCCTTTTGTCGACTTCATCGCCTCGATTTGAAATTGAACATCCTCGCCTTTCTTGGTCAGCTCTACCAAAAGAGCGTCCAAGGCCATGGTGGAGTCAGTCCCAGGGGCAGCTTCCTTCACGTGACCAACAAGTTTGTCATGTTTAACTTTAACCTGAGCTAACTTGTCCTCGACAACCTTCAAATACGTCGTGAGGTTCTCACCCAAAGGAGCTTGAATGTTTTCCACAACTTCTTTGTTGCCCAATTCCATGTCTTTCCCAGCCAACGAGGATTCTGGTGCGTTGCTGAGTTCGGAATTACTACAACCAACGATCATCATGCAGACGATCCCGACAAAAACATTTCCCAGTAAAGAATGTTTCATGTGTTTTCCTCCAAATTTGTAATAGTAAATTCTCAAATGCTCATTTATCATGTTCAGTCAAAGAAAAAATATGCACTATGAGGTCCTTATCTTTTGCCTCCAGATCCAGCGAGACCAGTTTTAGGAGCAACTCGAGCACGCCCGATCATTGGTGCTGGAGCGCTCAACCGGTGTTGTAAAATAAGAGGGTCCACTACCTCCCCACAATTCAAACAGTGCAGCACTGGAATGGTGAAGATCCCCATCTCATCGTTCAGATCCATACAGATTTCTTTGGTCATGTGTCCTTGGCAACGAAGACAAATCATCAGGGCCACCATCCATCATTCTCACCTATACTCAAGATGACTCAACCATCTGAAAATTTCTTCTTTCCTCTTTGCAGGTTATTCCGGCTTTTGTGCCCACTTCCCTTCACACCAACTCAGGGCATGAAGGGAAAGAGAGGCACCAGTGGAAAGACGGGATTAGAAGGTCAATGAAGTCTCGGCCCGTCCAGTCGCAACATTTTGGCAATTTTCTTTTGCCAGCAACAACTGTCCGATACTCCCATCTACTGGAATGCGGCCAAGACAAGCCTTCAGAGAGTCTTGAACACTTTCTACTGCGTTGGCTTTAAGACCTTCGTTTTGTAAGGCCCTTGTCCCTTTCTCCGGTTCGGCCGCTGAAGACCCGATTGGAAAGATTAGCGGAAGAACCATCAAGGAGGCGATTACAATCGAACGTGTGATAAAAAGATCATTTTTCATGACATATCTCCTTTGTGAGTGAATGATGTATTGGTGACGCACACATCGTGGGAATCACGATGCTGCGTCCTTTCGAAATCCTTACTAAGCGCAAGATAATTGTCGTTGTGCGATGGCATCCGCCACCGAGGCTATTAATGTTCTGACATCAACCGGCTTCATCAAATAATCGCTAACACCTTTTCGCCTGAATGAAGTCTCCACTTCTCGATCACCAATTCCCGTTAAGACGATCACAGGAATACTGGGGTATTCTTTTTGGAAAGAGGCAATGGCCTCAAATCCGTCGACCTTGGGCATGTTGAGGTCAGTAATGATTAAATCAACCACCATGGGGGTTTCCCCGCTGCTCAACACCTTGATGGCTTCCTGCCCATTTTCTGCTTCCAGAACGTCATACCCTGCATTCTCCAGTAAGAGCCTGATAAGCTTTCGGATGGCCGGGTCGTCATCCACCACAAGAATACCTCCTAAAGTTTTCTGCCCGGAGAATATTCCTGCTGATTTGTTTCCAAACTGCCCGAAAGATTGCCCAAAGCCTTCAGCCTGGCCAGTGGTCTCTCCCTTTTCTAATTCGATAGACGATGCACTCTGTAAATTCATAGGAAGCTCCTTTTCACGAACAAATGAACTATTACTCATTCTCTGATTCAATGCTTCAATACCGTGGTACTGAGTTTTGTCAACGCCCTTTGAAGAATTTTCTTTATAAGAGGGAATTAACGGCGTGACTGATGCGCGCTTTTCAATCTCGTCTGATGCCACCATTTTCAAAAACAGCGATTTCTCTCCATTGGTCTCACGCCGGAAAAATAGCCACACGGCCATACCAAGCATAGAAACCACACTGGTGGCCAACATTCGCGTTTCCAACACTGAACTCAGTTCCATCATGTTTGCCTCTTTCTTGTTTCACAAAAGCGTTTATTTCTTTGCGCTTGCCTTTGGTTTCTCTTAGCAAGTCCGATCAGCCTGTTCCATTCACTCTGCGAATTGTAGGATCCATTGGCAGGTTCCCAGAACGATTCTTCCCCGCCCGAGAATCTGCTATCCCTCAAAGGCTCCTTACTTTTGACTCAAAACAGTCTGGTGCGTACTTTCCATAAAAGATGCCCATACAGCCGCACCCCAAAAGAGAAACATTAGCCCTAAAAGTGCTTCAACTTGATACATGGAGGGAACTCCGTTCTGTGACCGAGAAGGTCGAGAATGGCCTCTACTCAAAAACCTGATCTGAAGACCAGCGTTACAATCGATGGCAAAACACCCCAGCGATTGCTGAGAAGAGGTTAGGCGTAGCGCGGCAAGGACAGAGGAATCAGACGCACGGGGAAAAAGCAGAAAGGTGCGAGGGATAGGAATGTCAATGTGGACTCATACGTCATGTGTACACAGTATACCCAAAACGTGATGACGTCAATGAACCTCCCGGTTTAGAGTCATATCTCTTTTTAAGGACATTGAGAGAATAGTGAGCACTTCTGCTCATAATTGGATGAAGGGTTGAGTAAATAGAGGGTATTCGCAGTCTAAGAGAGGGAATAACGTAAATGATTGTGCCGCGTTTGGATATTTTTTCTATCCTAGTCGTTTCAAGAATATTGAGTAGGCGAAGTTCCCATGAGAGCCCCCGTACAATATCTTGCATATAGGTGCGGAAGGGGTCGGCCATGACGAATGCCGAACTGCCTTGGAGTTGCAGGACCGACCAATTGATCACATAGGGTGGGCGACGCGGATCATGATGAGCGGCTGTCTGCTTAAGAAAATCGACCCATCCTTCTAGTATGACATTCCCAATGATTTCTGAACCACCAAAGGCCCGGGTGTTTCGTGGCGGCTTTACTTTCGCCAAATTGACTAAGTCATTCGAAGTGAAGCGTGGGCATAGAGGTGGTCCCACTTTATTGGACAGGTCTGCGGCGAAGTTAAGCTACAATTGATTGGGTTGATGTTATGCCGCGTGTTTCTTCTCTTCAGGAGTGGGGCTCTGAAGGTGAGTGAGATGATAGACCTCATCGGGTGTTTGTCCATCGAACGTTGAATGCGGGCGTGTTTGGTTGTAATGGCTCAGCCAGGCGCCGATTTGTGTACGCGCCTGAGAGCCGTTCTCAAAGGCATTGAGGTACACACAGTCATATTTCAGACTTCGCCACAGCCGTTCGATGAACACATTGTCCATCCACCGGCTCTTGCCAGCCATCGAAATCTTGATCTCGTGGTCTTTCAGCACAGCAGTGAACTCCTGCGAAGTAAATTGCGCGCCTTGATCCGTGTTGAAGATGTCTGGCACGCCATACCGCGCCAGCGCGTCTTCCAGCGCTTCCACACAAAACTGCGTCTCCATCGTGTTCGAAAGCCGCCAGGCCAACACTTTGCGACTTTGCCAGTCCATGATGGCCACTAAATACAAAAACCCGCGTTTGATCGGGATGTAGGTCAAATCTGTGCCCCACACCTGATTTGCCCGTGTGACAGCCAGATTTCGCAAGAGATAGGGATAGATCCGATGCTGCGGGTGGGGCTGGCTCGTGCGAGGGTCTTGGTATAGTGCACGCAACCCCATCTGGCGCATCAGCCGCCGCACGCGATGCCGCCCGACGGTATACCCCTGTCGCTTGAACCAGCAGGCCATCTGGCGACTACCGTAATAGGGGGTGAGCAGATACTGCTCGTCAATCAACCGCATCAGCTTGAGGTTCAGTGGGGTTTCACCTTTTGGTTCATAATACCAGCCCGAGCGGCTGAGGGAGAGCAACTGACATTGCGTCGTAATGCTCAGGTGCTTATTGGCTGGCTCGATCATTTCTTGCCGCCTCCTAACCCCAATCGGTTGGAGGCATTGACTAAAAAATCCCGTTCCACACTCAATTGGCCGATTTTGGCGTACAGCTCATGGATGTGCGCCTTGTGATCCGTGTGGTTCTTCTCAAGCTTGCCGGAAAACCCAACCTCCATCGCACTCAGGGCTTCACGTTTCCAGCGGTGAATGACAGTGGCATGCACGCCATACTTCAAGGCCAGCTCGGATATCGGGGCATCCTCCCGAAGTGCAGCCAACGCAACTTTGGCCTTAAAATTGGCAGGGTGGTTTTTGCGGGTTCGACTCATATTCATGACCCTCCTTTGGTCACAAATTGTAGCTTAGTCCCCTGTCCAATTTCCTGAGACCACCTCTCTGCTTGAAACCAGAATTCTTTTCCCGCATGACTTTGGAACGATGAGAGATATAGTAATAAAATGATAGTACGCAATAATTCAAAAATCCGCTTAAAGTCAACCTTGTGACCGTAGGAAAAGAGGTCACCCATTAGCAGGTGTCCATCCGAACCACAACTTAGATAGATTCCCGCTAACAACTGGCGGGAATAATGGTATGGACTCCCCCTTTGAGGACGGCATCACGATGTGCCAAGCTGGACCATCATTTTACCCAGCTTTCAACTTAAAGGAGGAGTCATCATGAAGCGTACCACGATGGGCATCGACATTGCGAAGAACGTATTTGAAGTGAGAGGTGGACCCCATTCATTGGACAGAAATTCTGAGATGCTAAGTGAAGTCTTCTGCGCTATATTTGTTTTTAACGAAAGGAGCAGAAGATGGCCCGACGATCTCGACGCAATCATTCCCC
>Ga0224497_10001432_pt1 | contig 15234 bp, 11 predicted proteins | sample SF_Jul11_sed_USG_4_FD_167970 | JGI IMG/M metagenome (GOLD analysis project Ga0224497, IMG submission 167970) | Sediment microbial communities from San Francisco Bay, California, United States - SF_Jul11_sed_USGS_13 | ecosystem: Environmental > Aquatic > Marine > Sediment | place: USA... | reverse complement strand
TATTTGCCGCGAATTCGCTGCATGCGACAAGTCTTGTCAGCGGCGGAATGACGTGGCTCGATAGGCCCCGGCTGTGCTGCTCGTCCTCGAGACGATCGAACCATCGAGCGGCAACCGCCTGGAGTTCCTCGGGCAGGGCGCGGGTAGCGGTTACGATTTCATCGTGTTGCGAGACTCCCATGAATCCAGTCTATCAGTCCGGTTACCTAATGATGACTGCCACGCGTTAAACTGCGCCTGTTCAGGAACTGCTGCCGCGCTATGTCCAAACACCTGCTCATTGTCTTTCATAGTCAGTCTGGCATCACCTCACGGATGGCCGACGCGGTCATTCGCGGTGCGTCGAGCTCGGAGGTCGACGGCGTCGAAGTACGCGCCTTGACCGCGCTAGAGGCGGATGCGGACGACCTGCTGTGGGCCGACGCATTCATCCTCGGCAGCCCGGAGAACTTCGGCTACATGAGCGGTGCGATGAAGTATTTCCTCGACCGGGTTTTCTACGAGTGCGTTGACAAAATTAACGGTCGACCATTTGCGCTCTTTGTGCGTGCGGGCAATGATGGTGGCGGTGCGATCAGCAGCATGCGACGGATTCTGACCGGCCTCGCTGTTAAAGAGGTGCAGGAACCGGTCCTGATCGCTGGCGATTTCGATGAGTCGCGACTGTCCGAGTGTGAAGAGCTCGGGCTTACGATGGCTGCCGGACTTGAAGCCGGGGTGTTCTAGGCAGTCGACTTCTTCGGCATGTCCGACAAGGACTGGAGTGCTTCCGCGAGCGGAACAGGCTTGCCCACCGCGTGCCCCTGAGCGTAGTCGACACCCAGTTCCGTAATCAGCTTGCGCGTCTTCTTGCTTTCGACGTATTCCGCGACAGTTTCGAGGTCCATGACCCTCGCGACCTGAGTAATTGCGGCGACCATCGATTCCGAAATCCGATTCTCGGTGATGTCGCGGATAAAGCTACCGTCGATCTTGAGCGTGTCTACGTTGAAGTTCTTCAGGTACGCAAAGGAGCTGAGTCCCGTGCCGAAGTCGTCGAGTGAGATCAAGCAGCCGCGTTCGCGCAGCGCGTCGATAAACGCCTGGGCTTTATTGAGGTTCGAGACCGCCGCAGACTCGGTCACTTCGAAGCACAGCATCCCGGCAGCGATCCCGCTCGCTTTGATCTCTTCTTCGATGAATTCGAGGATATCGTCATCACCAAGTGACTGGCCGGAAAGATTGACGGAAAAAATGGCTTTCTGCGTTGCTATGGGTTCTACGTTGGCGCTAAGCGCAGCGATCGTGGTTGAGGTGACCCAGCGATCAATCTGCGGCATCAACTGGTAACGCTCTGCAGCCGAGAAAAATGCGCTGGTCGGAATGTCGTTGCCGTCGCTGTCCGTCATGCGGAGCAGAATTTCGAAGCGCGGCGGCGCATCCTTGTTCTTGAGACTCATAATAGGCTGTGCAAGCAGTTCAAACGCATCACCATCGAGAGCAAGTTGTATCTGCGACACTAGCTGCATATCGTCATGGCGGCGAATAATGCTCAGATTCTGATCGTCATATACTTCGATACGGTCGCGACCATGACTCTTCGCGGACTCGCAGGCCATGCGCGCTGTGGTTAATGCTTTGCCGATATCGTCCATTTGCGCGCTGAATTCAGAGATGCCGGTACTCATCGTCACCTGCAGCGACTTGTCGCCTTCGAGATAGCGCAGCGCCCGGCCTCTATCGCGGACCTCCTGTGCCAACTCCATCGCTTGGTCACTGTCCGACTGTGTCAACAGGATGCAGAAGTCATCGCCAGTCAATCGGGAAACGACGGCATTTCGCGGCAGACCCTGCTCCAGCAGCCGGGCAAAACCGATGATGACCGCATCGCCAGCATCCCGATCGAATGTGTCATTGACGAGCTGGAGATTGTCGAGGTCGAGATAAATAAGCTGATGGGTGTCGTCGCTGCCCTGCAAGGTCTTGGCTGACTCGTGCAGCTGCGCCTCGAAGCCCGCTCGATTCATGAGTCCCGTCATCGAGTCAAACGACCGCTCAATGACGTATTCGACTTTGCGCACAATGTGCGCCATGAACCGGCGCTCTCGCGTCGTGAATTCCTCGCCGTTTACCCGGCCGAGCTGCGCCAATACGCCCTCGAGATTGCCGTGACTGTCGAGCAGTGGGCACAGCAAGGTCTGAAAACCCTGCTGCGGCGCAGTCTCTGCGCCATCGATGCCCGGAATCTCGAAGACGGCCGGCCAGCGTTTTCCCTCGAGCTTGGGGAGCATGTGGTCGACCAGGTACCGGTCCACCATCTTGCGATTGACGCTTTTCCAGCTCGAGTGGGTGGCGCTGACGCGAATACGTTTTCCGGGAATCAGTAATACGCTGTATGCGATACTCAGAAAACGGCCACTCTGTCCAACTAGCTGTGCGAGCCCCGCGTGGCTGAGTGAGGATCCATAGATTTTTTCATCGAGCTCGTAGACCAGTGCCAGTTCTTTCTCAATCTCTTGAACAAGACCCGCACCGTCATGCACTTGTTGACTCATGATCAGCCCTTCACCGATTAGCTCGAGCGCGGGGGCCAGGACATTGATGATAATTTTGGGATTGAAGGATGACGACTTGCCGGCATTTCGGGAAAAGACCACGACGAGCAAGCCGAGCTTCGACTCATTCTCGGTGCTTACGGGCAACGTCAGCACGGTTCTGCCGGATGTCAGCGTGCGCCGTATGCCGTCAGTCTCGGACTCGGGTTCGCCAAGCATTTCTTCCGGAAGATTGGCGACAAAATTATCGATTTCGTAGTCATCGGCGCCGTCCGAACTCCAGACGCATCGACGTTGGGTGTCGTAAAAACAGAAACACTGGGCTCTGGGCACGAGCGAATGCAGCAGGCCTTTTGCCTTGCCGATATTCTTTCTTGTTTGCAGGTTGTGCAGATCCGCTGACAACGCTGGCTCCGTGTCGAAAGGCTTCTGCCCGGTTCATACACGATGCCAGCTAGCCGCCAGTCCGGCTGTGACTTGAGTCTCAAGTGCAAGCGATTTCCGCCCGAGATTCAGCGAATTACGGCCTAAATCGCCCAGATACGAGACCCGGCGGCGCGGCAAGCAAACGCCCGCAACAAAGTGCGGGAGTTGTCTGGTATCGACACGAGTCAGGACATTACAAAGACTCGAGCCAGTCGTCGTCAGAACCCTCGTTGACGCCTTCAAAAAGCGGCGTCGACAGATAGCGTTCCCCCGTGTCGGGCAGCATTGCCAGGATGACCGAACCCGCAGGCGCACTTTCGGCCACATCGAGCGCTGTCGCAAGCGTGGCACCGGCCGATATTCCGGTAAAGATCCCTTCGCGATGCGACAGTTCGCGCGAAACCTCTATGGCGCGATCATCGCTGACCGAGAGCAGCTCATCGTAGATTTCTCGATCGAGCACTGCCGGGATGAAGTCCGGCGTCCAACCTTGAATCTTGTGCGGCGCCCATTCAGCGCCGGCGAGCAGCGCGGCCGCCGCCGGTTCGGTCGCCACGATGGTCAGATCGGGGCGCGCCGCCTTGAGCACTTTGCCGGCGCCACTCATCGTGCCGCCTGTGCCATAGCCGGTCACCCAATAGTCGAGGCGTCTACCGGCAAAGTCGCGAAGAATCTCCGGACCTGTCGTATTGGCGTGATACTCCGGATTGGCCGGATTCTCGAATTGCCGTGCCAGAAACCAGCCGTATTTCTCGGCAAGCTCCTCGGCTTTTTTGACCATACCTGTGCCACGCTCGGCCGCTGGCGTCAGGATCACCTTAGCGCCGAGTCCACGCATGATCTTGCGTCGTTCGACCGAAAAAGAATCGGCCATTGTCGCGACAAACGGATGCCCTTTCGCCGCGCAAACCATTGCAAGGGCGATTCCCGTGTTGCCGGAAGTCGCTTCGACAACGGTCTGTCCAGGCTGCAACGTCCCTTTTTGTTCGGCATCGTTGATGATGGCGAACGCAAGGCGATCCTTGACGGACGCGAGCGGATTGAATGATTCAACTTTGACGTATAGCTCAACGTGCTCGGGCCCTATGCGATTGAGGCGAATTACCGGCGTATTACCGATAGTTTGCAGAATGTTGTCGTAGATCATTAGTCTGTCCTTTTATTTTTAGGCCCCGGTCTTCGGACCAGCGGGATTGATCGTGACCGAAACTCGCGACTTCACCGACGATCAGCATAGCCGGAGCAGCGACATTATGTGCTTCGGCGAGCATGGTCAGCTGTCCGAGGCTACCACGAATCACCCGCTGTTCGGCTGTCGTTCCGTTTTCGATAATGGCGACCGGCGTGTCGGCCGTTCGACCGTGCGCGATGAGATTGTTCATGACATCCGGAAATCGTTGCACTGACATGTACAAAGCCAGCGTTTGCCGGTCGCGTGCCAGCGATGGCCAGTCGAGCCTGTCGACCGAATCCTTGCCATGCGCCGTGAGCAATACGACCGATTGCGACGCATCGCGATGCGTCAAAGGGATGCCTGAATACGCAGCGCAACCTGCAGCGGCCGTGATACCCGGCACAACATGGTAGGGCAATCCTGCCGCAACTAGGGCCTCGACCTCTTCGCCGCCGCGTCCAAAAATGAACGGGTCCCCGCCTTTGAGTCGGCATACGCGCCTGCCTGAGGCGACGAGCGATACGAGCAATTCATTGATCTGCTCCTGAGAATTTCGCTTGCAACCCGGCGTCTTGCCAACCGGGATTCGCTCGGCATCACGACGCCCGAGGGCCAATACCTCGTCGCTCACGAGCCGATCGTGCAAGATCACGTCGGCGATATGCATGGCTTGCAGCGCACGCAAGGTCAGCAGCTCCGGATCGCCAGGGCCAGCACCGACGAGCCAGGCCTCACCCTTTTTGTCCGGGCTCTCACTCGCCTCTGTCAGCAACTGCGCTATCGCCTGATGGGCGGCGTTGCTGCCACCGTCTTCGAGCGTCTTTGCAATGCGGCCGTCAAACACACGTTCCCAGAATCTGCGCCGGCCAAACGCATCAGCAAGACGCTCGTTTACTTTGCTGCGCCAGCCGCGCGCGACTGTGGCGAGGCGACCAATCGATGCGGGTAATAGAGATTCCAGCTGCGCGCGAATTTTGCGCGCCAGCACCGGCGCGGCGCCGCCTGAAGAGATCGCAACTACGATGGGACCGCGATCGACAATCGCCGGGGTTATGTAGCTGCTATTGTCCGGGTCGTCGACACAGTTGCAGAATATTCCGGATTCTTCGGCAGCCATGCTGACGGCGTGCTGCACAGCGGGATCGTTCGTCGCGGCGATGACGAGCCGATGCCCCGAGACGTCCGAGGCACAAAAGTTTCGCGTGACCAGGCGCAGCTGATTGGTTTGCGCGAGTTCGGTCACAAACGCACCACAATGAGGCGCGACCACCGTCAGCTTGGCGCCGGCGTCAAGCAGGAGCCGCGCCTTACGCCCCGCGACCTCACCAGCCCCAACCAGCAGGCAGTTTCGGCCGTCCAATCTCAAGAATGCTGGGAAATAGTCCATGGCAAGGTCTGGTTACAGCGGCAGGCCACTATAGCCAGCACGACAAATCCTCAAAAAGACTCAATTTTTCTGCCGACATAACCATGTGTTATATGTAGGCCCTGGTTTGGGCGGCGATGCAACGATCGCAGCCGATAACAGTCACATAGGAAGGCGTAACGACGCGACAATCCGCATGAAGCTCCAACAACTGAAATACTTGCTTGCGATCGTCGATAACGGGCTGAACATAACCGCAGCAGCTGAAAAGCTGTACACATCTCAGCCCGGAGTGAGCAAACAACTCAAGCTGCTCGAGGAGGAACTCGGGCTGCAGCTTTTCGTGCGTAAAGGAAAAAGCCTCGGCGGAATCACCGCGGCAGGAGAACAGGTGATTGACCGTGCTCGCTCGATCATGCAGGAAGTCGAGAACATCCGCAGCCTCGCCTCAGAGTATTTCGATGAAGAAGAAGGCACGTTATCGATAGCCACAACGCACACGCAGGCGCGCTACGTGCTTCCCGAGGTAATACGCAAATTTCGCGACCGCTATCCACAGGTAAACCTAAACCTGCACCAGGGTACGTCCGAACAGATAGCGGATATGGTCAAGGCGAACGACATCGACTTCGCAATCGCGACCGGGTCACATGATTTGTTTGACGATTTGTTGCTCGTACCCAGCTATCACTGGGACCGAAAAATTATCGTCCCGAGGGACCATGAGCTTGCCACGCTCGGCCGTAAGCTGACATTGCAGGACCTGGCGGAGCATCCACTTGTTACGTATGTGTTCAGTTTCGGCGGCCAGTCCTCTTTGAAACGCGCGTTCGCAGATCAGGGGCTCGAACCGGATGTCGTATTTACAGCGCGTGATGCGGATGTGATCAAAACATATGTTCGTATGGGCCTTGGTGTCGGCATAGTTGCGAGCATGGCCGAGGATTGTGGTGATCAGAAAGACCTGGCGGCAATCGACGCCGAGGGACTGTTTCCTCGCAGCACGACATGGATCGGCTTTCGCAAGGACATGGTGTTGCGGCGCTACATGCTCGACTTCGTGCAATTGTTTGCACCGCATATTACCGCGGAACAGCTCGAGCAAACTCGCCACGTACGATCACAAGCAGACATTGACAGTTTATTCAGCGACGCAAAACTGCCGGTCCGCGGCGGCTGCACCGACGGCATCATCGAAGCCGCCTGATCCGCCCGCGCTCACCATGCCGGCGGATTCTAGCCCGTTCTGCCGAAATCCATGTCGTGCAGCCCGCACTCGCGCCTGAGTCCGAAGAATCGTGTCTGGTCCATGGATGACACATCCGCGAGCGAACGCGTTGTATGTACATCACCGATCGATACGTAGCCTTTGTCCCACAGCGGGTGATACGGCAAGCCGTGCTCCCTGAGATAGTAGTGGACTTCGCGGTCACTCCAATCAGCAATCGGATGAACCTTCCAGCGCTCGCCGGACGTTTCTACGAATGGCGTTGCCGACCGGCTGCTTGACTGCGCCCGGCGTACGCCGGCGAACCAGCTACCGACCTCGAGTGAGTCGAGCGCCCTTTCCATGGGCTCGACTTTGTTGTCACGATTATAGCTATCGATACCTTTCACTCCCTGCTCCCACCGCCTGCCGTAAAGAGCTTCCTGCCTGGCAGCGGTGCAACGAGGTTGGAAGACGTGCAGGTTGAGTTGCAGACGATCGGCAAGATCATCGATGAATTGATACGTTTCCGGGAACAGGTAGCCCGTGTCGATGACAACCACGGGTATATCCGGTTTTTGTTGCGTCAACAGGTGCAACATCACGGCAGACTGCGCACCGAAGCTCGAGCTGACAATATGTTCGCCAGGCAATTTGTCGAGAGCCCAGGCTACACGCTCTTCAGCCGACAGACGCGCGAGACTGGAATCACAGACCTCGAGCGCTGCGCCGCGGCTTTCGTCAGCACTAACCTCATGCATCGACCGGGCCCTCGTGAAAAAAACGTCCCGCCGTAATCTCACGGACGACGCGCTGCCGAATGATGAAGTCTCCAAACCGCTCACTATCGCGCCGCTGCCCTGCGTACGCGGCAAAGAGCGGTGACAGCGCCGCAATAATTTCGTTCTCATCGGCATTGTCGCGATACAAGCAGCCGAGCCGGTCGCCCGCGAAGCCGGCTCCCAGGTACAGGTTGTAGGTGCCCGGTCCTTTGCCGACGAGCCCGATCTCCGCGATATAGGGTCTCGCGCAACCATTCGGACAGCCTGTCATGCGAATGGTGATCGCATCGCCAGACAACCCAACCTTCGCGAGCAGCTCATCAAGTCTATCGATCAACGATGGCAGATAGCGCTCACTTTCGGCCATCGCCAACGCGCAGGTTGGAAAGGCAACACAAGCCATCGAATTGAGCCGTAGCTGTGTCGCCTGTTCGCTGTTCTCGATGCCATACTCGCTAAGCAGGGCGGCTATAGTGTCTTTCTTGTCGGCAGGAACATTGCTGATGATCAGGTTCTGATTTGGCGTCAGCCGAAACTCGCCGTCATGCGTGGTGGCGATCCGCCGCAATCCGGATAGGAGGCGTCGATCAGCAATGTCAGCAACTCGTCCATTTTGCACAAACAAGGTGTAGTGCCACGCACCCGAATCGTCCTGCTGCCAGCCATACACATCTCCATTTCCGACAAAAGCATGCGGCCGCGGCACTCCAAGCCGTGAATCGAGGCGACGCTCCACTTCACCTCGAAACCAGTCGATTCCGCGATCATCGATCGTGTACTTCAGGCGAGCGTGCTTGCGATTCGTACGATCTCCAAAATCACGCTGCGTCGTGACGATTGCCTCTGCAACCGCAGTCACTTGTTCGGGAGTACAAAAACCAAGCACCTCTCCAAGCCTTGGGTAGGTCGCAGGTTCGCCGTGTGACATGCCCATACCGCCGCCCACCGTGACGTTATAGCCGACCAACTGACCACTCTCTACGATCGCGACATATCCTAGATCCTGCGCGAACACATCAGTATCGTTTTGCGGTGGCACCACAAACGCCGTTTTAAACTTCCGAGGCAGGTAGGTATCGCCATAGATCGGCTCGACGTCAGGTTGCAACGATTCTACTTTCTCGCCATCGAGCCAAATCTCATGATACGCGCCAGTCTTCGGCGTCAGGTGTGTGCTCAGCGCATCAGCATGACTCTGCACCGCGCGATGAATCTCGGACAAAAATGGCAGCGGTGGCGCCATGACGTTGCGATTGACATCGCCGCATGCAGCAAGCGTGTCCAGCATTGACTGGTTGATAGCCGCGATGGATGTCTTGAGGTTTTTCTTGATTACGCCATGAAACTGAATCGCCTGTCGGGTCGTCAGCCGAATCGTGCTATTCGCATGTTTGAGCGCAATGCGATCCATAGCGCGCCACTGGCCCGTCGTCATTACGCCGCCCGGGATCCGCGCACGAATCATAAAACTATAGGCAGGTTCGAGTCGTTGCCGTTTACGCTCGCTGCGAATGTCGCGATCGTCTTGCTGATAGATTCCATGAAACTTTGATAGTTGCGTATCGTCATCAGCAATCGCCCCTGTCAACGGATCATCGAGACTTGCTGTAAGCGTGCCGCGCAGATGACGACTGTTCGCCTTGATGCGCTCTACATCTGTGAGTACCGGGTCACTCATCAATAGACATCCCGCTGGTAGCGCCCTTCGCGACGTAGTTCCTTGAGATGCAAATTGGCATCACTAGTACTGATGTTTGACTGTATTGCTATGACTTCGGCGAGCGCGCGATCGACATCACCGGCCATTTGCTTCGCGTCGCCGCAGACATAAATCACCGCGCCACCCTCCAGCCAGGAATAGATCTCGGCGCCGTTTTCACGAATGCGCTGCTGCACATAGAGTTTTTCGTCCTGGTCACGCGAGAACGCGACATCGAGACGGTGCAGACGTCCTTGCGTCAAATACCTCTGCCACTCGAGCTGATACAAGAAGTCGCTCGAAAAATTACGGTCGCCGAAGATCAGCCAGTTCTTGCCGCTCGCATCCCGCTCCGCGCGCTCTTCAACAAACGCGCGAAATGGCGCGACACCGGTTCCTGGGCCAATCATGATGATCGGCTTGTCGTTTTCGGGCAGTCGAAAGCGTGGATTCGGCTCAACGTACACCGACAACGTGTCACCCTCACTGATTCGATCCGCAATGTGTGTCGAAGCGGCGCCCCAGTGCTCGGTGTCGAACGCGTTATAACGTAACGCTGCGACAGTCAGGTGTACCTCATCCGGATTCGCTGTTTGTGAAGATGCGATCGAGTAGCTGCGCGCGCTCAGTTTGCGAAGACTGCTCGCAAACTCTTCAACCCTCAGCGTTGCCGGGTACTTGCGAATAATATCGATGATCTGGTGCGAGTCCATGAATGCTGACAATTCCGCCTGATGCCCAGGCCGCATCAGCTCCTGCAGTTCAGCGGCATGACTGTGCTCGGACCAGACACGCAGGAAACCGAGGTTGGGTACCGTTATCTCCAGCCTGCGCGATAGCGCGTCCTCGATTGTTGTTTCCTCCTCGCCTACGGTTACAACTGAAGTTGCTGCAAAGCCGAATTCACTGAGGAACTGCTCGACAAGCTGAGGCGGGTTTTCGACGATGACCGCAAGCGCATCGCCGGGCTCGTATTTCAGGCCCGAACCCTCGAGGGACAGCTCGATATGCCGTACATCTTTTGACGACGCCGCACCTGTGATCTTCTGATTGACAAGAACCTTGGCTGGAAACGGCCGCTGTTTGTCATACATTGAAGTGCCTGCAATGGCGCGCAGATGTGGCGCAGCCTTTCCTGCTTGCAGCAGTTCCGGCAGTTTCTGCAGGACTTTCGTCGACCAGTCGCGCGCCGCGTCTTCGTAATCAAGATCGCATTCGACGAGCGTTTCGAGTCGTTCGGCACCAAGTTCGGCGAGCCGCGCATCAAGTTCACGGCCGGTCTGGCAATAGTTGACGTAGCTGCTGTCGCCAAGTGCAAGCACGAAATAGCGCAGATTGGGCAATTTCGGAGCTTGCGACGACAAGATGAACTCGTGAAACAATTCGGCGTCATCAGGCGGATCACCTTCACCGTGCGTACTGATGACGAAAGTGACCAGCTTCTCGCGCTTGAGGCTTGTATGCTTGAACTCTGCGAGACTCTTGAGAGTGGTTGCAAAACCCTTGGTCCGCGCCTGGTCGGCCAGTTTCTCGGCTATCTCCTGTCCATTACCAGTCTGAGATCCGTAAAGAATCGTCAGGCCATTTCCGGGCTCCGTCACCGGCACCAGCGGCGCGATGTCGGCGGCTGCGAGTCCCGCGGTGTAGCCGCTGACCCATTGCAGCTGGCCAGCAGAAAGCCCGGCTACGACCTGATGCAGCTGGGCCAGTTGTTCATTGTCCAGTGGCAATGCAATGCTGCCTGCCGCCAATGTGCTCATTGTCGAAGCTACCTTTGCGATTCCATGGCGCACGTCACCACGACGCGAACGCCAATGGCCGCACCTTAGGGAGCCACTAATCGACCGTGAACGACTTTGTTCTTATCGGCTTATAACTGCTCGGAATATACTAGTAGATGCGAATGCCGCCATGTCGCTTACGACTGCGGTGATCGACCCACCATAAGCCAAACATGAATCCGCCGACGAAACAGGCGACGACGGCACCGGAGACCCACCGCAAAGGCATAGTGTTTTTGTATTGCGACTGCCGCCCACGAAGGCTCGCATTCTGTTCGCTTAGCTCGCTCGCGGTTGCCTCACTCGTATCGAGCCTGGCCTGCAGGTCTGCCGATTCTTGTTTAAGGGCATCGATCGTTGCGGCTGGAGCAGCGAACGCCCGTTTTGTTTCTTCGAGTTCCGCGGAGAGTCGATCCACTTCGGCCTGCGTTTCTGCGACGATCAGCTTCGCCGGTTTGTTGGTGACGAGAAACCCGGCTTTGACGTATCCCTCAGTGCCATCCGGCAGCCGCACATTCGCGTAGTAGCGCGTTCGCGAGAGCACTTCCATTTCCTGGCCGCTATCGAGGTTCCGGAACGGCCGGTCGCTCGTATCCTGCGCCCGATGCAGACCGAGCTGCAGTGTGTCGGTAACGTAGGCTGTCTCTGCCGCCACAACCAGTGGCAACAGCACCAGAATCCCAATCGCTATTCGCATTCCCGATCTCCTGAGTGGATGACCGCGAGTCTACTACAGCCGCCCTTCACCGGCCCGGCATTGGCGCTATTGCGCATACAGCCAGCGCAGCACGGCCTCCTGCACTTCCTCGCCCGGGCCGCGATGGACGTCGTTGTGGTTTTGCAGCACGACCAGCGCAAATCGCCGGCCCGATGCAGATTGCAGATAGCCGGCGATCGCGGCCACATGGTCCAGCGAGCCCGTTTTCAAATGCGCGTTGCCAGCGACAGGACCGTCGTCGAGCCGGTAGCTGAGCGTGCCATCCAGTCCGGCCAGCGACATCGACGCAAGATACTCGGGCATGTATGGCTGCTGCCATGCGAAGCTCAGCATTGCCCCGAAATCGGCCGCCGTCATTCTCGCGTCTCGCGACAGCCCGGCGCCGTTATCGAACGCCAGCTCCGAAAATTTCAACCCCTTTTGCTGTAACCAGTCACCCACAACCTTGCGGCCGCCTGCCTCGGTACCAGGCTCACCGAGCACCTCGGCGGACAGCGTGTACAGAACCTGGCGCGCCATGACGTTATTGCTGTGCTTGTTTATGCGTTTGATGATTTCAGCAAGGGACAGCGAGCTGAATTTCACAAGCGGGTCCATGTCGTCCGGCGCCCGCGCTGTTTTCCAGCTGCCTTCGAACACGCCGCCCGATTCCCGCCACAAAGCCGCGAACAATCCATACACATATTCGCTGTGCCCGAGGGCGGCTCGATCCATGGCATAACGTTCGCAGCCATTCGGAAACTTGCCGCTGAACGTTACCTTGTCGACCGCATCATTCGCCGAGATCGTGATGCCGCGTTGATATCCACGGCAGCGACCCTGCGTTAGTGTAAGGCGATTGTCGACACGCAGGTTTGCGAGCGGCGGGTCCAGCCAGACGCGTACGCCATTCGCGTCCCGGTTCGATTCGAACCAATAGCGAACAACTTTGAAATTCATCAGCAGCGCATTGGGCGCTACATTGTAGGCGCGCAGCGGCTGCCGGTCGAACGCAGCAGGATCGTAATCGACGACTTCGAAATAGCTGTCATCGATCAACAGATCGCCGGCTATCTCGTGAATGCCCGCCTGTCGGATCCTGCGCTGTAACTGCCAGACACGCTCGGTGACAAGAAACGGATCACCGTAACCCTTGAGCAACAGATTCCCGTTCAGCCGCCCTTTGTCGACGGGCCCGAGCGCATAGACATCGGTCTGCCAGGTGTAGGTCGGGCCAAGAACGTCAAGCGCGACGAGAGTTGTCAACAATTTGATCGTCGAGCCGGGATTGCGCGGCACCGAGTCCTGCCAGCGCAGCACAGGCTCGCCGCTGTCGAGGTCTGCTACGTACAGGCTCAGGGTGTCATGCGGCAGTTGGCGATGATTCAGCGCGCTTTGCACCGGGATCGGCAGTTCCTCCTGCGACGCCACCACGCAGGGCAGCAGAAGCATGGCCGCTGCAAGATGCAGGCAGAGGTGCTTGATCACGTCCCTCGGGATCATCGCTGAGCGGGCTTTTTGAGGCCAAACGACCGAATGCGATCGGCCAGTGTCGTCGGCCTGACCCCGAGCAGTTCTGCAGCGCCGTCCGGACCCGAAACCCGCCAGTTTGTTTGATCGAGCGCAGCCACCAAATTCTGTTTCTGGTATTCCCGCATTTCCGTCTCCGTCAGAACGCGTGCGTGGTCTTCCGATCCCTGCGTCAGGACACTCTCTGGCGCGCCATCAACATCAGGCATTGACAGGTCGAGCCGCAATACGTTCCCCGGCGACAGGATAACGGCCCTCTCGATGACATTCTTCAGTTCGCGGATATTACCTGGCCACTCATACTCGCGCAGCTTGTTGGCCTGCGCGCGTGTCAGCGTCATGACCGGTCGGCCAAAGTCGTTACAGGCTAACTCGAGGAAATGCTGTGCGAGTTGCATGATGTCTTCGTCACGCTCACGCAGTGGCGGCACATCAACCGGAAAGACACTCAAGCGATAAAAAAGATCCTCGCGAAACTGTCCGTCGACAATCAATTGCTCGAGATTTCTGTTGGTCGCGGCGATCACGCGAACATTCACCGACCTCGTTACGTCGTCGCCAACGCGCTCGAACTCGCTCTCCTGTAACACCCGCAGTAACTTGCCCTGCAATTCGAGCGGGATTTCACCAACCTCATCGAGGAATATCGTGCCGCCATCGGCAAGCTGAAATCGCCCGACTCGGTCGCGGTGCGCCCCGGTAAACGCCCCTTTGATGTGCCCAAAAAACTCGCTCTCGAAAAGTTCTTTTGGTATGGAGGCACAGTTCACTTTGACGAGCGGACCGTCGGCCCGGGGACTCTGAGCATGTATAGCATGCGCTACGAGTTCCTTGCCGACGCCTGACTCTCCGAGCAGCAGTACGCTCGCGGGTGTCTCAGCAACCGCCTCGACGCGATTGAGCATGTGCTGCAGCGCTTTGCTCGTGCCAATGATGCGGCCGAAATTCATTGCAACGTTAACTTCCTCGCGAAGATAATCGCGCTCGAGTTCGAGCTCTTCGCGGAGCCTGGCGTTTTCTGCAAGCGTGACGCGAAGGTCGCGCTCTGCGCGATTACGTTCGGTAACGTCTTTTGATGCGATCAGCATACGATCCACTTTGCCCGCAGCGTCTCGATGCGATATCGCCGAGACAACGAGGTCGAGCACACGACCGTTTTTCGTGATTACCTGCCTCTCTTCGTTGGTGAAGTCGCCCTGTGAGATCAGTTCCTTCAGGCGGCCGTTGACGTAGCGCTTTCGCTCGACCTCGGTAAAAAAGTCTGTGGTTGGTCGACCGATGACTTCTTCGCGCCGGTATCCGAGCTTCTGCAGCCAATGGTCTGTAACCGTGACGATGTTGCCGTCGCTGTCGACCGTGTGCAGCATTGCCGGCGTCGAACGATACAACTCCCTGTACTTGTAGTCTGTTCGCGCGACGTCGGCAATCTCGCTGAATATTGCGATCGTGCGCAGAAACGCCCCCTGCGGATCGTACTCAACCACCGAATTGGTCATGCACTCGACGAGTTCGCCCGACTTGGCCACAAAGCTGATCGGCTTGTTTTCCAACTTTCCGGTACGCCGCAAGGCCGGCAAGAATTCACTCTCGATGCGCTGCGCCGATTCCGCCGTGACGAATTCGCTCGGCCGGCGCCCCATCATCTCATCGCGCTCAAAACCCAGCCGCTCGAGGAATGCATCATTCACGTCGAGGTAGGCGCCATCCGCGCCGATCGAGGTCGCCATCGCGGGCGACTTGCGAAACAGCCATTGATAGTCATCGCGCTTGGTCATCGAGGCAGTTTATACGAAATTCCGTGATCCTAATAACGATTTTTCGTAAATTACGGAATGTCGTAATCCAGGGTTTTGCTCCAAGTAATTGTTTTCAATAGATTTTCGAGGTTGGCACGGCTTGTGCAATAGAGAGTAAGTAACTAAGTAACTGCGCAGCAAATGCTGACCGCACAACCAAAGGAATGATGATGTACACGAAGATAGTTGAAAAAGGACTGGTGATGCTTGGCGCACTGATCGTGCTGATCGGCGTCTCTTCC
>Ga0224497_10001430_pt1 | contig 15236 bp, 8 predicted proteins | sample SF_Jul11_sed_USG_4_FD_167970 | JGI IMG/M metagenome (GOLD analysis project Ga0224497, IMG submission 167970) | Sediment microbial communities from San Francisco Bay, California, United States - SF_Jul11_sed_USGS_13 | ecosystem: Environmental > Aquatic > Marine > Sediment | place: USA: California... | reverse complement strand
TGCCGATACCGGTCCTGACAATACCTGGCATGATTGCCGGTGGCATTGCGGGTGCATCAAAGCGCGAGATTCAGGAATTTCGCGATGCGCTTACAAAAGACCTGGTTGAGGCGTCGAGTCAGCCACTCGTCAATGAAAAAATCGCAGCGGACGTGTATTCGGCGATACGAACATTACCGAATCTGGACCCACAGCTGTTTGCGCCGACAACGCCAATTCCGGGTGATACAGATGCTGTTCTTTATATCAGCGTCAAAAGCGTCTCAATAGACGTGCAGGGCCATGAGGCAATCATCACGACCACTGCAATGGCGACGGTGCATCGCCGCAGCGATGAAAAGGACGTGTACGAACGGGCGATTCAGTACCAGGATAGGGACACGCTGAGGAACTGGACTGACAACGACAACGCGGTGTGGCGGGACTATGCCAATTTCGCGCGACATTACATCGGGCGCGAGATAGCGGCTGAGGTATTCGACTCTGTTGCACTGAAGCACACGTTGCTACCGATCGAATCCAGCAACGTTAGCCTGATAGCAAGGAACAATTGGCAGGGCACCAGCAAGTCGCTGAACCCGACCCTCGCATGGGAACTGAACTTGCTTGGCGGCGCTGCCGACCCCGCGTCGGCGAGCGGCATCGACGAATCGGATATTTATTACGATGTCGAAATTTACGATTTGCACAGGCCGGTTTACTCAAGGGAACATATTAAGGGACCGTCTCACACCGTCGCCGCAAAGCTGGATGCATGCCAGACATACCGATGGTCCGTACGACCGTCGTATCATGTGGGTGGTGAGATCCGCTATGGCCCATGGATGAGATCCGGCACGGACAGTGCTGGCGGCAACGGCAACGTGGGCAAAAAAGCGTCAGAAGCGCCGGCGTACCTCTACGATTTTGCGTCGCTAAAGATCAAGTGCGGCAGCAAGTAGCTGCAAATTCCCTGTTGTGTCGCCCGGCACCGTGCGTCTGCTTCGATCAGGTGCTTTCGACGAGCGCTCTGAGCTCATCCCAATTGCCGCTTTGCTCGACCTGGGCAAGGCGCTGTTGCATTGCCGTGACCGCATCGTCGAGCTCGCTGACCATCGCCTGGAACCCGGGCTGACCGCGTAGCGAATTCAGGTAGGGATCGACCGCCAGAGGCCAGCCGTTCGAGGAGACAGTGCCCCGGAAGCCTTCATCGATCGCGTCACGGAACGCGGCGAGTGCCTCAAGAGTCTTGCCCTGCAAGGCCAGGATTTGCACATCGCGTATGCCGTGCCCGGCGAGCCCGATCCGGGGCAACGTTCGCACAACATTCAACGCCGTTGCGAGCAGTGTTTCCGCGCGCTGATTCTCGCCGAGGTTTTGCAGAATAAACGCGTAGCGAATCAGATTGGCGACGTTGAACGCATCGACCTCCGGGTCCGCATCCGCCGCAAACTCAGGATCGTGAAGCTCGGCATACACGCGCGCTTTGTCGAAGTCGCCGGCAAACACTGCAAAAGCGGCAATCAAATTCAGTTGAAACTGCCTGGGGTGCTCGACGCCCTCAATCGTGTTCTCGATGATTTCGACGGCGCCCGCGAAATCGCCTTGAAATGCCTTCTGCATGCCGAGGCCAACCTCGTACATCGGATGGCCGGGTGTTACGCCGGCAAAGAGCTCGGCGATCTTGTCGTAGTCGCCAAACTCGATATACGCACTGACCATCGATGCACCACCGACCGGATCGTTACTCAGTTCCTGACCTTTCATTCCCCAGGCGACCGCCTCGTCCATGCGACCGAGACCTTGCAAATGCTGCGCCAGATTCTGGTAAGCCGTCGGCCATTGGGGATGAATCTCGACCGCCTTGACATACAAGTCGAGGGCTACGTCATTCTGGCCACGCAGGGCATACAGACCCGGAAGATTGGCATAAGGGATCTTGCCAAGCGGGTCGACGCGAAGCGATTCATGAAAGAGTTCAATTGCCTCCTCAATTCGCCGCTGTGCTGCCCGGAGGGAGCCAAACCACATATAGGCGCTTGCGTTGTTTGGGTTGAGCGCCAACGCTGAGACGAAGGAGGCCTCGGCTTCTTCGAGCCCGGCACCCGTGCGGGTCTCTTCCCACTTCTTGTGCTTCAGAAGGCCGAGAGAGGCGTGCGCGTCCGACAGATCGGGATTAAGCGAGAGCGCTTTGTCGAGCGATGTCTCGGCGACGGCGAATGCTTCATCCGGCGAGATCGCCTGATGATTGTTCAGCAGCAGCAGCGCGCTGTCGGCGAGACCCGCGTAGGCGTCAGCATAATCCGGGTCCAGTGCGATGGCCGCTTCGAACTGCTCGCGCGCCTTTAGCAGTGTATCGAGACGCCGCTTGTATAGGTTGTCACGGCCCTGCGTGTAAAGGTTGTAGGCGGCCAGACTGTTGGTGGGTATATTCGTCAGACGCAACTGTTCTTCGTCGGTGAGTGTCGCTTGCAGCGCCCGCGTAATCTCTGCCGAAATCTCGCTCTGTATCGCAAACAAATTGACCGTACTGAGTTGCCGGTCATACGACTTCGCCCAGATATGCTCGTCGGTCGATGCATCAATGAGCTGCGCACTGATTCGTACGCTGTCGCCCACCCGTTGCACGGCACCTTCGAGGACCGTCCCGACGGCGAGTTCTTCGCCGATTTGCCGCAGGTTCTTGGTGGTGTCCCGATATTCCATCATCGATGTGCGGGAGATCACCTTCAGCGCTGCAATGTTGGCAAGGCGGGTCAGCAAGTCGTCATGGATGCCATCAGCAAACAACTGGTTTTCCGGGTCCGTGCTGCGACTCGTGAAGGGCAGGACGGCGATCGACAAGCGGTCGACGGCCGCCGGCGGTGCCACTTGTGCATCCCGCATGCCGGTGACGTTCAAACTAACGGATACTCCGAGCGCAATTACGAGCAATGCGATGAAGATGAAGTCCAGTTTTCGGCCGGTCTGCACTGTTATCGACTCTGTCCGATCGACGTTTTTCTCGAGCTTGACCCCTTCAGGCGTGAGCTCGAAGACCCAGGCCAATACCAGCGACGCGACAAAACCCGCCACGACCACAATGACGTAGATCTGAAACGCCGATTCCGACGCCCCGAACGTGGGCAACAGCACCGAGCCCGCTTCGATAATGATCCAGGCGACCACGGCATAGGTGGCCGCAACGCGCAATACGTTGCGGCGCTTGAGTTCTGATACGAATGAGATCATGGGTGCAATTATTACCTACAAGCGGTTTGGATGCAGCCTGTAGGTTAGAGTGATACGCGGCGATCTTGTTTCGCAGAGTACATGTTGATGAAACCAGAAAAGGCGGTGTCGAGCGCCAAGATCGAACTGCTACGGGCCCTGGTTCGGTAGACTGCCTTCGTGGCCGACTGAAAATCCGCGTGTCCAGCAGGAAACTGCGAGACCTCAACCGGACCACTCCGAATTGGGCACGACGAATGGAAGACGACATGATTCATTGGTCGTCGAGCGGCTTCTTACCAGGCAGTCCGAAAAGTACAGCCATCACTCTGAGGCATCCAATCGAATCGGAAAACCTGGAGACTTCATGGACGCTGTCCCGCGTACGGTGGGCAACGCGAACCCCACAGGTTGCGCCACAGGAAGAACGTGTTGGACGCACACCCAACAATATTCTTGACAGCCGATTCATTTGGGCGCCCAATCCGCGAAACATCGCTCCAGGACTGCTCCGAGGAACACTTGTAAGATGGCCGGCAAAGCAAATCAGGTGAACGCACCGCGAAAGAAACGCCGAACGAACGCTGTGTTGAGAACCTCGATTGGGCCTGTCGAGGACCTCGAAAGTTACGTGAAGGCGGATTGGTGGCGCGACATATTCAACGCCAATTATTTGCGTACCGATGGCGACGTCGTCGATGACCCCGACGTAACGGAGGCTGACGTTAGCGCATTCCTGGGTATCGTCGACATTGCCGAGGACGCCTGCATCCTGGACTTGTGCTGCGGCCAGGGTCGACATGTTTTGGAACTGGCGCGACGCGGCTACAAGAACCTCTTTGGTGTAGATCGCTCGCACTACCTGATTTCGCGCGCCAAGAGCGTTTCTCGTGAGCAGGGTCACGCCGTTACTTTTCGCGAAGGAGATGCCCGTAAGCTGCGCTTCCCGGATAGCAAATTCGATCTTATCTACCTGGCAGGTAACAGCTTCGGATATTTCGAGTCAATGGAAGATGATATTGCAGTTCTGAAGGAGCTTCAGCGGCTTCTGAAACCAGGAGGGCAACTGCTGATCGACTTTACAGACGGAGATTATCTGCGAGGTACATTCGAGCCACGCAGCTGGGAATGGATCGACAAAAACTACTTCGTCTGCCGGGAACGTTCACTCTCTAAAGATAACAACAGGCTCGTCTCCCGAGAAGTTATCACGCATGTGAAAAAAGGTGTCATTGCCGATCAGTTCTATGCCGAGCGCCTGTACAACGAAAACCAACTGCGTGAACTCATGGAAGATAACGGCTTCGACGCCCAGGACTCGCAGCCAATGTCCACCATGTCAAAGCGAAATCAGGATCTCGGCATGATGGCGCAGCGCATCATTTTGACGGCGCGATCAAACAAGGTTACATCGCCAGTTGCCGTAGAAAAGCAAGCGATTCGCGAAGTAATCGTGCTGCTTGGCGATCATCGACGCGCCGATGCCGTAAAACCGAGCGGAACATTCGATGAAGACGATTTCCATACTATAGGCGAGCTGAGAAAGGCACTTGGCAAATTGTCGGGATTTAATTTTCGCTATTTCGATGACCACGGTAAGTTGATAGACGAGCTTCGAGTGGCTGGCGGCAAAACGGATTTTGTCCTCAACCTTTGTGATGAAGGGTTCAATAACGAGGCAACCAAGGAACTGCATGTGCCATCGCTCTTGGAGATGTTGGGCATCCAATACTCCGGTGGCACGCCACAATGCCTTGCATATTGTTACGACAAATCGCTCGTACGCGGTGTTGCGATCGAAATGGACATTCCCGTGCCAAAGGCGTTTTCAGTGGCACCGGAAGCGGTTACGTTTATTTCCCTACCACTCGAATTTCCAGTCATCGTAAAGCCCAATGATGGTGATTCGAGTGTGGGCATCACGGTCGACAGTGTTTGTCATGATGTCAGGCAGCTTGAGCATGCGATTGCGAAGGTGAGAGATTCCATTGGGTATGACCGACCCGTGCTGGTCGAGCAATTTCTCTCGGGCAAGGACATCAGTGTCGGCATACTCGGTAACCCTCCCGACAGCTATACGATGTTGCCGGTAATCGAAGAAGACTATTCAGAGCTTCCGCCGGAATTGCCCAGGATTTGCGGTTACGAAGCGAAGTGGGACCCGGATTCGGTCTACTTCCAAAAAGTGACGTCCATACGTGCCGAATTGCCGCAGGCCACCCTCGACTTTCTGCATGCAAGTTGTATCAAGCTGTTCCAGAGACTCGGCTGTCAGGACTACGCCCGGTTCGACTGGCGTCTCGACGCGAACAACACGCCGCGACTACTGGAGGTCAATCCGAATCCCGGTTGGTGCTGGGACGGGCACCTGGCTCGAATGGCAGCGCTCGCGGGCATGTCCTACTCCGACATGCTAATGGCGATCCTGAATGCCTGCGATGAGCGGTTGAACGTTTCGCAATCACGCGGCCGGTGCAAGCGGGCAGCCTGATGCTGGTTCTGCAGTGAAGGTATCGAAGCGCCTTATCGACAGCAGGCCACCTAGCCGGGAAGTCATTGCCATTGCTGAGCGGCCCTAGATGCCGGCGAAAAGGTCGAAGGCGGCTTTTTCGAATGATGCCGCGGTAGAGAAATCGCTGCGGCATTCGTTGAAGGATGCGGCGGCCTTTGCCACGATGGTCGGCATCGGTGAGACCTATTTCTCGGCCTTCGCCCTGTTTCTAAAGGCCAGCACGCCGCAAATAGGCCTGCTGGCCTCGCTGCCGCCACTGCTTGCCTCCTTCGTGCAACTGCTTTCGGCGTGGCTTGGAAGGCTAACGCTGCAGCGCAACGTTATCGTGCTGGTCGGCGCGACGGTGCAGGCGTTTACCTGGCTTCCACTGATGATTCTGCCGGTCTTATTCAGTGAAATGGCTGTCCCGATCATGATCGCGTGCGTTGTTCTTTATCAATGCGGCGCGCACTTGTCGACGCCCCAATGGGCCAGCCTGATGGGGGATATCGTTCCAATACGGCGCCGCGGCCGGTTTTTCGGACGTCGAACGAAGATTGTGTCTCTCGTAACGTTCTTTTCCCTCACGGTCGGCGGAATTGTCTTGCAGGTGGCCAGCACAAATGGCCGCACGCTGCAGGGATTCATGGTGTTATTCGGTGTCGCCATGATCGCGCGGCTCGTGTCCGTCTATCACCTTGCCAGGATGCATGATCCATCGGGTCATGTTGCAGCTATGGAAGCGCCGACCAGCGTGGCGTGGTGGTTGCGGCTGCGACAATCGAATTTCGTCCGCTTCTCAGTGTTCTTCGCGATGATGCAGTTTTCCGTAGCGATCGCATCGCCATTTTTTACGGTTTACATGCTGCGTGATCTTCACTTTAGCTATGTTGCCTTCATGAGCAACACGGGAGTGGCTATTCTGGCCCAGTTCCTGACATTGAATCAGTGGGGGCGAATTAGCGATGTGTTTGGCAATCGACGTATCCTGGCAGCAACCGGAGTCGTAATTCCTCTAATGCCCTTGCTCTGGACCTTCTCGTCAAACTACTGGTACCTGCTTTTCATACAAGGCATCAGCGGCCTGACCTGGGCCGGATTCACACTGAGTGCGAGCAACTTCCTATACGACCTGATTTCGCGCGACAAGAGGGTAACGTATCTTGCGATTCACAATGTGCTGGCGAGCTTCGGTATTTTCTGCGGCGCGATGCTGGGCGGCTACCTTGGAGCGACGCTACCAACGACGATTGAGGCCTTTGGCTACAAGTCGAGTTGGCTTAGCCCGCTGTTGGGTGTCTTCGTGATATCGACAATTGCGAGGACGATTACCGCAGCCGTCCTCCTGCCGAAAATTCGGGAAGTCCGAAATGTAAGGCCGATATCGTTCACCGAACTGATCTTCAGGATCACTCGAGTCAACGCACTAGCGGGTGTATTTTTTGATGTTATTGGCCCAAAACCGGCAGAGACCGCCGTCGCAAAGGAGTCGGACCAGGGATAGGGCCGCGAAATGGTCGTCGGTACTAACTCCGTCCTCACTGACGGCCGGTGAGATCAACAGGCGGGCTGGTCGCGAGCAAACTCATGTAATGGCTGCGAATCGCGCTGAGATCGATACTGTTCAGGAACGACGAGTAAGCCAGATAGCTAACGAGAAATCGCCGGTCGGCTGCCCACGGTGGCAGGTATCGCAGGGCGCGACACAGGCCTAAAGCCGTAAGTTCACACAAGACCGGTATGTCTTCGATATCGAGCTTCCCGCAAAATAGCAGTTGCAGACAATCGGCGCGCCCGGCTGCGACGGCGGCGTGAAGAAAGTTGTGAACCCGGAGTAGTCCGTCAAGGTAAACAATGTCCTTCGTGAACGGCGCGCCACTTCGATGTGCTCGCCGGTGCCTGGAGCGTCATCACGCCGATCGGTTTGAGCGATGGCACAGAGCTGGCGTTTGCAATGAGCAGTACCGGTCGTGCCGCGGTAATTACCAATCCGCTGAATATGAGTCCTGTTCCCTGGACACGTGAGATCAGGGCGAACATTTTCACGCCGTAACCTTTACGCCCCGACCATCTTGGATCGTCAAAGGTGATGAATGGGCCACTTTAGATTTGCGCGAATCAGCTGTGCATCGTCCTTGATTCTCCCCAAGTGCCCACGTCGGTGCCCAAACCTGCGGTTCGACCACCGCCATCTCTAGGCCCGATCCCTCAGCAACAGTCGATGCCGTCGCGCACCTCTTCTGCGGCCTTGCGCAGTTCCGAGATCATGGCGACCGCAGGCTTGCGCATGTCCTTTGGCATCCGCGACATGACCATGGCAACCGCGTTTTCGGTCATGCCGGCGAGCCGCTTGGCCTCCTTTGTGCCGGTAGCGGTCAGCTCGATCAGCCAGCGGCGTCCGTCGTCTGGGTCTTGGTGCCGCTCGACGAATCCGCGTGAATCTAGCCCATCGAGCAGCCGCGTCATTGCCCCTTTTGTCACGCGCGCATGACTGGCGAGGGTCGACGCATCCCAGGTGCCTTCGAGCAGCGTTTGAAGGACCACGCATTGCGCGACGGTCACCGTGCCACAGCAGACTTGATCTCGCTCCACCATCGCGAACATACGACAGAACGCGACGATGTCATTGACGAGCGTGTTCATGGTTTCGTTGCCTGAATCGTGTAACTAAACACAGTCTCCGCAATTTGCTTGGCGCGCTCGACACCAAACTCCGCGATCGCCGCGCTGATGACCGGATCATCCGTGGCAAAGTCGAATATCTCTCCGGCCAGCCGTCGCTGTAGTTCAATGTCCACGAAGCCGGCGTCGCGGATGTGCCCCACATAAACTTCCTCCGTTTCCGCGCCGGCAACGCACGCGATCAACGCAGTGACGCTTTTCGCAACCTCAGGCGGCAATGGCTCGGTAAGCAGGATGTCGCTGATCGCCAGCCGGCCACCTGACCTCAATACACGAAACGCTTCGCGAAACACTGTCGCTTTGTCCGGGCTCAAGTTGATGACGCAGTTGGAGATGACGACGTCCGCAGACCCTGATGCGACGGGCAGCGCCTCGATCAAACCCTCACGGAACTCGACCGTCCGCGCGTAGCCTGCGTTCACGGCGTTGGTGCGTGCGCGCGCCAGCATCTCCGGCGTCATATCGACACCGATGAAACGTCCGTTGCTGCCGAGCTTCTCTGCGGCGAGCAATGCATCGAACCCGGCGCCCGACCCAAGATCGACGACGATTTCACCCGGCTGTAGATTCGCGATTGCCGTCGGGTTTCCGCAACCAAGGCCGAGGTTCCCGGTAGCTGCAGGTCCGGCCAGATCCGCGTCGGAATAGCCGATCTGCTTCGCGATATCGATTTCGGTGGTGGTGTGGTGGCCAGTCGGTCCGCAACAGCTCGTCTTTTGCTTTGCAACGCGCGCATAGCCTTCGCGCACGACCGTATGTGTCTGTGCTTCTTCCATCGCAACGCTCCTTAGTTGAATCACTCAACTATATAATTGAGCCATGCAACCAGTTTGTCAAGTGGGTTCTTCGAAGAATAGGAGACACCATCGCCGTGGTAGATCGAAAGTCGTGAAAGCGTGGCCAGGATCCTCGCGTTGCGGCTGAAATCGAGCGCGGCATGCGCGCACCTGAGGTTGCGTTCGTGTAATCCTTTAATCGATGACGATTCAATCGTTATGAACCACGGATGCGATGCCGGAGATTTGCGTGAATCAGCTATGCATCGTTGTGCACAGTGATGCAGTTTAAGCAACGGACGACCCGATAACTCATTGAAATATAAAGCCTCAGGCCATCCAACTCGCGACTGAAAATGCGCGTGTCGGTCCAATGTACTGTTCGGGCCTAACTGCCAGCATATCCGACCGCCACAATTTCGACCCCACATCTACTGATACCCCTTCGCCTGCAGTCTAAACAGGTGGGCATACTGGCCATTCTCCGCGAGCAGGCTTTCATGATTCCCCTGTTCCAGGATTTCACCGTCGTGGATGACAATAATCCGGTCTGCGGCACGTACCGTGGAGAAGCGATGCGAGATCAGGATCGTCATCTTGTTGTGGCTCTCTGACTGAAAATGATCGAAGATTGCGGCTTCCGATGCGGCGTCCATCGCGGCTGTTGGCTCATCGAGCACCAGGATGTCGGCGTCAGTGCGCATGAAGGCCCGCGAGAGCGCAATCTTTTGCCACTGTCCGCCCGACAACTCACGGCCGCCTTTGAACCAGCGACCCAATTGCGTTTCGTAGCCCTCGGGCATGTCCTCGATGAAGGGCGCGGCCATCCCGGTTTTGGCGGCCTTGGTCCAGCGCTCAGCGTCGTCGATATGCCGCACGTCCCCGGCGCCGATGTTTTCGCCGACCGAGAACTGGTAACGGCCAAAGTCCTGAAAGATCACGCCGATGCGCTGGCGCAGGGCTTCCACGTCCCATTGCTTCAAGTCCAATCCATCGAGCAGGATTTTACCGTCGGTCGGATTGTAGAGTTTGGTCAGCAGTTTGATCAGGGTCGTCTTGCCCGAACCATTCTCGCCGACCAGTGCCAGACTCTCGCCAGGGGAAATCTGAAAGCTGACATCCGTCAGCGCGTTTCCGGTCGCGCCCGGGTAACGGAATGACACGTGCCGGAATTCGAGCCCTTGCTCGGGGTGGGGTCCGTGTTTGGCATCGCCGTGATGCGGCGTGACAGCCTGGCCGAGATAGTCGTACAAGTTGGACAGGTACAGGTTGTCCTCGTACATGCCGCTGATTGCCGACAGGCTGGCGGCCACCGCGGCCTGGCCCTGCCGAAACAGCACCAGGTACATCGTCATCGCGCCCAGCGTAATGCCGCCGTTAATCGTCGTAATCACAATCCACGCATAGGCGCCATAAAAGGCCGTCGTCGATAACAGTCCCAGCACAAAGCCCCAGGTGTCACGGCGCAGCGTGAGCCGACGGTCCTCGACGAACAGCTTATTGAATATGTCGCGATAGCGTTGCAGGAGCCGTGGGCCGAGTTGGAACAGTTTGACCTCTTTGACGCCGTCCTCGCGGGCGATGACCGTCTCCAGGTACATCTGCATGCGAGTCTCCGGGGAGCGCCAGCGAAACAGCCGGAATGCATCACCCGAGAACTTGGCCTCGGCAAAGAACGAGGGCAGGCCGGCGCCGATCAGTATGACAACGGCCCACGGCGAGAACGCGAACAACAACACCGCATAGCTAGTGAGAGAAATCGCGTTTTGCACCAGTCCGAACGTGCGGTTCACGAGACTCAGCGGGCGGCTCGAGGCTTCGCGCCGAGCCTGGGTCAGCTTGTCGTAGAACTCCGAGTCTTCGAAGTTCGCCAGCTGCAAGGTCAGCGCTTTTTCCAGGATCATGACGTTGACACGCTGGCCGAGCAGGGCGCGTAGCAACGACTGGCTCACGGACAGTCCGCGCTGACTGGCCGCGACCAAAATGACGACGGAGGCCTCCAGCACGATCAGCCACAGTACGGGACGCGGGTCATGCTCGGTCGACGTCATCGCCGCCACGACACCGTCGACAATCAGCTGCCCGATGTAGGCGATCACGGCCGGCAGGACGCCTGCCACCAGCGTCAAAAGCGCCAGCGCGATGGTCAGCGCGCGACTCGTTGTCCACACCAGGTCCAATGCGCGGCGGCTGTATCGGAATACGCCCAAAAAACGCTTGGGGAAGCCGACGTTGGGCTCCTGCTCGTCAGCCATGCATAAACCGTGTGGGCATTGCGACTAAGACCACTCAGCTGCGGAGCGGACTATTGTGTCTTACCGGGTGCCGGATTAGTACGGCGATGTGCTCACAGGCTTCCATTATCCCGGGTCCCGGATAAGCGAACGCGATCGCGGCGACGTTATCAGAGCTGTACGTTGAACATGCGTTGGCCAATTCGACGGGTTCGAGCCCATAATACGCGCAACCTGGATTCGTAACTGTCATCCACGTCGAGGATTTGTCATATGAGAAAGACATGGGCGGTCGGAGCTATCCTGCTACTGGCACTATCGCAAAGCGCCTGCGCGCCTGAGGTTGGCAGCGAAAAGTGGTGCGAGAAGATAAAGGACAAGCCGAACGGTGACTGGACGGTCAATGAGGCCAAGGCGTTCGCCAAGTACTGCGTCTTCGAAAACTACGTCGACGACGAGGATTAGCCCCTCAGGGCCTGCGTGGTCAATGGGTCGGTCAGGCCGTCGAAATATTTCTCAAGTGCTTTTTGGCAACTACCGGTGTCGTTCGCAACTGCCGCGAACAAGGTCAGGCAGGAGTGGAACTTAAGCGCGTCGATATCGCCAAGTATTTGTGCGGCCGACTTGCCTTCGATCGCCAGCACCAGTTCGATGCATTCGACCAGGCGAGGGCCCAGGACAGGGTGCTGAACATAGGCCCTGGCCTCATCGATTGAAGAGATCGCGAACTTCTGCGACATGTGGCTGGAGCCCAGCCCTGCGATTTGCGGAAATATGTACCAGATCCAGTGGCCGCTCTTCCTTCCTCGCTTTAGCTCTGCCACGACGCCGGCATAGGCGCCCCCCTGGGCCGTAACGAAACGGGCAAGGTCGAAAGGGTCGTTCATGACTTGCGGGCGACGTTTGAAGTCGCCCTGGTAATTCGCGTTGCGCACACGCTGCGGTTCATGAATCAGTATAGACCTCCGGCCGCGAGATCGCCGCGAGCCGGCGGTTTGCCCAACGAGGTGTCGCGTCCTCAGTTGTTTGGCGCGTCGTCGCTGATCCACTGGCGGATCATGTCGACTGTCGGCGGATCGAGAAACGGTCCGCCTTGCGGCATGCGGCTACCTGATATCCCTGGCCCACCCTCGAGTTTACGAATCAGGTAGCTGTTATCGGGATCGCCCGGCTCGACACGATCGAGAGGCGGATCCGCCTGCAGGCTCAACACGTTGACCAGGGCGCTGTGACTGCTGGCCGTGCTCGACAAATTCATGCCTGAGGGCAAGCTATCGCTCGTTGGTCCAGAGTGACAGCCGGCACATCTGGGCGTAAACACCATCGTCTGGATCTGCGTTAGTGTGACCGCGGCACCGTTTTGAACGGTTACGTCGACATTGGCAGAGACACCAACGTTTCCGGCGAGGTCCTCGGCCTCCGCCGTCAAGGTAACGTCTCCGTCGGCGACCGTCGTCGTATCCCAATCAATCGAATAGGGCGCACTCGTGTCGCTGTCGATCAGCACACCGTCAACGAGGAAGCGCACTTCGACGATACCCTGATTGTCGGTCGCGTCAGCGTCCAGGGTTACCGTGCCGCTGACGGGCGATACGGGCGACGTCAGGTCGACTGTTGGCGCCTCGTTATCGAATTCTGCGGCATCGGGTGGCACAATCTGGCCGCGAATTTCTCCACCGGGATTGGCCGGCGTATGCAGATTGACATACAGCTGACCGGCCCGGTAATAGTCGAGGCCGGCGCCATCCAGCTGCGCACCGCTGACAAACCAATGGCCGACATCGAGCAGGTCCTGCTCCAGGGGAATCAGCACCGGACCGTTCTGCCCGGCAGAGGCGCGGTGAATATGCGAGGCCGTCGCATCGTCGGCGCCACTGGTGTTCAGATGCAGCGTCACTGTGCCCGCCTCACGATCGACGGTGCTCGCGGCGATAGCAGTCGCCGCACTGGCAACTGGTGGTACTTCCTGGTCGCCGCTCGGCGTCGTGAATAACACGTCGATGGGCGGCGGCGCTATTTGCCCGCGAATCTCACCGCCGGGATTGGCCGGCGTGTGAAGATTCACGTACAGGCGGCCTGCCAGGTAGTCGGCAAGGCCATCGCTATCAAGTTGCGCGCCGATTGCGAACCAATGGCCGGGATCGGCCCCGTCCTGCTCGAGCCCGATCAGTACCCCGCCGTTCCGCCCGGCGTAGGCAAGATGGATATGTGAGGCCGTCGCGGTGGCTGCGTTACTCGTATTGAGATGCAGCGTTATTGTTCCTGATTCGCGGTTGACGGTCGTCGCTGCCGTGCCGGTTGCGACGGTGTTCACCGCCGGTACTTCCTGACCGCCACTCAGATTGGTGAATAGCACCTCGATAGGTGGCGGCGCCACCTGGCCACGAATCTCCCCGCCGGGATTGGCGGGCGTGTGCACATTCACATAAAAACGACCGTCACGAAATGCGCTGAGTTGATCGGCGGAAAGCGTGGCATTGTCGGCCGACCAGCGTGTGGCATTGGTCGGGTCTTGTGTGAGGCCGATCGCGACACCACCACTCGTGCCGGCATACGCAGCATGCAGATGGGCGGCAGTCGCATCGTCGGCGCCCGTCGTATTCGCATGTGCAACGAGCGTCAGCGTGGCCGGATCGACGGTCACCGCAAACGTGCCTCCGGCAGTGCTGGTCACGGCGGGGATTTCCTGGCTGCCCTCGAGGTGGCCGAAAGCAAACAGAATATCGTCGGGAATGACCTGGCCGCGAACCTCGCCGCCCGGGTGCGCTGGGCTGTGCACATTGACGTAGGTCTCGCCGGCGAGCAGCGCAGCGAGTTGTGACGCGCTGAGCGCCGCTTCTTCGGCGAACCAGTGGGCCGGTTCGCTGCCGTCCTGTGTGAGACCGATCTCGACCCCCCCGTTGACACCGGCGAAGGCGCCGTGGAGGTGGGAAGCGGTCGCGTCAGGGAGGCGGTTCGTGTTGACGTGTATTGTCAGCAGCGAGGCCGCTTCGTCGAGCGTCAGTGCGGCAAGCCCATCGGCACGCGTATCGACGGCCGGCACTTCCTGTTCGCCATTGAGTTCGGCAAACAATACCGCGATGCCTTGCGGCACGATCTGGCCTCGAATCTCACCGCTGGGGTTAGCGGGGCTGTGAACGTTGACGTAAAGACGTCCGGCGGCGAACGCGTCGAGCCCCGCGGCGTTCAGGCTCGCGTTCTCGACAAACCAGCGGCCGGTGTTCATTGGATCCTGGGCGAGAGGAACAGATACCGGGCCGGCGGCGCCGGCATAAGCCTCGTGTACGTGCGCCTGAGTCGCATCATCGAGCCCTTGAACCCGCGCCTGCACGACCAACGCTCCGGTCACCTGATTGACCGTCACGGCAACACGACCGCTGGCGACGCTATCGACCTTTGGCACTGCGGCCGCGCCGGAGAGGGTCGCGAAATGCAACACGAAATCCTCAGGCAGAATCTGGCCACGCAGCTCGCCGCCCGGTGCCGCGGCAGTGTGCACGTTGACGTACAGGGCGCCGGCGAGCAGTCGATCGACGCCAGCCGCGTCGAGCGTCGCAGCGGCGGGCACCGTGAAAAGCGATGGATCGCCTGCGTCCTGGTCGAGTGGCACAAGGACCGGGCCATTTACGCCGGCAAACGCGTCGTGGATGTGTGCCGCGGTTGGCGTGATGCCGTTGACGGTCAGGTCGCCCTGCACGCTGCCGGTCACAAGATTGATTGTCAGATTCGCCTGCGCCGTACCCTGCGAAATGATGGTAGAGACTTCCTCCTGGGCGCTCGGTGTGACGGTAAACTCGACGGTATTGCGCACCGTCACGGTCACATCGCCTGACTGGGTGACATTGCCCGCGGCGTCCGCGGCCT
>Ga0224497_10001427_pt1 | contig 15251 bp, 17 predicted proteins | sample SF_Jul11_sed_USG_4_FD_167970 | JGI IMG/M metagenome (GOLD analysis project Ga0224497, IMG submission 167970) | Sediment microbial communities from San Francisco Bay, California, United States - SF_Jul11_sed_USGS_13 | ecosystem: Environmental > Aquatic > Marine > Sediment | place: USA... | reverse complement strand
ATGTCATTAAAGGACGGCCCCGGTGTCGCGGTCATCGATGCTTTGCCGCTCGACGACTGGGAATCCGATGGCTGGAAATGGGACGATATCACCACCCTATATTGGATCATGGGGCAGTGTCTCAGCCGCCCGGTAGCGCAAAAGTGGGACGGTACAATGCTGTACGACGTGAAGGACACTGGACAGGATTTCGGTTACGGTGTGCGTGGTTCCTACACGAATATCGAATTGAACTTTCACACTGATAACGCTTTCGGTATCGCGCCGCCGCATTACGTCGGCTTGCTGTGTTTGTATCCCGCACAAAGTGGCGGCGTGAGTCGCTTTTGCAGCCTGTATCGTGTACACAACGAAATGCTGCGGGCCTACCCGCGCGAACTCGAGCGGCTGTACCGGCCCATGTTGATGGATCGGCAGGCCGAACATAAGACCGGTGCACCGCGATTTAGCCACGTGCCGATGTTCCGCTGGGACGGCCAACGATTGGCGGTACGCATCAATACCGGCTTGGTGAGGAACGCATACATGCGCGCCGACGTCACGCCTGGACCGGAGCTGGCCGGCGCGCTCGATGCGTTAGACGAGATTCTCGAAGATTCCGCGCTGTTATTTGAATTGCCGCTCGAACGTGGTCAAATTCAGTACTTAAACAATCTCGAAGTCGCACATTATCGGAGCGAGTTTATCGACGACCCCGATTTACAACGTAAGCGGCATTTGTTACGCACCTGGCACCGCGAGAGCGGTGCTCCGAGCTACGACGGATAGCCGTTGCAATTTTGTAACTGTCCGATCAATAAGGTGCCGATGCGATGCCCCAAATTACCCTTGAATACACAGCTAATATTGAGCAAGCAGTGAATTTTTCGTCGTTGTTTTCTTCGATGCACCAGATACTCTCCGAACTTGGCGGCGTGCGTATTCAAAACTGCAAGAGCCGCGCGATATGCCGGGATCGCTATCTGATCGGCGACGGCGCCGAACAGCACGCGTTCGTGCACGTAAACGTTCTGCTAGTAGCGGGCCGTTCCCAGGAATGGATTCAGCGCGTGGGAAGTGCGTTATTGGAAGCCCTCGAGGACGCGTTTGCGGCGTCGAAACAAAGCCTCGATCTGCAGATTACTGTCAATTTCAGCGATATGATTCGTGAACACTACTTCAAATATCCCGCCGGTACGCTCACGCCGCTGGAAGATCTGAAATAACTCGGTGGGTCGTATCGGAGCAGATATCCATGAGTTACCGCCTTTACTATGCCGACCGCAGCGCCTCCATGGGTGTGCGCGTTATTCTGGAGGAGATCGGCGCGCCGTACGAATTAATTGCGACCGATATCTCGATGGACGTCGCCCGAGAGGCGGAATTGCTGACATTAAATCCTAACGGTTGGATTCCAGTATTGATTTGGGAACACGGTGCGGTCTATGAGTGCGGTGCCATTACCACGTTTTTGTGCGATCGGCATCCTGAGTGTCGGTTAGCCCCCGGGGTGGACGATCCCGAGCGCGGCTTGTTTCTGCAATGGCTGTTCTTTTTCTCGAGTTCGCTGCAGAACGCATACCAGATGACTTACTATGCGGATCGATTTTGCGATTCGACGATGCACGAGGCCAGCGTCAAACGACGCTCCATTACCCGTCTACACGAGTTGTGGCAAGTGGTCGATGATGCGATCGGGAACAAAGACTGGTTGCTGGGTGAATGTTTCAGTGCTGGCGACATCTATCTATTTATGTTGACCACCTGGCTGTCGGAGCCCCTCGATCATCCATCTGTAGAATCGTTCGAAAATGTGAACAGAGTCGCAACTGCGGTCAGGCAACGACCCTCGATTCAGCTCGTCTATAAGTCTTACATCGACGGCCTGTCCGTAGGATAGCACCGTCAGTAATTCAAGAATCTCGATCGTCATTGAAAGGAGTTATGGTGTTCCTGACTTAGACTCTCGGATCATTAGTTCGAGTGCATATTTTGTTGTCTACAATGCTAACCGGTTCCGACGCACTGTGGGATTCGGCTAAAAAACCAAATAGGAGGAATTACCAATGAAATCACTGACAATCAGCACGGTTGCACTCGCGTTGGCGCTATCGAGCGGCGTGGCATTTGCGTTTCATTGTCCGGCAGACATGAAGAAAATCGATGCGGCTCTTGAGCAAAGTCCGAGCCTCGATGCATCGCAGATGGCGGCTGTGATGGAGCTGCGTGCGGCCGGTGAGGAGCTTCATAATTCGGGCAAGCACCACGCGTCGGTGACGGTGCTCGCTGAGGCCATGCGACTACTCGGGATCGAATAGCCTTGACCGCAGAACAACGTCGTTCGCGGTAGTCTCCGAGAGGGCGGCAAGCAGCGGGCGCTTCGCGAAGCTTTAAAATCAAGCGGTGACCTGAGACTCCAGAAATTTCTGCAACGCGGCGTTGAATTGCGCCGGGTTTTCGATATTGGAAAGATGTCCAGCGCCGGCGATCACGACGTGCCGCGCCCCGGGGATACGTTCGCTCGCGTCGGCCAGCGCATCCGGCGGCGCACCCTTGTCATCGGCGCCACCCATAATCAATGTCGGTGTTCTGATGGCGGCTAATCGCGACTCGAACGCGAGTGCCTTCAGTGCCTCGCAGCAGCCGGCATGGCCCACCGGATCGGTGCCACGGATCATCTCTCGAATGTGCTCAAGCGATGCGGGCTCTGCGGCAATCGTAGTGGGCGTAAACCAGCGTTCAATCGTGGGTTCCACCAAGCCCTCCATGCCTCTTTCTTGGGCGGTGTCGATACGGTATTGAAAATAATCCCGGTAATCGGGAGGTGCCTCGGGCCGCGAATCGCAGGCCACGAGGCTGTGCAAACGCTCTGGATGCGCAAGGGCCACACCGTAGCCAATCATGCCCCCGATCGATAATCCAACCCAATGGCTACGCACGATATCCAGCGCGTCGAATAAACCGATAACGTCGCTGACCAATATATCGAAATCATACGGCCCTGGCGGTGCCGAAGACGCACCATGGCCGCGCTGATCGTAGCGCAGGATCCTAAAGTGATCCCGCAATACGCCAACCTGGTCGTCCCAGATTCGCAAATCCGTCGCCAACGCGTGACTGAACGTAACCCACGGCGCGCCGCTGCGACCGCTAATCTCTACATTAAAATCGACACCGTTGACCGTAGTATTCATCGAAGCTCCAAAAAGTGAGTCAGATCCCGGTTTGCTCTAATATAGGTCTACCGTAGAAGTTTTTGTCGGAAAATTAACCGCTTGCCACCTTACAGTTGCTCGTCGTCTTTTGACAGTGTATAGCGGTTGCTATATTAGCAAGAACTGGAATTTGACCCACTTTTCTTGAAGGAAAAACGAATCCGGCAGATGTTCTTATGTTTGTCCGATTAGCGCAATTGCTTACTGCGTCTGGAGTACTAATTTGCACGAGTATCGGCCAACAGGCTGCATTGGCAAAGGAGATTATGGCGGAAGGTCCGGAATTTGAGCAGGAAGTGCCGATCGACGCGGCGGTTGATGAAATCTGGAGTGCGATTACTGATCCCGACATCGTGAGCAAGTATTGTCTTTGTCCTCTGATTAAACGGGATTTAGAAACTGGCGGAGATGTCATTTACGGGTCCGTCGATGCGAATGTTACCGGCGGGTGGCCAATCATCCTGTCGCGACTCAAGGCTCAGCTGGAGCGTGACGACAGCTAGCAGTAGCGGAAAACCCGAGTCCGGGTATTCTCTAGTACTGAAGTCTCCTGCAGGCGAACTTTTCGGGTGCTTCGAATTTACTCAGTGACAGCCGATCGATGCTCCGATATATCATCGACGAACTCAAGCGCACGTCTGCGAACTAAAATAATTAGGCAGGTAAATCATGTATCACATTCACGGTGCAAATGTTTCATCTAACATCACTAAAACCGTCTATGTCGCTGAAGAATTGGGAATCGACTTCAAGTACACGAATTTGGATTTATCCAAAGGTGAACACAAATCGCCGGAGCATTTGGCTCGACATCCACTGGGCAAGATTCCGACCCTTACCCACGATGGCGAGACCTTGTTTGAATCAGGGGCTTTTGTCGATATCTCGCAAGCGTAGAAAATTCCGAGATGTATCCCATTGGGGATCACTTAAAGCGATGTAAGGTTGATCAATGGATGGACTTTTTCAGTAACCATGTTCGGCACTGGCTAAATTCCTATGCATTTGAGAAGATTGCAAAAGTAAAATTTGGTATTGGTGAACCAAATAGAGCTGTGGAGGATGAGGCGTTAGGATCTACTGAACAGCAAATGCCTGCGGTTGACACTCGACTTGGAAATGGAAAGTTCTTACTAGGCGATAATGTGACTATTGCCGATAACTTTGCATTCGCTTATATGGAGATGGCGGAACTCAGCCAACTCTCATTGGCCGATTTTCCTCATGTAAAAAATTGGTATCAGGAGTTTAAAAACCGAGATTCTGTCGTTCGTGCAAAAACGACATTGGGGTTGGTGTAACTAAATATTAGATGACCACGATCAGTTAGAGGCGGGCCAGTTGGCGACGGCGTTCGATCTCGTTGTCAGCGATGGCACGGGGTATTTTCTACTTACCCACGAGGGGCGATTCGAGGAGCCGAAGATCAAGGCGTTCGTGGACTGGATTCAGAATGAGGCCAACGTGGATCAATTAGCTGGCGCGCATAAACCGTGACCTTCGCGCAGTCACAATATGCAGTGCGTGGCCCTTTAGCTGCCGTCGAAATTCAATCCACGATCTGGATTTTCAAAAATCCAATACGCCGCTTTCGCCGAGAAAGGCGAGCATCGCCGCACGACACTCTTCGGGTTTTTCGATCTGCAGCAGGTGCCCGGTTCCGGTGATCGCGCGATACCAATAACCGCCTTCGCTTGCCAATGCCCGGTTGGCTGCGCCGGTAGGGGGTGGGCCGGGCCGTTCGGCGTCGGAGCCTATCAACGCGACAGGGCCACCGAACTCGGAGGCCATTGGCCACAAGTTCAACGTCGACGCTGCCGCATAAATCGATGCTTCGAATTCACCCGGGCAGACGAGAGTCCAATCGTCATGTTGTGGGTCACGGCGCAACACGGCCCGCGCCATTGCCGCGTGGGCGCCTTCGACCCACCGGCAATGGGCGCGGCTCGACGCGTAGTACTCGGCGAGTTCACTCGGGTCGTCAAAACGGCTCCGGCGGGTACGCGCGAATTGGACCAGTTTGTCCTCGAACGCGCTCATCGCCGCATATTGCGGGTGACCCGGCGGCGGCATGTTGGGTGGGTCGAACAGCGCCAACGCTTGCCATCGCCAGCCCGTTTCTACTGCGTGTTTCATCGCGGCGCGGGCGGACATGGAATGAAACGCGCCGATTGCCGGCTTATCGCCCAAGCGGTCGTTGACGCCGTGCACAATGTGTTCGACGTCATCGGCCATTTGCGCATAATGATGATGCACCGCGGGCGACGGCGGATTGTGACCGTGGTTGCGGAAATCGAAAATGATGAGTTCAAATTTCGCGGCCAGCGGTTGCCAAAACGCGATATAGCCGTCAATGGCAAAACCGTTACCGTGGCTCATCAGAATTCGCGGCCCGTGGATGTTACCGTGTTGGCGCACGCGAATCGTAGCGCCGTCGCTCATCGGGAGATCGAAGCAGGTAAGTGGTGTAGGTATCGTCATTACGGGTAGTGCTATGCCGGTGGCCGATTCGGATCGACGGATTTTGCGCGATGCCTGGTACGAAGGGCAAGCAGCGCCGGCGACTTAAGCAATGTTATGCTTGATCGTCGAGTCTGGTTATTAGAAATCATTTGTTGGGAGGTAGTGTTTATGGTGCAAGGTCCTTTGTCGGGAGTCACCGTCGTGGATATGACCCGGGTGTTGGCGGGCCCATACTGCACGATGATGTTGTACGATCTCGGTGCTCGAGTCATAAAGGTCGAAACGCCGCAGAAGGGTGACGATTCACGCCATATTGGCCCGTTCATCAACGGCAAGTCCGCTTATTTTATGTCCCTTAACCGCGGCAAGCAGAGCGTTGCGCTGGACCTCAAAGCGGAACAGGACCGCGAGTTGTTCGAAGCATTATTGGAGCGCGCCGATGTGTTGGTGGAAAACTACCGACCCGGCGTAATGGAAAGATTGGGCTACGGTTGGGATGCGTTGCACGCGCAGTACTCACGTTTGATTTATGCCGCGGCATCGGGTTTCGGACACACGGGTCCGTACGCGGAGCGCCCGGCTTACGACATGGTGGTGCAGGCGATGGGCGGTTTAATGAGCATCACCGGCCAACCCGATGGTAAGCCGACCCGAGTCGGGTCATCAATCGGCGATATTACGGCGGGTTTATTTACCGTGGCGGGTGTAAATGCGGCGCTGTACAGACGCGTGCATTCCGGGGTTGGGATGAAGATCGATGTGGCGATGTTGGATTGCCAAGTCGCGATTCTCGAAAATGCGATCGCGCGTTATTGTGCGAGCGGCGAGGTGCCGGGTCCGATCGGTGCGCGGCACCCGTCCATTACCCCGTTCGAGGCGTTTGCGACCAAGGACGGCCATGTGATCGTCGCGGCCGGTAACGATGGCTTATTCAAGACACTTTGCGATGCCACAGGAAATACGAACCTTGAACAAGACGATCGATTTAGAACCAATGACTTGCGTACACAATATCATGTAGAACTCAAGGCCATTCTCGACCCCTCATTTGCTGCCAAATCCACCCAGCAGTGGCTCGATATTCTTGCCTCAGCCGGTATACCATGCGGGCCGATCAATAATATTGCCGAGGTGCTGGACGATCCGCAAGTACGAGCCCGCAATATGGTGGTCAGTGTCGAAGACGCGGTTGCGGGCCGCGTGCGTATGGCCGGTAACCCCATCAAAATGTCAGAATTCGACGATCCCGACGGCCGCGCTGCGGCACCCGATCTTGACGCCGACCGCGCCGCGATTATTGCCGAGTTTTTTGATCCAACACCGCTAGCATAACGATCGCAATGACCCACGACATCCTGTTGCCGTTTCACACACACTCCCAAGACGGAGTTGGTACGGCGTCGTTGACGTTGAGCGATGCGGTTATTGCGGGATGGACGGGGCGCGACACCGCAGCAATGGAGCGGCATATCGTCGAACTCGAAGCATTGGGCGTGACGCGTCCGGCTGCGACGCCAATCTTCTACCGGACCTCCGTAGCGCGCATTACGCTCGCCAACTGCATTGAAGTCAGCGGCGAAGACTCGAGCGGCGAAGTGGAGTTCGTGTTGATTCAACACGGCAGCGAACTGTGGGTCGGCGTTGGCTCCGACCACACCGATCGAAAAGTCGAAACCTATAACGTGACGGTGTCCAAGCAAATGTGTGATAAACCGATGGCGCCGGTGTTGTGGCCGTATCAAGAGGTGCAAGCGCATTGGGATAGTCTCATCGTGCGCTCTTTTGCAGTGGAAAACGGAGAGCGCAACTTATACCAGGAAGGCCCTGTGGCCAGCATGCTGGCGCCGGCGACGTTAATCCAAAAATACACAGATGGCCGGGATCGTTTGCCCAACGGCACGGCGATGTTCGGTGGAACCTTACCGGCGCGTGGCGGCGTGCGCGCGGCCGTTCGGTTTGAATTCGAACTGGAAGACCCGGTGTTGGGCCGGCATATTGCCCACGGTTACGATGTGTTGCCGTTGCCGGATCATGGCTAACCACTATCAAACATTCATAACAGGAGCATGAGATTATGGGCGACCGGTACGCAGCGTATACGGGATTAAAATTCGATCGACCGGCGGACCGGGTATTGCGAATTACACTCGACAACCCCGGCAAGCTCAACGCGACCGATGCCAATATGCACGGCGAGCTAGCCCGCGTCTGGAACGATGTCGATACCGACCCCGATGTGGCAGCAGTGGTGCTGCGCGGTGCCGGCAAGGCCTTTTCGGCGGGCGGCGACTTCAGCTTGATCGATGAAATGATGGCGGATCACGATGCGCGCATGCGGGTCTGGCGTGAAGCGCGGGACATTGTGTACAACGTAATCAATTGCTCGCGGCCCGTCATCGCCTCGTTACACGGGCCGGCGGTCGGTGCGGGCCTTGCCGCAGCGATGGTGGCCGACATCACAATTGCAGCGAAATCGGCGCGAATTATCGACGGCCATACGCGCTTAGGGGTAGCGGCCGGGGATCACTCTGCCATTGTTTGGCCGCTGCTGATCGGTATGGCGAAAGCCAAATACTACCTGCTCACGTGCGATCCTTTATCGGGTGAGGAAGCCGAACGAATCGGTTTAGTGTCGATGTGTGTCGATGACGATGAACTCGAACAAAAGTCCATTGACGTCGCCGTTAAACTTGCCAACGGCGCGCCGACTGCGATGCGCATGACCAAGTACGCGCTCAATAATTGGCTGCGCATGGCCGGTCCGACCTTCGATGCCTCGCTCGCGTTGGAATGGCTGGCGTGGGATGGTGCCGAGGTCCGTGAGGGCTTGGCGAGCCTCAAAGAAAAACGCCAACCGGATTTTCCGAAGGATTCGCCGGCGTAACTCGCATTCAAAACGGCGGCGTTCGGCTTCGCCTCATTCCGCCCTACGCGAGGTCAATCCTAAGGTGAAACCTCGGCGCCGTATTATTCCTTGCTCGGCGAGCGCGATTGCAATCGGTGACCGACTTCCGACAATAACGGAATCGATGGGTAATCGGTGATGGTGAGACCACCATCGACGATTAATGTTTGGCCGGTGATAAACGAGGCTTGTTCGGAAAGCAGAAATGCGACCGCGGCGGCGATCTCGTCCGCGGTACCCATGCGATTGAGCAATGACGGTGGAAGCGTCCAATCGCCATCTTCGGTGCCGGCGGCCGATCGAACCCCGTCTTGCTCGGTCGCTATCCATCCCGGACTTACGCCGTTAACGCGGATTCCGCGCGGCGCGGCTTCGACGGCCATCGCGCGGGTCAACGCTTCGACGCCGGCTTTGGCGACGGTGTACAAACCCCAGTTGCCGTGCAATGCGGCGGTCGACGAAATATTGACCACCGCGCCGCTGTTGGGAGTAAGCCGCGGCAACGCATGAGCGCAGACGTAATACGCCGCGTCCAGATTCGACCCGCGTAGTTTGTCCCAGCGTAGACCGGGTGGGTCGGCGGCCTCGACGCCGCTGCGCCGGCTGCCAATGCCCGCATTATTCACCACATAATCGATGTGCCCGAACTCTTCGAACACGCCTTCCAACATGGCTGTCACCGCCGCTTCCTGCTCCAGCTCGGCGGCGAAGAACGCGGCTTTTGCGCCCAGTGCAATCAGTTCGTCAAGCACGGTACGGCCCTTGTCGCGGTCGCGGGCGACGATACTGACCTGCGCCCCGTCTCGGGCAAGACGCAACGCGATACCGCGTCCGATACCGGAATTACCGCCGGTAACGAGCGCCACTTTATCCGCTAAATTTCCCATTCGTAGTTACCGATTGTTATACCGGGTCACGGCGCAATTCTTGCGATAGACAGTGAACGCCGCCCCCGCCATATTGAAACATCGACATATCCGGTGCGAATACCTCGAAGCCCAACGCACGCAAATGCTCGTTTAGCTCACTATTCGTCGCCATTGACAGTACGCGTTCGTTGCCGAGTGCGACGACATTGCAACCGAGGCGCACGCACGAACGGTAGGGCACATCGACGATTTCGATGCCACGACCTTTGAGCCAATCCACCACGTAAGATTCCAGCGCATCGCTGCACACGACTGCGAGTTTTGGTGCAATCATAACGACCAGTGCATCCATATGTACGAAATCGCCGGGGAAGGGCACGACCAGAGCTTCCCACCCCTCCGCTTCGACCCAGCGCGCGACTTGGGCCGCACCGTCCTCGTCGGAGCGCTCTCCGCCAAAACCTAGGATCACCGCGCCCGGCTCGATAATGTCAAAATCGCCGCCCTCGAAGTAACCCGCCGTCACCCACTTCCAGATCGGCACCCCGGCTCGGTGATAAAACTCCGCCACTACGGCGTAGTCACGCCGTCGCGCAAGCGCCTGGCAGCTGGTGACTAACGGTCCCCACGGTGTCATCGCGTTGTTGTCGCGCGCGAATACCGAATAGGGGAGTCCTTCATAAGCATCCAGAAAATGACAACGCACACCGTTGTCGGTATAAATATCCACCATTTCCCTGTGTTGTTGCATCGCCAACTGGCGATCGAAGCGCGTGCCTATACGTTCGAGATTTTGTAGGGTGCGTCGCGCGATAGCGCTTACGGGCTGCCATTCGAATTCGGCGGGGTCGCCGAGCAATACGTCGCGCAATGGCGCCGAGGCATTATTGACGCCCCAGCCGTCGGGGAACTCGTAATTAGCGGCTGAATTCATCGTTTTTTACGCAGGGTCGTAGTAATGAATTTCCAATAGCACGCAACCGTTGTCGGACTTAAATGGCCCATGGTAGGTACCGGGTGGCCGGCATGCATAGGTGTGGGGTGCGAAGCTCTCGCCACCGTTTCCGTCTGCGTCGTTGCCGACAATCAAATCGCCGGACATCAAGTAGACTTCCTCCCAGTATTCGTGAATAAACGGTTTGGCGGTATAAATACCCGGTTTGAAACGCAATAAGCGGGTGCGGCCACCGCGACGGTTGTCCTCGTCAAGCTCACCGGCCAGAATTTTCTGCTCGATACCTGGCGGGTACCCCGGTGGCACTTCCCAACCGCTATCCAAGTCGAGGCGATGGAACTCTTTGTGTTGTTTCGTGATTGCCATTTCGATTATTCGCTCCTCTGCCCCGGATAATTCATGAAGGATAACGTATACGTTTCAAATATTGGGGAAATTCCTTATATATTGTCCGCCTTCGTGAAATATCCGGGTTAGGTGGGTAGGTTAGTCGTTACACGGTGTTGGTCTAAGTCGTAGCGTCTTGTAGGGATGCGCGACAAGTCGGTGCCCGTGACCCGAATAAAACGCGCCCCAGCCGGAAAATCAATCGTGTGAATATCACCCGGTTCGAATATCGCGGCCATGCCGGGGTCGAGACGAAATTTTTGTTTCACGTCGAGTTCGACGTGGCCGTCGCTGGTACCGGCACGGCGTTCCCAGACCGTCATGTCGGTAAATACGGTGGCTTGGCCGTAGATCGCCCACGAATCCCCGTGGTCGTGTGGCGGTGACACTTTGCCATGCGCATAGATGTGTGCCAACACGACGAAGCCGAGTTCACTATCGTGATGTAATTTATGGATACCCGGTTGCGCATCGGCACCACAGTGCTCCTGTAAGAATGCGGGTTCATTTAGCAGTTTCTCCAAATTCGTACGAATGCGTTCACGGCCATCGGGTCCACCGCTGTCGTGCAGCGTAGCGCGACAGTCTTCGATGAACGTCAATAATGAATAGGCGGTCATATCATGTCTCCGTCACGGATTCATGTCAGGACAATTTCCGGTTGCGTGCCCTGACTTCGTATTCCGAAAGCCGTAAAATAAATCGGATTCCGGCGTGCCAGCATAAATATATACTAAAATTTGTTCATGCTTACCGCTCTTCTTGGAAACAGCAATGGATCTATGAAGAAACTTGGCATAATCGGTGGCTTGGCGTGGCCGTCTACGATTGACTATTACCGCTTGGTGTGCAGTAAGGCGAATCAACACTTCGCGCAGCGGGGTGCCAATCCCCCGTACCCAACGCCGCCCATGGCGATCGAGTCATTGGATATGAGTGCCACTCGCTTGTTGCGGGGCCATGATGACGATCCGGCATCGTGGGCGGAGTCGCCGCGACTCAGTATACAAGCGTCTGCATAGTCGACGTGACAAACCGCGTGTTTGGCAATCTGCTTTGCCGTAGACTGCTGGCATCACTAATTTTTCATTAACCAACAATCGTTAACTAGGACAAAAGGAATAAAACCATGAAAATTTCACCAATACTGTGTGTTGCTGTATTACTCATGGGTTCTGCGACGGCATTCGCCGCTAAACCCGTGATCGGTGTTGCCGAGTTCGAGAATCAAACCGCTGCTGCCTGGTGGCGAGGTGGCGTCGGCTGGGAACTGTCGAGTATGGTCACTAACGAACTCGCGAATAACGGCAAGTTTAAAGTCGTAGAGCGCTCGAAGCTCGAGCCCGTTCTGTCCGAACAGGATTTGGCAGCATCCGGGCGGATTGCGCAAGGCACGGGTGCGAAGATCGGGAAACTGACGGGCGCCCAATATCTGGTGCTGGGTACGATATCGGCCTATGAAGAGAATACCGCGAGCACCGGCGGCGGTATCAGCATCAGCGGCATATCGATTGGCGGAAAGAAAAAACAAGCCTACATCGCGGCGGATTTGCGAGTCGTGAATACGACAACAGGTGAAATTGATCACGCCCGTACGGTAGAGGCGCGCACCGGGGGGTTTGGCCTCAAGCTAGGGGTGTTTCGAGGTAAATTTGGGGGCCGCCTCGCCCAGCAGAATAAAACTCCGGCCGGTAAAGCGATCCGTGCCATGCTTGTGGAGATCGTCGATTACCTGGAATGTGTCATGGTGGTGCAGGGTAATTGCATTGCGGAATTCGATGCAAAGGAGCAGAAGCGCAAGAAGAGCCTGAAAGATACAATCAGTTTGGACTAGTTGGTCGCTAAGCAATTATTTCAGATAACGAGTGGCGCTTTTCGGCTAATGCGAGTCGGGATCGATATTTCGGGCATCATCGCTGCACACCTTTGCGATTCCACCAGTAGTTTTAGTATTGGATCGTTACGTCAGGCGCGACGCTTAAGCGATAGTATCGAGGCGTAATCGCAATCGTTACGCCTAACCCGCATACAATATGCAGGCTAAGGCGGTTGCCGATTGTCGAGCATGCATCTGGTTCGATGCCTCTCAGCTTCGTAACTTAAAACGTTGAATTTTGCCGGTCGCGGTTTTTGGCAGACTGTCGACAAACTCGATCCATCGCGGGTATTTGAAAGGCGCCAGCCGGTCTTTGACGAACTGTTTGAGTTCGTCGGCGAATTCGGGCGTGCCCGTGGTGCCCTCGGAGCAGATCACGAATGCCTTGGGCTTGATTAAATCGTCGTCGTCGGCGAGCCCTACGACGGCGGCTTCTAATACCTGATCATGAGCCCCGAGTGCGGACTCCACTTCGAATGGTGACACCCAGTTGCCGCTGACTTTGAGCATGTCGTCGCTGCGCCCGCAGTAGTGGTAATAGCCGTCGGCATCGACCGTGTATTTATCGCCGGTGCGGGTCCACGGCCCTTGAAATGTATTGATGCTTTTTTGGCGTTGGTTCCAGTACGCTATCGATGCCGTCGGTCCGCTGACCAGCAGCTCGCCGACCTCTCCCACTGCGGCGGGTCGGTTTTGCTCGTCTACGATTTGCACGACGTAACCCGGCACCGCTTTACCCGAAGTACCGTAGCGCACATCATTCGGTGAGTTGCTGAGAAAGATGTGCAACATTTCGGTGCTGCCAAGCCCGTCCAATATTTTTACGCCAAAGCGTTCTTCCCAACGCATCGCGACGCCTTCCGGGAGCGCTTCGCCTGCAGATACGCAGCATCGCAGCCGGGTCGATCCGCTCTCCCGAGAATTATTATCGTCCGCAAGAATTGCCCCGTATAACGTCGGTACGCCGTAGTAAATCGTAGGTTGGTGCGTGCGCAGTGCATCCATAATAGCGTCCGGGGTAGGCCGCTCGGCGATGACGACGCTGGTTGCCCCGACGTACCACGGGAATGTCATGGAATTACTGAGGCCATAGGCGAAAAACATTTTTGCCGCTGAAAACACCACATCGGATTCCTGGACACCGAGCACGCCTTGTCCGTACAGCACTGCAGTATTGGCGAGATCGGATTGCAGGTGCATTGCGCCCTTCGGCGCGCCGGTGGATCCCGAGGAATAGAGCCAAAACGCAATGTCGTCCGCCGTCGTTGGGGCGGCAACCAGATTGGGGCTCGCGTCGTTCATCAGCGTCGACAGCTGCGGAAAGTCTGCCTTGGCCTCGCCGGCGACGATCACCGTGTTCAGATGTTCGCACTCACCGATAATCCCCTCGAATTTTTCGAACAACGCCGCACTCACGATCAAGATCGGGGCGCGGCTGTCGTTTAGCATCAAGCGGTAGTCGTCGGTGGTAAGCAACGTGTTGATGGGAATCGGCACTGCGCCAATTTTGATGGCGCCCCAGAATACGGCCGGAAAGTCGATACCGTCCAACACGCACATAAGAACGCGTGTTTCCATGCGTGCACCCGCCGCGCGCAATGCGTTGCCGGCGCGATTCACGCGTTCGCCGAGTTGGGCGTATGTATAGCGGCCGGATTCATCGATAAGCGCGATGTTGCTAGCGCGGCCCTGGTCGGTATGGCGGTCGATGAAGTCGCTGCTGGCGTTATAGTGTCTCGGTACCACCACGCCGGGGATCCCGCCGGCATAGTGAAGCTCGGAATACGTACCCATTGTCGATCTCTCCAAATTCCTATTTTATTATGTAGAACAGTGGCGTAAGGCAGATAGTGAAAGTTGTTAGTAATCCAATATTCCGGATTTGCACCGGCAATCGATCGCGCACTATTGACCGGTATCGAGCCCGTGATCAGTCGAAGCGTACGTACTCGAAGTCAATCGGCTGCTCGTTGATGCCGCGCGCAGGCGGGGCGATCCAATTGGCAAATTGACCGCGTGCCAGAACCGGCTGCTCCATGATGGACCACAGATAGTCACGGTCGGAATCCGACGGCAACCACCCGACCGCTTGCCGCTGCCATTCTTCGGCGGAAAGTACCGTGCCGTCCGGACTAATGTGCATGCCGGCATAGGCGCCGATCTTTCGATTGAAGCCACGATGTGGCAGGCGCACCGTGAAATCCACATCGTACCCTGCAATCGTTCGGTTGAGACGCGCGAGGCCATCTTCGACCTCAGCAACATAGTCATCGCGCAAGCGCTCGTTCAGGGCATTGAGCGCGGGTTCGTCTTGACGCGCGAAGTCGGCCCCGGCCGGGCGTGTGACCGCATAGGTGTCGTGTTCCAGTCGATGATCGTCATCGATATGACTCTCGCGGTAACGACTTTTTAATCCCATGCTGTAGTTCGCAGCCGCGTTGCGGGACAACTCCGATCCAAACAGATCGATGGTGACGCTAAAATGGAAGTTCATGTAGCGCTGAAACATCGGCAGATCGATCGCACCGAAACGGCGCACATCGTCGCTGTCATGTTCGCGCATCAGTTCGCAGGTGCGTTGCAAAATGCGGGATAAGCCGGT
>Ga0224497_10001426_pt1 | contig 15256 bp, 13 predicted proteins | sample SF_Jul11_sed_USG_4_FD_167970 | JGI IMG/M metagenome (GOLD analysis project Ga0224497, IMG submission 167970) | Sediment microbial communities from San Francisco Bay, California, United States - SF_Jul11_sed_USGS_13 | ecosystem: Environmental > Aquatic > Marine > Sediment | place: USA... | reverse complement strand
CAGCAGAAGGCCGAAGCCGCTCAGAAGGCGAATCGTTTCCAAGAGGAAATCGTTCCCGTCACTATCAAGACCCGCAAGGGCGACGTGGTGGTAAACAAAGACGAGCACCCCAAGCAAGGCGTGACGGCGGAGGGCCTTGGCGCGCTTCGACCCGCCTTTCAGAAAGACGGAACCGTGACCGCGGGTAACGCCTCAGGCATCAACGACGGCGCCGCCGCCATCGTACTGATGTCCGCCGACGACGCGAAGAAGCGCGGGGTCGAGCCGCTGGCACGCATCGTTTCCTGGGCCACCGCCGGAGTCGATCCCTCGATCATGGGCTCAGGCCCCATTCCTGCGAGCCGCGCCGCGTTGGAAAGGGCCGGCTGGAGCGTCGACGATCTGGACCTCATCGAGGCCAACGAGGCCTTCGCTGCCCAGGCCTGCGCCGTGAACAAGGACCTCGGCTGGGATACGGCCAAGGTGAACGTCAACGGCGGCGCCATTGCCCTGGGGCACCCCATCGGCGCATCGGGGGCCCGCGTGCTCACCACGCTGCTGTACGAAATGCGCAGGCGGGTCGTTAAGAAAGGCCTCGCCACGCTTTGCATCGGCGGCGGCATGGGCATCGCCATGTGCGTGCAGCGCGACTGAGTCCGGACAAGTTTCGGAGAGTCATTCACTCGTTTGAAACGCGTCGGGTTCGGCATTCGCTGAACCCGACCGCGTTGAGCAAAAAGGCTTTGACCCAAACGCGCGCTATAGCAGCGCACGCTGCGTAGCCGGTAGAGAAGCCGACGAAAGAAAATAACGGAGGAGATGGAACCATGGGACGAGTAGCACTGGTCACCGGAGGCACCCGCGGTATCGGAGAGGCAATTTCCGTTGCGCTGAAAGACGCCGGCCACAAGGTCGCTGCCAACTACGGCGGCAACGACGAGGCGGCAAAGAAATTTACCGAACGAAATGGCATTACTGCGTACAAATTTGACGTCTCTGACTTCGCATCCGTGCAGGCGGGGATCAAAAAAATCGAGTCCGAACTCGGACCTATCGATATCGTCGTGAATAATGCGGGCATCACCCGTGACGGTACTCTGCACCGAATGAACTTCGACAACTGGAATGCGGTACTGCAGACCAATTTGTCTTCATGCTTCAACGTCTGTCGCTGTGTCATCGAAGGCATGCGCGAGCGCAGCTTTGGCCGCATCGTCAATATCGGCTCGGTGAACGGACAGGCGGGCCAATACGGACAGGTCAACTATGCTGCGGCAAAGTCCGGCATCCACGGCTTTACCAAGGCGCTGGCGCAGGAAGGTGCGGCCAAAGGAGTCACCGTGAACGCAATCGCGCCGGGTTACATCGACACCGACATGGTGCGCGCCGTTCCCGCCAACGTGCTCGAGAAAATCATTGCCACCATCCCGGTCGGGCGCCTCGGCAAGCCTGAGGAGATCGCGCGCACGGTGCTGTTCCTGGTGGATGATAATGCCGGCTTCATTACCGGCTCCACGTTGTCGATCAACGGCGGACAACATATGTACTAGGCCGAAGGCTGTAGGCCGGCGTTTGCGGACGAGATGCCTTTGACCGCAGACTGCACACTACAGAATTTCGAGCCGTCGTGAATGTCGTAATCTGCGGCGCCGGCGTTATCGGCGCCGCCACCGCCTATTACCTGTCTCTCCGCGGCATCGGCGCCACCGTGGTGGAACGCTGCGACGTGGCCTGCGCCGCCTCCGGAAAGTCCGGCGGTTTTCTCGCACTGGACTGGTGTGACGGTACTCCGCTGGAGGATCTTGCGCGCAAAAGTTTTGCACTTCACGCAGACCTGGCCGAATCTCTCCAAGCGGATTACGGCTACCGACGCCTGGAGACATTTCAGCTTGCCGCGAGCCGGGACAGTAACGTCAACCGCTACCGTCGCCTGGAGTCACCGAGCTGGCTGGACGGGAATTGCGCCATTTACTCGAAGCTGGGCAGTAAAGCCACCACGGCACAGGTGCACCCGGAACGCTTCACCCGCGCGCTGCTGGACGCCGCCATTGCCAAGGGCGCAACGCTAAAACGCGGCGAGATCACGGGAATTGAGCTCGGCTCGAGCGGAACGAAAGTCACTAGCGTTCGAGTCGGTGACGACATACTGCCCGCCGACGCCACGGTCATTGCCATGGGCCCGTGGAGCGTCCTGGCCACGGCGTGGCTGCCCATGCCGCTGGTCGGCGGGCTAAAAAGTCACAGCATTCTCATTCGCACATCGGAACCTATACCGGGGCAGGCGCTGTTCGTCGAGTTTGTCTTAGACAGCGGCGATCCGCGGGCGCCGGAAATCATTCCCCGGGTGGACGGCGACGTCTACGTCTGCGGGATCTCCGACGAACAGCCGTTACCCGCGGATCCATCGAAGGTCGCGGTGCGCGACGCCGCCTGCAATGAGCTGCGCGCCATGGCCGGCGTACTGTCGACGGCACTGGGACGGGGTCAGGTGGTGCGCCGGCAGGCCTGCTACCGGCCCATTTGCGAGGACGCGCTGCCCATCATTGGAAAGGTGCCGGGCGTGACCGGCGCGTATGTGGCAACCGGGCACAACTGCTGGGGCATACTCAACGCGCCGGCCAGCGGCCTGGCCATGGCGCAGCTAATCGCCGAGGGTAAGGCCAATGTCGTGGACCTGACGCCTTTCAATCTCGAACGTCTGCCGAGGGCGCCCTCTGGCGCAGCCTCCATGAAGGGTTCTTCCAGTTAATCAGCGAAATCGCACGAAGGAGCTATGCTTCGACCGGTTTCGCTGACTTCGGCATGGCCTTCCCGCGCTGAACGGCTCGGCGCAAGTCTTTGGTCAAACCCTTCAGCGCGCCCTCATCGAGCGTTTCCTTTTCCAGCAGCGATTGAGCGCAGCGTTCCAGCACCTCTCGATTTTCCTCGAGCATTCTATAGGCCCGCTCAAACACATCGGCAATGATCTTGCGTACCGCATTGTCAATTTCCCGCGCCGTTTCTTCGCTGTAGCTGCGTTCGCGCACAGCCATACCGGCGGGTGTATTGAGAAATCCCGGGGTGTTCTCATCGTAGGTGACGTAACCAAGCGCTTCGTCCATGCCGTAGCGGGCCACCATATTTCGGGCGATGTCCGTCGCCTTGGCCATGTCGTCGGCGGCACCGGTGGAAAGGTGACCGAACACGAGCTTTTCTGCGGCGCGGCCGCCGAGGAGCACGGCGATCTTGTTTTCCAGCTCATCCCGCGTCATGAGGTAACGCTCTTCGGTAGGCCGCTGGATGGTGTATCCCAGCGATCCAATACCGCGGGGGATGATCGAGACCTTGTGCACCGTATCCGTGCCCGGCAGCAGCAAAGTCACGAGAGCATGGCCCATTTCGTGATAGGCGACGACTTCGCGCTCTTTTGGATTCAACAGGCGGTTCTTTTTTTCGAGCCCGGCGACGATGCGCTCGATGGCGCGGGTGAAATCATCCAGCGTCACCACTTCCCCCCGTCGCCGGGTCGCCAGCAAGGCTGCTTCGTTGACCAGGTTTGCCAGATCCGCGCCGGTGAAACCCGTGGTCAAGGCGGCGATCTGCTCAGAGTCTACGTCGGTGGAAATCTGAACCTTCTTCAGGTGCACTTCGAGTATTTGCTTCCTGCCGATCTTGTCCGGCCGATCCACCAGCACCTGACGGTCGAAACGGCCTGCGCGCAACAGAGCGGGGTCCAGGATTTCCGGCCGGTTGGTCGCCGAAAGCAACACCAGACCAGTGGACGAATCAAAACCGTCCAGCTCCACCAGCAGTTGGTTCAGCGTCTGCTCACGCTCGTCGTGGCCGCCGATGCCCGTGATCGCGCTACGGGCCCTGCCGAGCGCGTCCAACTCGTCGATGAAAATGATCGCCGGAGCCTCCTTCCTGCCCTGCTCAAAAAGATCGCGAACCCGCGCAGCGCCGACGCCCACAAACATCTCCACGAACTCAGACCCGCTGATGGAGTAGAAGGGCACGCCGGCCTCCCCCGCGACGGCGCGGGCGAGAAGGGTCTTGCCGGTGCCTGGGGGCCCAACCAGGAGCACGCCTTTGGGTATGCGCGCGCCCAGGCGACCGTACTGCTTCGGATCCTTGAGAAACTCGATAATTTCCTGAAGCTCTTCCTTGGCTTCGTCTACGCCGGCGACGTCAGCAAAGGTTGTCTTGGTGTCCTTTTCGACATAAATCTTCGCCTTACTCTTGCCGATGCTCATCATGCCGCCGAAGCCTTGCTTCTCGGCAAGCTTGCGGAAAACGAACAGCCAGAGGCCAAAAAAGAACAAAACCGGAATGATCCATGAGAGCAGATCTTTCAAGAAAGTGCTTTCCACTGCGCCGGAGAACTCGACGCCCGCCTTTTCGAGCCGCTCGGCTACCCCAGGCTCAACACGGGTGGTAATGAAGCGCGTCTGCCCGTTCGGCAGGGGGTCCTTAAACGATCCACTGATGTGCTGGCTGCCGACCACGACCTTTTCGATCCGACCCTGGTCGAGATATTGCTCGAATGTGCTGTAGGCAATGTGCTCAACCTGGCGGCTCTGAATCCAAAGATTCTGAATCAGCATGACGCTCAGAACCGCGAGCACTATGTACCAGACGTTGAACTGGGTTTTCTTTTCCATCCGACTTCGAAGCCTCACTGATTTCGCCGGGGGAACCCGAGACAGATACCTTAGTTTTACAATCTATGACCGAGGATACCACTTTCAAGAGTCCGCCTCAGGGCGCCTCGACGGGCCTTATAATTTGGGCCGGCGATGCCAAATATCGGCGGCACCAATCACGTGTAAAAGCGGCCGAGGTACCCTTCCTTGTTGGCCCCCGTGGGTCGAGTCTCAAGAACGAAACAGGTACCAGAGGATGCTAATCACGGTGCTTATAATCAAACAGCTCGTGATCGGAACGTAAACGCGAAAATTTTCCCGCTCGATGACGATGTCACCCGGCAAACGGCCGAGCCCGAGCTGGGACAGCCAGGGCCAGAGCAAGCCCAGGGCGACCAGGGTCACGCCCGCTATTATCAGAATTCTGGTGATTTTCATCCGAGCGCTCTTCGCCACGTGCCGTCGTTTCCGGTCGACAAACCCGCCATAAACATCACCACGGGAGCGCCTCGCCGTTCTGATGCCAGAAGGTGCCGGTTCTTTGCATGTCCAGCTCGTCGATACGTTCAATCAACCCTCTGGCGGCTTCCTCGGGAGGAATACCCTGGCGGCCAGTCATTTCCGTTGCCACCATGCCCGGATGCAGCAGCACCACGGCAATGCCTTGATCTTTTAGATCCCATGCGAGGCTGCGCCCGGCCATGTTCACCGCCGCTTTTGACATTCGATAGCCGTAGCGGCCGCCGGAGGTGTTGTCTTCGACCGAACCCATACGGCTGGTGACGATGGCGACCTTGGAACCCTTTTTGAGATTGGAAAGCAGCGCTGCGGTGACCCGCAGCGGTCCGATGGCGTTGACCTCGAACTGCTTTCGGATTTGATCAACGTTGAGATCGTCGAGGCTTTCCCGCGTGAGAATGCCGGCGCAATTGATGAGCACGTCAATAGTCCGACCGTCGAGCGCCTTGGCGAGCCTCTGCACCGACGCATCATCGGTCACCTCAAGCTTGTCGTGAATTTCCGCGCCGGTGCCTTGCAGCGCTTTGGAAGACGCGCGGCAGGCGGCGATGACGCAGTCACCGCGGGCCGAAAGCTGTTTGCATAACTCAAGCCCAATGCCGCGGTTGCCACCAGTGACGAGGAAGGTCGACATAAGATGCTCCTGATTCAGATTCTTTTGAAACTTACACCGCGAGTCTTGTGATTAAAACCATTGCAGTTACGCGAGGGTGGCCGCTGCCGCTTCCCCCGCATAAAATGCGCCCTCCGCAGCCGCAGCCCTTGTGAACGTCTCCCCATGTCTGCAGCAATCGAAACGATAATCGAACCCCGCTCCAGGGACCTGGGCGGCTTTCAGGTCAGGCGCGTGCTGCCCGCCGGGCGACAGCGGAAAATGGTGGGACCGTTCATTTTTTTCGATCACATGGGTCCTGCCGATCTCGCCGCCGGTCAGGGCATCGACGTGCGGCCGCATCCGCACATCGGGCTCGCCACCGTCACCTATTTGTTCGATGGCGAGATCGTGCACCGGGACAGCCTGGGATACGTCCAGCCCATCAAACCCGGCGACGTCAATTGGATGACCGCGGGCAGCGGTATTGTGCATTCGGAGCGTACCGGTGACTAGGAGCGTGCGCGCGCATCCCGGCTTTTCGGTATTCAGTCCTGGGTTGCGCTGCCCAAGCGTGCCGAGGAAACGGAGCCCGGCTTTTACCATCACCCGAAGGCAACGCTTCCGATGATTGAATCGGAGGGCGTTGCCATGCGGCTCATTGCCGGCGCAGCCTACGGAGAGCGTTCTCCGGTGGAGATCTTTTCCGAGATGTTTTATCTGGACGCAGGTATGTTCGCGGGTAGCACACTGAAGCTTCCCTCAGAGTACGAGGAGCGTGCCGTCTATCCCGTGGAAGGCGACGTCATGTTAAACGGGCAAACGTTGTCGGCCGGCGATATGACGGTGATCGTCCCGGGGGCCGACGCTGAGCTACAATGCAGGCGGGATGCGCGGGTCATGCTTCTCGGCGGAGCGACCCTGGAGGGAGATCGGCATATTTGGTGGAACTTTGTCTCGAGCTCGACGGATCGCATCGAGCGGGCCAAGGCAGACTGGAAGCAGAGCCGATTTCCCAAGGTGCCGGGAGAGTCCGAGTTTATTCCGCTGCCGCCTTCTTAATCGGCGCGCCCGTACCTTTGGCGGGCTGAGTCGAGAACAGCATCCTGTACGCCAGGGCGCCGACGATCATGGCGGCGACGAAAAGCGCAACGTCGAGCCTTGCCGCGGCCAGCGCGGTGATCGCAGGTCCTGGACAGAAACCGGCGATACCCCAGCCAAGGCCGAACAGCGCCGCGCCTGCGACCAGGCGGGCGTCGAGATCTTTTCGCGCGGGAAGCTCGAAGCGCTCGGCAAACAGCGGACGGGCACGTTTTTTGAGCAGCCAAAACCCGGGAATGGTGACCGCCAGCGCCCCGCCCATCACCAGCAGCAGGGTGGGGTCCCATGCCCCCGCCAGGTCGAGAAATCCGATCACCTTTGCCGGGTTGCTCATGCCCGAGATCACGAGTCCGAGCCCGAAGATGAAGCCGGAGACGAGAGAAGTTGAAAGCCTTGCCATCATGGCAGCAGGTGGCGAAGCACGAAGGTGGTGAGCATCGCTACGCCGATAAAAACCAGCGTGACGATAATGGAGCGCACGGAAAAACGGGCAACGCCGCACACGCCGTGACCGCTGGTGCAGCCGCCGCCGAGCCGGGTTCCGAACCCGACGATAAAACCCGAAGTAATCAGCAGAGGTGCGGATACGTCGATGCGCACCTCCAGGGGCGCCGACGTCACCAGCTGATAGACCCCGGCGCCAAGCACGAGACCGATCAAAAACAAAATCCGCCAGGCGTTGTCGCCGGGGACGCGGGACGGAAGCCCGCCAGCGATCCCGGAAATGCCGGCAATACGGCCGGAGCCCGCTAGCAAAATGGTGGCCGCAAGCCCGATCAGCACGCCGCCCAGCGTTCCCGAAACCGGGGTAAAGCTTTCCATTATTGATGAATCATAATCGGATAACAGCCTGCGGAAATGATCCCCATCATCGATGTTGAAATGAAGACGGAAAAACCACTCCGACTGTGGGCGCCATTACCGAAATACAGCCTTAAATAGAAGGACCTGATCAGCCGGCGGCTGCTCCCGCGCCATTGGAAATTGTCACGGGTTCACGGTCACCACGGCCGAGGATGCGATAAATGACCGGTACCATCAGCAGACTCACCAGCGTCGAGAAGCTCAAGCCGCAGACCATGACTATCGCCAGAGGTTGCAGCATTTCAGCGCCCTCGCCCCAACCGATAGCCAGCGGCGTCATCCCCGCTACGGTGGTAAGGGTCGTCATGAGAATGGGCCGCAGTCTCAGCCGCCCCGCGCTCAAAATTGCCTGTTCCATGCGCATGCCGCGTTCGCGTTCGATTTCCACGTATTCGATCAGAACGATAGAGTTATTTACCACGATTCCCGCAAGCATGATCATCCCGAGCCATAGCGGCATCGAGATGGGCATATCGAATCCGACAACAGCGGCAGCAACGCCAATAGCGGCGAAAGGCACTCCAAGGAGAATCACAACGGGGTTTCTCAGTGACTCGTACTGAACCGCCATGACAACGAGCACCAGGAACAACGCCAGCGCGAGCAGTATCTCTGCAAGCCGCTCACTTTTTTTCAGCGTGGTGGAGTCGCCGCCGTCATAAAGGGTATACCCTTCCGGCAGCTCAAAATCCTTGAGGCGCCGCGCGATCTCTGCTGTTACCTCACCAAGAGTCTCGTCACCCGCGATATTACCGCTGACCTCGACGATCCGCTGCTGGCGATCCCGGAAGATTGTGGAAGGCGAATTGACCAGCTCCACGCTAGCGATATCGCCAAGATACACCGACAGGTGATCACGAGCAGCGGGGAACAACAAGATTGTTTCGAGATCCCGCGGGCTCGATAGCTCCGCCCGCGGCAGGCGCACCCGCACGTCGAACTGACGGTTACCGTCTATGAAGTCCGTGACCACCAGTCCCTGCAACGCGATCTTCAAAGCGCGGCCGACGGATTCGACGTTCAGACCGAGCGCAGCTGCTCGTTCCCGATCGATGCGCACGGTCAGCTCCTGCACGACGTCCTCCGCCGAGTGCCGCGCGTTCTCCAATCCCGGCACGGAGTAAATGAGTTCGACGATCCGCCTGCCCAAATCGGCAAGCACATTCAGATCCGAGCCCTGGATGCGGATGCTGACAGCATCGTCGCCGCGACCGAGCCGAATGCCGCGAATTCCCTCGCTTCGCATCCGCACCTGCAGCCCGGCAAGCTGGAGCTTGCCGATCTCCCGGTTGATGCGTTTGATCCAGTCGGTACCGCTTATTCCCCGCTGCGCCAGCGGCACGAGCTGCACGCTGATTCGGCCGCGGTTTGTGGCCTCGTACTGAGAGCGGCCAAAGACGTACCCACCCACCTGCGCAAATACCGACTCCACCTCCGGCTGAGCGCCCAGCAGCTTTTCGATGCGCTCTACGGTGAGGTTCATCTCGTCGAGACTGATACCCGCATCGGCGACCAGATCCGCGCGGATCCTTCCGTCGTCAATTTGCGGAATGAAGATCTGCTTTCCACTCAGGAAGACGGGCCAGGCCAGCCACAAGCCAATGACAAAAGGAAGGGGCACCAGCCAGCGCAACTTTAGACACCACCTGAGCATCCAGACGTAAGCGGACTGTAGTGCGCCGACAACTGCATCAATGCCGCGCCTGATAACGCCCGGCTGTCCCACAGGCACGCGCGCACCGATGGCCGGCACCAACGTCAGCGCCACCAGCAGCGACGCAATGATGGCCGCCGAGATGGTGGCAATCAGCTCCCGGAACAGCAGCCCGACGAGGCCACCGATGAAGAGAAACGGCAGCACAGCCGCCAGGTTAGTGGAAGTGGACGCGACGATGGCGTTATTGACCTCGGCAGCGGCATCCACCGCGGCCTTTTCCGGGGGTTTGCCAAGCCGCTGGTTACGGTACACGTTCTCCAGCATGACAATGGTATTGTCAACGAGTAACCCGACGCCGAGCGCCAGCCCGCCCAGCGTCATGATATTGATGGTGAGCCCGGTAACATCCATGAGCACCACCGCCACCATGATGCCGATGGGAATCGCGCTGCCGATAATCAGCGTGCGTCGAATATCGCCTAGGAACACGAACACCACGATCATCGCCAGCACCGAACCGGAAACTGCGGCAAAACTCGCGTTTTGGATGGCTTGGCGAACGAAAACCGCCTCGTCGGACACCGTGCGGATTTCGATGTCCCGGGGCAACAGCTGGTTGGCCTGGAGCCAGCCGAGCCTTTCATTTACCGCATCGACCACGGCTACCGTATTGGCCTGCGGCTGTTTCTGAACCGAGACCTTCACCCCAGGCAGACCGTTCAGCCGAATGCGCAACCGCTCGTCCTCCTCGCCATCGATGACGTCGGCAACGTCACGCAGGCGCACGACGCGGACCTGGCCGTTCTCGGACGTGACCTCGATCGGAAGCGCCGCGATGGCGGAAACGCTTGCGAATCTTCCGGCCGTCCGACCGGTGATTTCTTGCTTCGCCATTCGCAGCGGACCGCCGGCGATCTCCCGATTACCGCGTTCCAGAGCCTGCACCAGGTCGTCAACGGTCAGACCAAACCCCGCGAGCCGCCGCTGATCGGGCTGAACGATGATTTCCCTAAGCGGTCCACCGCCGATTTCCAACGACGCCACGCCGGGGAGATTCAGGAACCATTTCGAAAATACGTAATCCATCCAGGTCCGAAGCTCGACGGGATCTCTCAGGCTGCTGCTGATTACGTACTCGGTGACCGGGATCTGCGAGGGATCACGTTTGAATATCACCGGAGGATCGATGGTGTCGGGAAGAAAACGCTTGGCGCGGTCGAGTCGCGTGCTCGCGTCCCGTAGCGCGACGTCAATGTCTTTACCGTACTCGAAGCTAAGCTCGAGCCGGGTGCGGCCCTCGCTGGTTTGCGACTGTACGCTGACGGCGTCCTCGGTAATGGCGAGCTGCTCCTCCAGCTGGCGCGTCACCTCGTCTTCCATGATGTTAGCGGGAACGCCCGGATCGAGAATACGTATGCCGATCTCTGGATAGATAATGTGCGGGAGCAGATCGACCTTGAGCCGATCGAGAGAGAACAGTCCAAGCACGATTACGGACAGGGCAATCATGCTGACGCCTATGGGATGCCTGACCGACCAGGCGGCAAGTCCGCCGCGACGCCCGAGCAGGTTCGGCGGGCCGGTGGATGAAGATTCGGTCGTTGATGCCACCGCTCAACCCTGGGACTCGCCGGCCTGACTGCCATCCACGGGCTTGACTTCCATGCCGTCAGTCAGACCGAGGAATCCCTTGGTCACTACGCGGGCCTCGGGCTCCAGACCCTCGAGGATTTCGACACGGTCGGCAAGACGTCGTCCGCTGCGCACCGGCACGCGCTGCACGCGATCGCCGTCAGCGATTCGAAACACGAACTCGCCGTCATGGTCGCGCCTCAACGCGGAGAACGGCAACACTTTTCGCTCCGAAGCTTCAACCCGGAAGGTGACGCGGGCAAACTGACCCGGGCGCGCCCCTTGTGGTACGGAGGTCAACTCGACCTCGACGCGGCCTTGCCGCGTACGAGAATCCACTTCGGGATAGATCCGCAGCACTCGAGCCTCGAACTCGGCGTCACCAAGCGCGTCGATTCGAACCGTGACCCTGTCTTCGACCGAAAGGTTGGGGATGAGCAGCTCCGAAACCTGAAGGTCGGCAACCAGGGCTATCGGATCGATGATCGTAAGCACATGGGAGTGGCGGGGCACGATGTCTCCCGGTTCGACCAGCCTCTCCGCGACCACGCCGTTAAACGGGGCGTTTACCCGCGTGTACCCTAGACGGGTTTTCAGCATCAACTCGTCCCCTTTTGCCACCTCCACCGCTGTGACGGCGCGCAGGTACTCGTCTTCCGACACCATCCGGTTTTGCTTTAGCCGCTTGACCCGCTCGAGGTTACTCTCCGCTTCGCGCCGCACCGACGCGGCCTTGGCGTGCTCGGCCTGCAGCAGCGCATCGTCGAGCTCCAGCACGAGTTGCCCTTGCTCGACGCGATCGCCTTCAAAAAAGGGCAGCTTGGTCACCCTCCCTTCTTCCTGGTTGAATACGCGCACCGTCCGCCGGCTGCGAAGTGAACCGGTATAGACGCTCGTTAAGCGAAGGGAGTCGAGCTTGACGATCGCGGTTTCGACGAGATGCTCACGCTTTTTTTCAGGGCCCTTTGAAGCTTGCTTCTGGTTCGACTGCGTTGCCTGTGGCCGACTTTCTGCATTATCGGAACAGCCGCTCAGGATCACAGTCGCGCCAAAAAGCGAGATGAAAATAAAGAGGAAACTTTTTAGCAATCTCGGAAACAAGTCACTTCTCTCCGCGGCCCTGGCGCTTTCGGGGCCCGATAAATTACGGCTGAATCGCGACTTACGCCGGAGTCCGGGGCAAATTTGGAACCGGCGGATGCCTGCACGAAACGTCACGACTCGATGGCGAAAGCTTCATTATGGATCGGCTCCGAAACGCCTGCGAGAGTTATTCCCGCCACTACAAGTAAGGTTCCGTAAAGGCGCGCCTCCGGGTGGGCAACGGACAACCGTCCCGGCGGTAATTCAGAGGAAGTCCGGCCGGATCCCCGCCGCCAGCGCCAGGCAAAGCACCAGTCCTGCGCCCAGCAGGCACCCGGACATTTTGCCCAGTGACGAGGTCAAGGCCTCCCGGGACTCCTCAATGCCTTTGCCGCGGAGCCACTCGGCGATAGTGCCTTCGAAGAAGCCGGCGATGGCGTCGGTCAATGCGTCGCCGATAACACCGCCGGCGATGGCGCCGGCGACGCCAAACGCCATTCCGCCCCACAGAGCCGGGATGACGAGCAGGCCGGTATCTATGGCGCCAAAAACCATGTCCGGCACCGCGCGAGTAAGCCGCCGCCCAGCGAGCAACAGCCCCGCAATCGGCACCAGGCCCAGAACCAATACGACAGGACCGACGGGGAGGCGCTGCTCCAGCATCAGTAGGCCGATCAAGGCGACCGGAAATCCGACGACCGTAACGTAGATTGCTTTACCCATCATTTTTCAAATCTCCGTCCACATCCCTTTCGAACTCAAGTTCGCAGAGAAATGACTACAAAAGAAAGCCAATACGCACTCATTAAGAATTTCCAATGCTTCCGTGAACGTAGCAGATACAAAAAATTACTGTTTAATGTTGAAGCTCCATATAATCATAATAAGTCGGTAGACAAATTTTCTTTTAGAAATTTGGGCAAAAAAATTCTTTTGATCCGCTAGTTAAAGATTCCTGGCGAATTGTTCTCTAAATGCTTAAGTCAACAACACTATTTATCCTGGCGGAAAACTCTATGGAATGTGGTACAATATCGCGCCTGCGCCGTCTGCCTCCACGCCTTCCTGAATTTCGAGCGCGCGGAAAGTGCTCACCTTTTTCGCGGCAACCATCATTCCCATTTGAACACAAGAAAATGAGTGCATGAGTTCGACACGAAATCTGAAAAACGATCAAGAAAGCACCAGCGACGAAAAGCCGGCGCAGGCGCTGCCTCTGCTGGGTTGGAAGGAATGGGTTGCACTTCCCGAGCTGAAATTAAAACGGATCAAATGCAAGGTTGACACCGGTGCCCGAAGCTCCGCTCTGCACGCGTTTTTCCTCGAGAAATTTCAAAGCGACGGCCGCGAGCGAGTTCGCTTCGGCATTCATCCGCGCCAGCGTAGATCGGACATAGAGCGAATTTGCGAAGCAGACGTCCTCGACGAGCGCATGGTCACCGACTCGGGCGGTCATCAGGAAAATCGACTGGTGATCCGCACGCCCGTCATCATTGGCGGTGCGTGTTGGCCGATAGAAATCACACTGACCGACCGGGACACGATGCGGTTTCGCATGCTGCTCGGACGTACCGCCATCAACCAGCGCTTCACCGTGGATCCTTCCGCTTCATACCTGGCGGGCAAACCAATGCTAGAAGTTTATGGGGAAACTGAATGAAAATTGCAATTCTTTCGCGAAGCAAAAAACTCTATTCAACGCGGCGCCTGATCGAGGCCGGGGAACAGCACGGTCACGATATTCACGTCTACGATACGATCAAATGCTACATGGACATCGCTTCTCACCGCCCCAGCATTCACTACAAAGGGCATAAGCTCGAGGAATTCGAAGCGGTCATTCCGCGCATCGGAGCCTCCATCACTTTTTACGGCGCCGCGGTGCTGCGGCAGTTCGAGATGATGGGGGTATATCCCCTGAACGAATCGGTAGGCATCACCCGCTCCCGGGACAAGCTTCGAAGCCTGCAGATCCTCGCCCGCGCCGGCGTGGGTCTTCCGCTCACCGGCTTTGCCCATTCCACGGACGACACCCAGGCGCTCATTGACCTGGTCAACGGCGCGCCGCTGGTGGTGAAGCTGCTGGAGGGGACCCAGGGCAAGGGCGTGGTGCTGGCGGAAACCTACCAGGCGGCTGAAAGCCTTATCGACGCGTTCCGAAACTTAGACGCCAACTTCCTGGTGCAGGAGTTCATCAAAGAAGCGGGCGGCGCCGATATTCGTTGCTTTGTCATCGGCGATCGCGTCATCGCCGCCATGATGCGGCAGGCGAAAGAAGGGGAATTCCGTTCCAATCTGCACCGGGGCGGCACGGCATCCAAGATTAAGCTGACGCCGGAGGAGCGATCCACCGCGGTGCGGGCGGCCTCCCAAATGGGACTCAATGTCGCCGGCGTGGACATTTTGCGCTCTAATCACGGGCCAGTGGTGCTGGAGGTAAACTCCTCACCTGGGCTCGAAGGCATCGAGAATGCGACGGGACTGGACGTGGCAGGAAAAATCTTCGAGTTCATCGAAAAGAACGCGAAGCCTGGCAAGACCCGGACCCGAGGAACCGGATGACCGCTGAATCCCAATCGATTACCGTCAACGGCCAAGTCATCAAGGCCGGGACCCGATGCGTCGTCGACCTGCACGTGCCGGGGTTCTATACCCACACGCCGATACCCATGCCCGTGCACGTTATCCACGGGCGAAAGGAAGGACCCAGAGTTTTCGTCTCCGCTGCCATACACGGCGACGAGCTTAACGGGCTCGAAATCATCCGCAGGCTGCTCAAACGTCCCGCCCTTAAGAAACTCCGAGGGACGCTGTACGCGATCCCGGTGGTCAACGTTTATGGCGTCATTCATCATTCGCGCTATCTTCCCGACGGCAGGGACTTGAACCGTACCTTTCCCGGATCCGAGCGCGGCTCGCTGGCCGCGCGTCTAGCCCACCAGTTCATGTGCGAAATCGTGGCCCGGTGCACCCACGGCATCGATCTGCACACGGGAGCAAACTACCGTTCGAACCTGCCGCAGATCCGCGCCAAGCTGGAGGACAAGGAAACCGAGGCCCTCGCCCGCGCTTTCGGCGTGCCGGTGCTGCTCAACTCAGACCTGCGCGACGGCTCGCTGCGCCAGGCCGCGGCGGAGTGCGGGGTGAGAATGCTGCTTTACGAAGCCGGCGAGTCGCTGCGCTTCGACGAGGTCTCAATCCGCGCCG
>Ga0224497_10001421_pt1 | contig 15275 bp, 18 predicted proteins | sample SF_Jul11_sed_USG_4_FD_167970 | JGI IMG/M metagenome (GOLD analysis project Ga0224497, IMG submission 167970) | Sediment microbial communities from San Francisco Bay, California, United States - SF_Jul11_sed_USGS_13 | ecosystem: Environmental > Aquatic > Marine > Sediment | place: USA... | reverse complement strand
TTACAACCCGAAGGCCTTCTTCACACACGCGGCATTGCTGGATCAGGGTTGCCCCCATTGTCCAATATTCCCCACTGCTGCCTCCCGTAGGAGTCTGGGCCGTGTCTCAGTCCCAGTGTGGCTGGTCGTTCTCTCAAACCAGCTACGGATCGTCGCCTTGGTGAGCCTTTACCTCACCAACTAGCTAATCCGACGCAGGCTCATCTCATAGCGCAAGGCCTTGCGGTCCCCTGCTTTCATCCATGGATCGTATGCGGTATTAGCCCGGCTTTCGCCGGGTTGTCCCCCACTACGAGGTAGATTCCTACGCGTTACTCACCCGTCCGCCACTCTACTCAGGGTTGCCCCCTTTCGCGTGCGACTTGCATGTGTTAGGCATGCCGCCAGCGTTCAATCTGAGCCAGGATCAAACTCTCCAAATAAAACTTAATGTTCCGTTTCCGGAACGAATACTTCATGTGACTGAATGCGCCGCTGTTTAAGGCGGACATTGAGTCACCTTTCATAGGTTGACCAGGCTCGACAAAAGCGCCCACACAAATTACTTGATCTTGAATTTTTAAAGAACGAAGGCCGATACAGGGTACCGGCCCAAGGGAGGCGCATTATACGCGCGCCACCCCCTGCGTCAACGCTTCATTATTAGCTATTTTACGCCTCGAAGGGGGTGCGAGTGAACCTGGGTTTTTACCGGGGAAATACCCGCTTCCGCTGAACAAAACAGGGACTTTTTGGGCCTTTTTGAAGCGTTTGCGGAAAATCCAGGTTGAACGGTCGTCAACGGACTCGCACTCGCATGAATTTCCGCTTGCCGACCTGAAAGACATGGGCCTGACCGGGACGGATTTTCAGTGCCGGATCGTCCGCCTTCTCGCCGTCGATCCGCACGCCCCCCTGCTTGATGAGACGCAGGGCCTCGGAGGTACTGGCGGTAAGGCCGGCATCCTTGAGGACCCGGGGAAGTGCGAGTCCCTTGCCGTTCCCGGCCAGTTCGATTTCTGAAATATCTGTCGGCATCTCGCGTTGCTGGAAACGCTGAATGAATGAGCGTTGTGCCTGCTCGGCCGCGGCCTCGCTGTGAAAACGCGTAACCATTTCCAGCGCCAGACGAATCTTCACGTCGCGTGGATTGGCACCGTCTTTGACTTCGCGCCGCCACGCTTCGATGGAACGCAGATCTTGCGCCGACAGTAATTCGAGGTAGCGCCACATCAGATCATCCGAGATCGACATGAGCTTGCCGAACATTTCGTCCGGTGATTCGTTAATGCCGATGTAATTGCCGAGCGATTTCGACATCTTGTTCACACCATCCGTTCCCTCCAGAATCGGCAACGTGATCACCACCTGTGGCGCTTGGCCCTGCTGTTTCTGCAATTCACGTCCGACCAGCATATTGAATTTTTGATCAGTGCCACCCAGCTCGACATCCGCGCGCATGGCCACGGAATCTTGTCCCTGGATGAGAGGATAGAGAAATTCATGAATGGCAATCGGCTGGCCGGACTTGTAGCGCATGCTGAAGTCATCGCGCTCGAGCATGCGCGCGACGGTATGCGTCCCCGCGAGCTGGATCAGGTCGGCAGCACGCATCTCGCCCATCCAGCTCGAATTGAACATCACGAGTGTCTTTTGCGGATCGAGAATCTTATAAATCTGGTTTTCGTAGGTGCGCGCGTTTTCGATAACCTCGTCACGCGACAGCGGAGGACGCGTGCTGTTCTTGCCGGTCGGGTCACCGATCATTCCGGTGAAATCACCGATCAGGAAAAGCACCTCATGATCAAAATCCTGGAACTGGCGCAGCTTGTTGATGAGCACGGTGTGCCCCAGATGCAGGTCGGGCGCGGTGGGATCGAACCCAGCCTTCACGCGCAATCGCCGTCCGGAAGCGAGTCGCTCCTTGAGTTCCGACTCGATCAGAATTTCTTCCGTGCCGCGTTTGATCAGGCGCAGCGCTTCGGTGGTTTCTGTCATGAATATTCCTGGAAACGGCAGGTGAATCCGAGCGCCGCAAAGCGTACCATAGCCGTTAATTCAAGGCATACCGGCCTGTAACCCGGCATAACCACGACGAATACCAGGCCCAGCGTCGTTCGTCAGATTATCATCGCTGGTCTAGACTGTAACGTATTGCTTGCTCGGAAAAATGCCTCGGTTGACGAAAGAAATACTCAATTTCCTTTCCTCTATATTCCGCCCTTCAGGCCGGAAGGTCACACGCCACCTTCACGGACTGAACGCCTGGCTGCTCGGGCTGGCGGTTTTTCTCACCTCCGTCACCATCGCCGCCATCATCCCCCGTGGAAGCGACACGCTCCCAAAGAATGCGCTGGTTCCCTCCATGCCACCGCAAACGGTGATGCTGGGCGAGACGATGTTACCGGCTGCTGCCAAGCCGGTGACCGACGAACCCGCGGAAATCGAAATCCCCCAAAAGATGCCGGACCGTGAGCCCTGGATCGAACTGACAATACGCAAGGGCGACACGCTTTCGGATATCCTCAAGCGCGAAGGCCATGACAGCAGCGATATTCACCGGTTGATCCAGACCAACCCGGACGCCCGCGTGTTCCGCCAGTTGTATCCGGGCCAACGATTGCGTTTGCGTGCCGAGGCCGGCGGACCGCTGCAGGAACTTGTCTACGAAACCGATCCCGGGGAGGTTTTTCATCTCGTCCGTCAAGAGGATCGCTTTGAGCTTACCAAGGAACTGCGTCACTTCGAGACACGAGTGGCCCACGTTTCCGGCACCATCGCCTCTTCCTTGTTCGAGGACGGACAGGAGGCCGGGCTTTCCGATACCCTGATCATGAAGCTTGTGGAAATTTTCGGCTGGGACATCGATTTTGCGCTCGATCTGCGCCGGGGTGACAGCTTCTCAATCATCCACGAAGAAAAATTCTGGCAAGGACAAAAAGTCTCCGATGGAATCATACTGGCGGCCGAATTCATCAATCAGGGGCGTGTTTTCCGCGCGATCGCGTTTCGTGACGCCAACGGGTATACCTCTTATTACACGCCCGATGGCACGAGCGTACGCCGGCCGTTCCTGCGCACGCCGGTGGAGTTCAGCCGCATCACCTCGCGCTTCACCCGCGGACGATATCATCCGATTCTCAAGACCTGGCGGGCACACAAAGGCGTGGACTATGCCGCCCCCACCGGCACCCCGGTACGCGCCACCGCCAGCGGACGCATCCTGGCGATCGGCTGGAACGGCGGCTATGGCAAGCGCATCGTCATCCGCCACAATGCCACGTACAGTACGATTTATGCACACCTCTCGCGCTTCCGCTCCGATCTCCGCGTCGGCAGTTTCGTGGAACAGGGGCAGACCATCGGCTACGTCGGCGCCACGGGGCTCGCGAACGGTCCTCACCTGCATTACGAATTCCAGGTCAACGGTGCGCACCGCAATCCACTGACTTACAAATTCTCGGGCGGGGGCAAAATCGCTTCGCAAAACCAGGACGAGTTCATGCAGATCGCTAATCGCTGGACCGCGCGTCTGGATGTCATCAGTTACAGCGCCCTGATTGCCGCCAACCGGTAGGCCGCCACCCTCTTGTAACTTTTCGCGTGCTGCCCGAAACTGCGCCCATGCATTACATCGGGCTGATGTCGGGTACCAGTGCGGATGGTATCGATGCCGCGCTGATCAATCTTTCCCTGGGAAGCCGGCCCGTCCTGGTGGCCACGCACGCCTACCCGCTCGAAGCCGCGATCCGCGGCGAGATCCAGGCCCTGATGCGCGATGGGCTGAATGAGGTAGAACGGCTGGGCGAACTCGATATCGTGCTGGGCGAAATGTTTTCCGCGGCCGCCAATGGCGTGCTCAGAAAGTCGGGGCTCACGAAAAAGGACATCCGTGCCATCGGCAGTCACGGCCAGACGTTGCGCCACCGCCCGCGCGCCACACACCCGTTTACGCTTCAGATCGGCAATCCTTCCGTGATCGCCGAACGCACCGGTATTACCACGGTGGCGGATTTTCGCGCGCGTGACATGGCCGCCGGGGGGCAGGGCGCGCCGCTGGTGTCGGCGTTCCATCACCGGATGTTTCATTCCCCCCAACGACATCGTGTCATCATCAACATCGGCGGGATCGCCAACGTTACCTCGCTCCCCAGCGATGTCGCACAACCGGTGAGCGGGTTCGACACCGGTCCCGGCAACACCCTGCTCGATCAATGGATCAGCCTGCATCAGGCGCGCGCGCTTGATGAAGCCGGGCAATGGGCCGCCTCCGGACGCGCTTCAAAAGATCTATTGGGGAAACTCCTGTCCGATCCTTATTTCGAGGCACAGCCCCCCAAGAGCACGGGACGAGAGCATTTCAATTTGAACTGGCTGCAAGATCAGCTCAAGCGTCTTACCGCGCCGCCGTCTGCAGCCGACGTGCAGGCCACACTTGTGCAACTCACCGCACAGACTATTGCCCGGGCGATCCGCCGGTATCTGCCGCAGGCGCAAGAAGCCTATGTCTGCGGTGGTGGCGCGCATAATCGTGAATTGATGTTGGCCCTGACGGCGAGCCTGTCCGGCATTACCGTGGCCACCACCGAGACACTTGGCTTGGCGCCGGACTGGGTGGAGGCTTCGGCCTTTGCCTGGTTGGCACATCAGGCCATGGAGCGGGAACCCGGCAACATTCCTTCCGTTACCGGCGCCCGGCGAGCTGTTGTCCTCGGGGGGATCTATCCGGCCTGACAACGACCAGCGTGCGATCCCCTGCGGAAACTAAAAAGGGCCCGATAGGGCCCTTTGGGTATTTCCGGAAAATTTCAGAGATCAGGTATTGAAAGAAGAGCCGCAGCCGCAGGTGGTCTTGGCATTCGGGTTCTTGATCACGAACTGCGCACCCTGGACGCTGTCCTGAAAATCGATCTCGGCGCCGGCCAGATACTGGAAACTGAGCGGATCGATCAGCAGCGTGACGCCGTCCTTTTCCACGCGGGTATCATCCTCACCCGCTTTTTCCTCGAACGTGAAACCATACTGGAATCCTGAACACCCGCCGCCGGAAACAAACACCCGCAGCATCAGCGCCGGATTCTTTTCTTCCTCAATCAATTCCTTCACCTTTTTCGCCGCGTTGTCGGTAAACAACAAGGGGCTTGGCATCTCAGGCATGGCAGCAGTCATCTTCAATCTCCACTCATAAAATAAATTTCAATTAACTAATTATCCTATTCCTGACTAGGCAGGTCAAACATTCCTAGCTTTCGTCATCTGAATCGCTCTCTCCCGCTGATTTCAAACGGGTGACGGATCCTTTCTGGGTATTGCCTTGGCCGGTTTCAACCGATTCCCGCACCAGGTTGCCGTTGACCACGGCTCCTAAGGCCATTTCGATCACCTTGTAATAGACATCTCCGGAAATTTCCGCCTTGGACTGAAGCTCGATGCGCTCCGCGGCACGCACATTTCCCTTGATCGCCCCGTTGGTAATGATATGCGGCACCGTGATATTGCCGGTTACCGTGGCATTCTCGCTCAGCACCAGGGTGCTGTTGCCTTCTCCTTTGGCGATGATATTGCCGCGGACTTTTCCGTCAACGCGCAGTCCACCGAAAAAAACAATATCGCCTTTCACCTCGGTTTTCGCGCCGACCAGCGTGTCAATGGTATTGCACGGTTTGTCATTCGGCGTTTTTCCCAACGCATTCAACATTGTCTTTCCCTCCATGATCTTATAGTAGTCCCGCCGGCAAGCGGTGCAGGGATTATACCCCGGGGCCCGATGCCCGGCAGAGAATATCACCCCAGCGGCCAGGTGTAGGTCGCTTCCGCCATGGAAATTCCGCCCAGGGTCATGATATAGACCTTGATGCGCTTGGGCTGGAAATTTCTCGGCAGCTCGAGCTTTCCTTCGATGTCCTGGAAATACTTGAAATTCACCTGGATGGGTTTTTCGTTCGAGGCCGGGAAACGCAACAGCTTGTCCTCTCCCGCCTGCAGGCCGCTGATTTCCAGGATGGCCCGCCCCAGGATGGCGCGCTCGTGCTTCAGCGCCTGGATCAACACCAGTTTGTAGCGAAACTGATTCGTGCCACCGGCCGGCTCGATGTACAGGTTCTGGATGCGCAATCCGCTTTTCTTGTCGGCCGGCGAAATGATGTTGCGGTAGAAGTTGAGTTCCTCCCGCAGCTTCACGATCTCCGTCGCCGAGGCCTTGAGCGATTTGTCGAGATCCTGGTAGGCCGCCTGGTCCATTTGGATGGTGCGCTGCGCGCGCGCCAGGGATTCTTGCAACCCCTGATTCTCTTCGCGAATCTTGCGCAATTCCTCTTGCAGCGTCTGTTGTGTCTGTTGCGCCGACTGCTGCTCGAATCCGGCGCGGTTAAGACCGTAATTGTAAATCAATCCAGCGGCCACCAATAGCGCCACCGCCATGATCACGGCCAGCAGCAGTTTCATGCGCGGCGAATAGCGCTGCTTGATGATCAGTTCGCCAGGTTTCTTGAGATCGAACATGGATTGAGTAGGTGAAACAGTAAAAATATAGCCGCCTCAACCGGCCATGGAAAGCGACAATATCATGGCAGCACGCCGGCCTGATCCAGCCCGTTACGTTCATTGAGGCCAAACAGGAGGTTCATGTTCTGGACCGCCTGACCGGCGGCGCCCTTGATCAGGTTGTCGATGACGGACAGTACCACGACCGTATCCGCTCCCTGGGGCTGGTGCACGGCAAGACGACAGACATTGGAAATGCGCACACTGCGCGTCTCGGGATGGGAGCCAGCCGGCATGACATCCACGAAGGGTTCCTTGGCGTAACGCTTCTCGAACACCGCCTGCAAGTCCGCGCCCGGTTTCGTGAGCCTGGCATAGAGTGTCGCATGGATGCCGCGGATCATGGGGGTCAGATGCGGCACGAAGGTCAGCCCCACGGATTGGCCGAGCACGGCCTCCAACCCCTGGCAGATTTCCGGCCAATGGCGATGGCCAGCCACGCCATAGGCCTTTATCGAATCCGCCGCTTCCGCATACAGCGTGTTTACCTCCGCCTTGCGCCCGGCGCCGCTCACACCCGATTTGGCATCGGCAATGAGATGCTGCGCCTCCACCAGCCCGTTTTCCAGCAGCGGCAGGAAACCAAGCTGCACGGCAGTGGGATAACAACCAGGGTTAGCGATCAACCGGGCCTTTTTAATCTTTTCGCGATTCACTTCCGGCAACCCGTACACCGCCTCGGCGAGCAATTCGGGGCAGGCGTGTGGCACACCGTACCATTGCTCCCACGCCGCGGGGTCCTTCAAGCGAAAATCAGCGGCAAGGTCAATGAACTTCACACCGGCCTTGAGCAATTCGCGCGCATGCGTCATGGCCACCCCGTTGGGCGTGGCCGAGAACACCACATCGCAGCCGGCAAGTGTCTTGATGTTTGGTTCCGTAAAAGCCAACTTCACATGCCCACGCAGATTCGGAAAGAGATCCGCGACTGGCCTTCCGGCCTCGCCGCGCGAGGTGATCACGCGCAGGTCCGCCTGCGGGTGCGCCGCCAGCAGGCGCAGCAACTCCACCCCGGTGTAGCCGGTGCCGCCAATGATGCCGATTTTGATCATGGAAATTGAGACAGCCCTTTCATCACAAAATACCGCTATTCAAATCAACAATACAGGATATCCCCGGCGGTCGAAAGCTGGGAAATTCCTACAACATAGATGCTTTACTTCGAAATCCGCTGGAAAAAAAACGGGGCCCGAAGGCCCCGTCAGCGGATACAGCTTTATGCTTGTTCAACCGCTACAACGTCAAACTCAGACTTAGAACTTGATGATGGTACCAAGTGAGTAACCCGTGTAGTCCTTACCAAGCGCGGGGGCAAGAACGTTCGAGTCATGCCCAGCCGCACCACTCACAACTCCGTTGGCTGCAAGGTTGTCGTTACTCGTTGCGGCATAGTTGGCATAGAGCGTCACGGTCTTGCTCAGGCTGTGGTTCACACCGATGGCAATCATGTCAGCGCCGGTGTTTGGTGTGTTATCAAGCTCATCGAGTTTGATGTAATTGAACTTGAGCTTGTTGTTGCCCATCTTATACGAGGCAAACAGACCGAGCGCATCACGATCGGCACCGGCGACGCCGCCAAGATCGCTCATCATGTCCCATAACAGACCGAGCTCAATATCGTTAAAGGTGTAGCTGCCGGAAAGCCGGATGTTGGTGGGATTATCGTTGCTGCCTGTAACACCCTGCTCTTCCCAGGCAAGACCCGCCCAGATCGGACCGGATGAATACTGGGCATTCAGGCTGTTAACCTTGTTGTTTGTATTGCCCAGATTATCGTTGGAGCCGTTGTTCGAGGTTTGCATGATGCTGGCGGTAAAACCACCGCCGAACTTCGGGGTGTCATAACGGATCATGTTGCTGACGCGGAGATCGAACGCACCAGCGTTGCCGATCAGGGTGCGCGCATCGCCGAACTGCTCGTTGAAATCATCGAGCTTGCGGCCGACTTCCTTCATCGGGGTGTCGTGACGACCGATCTTGACCGTACCCCAGCCGCCGGAGAAGCCGACAAAGGTGTTACGCAGTGTGGCGCCAAAACCGCCCGAGCCATCGTCCGCTTGGAAGGTGCCCGACTCCACCTGGTAGATGGCCTTCAAGCCACCACCGACATCTTCGCTACCCTTGATGCCGAAACGTGAGGAGTTGTTGGCGAGAATGCCGTTTTCCTGATTGTTGTCATTGTCCATACGATCGTAGGACATGTGCATATGTCCATAGAGCGTGGTTGCGGCGTGAACGGCGACCGTCGGACCCGCGACCAGCGCGGCGCCTACGGCAGCCATAAGAAGCTTCTTCTTCATGATTCCTCCTGGAAAACTTGAAATTTAGGGATATATCCAAGCGCATTTCGTCTGCGCTTAGGGACTATATATCACAGCTTTTTGCGAATATGCAACGAGATTTTGTAATTTTACGACAGAGGAGAAATATATGACTTTTTTACAACAATGGGTGGATTTAAGGGTTACATTTCTTTGGGGGTTTATCGTCAAGAAAAACTTTATTGCTTTGATATCTATATCTTTTTCGTCATCGAAACCCTTTTCAGGGGAGGAAGACCCTGTGTCGGTGCCCTACGGCTCACAGCTATCCAGTCCACAATGGACGGCTCAGAAGCCTGGCTGGGGACTTAAGATTGTTCGCTCCATCCCTTGGAGCTCACCCTCGCCGCTATAGCGGCTCGGGCCAGTCGCTTCGCTCCTATCCAAAATTCGCTCCCGGCGAATTTGACTCGGGGCCTTCCATGGCCCTCGCCCTGCGGGCGCACTACGTGCGTCCATATCTGCCGTCCTGCAGATTTGTGTCGAACCTTTCAGGTTCTCATCCTAGCCCCGCACAAACACAGAGCCCGCCTTTATGGCGGGCTCTGTGTTTGTGAATGGCTGGGGGACTAGGATTCGAACCTAGATAAACAGAGTCAGAGTCTGTTGTCCTACCATTAGACGATCCCCCATTTGCTTACCAAAGCTTTTCACCCCGGGCCAGCCTACTCAGCATTTCGTTTTGAAAGGCCGGCGGTCCGAAGGCATACCATTCCTCGTTTCGCTGATAAAGAAAGGGTCGCTGCATGCGCGCCGACCAATCTTTCGTCCAGGCGAGAAGGTCATCCCCGGGATCACGGCCGGCCGGCGTCAGCGCATAAATCGGCATCCCGTGCCAATCCAGAATCACGAATATCACACCGATCTTATCCGGGCGAGAGTCCTCGGGCAAAGGACTGTTTTTCTTGAGCCAGCCACAGATAAATTTACGACACGGATTTTCCGGGCGATCGGCATAGATTGAACAACTGTGCCCCGTGCTGTACGGGCAGGGCTTGCCGGGATAAACCTCATGTCCGCGGATATTCATCCGCACCCAGCCATCACAGCACGCCGTGCAGGTTCCGCAGTGGCGTTCCGTGGTGGTGGTCGGTTCGACGGAACTGGTGTCTGTGCCCATCGGTTGCTGTGAACTTCCACAGCACTTATTATATTTTTTGCCGCTGCCACAGGGGCACGGATCATTGCGTTCGGGCTTCATGCCGGGGATTCTAAAGCACGATGGGCCCGACAATACATATCACTTCTCTGGCAAATCCATTCAATGAAAAAAAAGGCCGCCTGTGGCGGCCTTGGAATCGAATGGAAAATTGTTCAGCGCTTCGAGTATTGCGGCCGCTTGCGCGCCTTGTGCAGGCCGTATTTCTTGCGCTCGACGGCGCGCGAGTCGCGCGTGACATAGCCGGCCTTGCGCAACGTGGGACGCAGCGACTCATCGTAGGCCATCAGGGCGCGCGTGATGCCGTGACGGATGGCGCCGGCCTGGCCGCTGGGTCCGCCGCCGGCCACATTCACCCTGACGTCGAACTTGTTTTCCATGTCTACCGCCATGAACGGCTGGCGCACGATCATGCGTGCCGTTTCACGGCCGAAATAATCATCGAGTGACTTGCTATTAATGATGATTTCACCCTTACCGGGCTTCAAGGTGACACGCGCCGTCGAAGTCTTGCGCCGTCCGGTGCCGAGATGGGTATTTGCCTGCGCCATGATGGTATATGTTTCCCGAAATTAGATTTCCAGCACTTTGGGGCTCTGGGCGGCATGCCGATGATCGGCGCCACGATAGACCTTGAGCTTGCGAAACATCTGGCGGCCAAGCGGATTCTTCGGCAGCATGCCGCGCACCGCGGTTTCAATAACTTTCGCCGGGGATTTTTTCATCATGTCCTGAAAGCTCGACGCCTTCAGACCGCCCTGGTACCCGGAGTAACGGTTATAGATCTTGTCCCGACTCTTCTTGCCTGTGACCTGGAGTTTGCCGGCATTGATGATGATGATGTAATCACCCGTGTCCACGTGCGGGGTGTATTCGGCCTTGTGCTTGCCACGCAGGCGCCGCGCCACTTCCGTCGCCACGCGTCCAAGCACCTTGCCGGTGGCATCGATCACGTACCAGTCACGCTTGACGGTTTCCTTTTTGGCGGAAAAAGTTTTCATGCAAATATTCTTAGATGAATCAGCTGGATGACGGGATGGCGCCATGTGCCTCGACGCTGGCCCCGACCGGAAAGCGGCGCATGGTACAAAAAGCAGTGGCAAGTAGCAAGTTACAAGAGGCAAGAAAGCAAACTCACGACTGATTTTCAGGCACAAATTCGCCGGGGGCGAATTTGGACAGGAGCCTAGCGACTGGCCCGAGCCGCCACGGCAGCGAGGGTGAGCTCCAGGGATGGAGCGAAACAAACCGCGGCACAGGGATGTGCCGTTTGCGGTGCCGAGGGATGCAAAAAAAAGGCGTGGCCTAGAAGCCACGCCCGAACCACCACTAGGAGGATGGAGGAGCCATTACTCGGCGCCGAAGCGCCGTAAAGAAATCTTTCACTTATATTCAGCTTAGCAAGCTTCGGGCCAATCGCCAGGAAGCAAATGAATATTGAATATAATTATTATCTAATATTTCTACCCATTGTCAATACATCCCTTCAGTCTCACAGTAGTCAATTAATATAGCATTAACTTATTGATTTAATTGGATTACAAAGAATTTTCAGAGCTATCACGGGATAAAATTTGGCATGAAACAGTGCCAAAACAGACTCATGAGAATACGAGGGGAGAGGCTTAATCCTTCATCTTGAGTCGTTTAACCACTTGCCCCTGGCGCAGATGCAGATCAATGATATCGTCGATATCCACCTTATCCACATAGGTATACCAGGTTCCTTCGGGATAGATGGCCATGACGGGTCCTTCCTCGCACCGGTCCATGCAACCCGCCTGATTGATCCGCACGCCGCCCTTGCCGTCCAGCCCCAGCGACTTGATCCGTTCCTTGGCGTAGTCGCGCATTTTCTGGGCGGGATGATTGGCGCAGCAGGCGCTTCCGTCCTCCCGGCGGTTTACACAGAAAAAAACATGATAACGGTAATAGGCCATGGAGCAGGCAAGTTGCACGTATGAGGCAACAAACGATAACGTAGCGGAATTATAGGATATTGGCCCGCATCGAGCATATTTTTCTCGCGCCCTAGGCGCCGATCGCAAATTTTGGATTCCGTCATTCACATCAAACAAGAGGCCACCAAATGCGTGGCTTGCGGGCTATGCCTGCCTCACTGTCCCACCTACAACCTGTTGCAGGATGAAGCCGAGTCGCCGCGTGGGCGCCTGTCCTTGATGCTGGCGCTGGCGCGGGAAGACCTGCCGTTGAATGCCAAACTGGAATCCCATCTTGCGCGCTGTCTGGATTGCCGCGCCTGTGAAAAGGTCTGCCCCTCCTATGTGGATTTCGGCCTGGCGCTCGATTCCGCGCGCGCCGTCATCGAGTCGCGTCGCGCCGAAGCCGGCCTGCCGGCATGCAAATCCACGTCACTGATTGAATGGCTGGTGGAACAACCCGCGAGGATGCGAAGGCTGACGAAACTCCTGAGACTTTATCAGCAGTCAGGATTGCAATGGTTGCTGCGAATCTCTCGCATGCTTCGACTCCTCCGATTGGACCATCTCGATGCCGACATACCACGGCTTACGCCCCTAAAGGACTTGGCCGAATTCCATCCAGCGATGGATAAATCAAAAGGAAAAGTGGTCTTGTTTACCGGTTGCCAGGCCGAGATGGCCGATCAGCCAGCATTGGCTTCCTCGATTCGGCTGCTCAACCGGCTGGGATACGAAGTGCATATCCCTGTGAAGCAGAATTGCTGCGGCGCATTACATCTGCACGCCGGACATCGCGAGAAAGCCATCGAACTCATGCGAAGGAATATCGATGCTTTCTCCGGGGGGAACGAGGCGATTCTAAGTGTCGCCAGTGGCTGTACGGCGACTCTGGGAGAATACAATAAATATATTAATGATAATAAAAGCGCCTCCGGATTTTCAGCACGAATAAAGGATATCAACCAGTTTCTGGAAGGAGCGACCTGGCCGGAAGGTATTTCCTTTCATTCTCTGCCCCGGCGTATCGTCGTGCACAACCCTTGCTCGCTGACGCATGTTTTGCGTCAGGAAGACAAACCCTACTCCCTGCTGGCGAAAATACCCGGGGCGGAAATCCTATCACTCCCTGAGAATAACCTGTGTTGTGGAGCCGCCGGTGCTTATCACCTGACCCAAACGTCGATTGCCAAGCGGCTGCGTGATCCAAAAATAATGCATCTTAAGCGTCTAATCCCGGATATTCTGGTCACCTCGAATCCCGGTTGCGCAACGTTCTTGGGGGCCGGCTTGCGCGAGGCCGGGCTGGCCACCGAGGTTCTGCATCCGGTGACCCTGCTCGCCCGGCAGCTGAAACCATAGCGCCTTCCTTGTGGTGCGAGCTTTACGGCGATATCGTTATACAGATGAGTGATCGCACCCCTAATGCCCTCGACCGCCTGGTGGGGCATCTCGATCAGGCGCTGCATACCGTCTTCGGGCCGGCGCCGATGCCGATGCGACCCAGCCCGGCAAAGGGCAAGGAAGAGGCCGGGCTGAAGCCAACGGAACGTGAATTATCGGGACGCCTGATGCGCATCAACCACGTGGGAGAAATCTGTGCCCAGGCCCTGTATCAGGGCCAGGCCACCACGGCCCGGCTGCCCGAAGTGCGTGGAAAAATGGATCAGGCGGCACAAGAGGAGAACGATCACCTCGCCTGGACTGAGGAACGCATTCGCGAGCTCGGCAGTCACACCAGTTACCTCAATCCGCTGTGGTATGCCGGTTCATTCGCCATCGGCGCGTTCGCGGGCCTCGTTGGCGATAAATGGAGTCTGGGATTTGTCGCGGAAACCGAAAAACAGGTAGTGAAACATCTTGAAAGTCATTTACAGCGGCTACCGACGGAGGATCTCAAAAGCCGGCAAATATTGGAACAGATGCGCGAGGACGAGGGCCGCCACGCCACGGTTGCCATCGAATCAGGGGGAGTCCCGTTGCCGGAACCCGTGCGGCAAGTGATGCGCTTCGCCTCGAAAATAATGACCCGCACGGCCTACTGGCTCTAAGCTATTTCCTTGCCGGTGGCGCGAGGTAAATCAGCTGCACGGTGTTGCCCGCCGGATCCCGGCAATAGAAACTGCGCGCGCCATCGCGGTGGGTTTTGGGTTCCTTTAGCATCGCCACGCCTTTTGATTTCAGGAAAGCGAACCATGTGTCCACGTCCCCAGCTTCATCGACCACAAAACCGATATGGTCGAGCCGCTGAGCTGATTCCGGGTCAATAACGGCGGCCGCACGATGCAGCGCCAGATTGTCTGAACCGCTGGTGAGATAAAGGTTGTCCGCATCCGGCCGCCACTGCACCCGCATGCCCAACAGTTCCGTGTAAAACCGCTCGCAGGCTTCGAGTTCCTTAACGTTCAGCGCCACATGACGCAGGCCCGCGGTGGCGGACGGCCGCATCAGAACCTGTCTCCTGCTTGTCGCATTTTCATTCCTGCTCCACGATTTCAAAATCGTGAGTGATCTTGGCGGTCTTGCCGAGCATGATGGAGGCGGAGCAATATTTTGTCGCGGAAAGCTCGATGGCGTGCTGGATTTTCTTGGCATCCAGGTTCTTTCCGGTGATGACAAAATGGATATGTATGTTCGTGAACACCTTGGGGTCGGTTTCAGCACGCGTGGCCTCCACTTCGGCAACACAACCTGATATTTCCTGACGAGATTTTCGCAGAATATGCATGACGTCAAAGGCGTTGCACCCGCCCATGCCGATCAGGACCAGCTCCATGGGCCGGGTACCCTTGTTCTGGCCACCGGCCTCCGGCGCACCGTCCATGATCACGGCGTGCCCGCTGTCGGACGAGCCGGAAAAACTGACATCTCCAGTCCACTTGATAGTCGCTTTCATGATTTCCTCACCCGCTGTGGCATCGAGACATTGAACAGTTCTGACATTTTTTCCCCCGGTTCGGCCGCCTTCATGAAGGCCTCGCCCACCAGAAAAGCTTGCACACCCTGTGCCCGCAGACGCGCGACTTCTTCCGGCGTATGTATTCCGCTTTCCGTGACAATCATGCAATCTTCCGGGATTTTCCAGAGCAATCCCAGAGTGGTTTCCACCGTAGTATGAAATGTCTTGAGGTCGCGGTTATTGATGCCGATCAAAGCCGGTTGGAGCGCTTGCGCACGCTCGAGTTCTGGCGCATCGTGCACCTCGACCAACACGTCGAGGCCAAGTTCCAGCGCCAGGGCATTCAATTCACGAATCCGGGTATCGTCCAAGGCCGCCACGATCAGGAGCACGGCGTCTGCGCCGATCGCGCGCGCCTCGTAAACCTGATAGGA
>Ga0224497_10001420_pt1 | contig 15278 bp, 14 predicted proteins | sample SF_Jul11_sed_USG_4_FD_167970 | JGI IMG/M metagenome (GOLD analysis project Ga0224497, IMG submission 167970) | Sediment microbial communities from San Francisco Bay, California, United States - SF_Jul11_sed_USGS_13 | ecosystem: Environmental > Aquatic > Marine > Sediment | place: USA... | reverse complement strand
GAGGACGGCGGGCTCGCCGTGCTCTACGCGCTGATCGCGATTCTCGTGTACGTCGCGTTTCGATTCGAATACCGCTTTTCGCTCGGCGCCGTGGCGGCACTGATACACGACGTCGTGATAACGCTGGGCGTATTCTCGATACTGCAGCTCAATTTTGACCTGAGCGTTCTGGCGGCCATTCTGGCGGTGATCGGCTACTCGCTCAACGACACCATCGTCGTCTTCGACCGCGTGCGTGAAAACTTCCGCAAGATCCGCAAAAAGACTTCCAGGGAAATCGTTAACCAGTCTATCAACCAGACCATATCGCGCACCTTGATGACGTCATTTACGACCCTGCTGGTGCTGTTATCCCTGTTCTTTCTCGGCGGCGAAGCGATCCACGCCTTCGCGACGGCGCTGATTATCGGGGTTGTGGTCGGCACCTACTCGTCTATATATGTCGCCACGACCACCGCGCTGGCGCTCGGCATCAGTCGCAGCGATCTGCTGCTGCCGGACAAGGAAGGCGAAGATATGGCAAGGCCATAATCCTGGGAGGAGAACATGCATATTGATCCCGAACTGATCGATGAATTAAATCTGCTGAGGCGTTTCAGCATGGGCGGACCGGTTGCGATGGACGTGCACGACAATCCGGATCCGGCCATCGTATCCGCGGCCGCGCGCATGCACGAGAAGGGTTTGATTACCGAGCCTGATGGCGGCCAGTTGACCGACAGCGGTCGCGAGGCCATCGAGCACATGGAGCGCCTGTTTAACCTGCTCGACCCGCCGCTGGAACCGATCTAGACATTCTCCAGGTCCGATAGCGGCCTCGTTGCATACCGGTTTTATCTATTCGGCAAAGTCCTGGTAGCCAAGGCCATAGAGAAATGCCGCGGGAACGAGCGCCGAATCGCGATCAGTCAGGCAATATGACGGTCGTTCTTGCCAGTTTCGCCTTCTTGTCGGCAACGAGTTTAAAATCCGTAAATGCTATGCGGATATAGTCGAAGTTCTGCAACTGCTGGCGTCGCACAGGTGCCTTGTTGACGAAGGTTCCATTCGTGCTGCCAAGATCTTCGATGAAGATATCGATCAATCCATCCATGAGCTGGTTTGGAATCAGGTCGACGCGCGCATGGTTGGTGCTGACGGATTCTTCATCGATGACGATGTCGTTTTCCGGAGAACGCCCTATATGTATGGTGGCCTTGTCGAGAGGAAAGCTCTTCATCACGACATCGTCCACCAGCAACTGTAATTCTGCCAAGGAATTATTCTCGTCTTAGAAAGTTACCCTTGAGTATAAGCCGGCTCCGGCCCGTTTCAAGGCGAAGCGCCATACAGAACCGCATCTATCGAATTATTTACTAATTCATGGCGGTACCTTAAGACTCCGCCAGCGATCCATGGATCTTCCCATCGCCGCATTGCATCATTAAATCGACATAAGTCGGCAAGAGCTGTTCAAACCGGTGCTCTGGTAATAAATATACAGATCCTCTGCTGGCACGAGGGTACCGGTCATCGGCATATCGAAAACCGATATTCCCGGAATCGGCCCGAAATCTGGGGAAATTCTGTCTGCAGCCGGTTTCGAGACGCCCGCCCGGATTGCGAGCAGCTTGGCCGTATAGCTCGCAGAGGTCCCCGATACCCTTTAATCGAGTGACGAGATGATGCCAGGATTAAGTACTATTCTGATCAAGCGTACCGTCCTGGAAAGCCTAAAGTATCGTTATTTGAGACCTTTAAGAATTTAGTTGCTAATTGAAACTAAAACACTATGGTTTGCGAGTCATGGCAAGATTAATTCGCAGGGGGAATAGGCAAATGAAATCTACGATAAAAGGGCTGCTGCTGGGTTTGGGGCTGTCGAGTTCGCTGGTCAACGCCGATTTTCTGGGCGATGCAGACGATAGCTACATCGGTTTTCGCATGACAACTTCGCTCGATGCCAGTGCCAGGGGAGTATTTTCGGGCAGGAACGAATACAGTTACCTGCTGATTGATCAGAGGGACGGAATCAAAAGCGGGTTATCGTTTACGCAGGATAGCAACGGCGATCGGATGCTGGGCTATCTGGGACCGTCCACCACGTTCGATATCGGTAAAACCAGCATTCTAGATAGTGTAATACCAATCGTTCGGCTCGATGCGCAGGCAAACTCCGATAGCGAGAGATCCAGCAGCGCTGCCGGGGTGGGGATGGTGGCGCTATTGTTCGTGGTGCTGAAATTGAAGCAGGATCTTGAATCTGACTGGAAACCCGCGAACTGAAATCTGGCCTCATTCAAATTAAAAGCCTTGTAGCGACGAGGCTATCCCTGAATATCGCGTCATGCCGTCCAGTCGAGGATTTCGTGAAAAGTCTGGCACGGTAACTGCATACTTCTCCCTGTAGAACCAATCGATGGAGAAGTATCATGAATCAGGCCCTGTGGGTTGCCAAAACCGGTCTCGACGCGCAGCAGACGCGTCTTTCGGTAATTTCAAACAATCTTGCTAACGTCAGCACGACCGGATTCAAGCAGTCGCGCGCGGTTTTCGAAGACCTTTTATACCAGAATCTGCGCCAGGTCGGCGCGCAAACCTCGGAGGATACGCGCCTGCCGTCTGGCCTGATGCTCGGTACCGGCACCCGCGTCGTGGCTACCGAAAAGATCCACACCCAGGGCAATATCGAAAATACCGGCAAGGCGATGGACGTCGCCATCGACGGTAAGGGATTTTTCCCGGTGCTAATGCCCGACGGCACCCAGGCCTATACCCGCGACGGCAGTTTCATGGTTTCCGAGCAGGGGCAACTGGTTACCGCCAGCGGCTATACTTTGCAGCCCGGCATAACGCTACCCGACGATACCCAGTCGGTGACCATCGGAATCGACGGCATCGTCAGCGCGAAGCTGCCGAGCCAGGCCTCGCCAGCCAACGTGGGCACGATCCAGCTTGCCAATTTCGTCAATCCGACCGGCCTGCAGCCGATCGGCGAAAATCTCTACGTCGAGTCTGCCGCCAGCGGCGCCGCGCAGGAGGGCACTCCAGGACAAACCGGGCTCGGGCGTCTGCGCCAGGGTTCGCTGGAAGGCTCAAACGTGAACATCGTCGAGGAAATGGTCAGCATGATCGAAACCCAGCGAGCCTACGAAATGAACTCGAAGCTGATCGCTACCGCCGACGGCATGCTGCAATACCTCAACAACAATACCTAGGTGACATCATGACCAAATTGCTCAAGTTACCTGTACCGCTGTTGCTGATCGCGCTCGCCGGCGGCTGTTCGCAGACCCAGCTCGTGGTACAACCGGATCCGCAGTACGCCCCGGTGGATCTGAACGCGATCGAGTTCAAGCCCGAGCCCAACGGCTCGATTTTCCAGACCGGCCGCTCGGTGCGGCTATTCGAGGATAACAAGGCCTTCCGTATCGGCGATGTCCTCAGCGTAACTCTGTCGGAGTCGACCAACGCCTCGAAATCCGCGGCGACCAGTACCGCCAAGGACGACGACATCGATATCGGCGTATCGGCGATCTTCGGCAGCAGCGGGCCAACCATTAACGGTAACGCGGCCTTGACCAATAGCCTGAGCAGCGAGCGCGATTTTACCGGCAGCGGCGACAGCGCGCAAAGCAACAGCCTGACCGGCGAGATCGCGGTGACCGTGACCGACATTTTACCGAGCGGCAACCTCGTGGTTCGCGGCGAAAAAATCATCGGCCTGAACCAGGGATCCGAGTTTATCCGCATCTCTGGGCTGGTGCGGCCACAGGACGTCAGTTCTGAAAATATCGTCATGTCGCGCAAAATCGCCAACTCGAGAATTTTTTACGGCGGTGGCGGTGTTATCGCCGAGTCCAACACCAGGGGCTGGTTGGCGCGCTTTTTCGACAGCCCGTTGTTTCCGCTCTAGGAGCCCGACATGAAACTTAAGAAAACTATTATCTTTTTGATTTTATTAGGATTTCTGCAGCCTGTCTGGGCCGAACGCATCAAGGACATCACCTCCATCAAGGGCGTACGCAGCAACCAGCTGGTCGGCTACGGACTGGTGGTCGGCCTCGACGGCTCGGGTGACCAGACCTCGCAAACGCCGTTCACGGTACAGAGCCTGAAGAGCATGTTGTCGCAATATGGCATTACGCTGCCGCCGAACGTCAACCCTCAGGTCAAGAACGTCGCCGCTGTTTCGGTGCACGCCGACCTGCCGCCGTTTGCGAAAATCGGCCAGACCATCGACGTTACCGTGTCTTCGCTCGGCAACGCCAAGAGTCTGCGTGGCGGTAGCCTGTTGATGACCCCGCTGAAAGGCGCCGACGGCAATATTTACGCGATGGCGCAGGGCAACCTGATCGTCGGTGGACTCGGCGTCGAAGGCGCAGACGGTTCGTCGGTCACGATCAATATCCCGAGCGTCGGTCGGATTCCGAGTGGGGCGAGTATCGAACGCGAAATAGCCAACCCCTTCGCCTCGGGCGACAAGATTACGCTGCATCTGGAACGTGCGGATTTCACCACCGCGAAGCGGCTCGCCGATACCATAAACCAGATCCTCGGCCCGAACAACGCGCGCGCCCAGGATAGCGTGACCGTTGCGATCAATGCGCCGCAGGACGTGTCGCAGCGCGTCGGGTTCATGTCGTTTATCGAAAATCTCGAGTTCCAGCCGGGCGAAGCGCCCGCCAGGGTGATCATCAACTCGCGCTCCGGCACCGTCGTCATCGGTAACCATGTCAAGGTTTATTCCGCTGCGGTCTCGCACGGCAACCTGAGCGTGACCATTACCAATACCGTCGACGTGACGCAGCCCGGCCCCTTCAGCGGCGGCACGACTACCGAAAACGTGCAATCGGATATCGAGGTAAGCGCCGAAAACAACCGCATGTTTCGTTTTCCACAGGGCGTAACCCTGAGCGAGATCGTGCGCGCGGTAAACCAGGTCGGGGCATCGCCGGGCGACCTGGTCGCGATTCTCGAGTCGCTCAAACAGGTCGGTGCACTGAGCGCGGAACTGATCGTGATTTAACCGGAAGAAGCCATGTCGATTAACACTGGAACAGATTTTTTCCTGGATTTTCAACAGTTTGGCGAGTTGAAACTGCGCGCGCGCGACGATTCCGGCGACGCCGCACAGGCGGTGGCGCGCCAGTTCGAGGGACTGCTGGTGCAGCAAATGCTGGCCGCGATGCGCTCCGCGTCCAGTATCGATACCGGTCAGCAGAGTTCCTATCTGGAGTTTTACCAGGAAATGTACGACAAGCAGCTGGCGCAAACCATCGCCGGCCAGGATCGTCTCGGGGTGGCGAAGATGATCATGCAGCAAATACCCGTGCGGGGGGATGGCGCTACATCGACAACGATCGAGCCGGTCCTCGAAACGCCCCTAATCGCGTCACCCATGGTGCCAGGCGGTGCGACTACCCCGGCCGCACCCGACGTCGATAAAACTGGGAGCTTCGGGCCGGCCGTACCGATCGCTTCCGGCGGCGCACTCGCCTACAGGGTAATCGATAACGACTTTGCCGAAATCAACCGTATCGAAAAAGCCGACAGCCGCTGGCAGCGCCCCGATCTGTTCGTCGCGGATATCTGGCCGCAGGCACGGGCTTACGCGCAAAACCTCGGGGTTAGCGCCGAGTTGCTGGTTGCCCAGGCAGCGCTCGAGACCGGCTGGGGCAGGCACATGATGAAATTTGACGACGGTCGCAGCAGCTACAACCTGTTCGGCATCAAAGCGGGCCCTGAATGGCCGGGCAGCTCGCTGTCGCGGACCTCGCTGGAGTACCGCGACGGGACTCTGCAAAACCAGGTTTCGCGATTCCGTGCCTATGCCTCGCCGGCGCAGAGCCTGGCCGATTACGTCGATTTTATACAATCCAGCCCCCGCTACCGCGAGGCACTCGACGCGAAGGGTAACGACGAGGCCTATATTCGCGCCATCCACGATGCCGGCTACGCTACCGATCCGCAGTATGCCGACAAGGTCATCGGCATCCTGAACGGCGACCTGCTGCAACGCTCGCTCGCCAGCCTCGGCCAAGGAGTAACCGATCATGCCTGATATCCTCAGTACCGCGGTCAGCGGCTTGCTGGCGCACCAGCGCGCGCTTTCGACTACCAGCCATAATATCGCCAACGTCAACACACCGGGCTACAGTCGGCAGACCGCCGAATTCACCACCAATCCGCCATCCTATCTTGGCGGGATTTACTACGGTAACGGGGTTAGTATCGAATCGGTCACGCGTTCCTACGACCAGTTTCTGACGCGCGAAGTCCGGGATACCACCTCCGCCTTCGGCGCGACGGAAATGTTCAGCCGGCTCGCTGGACATATCGACGACGTGCTTGCCGACCCGCAGGGCGGGATTTCGCCGATGCTGCACGAGTTTTTCGCATCGGTGCAGGACGTGGCCGACGATCCGGCGTCGAGCACCGCGCGCTATGCGATGATCAATATGGCCGAAACCCTGGCGAGCCGCTTCCAGAGCATCGATAACCGATTCACAGAGCTGCAGCAGAACACGGCCAGCGATATCCGCGATACCGTCGACGAAATCAATACGCTGGTCGCGCAGATTCGCGATATCAATATCTCGCTCAACGAGCTGGCGCCTTCGGCCGCGGCGACCCAGCAGTCGGCGGACCTGCTCGACAAGCGCGATGCTTTACTCAACCAGCTCGCGCAAAAAATAGACATCACCGTTATCGACGAGGGCGAGAATAACCTGTCGATCTTCATCGGCAATGGCCAGACCATGCTGAGCAACACGGCAGCCTTTACGCTCAGCGCACAACCGGATATCAGCGACCCGACGCGTGACGTGATCGCTTACAACGGCCTGATCACGGTTTATGACATCAGCGCCAACCTGAAAGGCGGTGAGCTTGGCGGCCTGCTCGATTTTCGCAACAACGTGCTCGAGCCGACGCGTAACTCGCTGGGGCGTACCGCGATCGGCCTGGCCGAGACCTTCAACGCGCAGATGCGCGACGGCATGGACCTGAACGGCAACCTGGGCCAGGATTTCTTCAGTTACGGCGCGCCGCAATCGATCGCTTTTGCCGGCAATATTGGCACGCCAGGCGTATCCACCATGGTCAGCGACGTCACCGCGCTGACGATCGATAACTACGAACTGTCCTTCGATGGCGCCAACTGGACCCTGACCTCGGACAGCGGCAGCAGCGCCACGGTCGCCAACGGCGCGCCGGCCACGCTGGTATTCGAGGGCCTGACCCTGACCATCGACGGGGCCACCGCGGTAGCAGGCGATCGTTTCACGATCAAGCCGACGCTCGCCGGCGCCGGTAGCCTGCAGGTATTGACCGGCGACCCCGCCGAAATCGCAGCCGCGTTGCCGATCCGTAGCGGTGCATCGCTCGACAACCTGGGCAATGCCGGCATCGGCGCCGGAATCGTGACCGATGTCACCAATCCCAACCTGCTCAATACGGCGACGCTGACCTTCGATAATCCCCCGACTACCTTCCGTGCCGACGTCGATGTCGTCGTGGGTGGCGTGCCCTTCCTCGCGGGTGCCGCGGTGCCCTACAGCAACAACATGCTGATCGATGCCAACGGCTGGCAGGTCAGCCTGAACGGCGCGGCGCAGCCCGGCGACGTGTTTACGGTCGAGTCGAATGTCGGCGGCACCGGCGACAATCGTAACGCGCTCAATCTCGCCAACCTGCAGAACAGGGGCATCTTCGACGGCGGTATCGCGACTTATCAGGAAGATTACGGCACGCTGGTGGGCTTTGTCGGCGCGCAGGCACAGTCCGCCGGAATCGAACTCGAGGCGCAGCAATCCCTGATGTTTCAGGCGATGGATCGACAATCTTCTAAAGCTTCGGTCAATCTGGACGAAGAAGCAGCTGATCTGGTTCGTTACCAGCAGGCCTACGAGGCGGCCGCGCGGTTGATCAGCACCGCCCAGGTCATGTTCGAAACTCTGCTCGATAGCGTAAGGTAAACATGAGAATTTCAACCCGTCAGATATACACGCAGGGCGTCGAAGCCTTTCAACAGCAACAGCAGAAGCTGGCCAGACTGCAGCAGCAGATTTCTACCGGGGTACGCCTGAGTAAGCCATCCGACGATCCCGCGGCTGCATCGAAGGTGCTGGAACTGGAGCAGAGCGTTTCGGCCAACCTGCAGTACCAGGCCAACATCAACCTGGCGGAACGGCGCCTGAGCCAGCAGGATACCGTGCTCGCGAGCTATGCCAACGTGCTGAATCGGGTTCGGGAACTGGCGCTACAGGCGAACAACGCCCCGGTCGATGCGGTGGCGCGAAGGGCGATCGCGGCCGAGATCGACGAGCGACTGAACGAACTCGTTTCCCTGGCAAATACCACGGATGCAAACGGCGACTTCCTGTTTGCCGGATACCAGAACGGCAGCGCGCCTTTTACCCCGGCCACCACCGGTTCCCGAGATCACGTTACATTCAACGGTGACGGTGGCGTCAGGGCGATCCAGATCAACGAAAACCGCCAGATCGACACCGATATCCCCGGTCTCCAGATTTTCATGGAAATTTCGTCGGCGTTAGCGCTGCGAGAAATACCCGCGGCCGGGAATGTCGGATCGGGCGTGATTGCGCCGGCCAGCGTCGTCGATGCCACGTCCTACGTGCCGGGTGACTACGAAATTCGCTTTACCGCGCCCGGTGTATACGATGTCTTCGACGTAACGCTCGGCGCCAATATCGTTAGCGGCGCAGGCTACACCGACAGCCAGGACATCGATTTCCAGGGGGTCAGAACCTCGATTACCGGTACGCCCGCGGCGGGTGATGTTTTTACGATTAGCGCCGGCCAGTACCAGGATGTTTTCTCGATCGTGGCGAGCCTGTCGGAAAATCTGAAGTCCGGCCCCACCGATGCGGCCAGGGCCGCCAATATTGCGCAGACGCTGTCCGGCCTCGACAATGCACTGGAAACCTCGCTGGACGCCCGTACCATAATCGGCGGCCGACTCAACGCGCTGGATAGCGCGCGTGACGAAAACGACGCGCAGATACTGGTGACGCGGTCCACGTTAAGCACTCTGCGCGATACCGATCTCGCCGAGGCCATCAGCCAGCTTACCCTGGAGCAGACCACGCTGGATGCGGCGCAGGCGGTGTTTGCAAGGATTACCAGCTCCTCGCTGTTTAACTTTCTGAAGTAAGGAATAATTTTACTAAAGTTTTTTCTCTCCCCGCCGCTAAAGCTCTTGAGCGGCGAATCCGGAAAAGTTCCGGACAACCCGTAAATTAAATTCTGCGCTTGTTGAAGCGTGTATTTAGGAGAGAACAATGCCTCAGATTATAAACACAAACATTGCGTCGTTAACGGCGCAGCGAAACCTTAACGGTTCGCAGAGTAGCCTGGCTACCTCGCTACAGCGTTTGTCAACAGGTCTGCGCATCAACAGTGCAAAAGATGATGCTGCGGGTCTCGCGATTTCAGAACGCTTTTCTACCCAGATTCGTGGTTTGAATCAGGCGATTCGAAATGCCAACGATGGTGTTTCCTTTGCCCAGACCGCGGAAGGTGCATTGAGCACCACGGGTGACGCCCTGCAGCGTATTCGCGAACTCGCGGTACAGTCGATCAACGATACCAACTCGTCTTCGGATCGCCAGGCGCTGAACAACGAGGTCAGCCAGCTGATCGCCGAGGTCAACCGCATCGCGAACTCGACCCAGTTCAACGGTCAGAACATACTGAACGGAACCCTGTCGACCCTGACCTTCCAGGTCGGCGCGAACCAGGGACAGACGATACAGGTCACCGGGGTCGATTCGCGGACCGCCCAGCTGGGTGCGCGCATTTCCACCAGTGGATCGATTAGCGGTACCAACCTGGCAGCCGCCATCGCCGCCGACGACCTCGTGATCAATGGTAACGCGGTATCCCTGACTGGCGATGTGACGATCGAAGATGTTATCGGATCGATAAACGCAGTCTCCGCCGACTCCGGTATTCAGGCGCTCAAAGCGACCAGCGTCTCGACCGCCGCTGCCGGCCTGAGTGCGGCTGCCGATGGAACCGTCAGCATCAACGGCGTAACCGTCTCGTTGACAAATACGGCCACGGTTGGTTCGGGTGCGCTCAATATTGCAGCCATCAACGCGGTTTCCAACCAGACCGGTGTTACGGCTTCCGCGGGTACCGGCGAAGCCGTGGTCCTGTCCAACAGCGATGGTGCGGATATCGTCATTGCCGACGGTACGACTACCCTGGGCGGCGGTCCTGAAACCTACTCGGCCGGTATTATTCTGGCTGGCGCGGTGGCCGATGGCGCTTTCACCGCGACGGGCACTTTCACGGTCGAAGTCGGCAGTAATGCTCTGGGTGCTACCCAGGCCGACAATACCCTGGCTGGCGTCAATGTTCTGACCGGTTCCAACGCAAACGATGCGTTACTGACCCTGGACTTTGCATTGCAGCAGGTCAGCGGACTGCGGGCGGAGCTCGGTGCGGTACAGACTCGCTTCGAATCCACCATCTCGAACCTGAGCGTTACCTCCGAGAACCTGTCGGCGGCACGCTCACGTATTCGCGATGCGGATTTCGCGGCCGAGACTGCCGAGCTGACGCGTAGTCAGATTCTGCAGCAGGCCGGTATTGCGATCCTGGCCCAGGCCAATGCTCAACCGCAGAATGTTCTGGCGTTACTTCAGTAACAGGTAGATGAGAGACTGGCACCATCCCCGGTGCCAGTCGTCTCTTCAAGCGGAGAAGCAACATGGCTAACGAGATTTCAAGCATAGCGTCAATCAGAGCATTGACTCCTGCTAAGAGCTCAGGACAGGTCACGAAGCCTGACGTAGCCAGAGCGCCGGTAGACAGCGGCGATGTTTCGCCGTCGAGGGGCAGGGAATTGCCCGCCCAGGTGTCGGATTCCGCCGAAATCACCGAAGCGGTTACCGAAATCAATGAAATCATCCGCAGCGTGCAACGAGACTTGTCATTCAACGTGGATGAAGACAGCGGCAAAACCATTATCAGGGTCATCGATTCGGAGAGTGGTGAACTGATTCGGCAGATTCCGTCCGAAGATATACTGGCGATAGCGATACAGCTTCGTGATTTTCAGCAGGATAGGGCTGGTCGAGGAGAAATAGGGCAAGGTTTACTATTTTCGGATAGTACCTGATAAAACTGGTCTGTTTCTTGCTCGCTAAACCTAAGGCAGGTGAGAAGGGGTCGGATATTTGCCCCTTCTCATATTTGATGTAAGCGATCGGGCATCTGGCCTGGTCATCGATTAAAAGGCACTGGCACAGGAAGTTTTGGTATGGCTTCAATCAGTTCACTGGGAGTGGGATCCGGGCTGGATCTGGGTAGTCTTATCTCGGGCCTGATCGAAGCCGAGCGGGCACCCGCGGCAAATCGTCTGGCGCTCAAGGAACAGAAATATTCGACGGAACTGTCGGCGTTCGGACTTTTACGCAGCTCGCTTTCGCAGTTTCAGTCCAGCCTCGGCGGGTTGCAGTCTGCCGCGGTATTTAAAGCGAAAGCGATTACCCTGTCGGATCCTTCTATACTAACCGCCTCGGTCGAAAACATCGCCGATACGGGTAGCTATAGCATCGAGGTTACGGCCCTGGCCAGGGCACAGTCGCTCGCGACCAATGCCGCATCCGCGTTTACCACCGTGGACGATACCATCGGTAGCGGTACCCTAAGCATACAATTTGGCAGCACGACAACGGGCCCGTATTCATTTACTCCGGATCTCGCCAGGGCAGCGCAAACCATCGAGGTGAACGCGACCAATAACAACACCACCCTGTCGGGATTGCGTGACTATATCAATGACAACGAATTTGGCCTGCAGGCCACGATCGTCGATAACGGCAGCGGCTACCAGCTACTGTTGACCTCGGAGCAAACCGGGGCCGCCAACAGCATGGAGATCACCGTAACCGGGGATGGTGATGGAAACGATACTGATAATTCAGGTTTGTCGCAGCTGGCATTTAATGCATCGGCGCAAACCAGCCTGACCCAGACCGTCGCAGCGCAGGATGCGGCGCTGATGATCAACGGGCTTGGGATCACTCGCGATACCAATTCGGTGACCGGCGCAATTAACGGGGTCACGCTCGACCTGTTAAAAGCCGAGGTCGGTAAAATTGTCAATATAGATGTCGATGACAATATTGGCGAAGCTACGGCGGCAATCAATGAATTTGTCAAGACTTACAATGAGCTGGATAAGAATATCGATTCGTTGACCGCCTATAATCCGGAGACCGGTTCCGGCAGCGCGTTAACCGGTGACTTTACCGTGCGCAGTATCAGCAACCGGATTCGCGGCATAATTTTCGGCAGCATTTCGGGATTGGCTGGAAATATCAGGTCGCTGGTCGATATCGGTATAACGACGAATTCCAGCGGAACGCTCGACATCGACAGTGCCAAATTGAACGATGCGCTGAAAAATTACCCGGCGCAAGTCGAAGCGCTGTTCGCCCAGCAGGGCAGAACCACGGATCCGGGTGTGCGCTACCTGTCGGCAGGTGCCGCGACGCGGCCCGGTGATTATGCGGTTAACGTGATCTCGTTTTTAACGCAGGGGGTATTGGCCGGGACGGATCCGGTTACCAGCACCAATGTACAGAATAACAGCAACAACATGACCCTGACAGTGGATGGTTTTTCGACCGGAAATATCACGCTGACCAATGGTAATTACCCAGACGAGAATGCTCTGGCCGCTGAAATTCAGACGCAAATCAACGCCGCGAGCGCGCTGGTGGCGAACGGCGTAACGGTTACGGTGAGCTACGACCTGCCCAGTGATCGTTTCGTGATTACCTCAGACAGGATTGGAGCAGGATCATCGGTCGAAATTACCGCGTTAGATCCCCAGATGAACAATCGATTCGGCTTCTCGGTCGGCAGTGGTGTCGCGGGCACCGACTTCGCCGGAACCATTGACGGTCAGCCGGCCAGCGCGGTTGGAAACACTTTAACCAGCCAGTCGGGAGACAGCGAAGGACTGGCGGTAGAGATACTCAATGGCATACCGGGTAACCGGGGAACGGTTTCGCTGACACGCGGGGTGGCAGGCCAGCTCGATGCGCTGCTGGACAGCTTCCTGCAGTCAGATGGATTTATCGCGTCACGGGAGGAAGGTCTCAACGAGAGTCTCGACGATATCAGCGACGACCGAATCAGGCTGGATGATCGAATCGCAAGTCTCGAGGCCCGGCTGATCCGGCAGTTCTCGGCGCTTGACGCCCTGATCGCCCAGTTCAACCAGACCAGCAGCTTTCTGACGCAGCAGCTCGCCAGCCTGCCGAAACCTAACTCGATCGGTGGTGGCGACTAATTGCGTGTATCCGCTAAAGAAAATAGAGTCATAGACGATAAACTGGACAACAAGCCATGGAGAAAAAGCAACATGACCAACCTCGCAGTTAAAGCCGTCAGCCAGTACCAGTCCGCGGATAATAGTTCGATCGCCTATGCCGATCCGCACGAACTCATCCTGCGCCTGATGAACGGAGCGATCGAAAGAATAGCCCAGGCCAGGGGCGCCATGCAGCGCGGCAATGTACGCGAGAAAGGGGAGTTCCTCGGCAAGGCGATTTCGATCGTCGGCGGGCTGGAGGGATGTCTCGATCATGGCCAGCAGGGAACGCTGTCTGCCAACCTGTCAGACCTCTATCAGTACATGATAGTGACGCTGACGCAGGCTAACGTCGCCGACGATATAGCCAAGCTCAATGAAGTCAGCGCACTTCTGCTCGAAATAAAGTCGGCCTGGGAGCAAATACCCGATCAGTTGCAGCAAACGGGCGCCTAGTCTGGACCCTTTTTCGATGAACGAAAAAACCGCCCTGGCCCAGGCCATAATCCTGACCGATCAAATCCTCGAAGTGCTCGAGACCGGCGAATTCGATCGCGTAAGGGAACTCGAAGCGCAAAGGAATCCTCTTATAGAACAGGCATTTATCGATTCAATCGAGGAAATCGACCTGATCAAGGCACAGCACCTGAAGAACCTGAACCAGCAGGTTGTCGACAAGTTGAACCTGTTCAAGCAGCAGGTAATGCTGCAGCAGGCCCGGCTTCGAACGGCGACAAAAGCGGTTCATGCCTACCAGAGTAACGACTCGGTCCCCAAATAAGTTCACTTCTGTTTGATTAAAAAATACAATGTAAAAAGCTCACTATCGAGCGTCGAATTTATGGCGGCTTGGTCTAGACTTTAGTCTAGGTTCCGGGGCCGTCAAAATACTGGCTGGAATCTTGACTCGTTAACAAGGGTGACAGTGAATGATGGAACATGGTGGAAATCCGGACAGCAATGAAGTGCTGGTAGTCGATTCCAACTATACGCGCGGACATTCCTTTCTTGCAGTACTTGGCTTCATCAAGGTCGAGGCCAGGTTGATCACTCCAGAGCAATTACCCGATATCCCGAGACGCGAGTTATTCAATTACCTCGCGATTTTCAGCATCAGCGGTGACGACATCACCAAGTTCTTCATGGAGCGCAACAAACAGGACAAGTGCCAGTACCCTGTCATCCTGCTGGCGGATAAATCGGAACTGAGTTCGCTCGAAATCGTCGTACAGCTGCCGTTCATCTCGGGTCTTTGCTTCCAGTCCGATTATTATTCGCTGTCGCAGGTGCTCGACCAGGCGCGCAAGCACAACAAGCGCGAACGGCGTATGCAAAACCGCGAATGCCAGCCCCTGATAGGAAACAGCAGCGCGATCGAGCGTATCAACCTGATGATCGACCAGGTGTCCGACACCAATGCGTCGGTGCTGATCCTGGGCGATTCTGGCACCGGTAAGGAAGTAATCGCGCGCAACATACACGCGCAGTCTTCACGCAACAAGAAACCCTTTATCCCGATCAACTGTGGCGCCATTCCCGCGGAATTACTCGAGAGCGAATTATTCGGTCATGAGAAGGGCGCATTCACCGGCGCCATCAGCGCGCGCCAGGGACGCTTCGAGCTCGCCGAGGGCGGGGTCCTGTTTCTCGACGAGATCGGTGATATGCCTCTGCCGATGCAGGTCAAGCTGTTACGCGTGCTGCAGGAGCGATGCTACGAAAAGGTCGGCAGCAACAAGTCGATAAAGACCGATGTACGCGTCATTGCCGCGACTCACCGACGTCTCGAGGAATTGATCAGCGAGGGCATGTTTCGCGAGGACCTGTTTTACCGGCTCAACGTGTTCCCGATCGAAGTATCGCCGTTGCGCGAGCGCAAGTCCGATATCCCCCTGCTGATCCATGAAATGATCGCGCGAATCGAGCGCGAAAACCGCGG
>Ga0224497_10001418_pt1 | contig 15307 bp, 17 predicted proteins | sample SF_Jul11_sed_USG_4_FD_167970 | JGI IMG/M metagenome (GOLD analysis project Ga0224497, IMG submission 167970) | Sediment microbial communities from San Francisco Bay, California, United States - SF_Jul11_sed_USGS_13 | ecosystem: Environmental > Aquatic > Marine > Sediment | place: USA... | reverse complement strand
ACCCGGCGTATCGACATAGATGAACTGCACCGTTTTCCCGGTCTTGATCCCGAGTATGCGGTGACGGGTGGTCTGCGGGCGCTTCGAGGTGATACTGATCTTCTGTCCCAGCAGCCGGTTCAGCAGCGTCGACTTGCCGACGTTGGGACGGCCCACCAGGGCGATATAACCACAACGGTATGACGGTTCCACAGGGCTAACCGGCGTCCAGCTGGGCCAGCATCTTGCCGGCCGCATCCTGCTCGGCACGACGACGGCTTTTTGCCTGCCCCTCGGTGGGTTCGATATCGGCATCATCTACCATGCAGCGCACCCTGAAAAACTGGGCATGCGCTTCACCGTCGATGTCGATGACACTGTACTCGGGCAGGGGCTTGTGCTGTGATTGGAGGTACTCCTGCAGGCGTGTCTTGGGGTCCTTGAGCTGGTCCAGATCAGCGACCGCGTCGAGCTTTTCCGCAAACAGGGTGACGATGGCCTGCCTGCAGGGTTCGAAGCCACCGTCCAGGTAGATCGCAGCGAGCACGGCCTCAAAGGCATCGGACAGGATGGAGTTACGTTGGTGACCGCCGCTCTTGCGCTCGCCGGGACCGAGCTTCAGGTAGGCACCGATATCGAGTTTGTTGGCCAGTTCGGCCAGTGATTCACGCCGTACCAGGGTCGAGCGCATCCGGCTGAGTTGCCCTTCCCGGGCCCTGGGATGACGCGCAAACACCTCGTCGGCAATCACGCAGCCCAGCACGGCATCACCGAGAAATTCCAGCCGCTCGTTGTTGCGGCTGCCGGCACTGCGGTGAACCAGGGCCTGTTTCAGGAAGCCGGAGTCATTGAACCGGTAGCCAAAGAGTTTCGCCAGTGTTTCCGGCGACTTCGTCAACGTGACCTTACCGTGACCTGCTTGTCAAAGGTCATCACCACGTAGACATTGGCAAACAGGTGCTTGCGTGATTCATATTTGGCCCGCACCCGGTAGTTCGGGCCCGCGCTTTGTATAATGACATCCTTGGGCTGGATCGTGTTCACATAACTGATATCGAAGCGGCGCTCGATCAGGCGGCGAATATCAAATGGGGTCTCGAGACCGCTTTCTTCCTCCAGCGATTCAAGCGTGGAGACGATCTTGTAGTACTCCATGTATGACGGCAGCATTATCAGTATTAACATCGCAAAAAAACCGATCAATGCCAGCACGATCAGCCAGCCGGCCCCGGTCATCCCCTTCTGTCGATTCAGTGAATGCATACTGTTCTCCCTTGCAGCTGTCCTATTGAATTTTCATGCCGATCCGATCCAGACCGACGCCCCCGTTGGCGGAATCCCAGTTCATCCAGATCCGGAACGCCTTGCCCACCAGATGCGTTTCCGGCACCGGCCCCCAGTAGCGACTGTCGTTACTATTATCACGATTGTCACCCATCACAAAATATTCGCCTTCACGTACCATGTATTCCCCTTCCAGCCCGGGGGTGCGCGACATCACCAGGATATTGTGCTCGATCTCGCCCAGGGTTTCACTGCGCTCGCTGGCGCCCGACATGGAGATACCGGAACCCTTGCCGACATAAACACCGGCGGACACCTGCCCGGCCGACTTGCCATTGATATAGAGCACCTTGTCATAGTAACCGATTCGGTCCCCGGGAATGCCCACCACCCGCTTGATGTAATCCACCGAGGGATCCTTGGGATACCTGAAGACCACCACATCACCGCGTTGCGGTTCGCCAATTTCGATCACCTTGGTATTCAGTACCGGCAGGCGGATTCCATAGGCGTATTTGTTGACCAGGATGAAATCACCCACCAGCAGTGTCGGCATCATGGATCCGGAGGGAATGCGGAACGGCTCGACCAGAAATGAACGCAGCAGCAGCACCGCCAGGATGACCGGGAAGAATGACTTGCAGTATTCGACCCAGGTCGGCTCCTTTAGTACCGCTGCAACCTGCTCCGAGTCCGAGGCATTGCCCGCGCGCACCAACTCCCCTGCTCTGGCACGCCGACGCGGGGCCCAGGCAAGGGCATCGACCGCCCACGCAAAACCGGTAAACAGGGTCGCGGTAACCAGCAGGGTTGGAAAATCAAAGTTCATGAATCCTTCATCCTTCGTTGGGTCAATTCACCCGGGCCATTGGCAAAGCCGGCACCGAATTATAGGCGCATGCCACCCCGCACCCCATGACGCCGCCGCCGGGGACGCGGAGAATTGAATTTTTTATATAATATTCAGATACCTGAAAATCAGCCCCGGCCGGATGATCAGTCATTATCGACCCGCAATACCGCGAGGAAGGCGGCCTGGGGGATCTCCACCTTGCCGAACTGTTTCATGCGTTTCTTGCCGGCCTTCTGCTTCTCCAGCAGCTTGCGCTTGCGCGTCACGTCACCCCCGTAGCACTTGGCCGTCACATTCTTGCGCATGGCCTTCACATTGGTGCGCGCGATGACCTGCGAACCGATCGCGGACTGGATGGCGACATCGTACATCTGGCGTGGAATCAGTTCTTTCATCTTGACCGCCAGGGCGCGGCCGCGCCACTGTGCCACATCCCGGTGCACGATCACCGACAGCGCGTCCACACGTTCAGCATTAATCAGTATATCAAGCTTGACCAGGGGTGCCGACTGAAAGCGCACGAAGTGGTAGTCAAAGGAGGCATAGCCCCGGCTTACCGATTTCAGCCGGTCGAAGAAATCGAGCACGATCTCGCTCATCGGCAGTTCATAGCTGAGCGACACCTGGTTGCCGAGATACTGCATGTTCTTCTGGACCCCGCGCTTCTCCATGCACAGGGTGATGACTGCACCCAGGTAGTCCTGTGGAACCAGGATATTGGCCTCGATAATCGGTTCGCGGATTTCCTCGATCTGGTTAACGGGCGGCAGGCTGGCCGGGTTATCAATCTGGATGATCTCGCCCTTGGTCGTTTGGACCTCATAAATCACCGTCGGCGCGGTGGTGATGAGGTCGAGGTCGTATTCACGTTCCAGTCGCTCCTGCACAATTTCCATGTGCAGCATGCCCAGGAAACCGCAGCGAAACCCGAACCCCAGTGCCGTGGAGGTCTCCGGTTCATAATGCAAGGCGGCATCGTTGAGGCGAAGTTTCTGCAGGGCCTCGCGCAGGTTTTCATAGTCGTCGGAACTGACCGGAAACAGGCCGGCAAACACCCGCGGCTGCACCATCATGAAGCCCGGCAGGGGCCCGTCGGCCGGCCGGTCGGCGCTCGTGATGGTATCACCGACCGGCGCACCCTCGATGTCCTTGATGCCAGCGAACACGAAGCCCACGTCACCTGCCTGGATGAAATCCCGTTCCACCTGCTTGGGCGTGAAGATCCCCAGTTTCTCGACCTGGAAACTGCGCCCGGTCGACATGATGCGAATCTTTTCGCGACGCCTCAGCCTGCCTTCAACCACCCGCACCAGCGAGATCACCCCGACGTAATTGTCGAACCAGGAATCGATGATCAGCGCCCGCAGCGGCGCCTCGGTATCCCCCGCCGGGGCCGGGATCTTGTCGATCAGGGACTCCAGCAGGTCGACAACGCCCTCACCGGTCTTGGCACTGACCCGCACGGCATCCCCCGCCTCGATGCCGATGATCTCCTCGATCTCGTGGATCACCCGTTCAGGCTCGGCCGATGGCAAGTCGATCTTGTTCAGCACCGGCACCACCTCGAGGCCCTGCTCGATGGCGGTATAGCAGTTGGCCACGCTTTGCGCCTCCACGCCCTGGGCGGCATCGACAATCAGCAGGGCCCCTTCGCAAGCGGCCAGCGACCGTGACACCTCATAGGAAAAATCAACATGGCCCGGGGTATCGATCAGGTTCAGCACGTAGGTCTCGCCGTTGCGGGCCTGGTACTCCAGGGAAACGCTCTGCGCCTTGATGGTGATCCCGCGCTCCCGCTCCAGATCCATTGAATCCAGGACCTGCTCCTCCATCTCGCGCTCGTTCAGGCCACCGCAGATCTGGATAAAACGGTCGGCCAGGGTTGATTTCCCGTGGTCGATATGGGCAATGATGGAAAAGTTGCGGACGTGTTGACGGTCGGTCATGGCTGATAATCAGGGGCGCAAGGCCAGGCCCGGCAGACGTGTCGTACCGGATGGAGAACAGGCATGGTGGTCCCTGTGAGAGGAATACGCTTCCCTTGTCGGTGCAACTCCGTGATGGCTGATTACAGCTACAAGGCCGAAAAGTTAACTAGCTGATTATAATTAAGGTTTTTTTATTATACACGTTCAGGACGGGAGGAAATACTCGCGCAGGCCCTGTTCATCGAGAAAATAGCTGCACAACTCGGTGTCGCCGGCGACCAGCACCGGCACCCGCTCCCCGTACTGGCTGACCAGCACAGGGTCGTCATCGACGTCACGGACGCAATATTCGAAACCCAGGGCGGGTTTCAGGCGCTGCAGCTCCAGCACCATGTCGTCGCACAGGTGACAACCCGCCCGTGCGAACACCGTCAGATGGTGTGTCAAATTCGACCCGTACCGGTTACAAAAACCCAATCAGTCTTCGTCCGGCACCTTGATGGCAAGGAAGGTCGGGCTGCTGCCACGCTGCACCAGCACCGCTACGGACTTGTTGACGGGCAGGGCCTCGACGAGTTCCTGAAACTGCGCGCTGTTGTTGACGGTTTCGTTGTTAAGGCTGAGGATGATGTCACCCTTGCGCACGCCGGCTTTGGATGCCGCACCGTCAACCAGCCGCTCGACCACCACGCCATTTGCCAGTTCGAATTCCTGTTTTTGCTTGTCCGTCAGGTCCAAAACGGTGACACCAAGGCGGTTGGCCTTTTCAACCGCCGGCTTATGCAGCTTGGCAACCGCGGCATCCTCGGGCAACTCTCCCAGTTTGACGTTGACCACGGCCTGGTTGCGGTCGCGAATGATATCGACCGGCACAAATACGCCCACCTTGGTGCTGCCGACAATCGGCGGCAGACTGGCCGAATCCTTGATTGCCTTGCCATTGAAGGCAACAATGACATCGCCCACCCTGAATCCGGCATCCTCGGCCGGGCTGTCCTCCAGTACCTTGGCAACCAGTGCGCCACGCGGTTGCTTCATGCCGAAGGACTCGGCCAGATCCAGGGTAATATCCTGGATCAGCACCCCCAGCCAGCCGCGGCTGACATGGCCCTTGGTCTTGAGCTGGTCCGCCACGTCCATCGCCACCTCGATTGGAATGGCGAAGGACAGGCCCATGTAGCCACCGGTGCGGCTGTAGATCTGCGAATTCACCCCGACCACCTCGCCGGCCTGGTTGAACAACGGCCCACCGGAGTTGCCCGGGTTGATGGCAACATCCGTCTGGATGAAGGGTACATAGTTTTCCCGTGGCAGGCTGCGGCCCTTGGCACTGACGATGCCGGCCGTCGCCGAGTAATCGAAACCAAACGGCGAGCCGATCGCCAGCACCCATTCACCCACCTGCAGGGAGCTGGACTTGCCGATCTTGGCCACCGGCAGGTCATCGGCATCGATCTTGAGCAGTGCGATATCACTACGCTTGTCCGTGCCGATGACCTCACCGCGCAACTCCCGCCGGTCGTTGAGACGCACGATGATCTCATCGGCATTCTTGACCACGTGGTAGTTCGTCAGAATGTAGCCATCGGCGGATATGATGGAACCCGAGCCCAGTGATTGCGCATCACGCAGGCTGGGCTCGCCTTCTTCCTGGTCGAAGAAGTGCTTGAACAGCTCGCCGAAGGGGCTGCCCTCCGGCAGTTGCGGGATCTCGAAACCCTCAGGCAGCTGCGGCACGCCGCTTTTCACCTTCTGCGTGGTGCTGATATTGACAACGGCGGGGGCGGCCTTCTTGACCAGCTCGGTGAAACCGGGAAGGTGTTGTGCCTGCGCAGACTGTACCGCAATGAACAGGGACAGCAACACCAACAGGGGATAGCCAGGGATAATACGTTTATTAGACATGTTCATTTCTCCATACTGCTTGAAAAAAACTCCAACTGGCCGCCAGCAGTGAACAGCGTCTTGCTACCGGCCCGTGGCAATCTGGTGACGCAGAATAACAGGCTGGTAGCGCTCGTCTCGCTCAGACGCCTGGCTGAAAAACCTGAGCCAGGCGAGACCGGCCAGCAGGCCGGTGACGGCACCCACAATGCTTGCCAATTCGGCATGGCCCGGCAACAGTTCCATGCCGATATAGCGGCCCGCCACGGCACCGGCCAGCAAGCCCGCCAGCGGCGCCATGTACACGGCCAGGGAGCCGCGCACCAGGCTGGACTCCGATATTCCGATCACCACCTGCTCACCGGCCCGGGCACCGGCCCGGTTGAGTGCACGCAGCGGCGAGCGCCGCCGCCCGAATAACGATGCCAGCACCGATGTTCCACAGCCTTTCCGCACACTGCACGATCCGCAGCTGGTGGCAGGCCCGGTTTCCACCCAGGCGTAGTCGCCCTGCACCTCGACCACCTGACCGATTTCTTCAATCATGCGCCGATACCTGTCTGGAAGCGACCGATCTCGCCATCATCTCCACGGTCAACGCCGGCACCTCGCCGACCACGGTGACCTGGTGACCGTCGACCATGGCGCCGAAGGCATTCATTGCGCCCATACCTGACAAGCCAATGAATTCGGCGTTATCGGACGACAGTGACTCCACGTAGACGGACACGGTCGCCAGCCCGTCGCTAAACACCATGTGCTCGGTATCCTGGCCCTCGGGCTGCAAGCGCTTGCGCTGGTAGTGCGTCATACTGAAGCCGTCCGGCAGGCGCCCGACGGACCAGCGCGTCTCGCCGATCTGCGGCGGCGCGGTAGCCTCTTCAGCTGACTGGTGGTACCAGACATAGCCCTTGCCGGTGAGTGACGGTTGCAGGGCGGCATCGGAAATCGTGCTGCCGATGTCCAGCCGGGTAAACATAACCTGCTCGATGGCTGTGCCATCCACAGCGGTCAGATCGGACTTGAGCAGCAGCTTGCTGTCCGTGTCGATCCAGAAGCGGTAGCCGTAGCGGTATTCGTCCCGGGGGGTGATGGCAACGGTACGCGCCTGAAAACCGGATATGCGATCTTCGCCCAGCATCTCAAAGCGGTAATACCTGAGCAGGGAATCAAGATCCTGCGGCACCATCGGCAACAGCTGGCGCGGCCGGCTCTGGCCCACCATAACCGACTTGCTGTCAGGCATGATGCAAGTGACCGACTCGTCGTCGCGCAGCACCTCCCGGGCGCTGCCGGTCAGCGAGACCAGGCGTTCCTTTTCGCCCGTGCTGCCGAGCTGATGGATAATGCGCATGGCCTCCAGCTTGCCGTCATGGAGGTAGACAAAGGTACCGTCGTAGTTGAGCGTCTGCAGGGCCCGGGACATGTCGCCCAGCCACTCGCGTGCCTGGTCCTGTGCAGAGGCCTGACCTGCCACCGCCAGCAACAGCAAGACCGGCCACCATACTCCCTTATTCCCTGCCGTCACGGCTTACTTCATTCCCGACAATGCGCACATAGGGCAGCATGCCCTGCATGCCGCGGCTGACGGCATACTCGTTGTGGTTCACCATGTAGATATCGAGCTTCTTGCCCACCCGTGGCTGCACCCTGGGGCCGGATGCCTGCTGCACCCGCACGAAGTCCTGGGTGGCTGGCACCCTTGCCAGGGCCGGCACTGGCGCCTCTTCCTGGCGTGCCGACTGGATCGAGAGGACCGCGACAACGGCCACCGAGGCGGCAATGGCCAGGCCGGCCAGCGGCTTGACCAGTGCGCCGAAACGGGATCCGCCGAAGCCGCCCGAGCGGAGTGCCGGTTCGTCATGCAGCGCGGCCTGTACCCGCCTGTAGAACCCGGGATCGACCTGCGACGGCAAGTGGTTCTGCAGCGCGTCGCTGACCAGCTGGTAACGTGACAGCCGCCGGTGCAGGTCAGCGTCACGGCCAATGCGCCTCGCCAGCAGGGCCTGCTCCGGCCCGGTCAATTCATCATCAACCAGCGCCGAGAGCTGCTCGTATAACTTGTCTTTCATGTTCACTCGTCCGTATCCATCTATTTCAACAACGGCTGCAATTTGGTGTCGATCGCATCCCTGGCCCTGAAGATCCTCGAGCGCACCGTCCCGATGGGACATTCCATGGTCTGGGCGATCTCTTCATAACTCATGCCTTCCAGTTCCCGCAGGGTGATCGCGGTCTTCAGGTCCTCGGGCAACTCATCGATGGCTTTCGTGATCGTCGCCTGCATCTCGTCCCGGAGTATCAGGTGTTCCGGGGTATCATATTCCTTGAGACCGGCCGCACCCTCATATTGTTCCGCATCCTGTGCATCGATATCGCCGCTCGGCGGCCGGCGGCCTGATGCGACCAGGTGATTCTTCGCGGTATTGATGGCAATCCGGTACATCCAGGTGTAAAACGCGCTATCCCCCCGAAAGCGTTCCACGGCCCGGTAGGCCTTGATAAAGGCCTCCTGGGCAACATCCAGTGCCTCGTCGGGATCGCGGACATAACGGTTGATCAGCTTGATGATCTTGTGCTGGTACTTGAGCACCAGTACATCAAAAGCCGTCTTGTCACCTTTCTGTACCCTCTCGATCAGCGCCTGATCAATCGTTCGCTCGCCCATCCGGGCCCTGTCTCCTGTAAACCCGGAACCCGGTAATCCAGTCAGATAGACAATACTGGATACTGATAGTTCGCATGATTCATAATCATACCAAGAATTATCAACGGGTATCCCCGGCCTGGCGCACCTGGCCCTGGTTGCCCCAACCGGGGTCTGCTGTAAATCCCAGGCTTCAACAGACATTACCCATTAACCAGGACTCACTCAAGCCATGGCGACTGCACATTACTTTGACGTACTGATCATCGGCAGTGGCGGTGCCGGCCTGAGTCATGCGCTGCATCTGCCGGCGGAACTGAAGGTCGCGGTCCTGTCAAAGAGCCGGCTGCAGGATGGCTGCACCCTGTATGCCCAGGGCGGCATCTCCGCCGTGACCCATCCGGAAGACACCTTCGAGTCGCATATCGCGGACACCCTGAATGCCGGGGCTGGACTCAACAAGCCTGAGGCGGTGCGGTTTGCCATCGAGAAGGCACCCGAAATGATCCGCTGGCTGATTGAACTCGGGGTACCCTTTACGCGGCATACCAACAAGCAGGGGCAGCAGGACTTCCACCTGACACGTGAAGGCGGCCACTCCACCCGCCGGGTACTGCACTCCGCGGATGCCACCGGCCGTGCCATCGAGGACACCCTGGTGGCCCGGGCACGGCAGCGCCCGAACATCACCCTGTTCGAACACCATATCGCCATTGACCTGATCACCGGGGCCAAGCTCGGCCTGGAGGAAAACCGCTGCCTGGGTGCCTATATACTCGATCTCGAACATCAGCATGTCGAGGTGTTTGCGGCGCACAATGTCGTGCTTGCTACGGGTGGCGCCAGCAAGGTCTATCTCTACACCAGCAATCCCGACACCTCAAGCGGCGACGGGATCGCCATGGCCTGGCGTGCCGGCTGCCGGGTCGCCAATCTGGAATTCAACCAGTTCCATCCCACCTGCCTGTATCACCCGAAGGCCAAGTCCTTCCTGGTCACCGAGGCGGTACGCGGCGAAGGCGGCCGCCTGCTGCTGCCCGATGGCGAACCCTTTATGCAGCGCTTCGATGAACGCGGCGACCTGGCGCCCCGCGATATCGTTGCACGCGCCATCGACCACGAAATGAAACGCCTCGGCCTGGAGCACGTGCTGCTGGACATCAGCCATAAACCGGCGCCGTTCATCCGGGAGCATTTTCCGACCGTGTACGCCCGCTGCCGCGAACTCGGCATCGATATGGCGCTGGAACCGATTCCGGTGGTGCCCGCCGCCCACTATACCTGCGGAGGTGTGATGACTGATCTCAACGGCAGGACCGACCTGTCCGGTCTGTATGCCATTGGCGAGGTGGCCTGCACCGGCATGCACGGCGCCAACCGCATGGCCAGCAACTCACTGCTCGAGTGCCTGGTGTTCGCGGCCGCGGCCAGCGAGGACATCGCCGCCCACATGGATGCGCTAACGCCACCACCTTCACTGCCGGAGTGGGATGAATCCCGAGTCCGGGATTCCGACGAAGAGGTCGTGGTCAGCCACAACTGGGACGAGCTGCGCCGCTGCATGTGGAACTACGTGGGCATTGTGCGTACCAACAAGCGCCTGCAACGCGCCGCCCGGCGCGTTGAACTGCTGCAGCAGGAGATCCAGGAGTATTACAGCAACTTCAGGGTGTCCAACGACCTGCTGGAACTGCGCAACCTGGCACAGGTCGCCGAACTGATCATCCGCTCGGCCCAGCAGCGCAAGGAAAGCCGCGGGCTGCATTACAACCTGGACTACCCGGAACCCGATATCACCCGGACGCCGGCCGACACCATCCTCATCCCGCCGACACCGGAAGACAGCACTGACCGCAAGGTTTCCTAGTCAGCCACCTTCATGAGGCGTGTGCTGTAAAAAAGAAAAAGGGGGACATTCTGCTGCTTTATGCATTAGGGAAAGTCTGATCAAACCGTCATTCCGGGCGGAGCGTAGCGGAGGCCCGGAATCCAGTAACTAACTGATTATCGACGACTGTATTCCGGCTTTCGCCGGAATGACGAACGATGAGTTAATCAGGCCTTCCTCAGTTCAACCCCGGGTATTATCCAATCGCAATATCAACCGCGGGTATTATCCGATCGCAATATAATAAAGCAGAATGGCCCCTTTTTCTGGTCGGCTGCTAGGCAGCAGAGAAGTCCGGCGGCACAGCGACTTCCACGCTTTCACACTGCACACCACTGACATGGGCATGGGCCGGCCCTTTCCTCAGCCAGGCCTGCAAGGCCTGCAAGGCAGCTTCGTCCCCACAGGCCAGCACCTCGACTCGTCCATCAGGGAGATTGCGGGCATAACCGGTGAGTCCCAGCGCCATGGCCTGCTGACGCGCCGAGGCACGGAAGAACACCCCCTGGACATGACCGGATACAAGACAGCGTCGACAACCCATGGCGTCGCGCGGAAAGACTAGTTGCTTGCGGCGACTCGACCCGCGGCAGGATCCAGCCGGGCGCCGTTATTCGGCTGTTTCTTGCGTTCCAGGAAGGCCTCGATGGCCGCACCGGTCACCGGCCCCTCCTGGCGGGCAATACGCTCGCCCTGCGGAGAGATGATGTAGGTCGTGGGCAGTCCCATAACCGGCCCGAGCGGCGTTACCGGGATCGGTTCCATCGGCAGCACAGGGTAGGTCATGAAATGGGTCTCCACGAACTCCTTCAGGTATTCCCTGTTGACCTCCTCATAATTGACGCCGAGTACCACGGCATCATGGTCCTTGTGTTTTTCATGGAACTCCACCAGGTCCGGGATCTCGTCCAGGCAGGGTGGACACCAGGTCGCCCAGTAATTGACAACGACCCACTTGCCGCGGAACTCGGACAGTGAGCGCTGTTTGCCGTCAAGATCGGTCAGGCTGAAGTCCACGTCGTCGGCGACTACACCCAGCGACGCCAGTAAACCCGCAAGCAACACAATAAACCGCATAACCTTCCCCTCCATTAGCATCCGGTGATTATACCCTATCCAGAGACAACTCATCCGCCCTTCGGTTCAGGCAACCTATAAACCCCGATACTTTCAGGCTAGAATCCAAGCAGGCACACAGGCGTTTCCCCCATGACAGTCATTAACAAACAGGACTTTATCGACAGTATCCGCGACGCGCTGCAATACATCTCCTATTACCACCCACCTGATTTCATCCGTGCCCTGGATACGGCCTACCGGGCCGAGGAGTCACCGGCGGCGCGCGACGCCATGGCACAGATCCTGATCAATTCCAGGATGTGCGCCGAGGGTCACCGCCCGATCTGCCAGGACACCGGCATTGTCAATGTCTTTCTCGAGATTGGCATGGACCTGCGCTGGGACACGGACACGGGCATCGATGAGATGATCAACGAGGCCGTGCATGATGCCTACACCGATCCGCACAATCCGCTGCGCGGGTCCGTAGTCGCCGACCCGGCCGGGGAACGCCGCAATACCGGCGACAATACCCCCGCGGTGATTCACAAGAACGTCGTGACCGGCGACACCCTCGGCGTCACCGTGGCCGCCAAGGGCGGCGGCTCTGAAAACAAGTCGCGCTTCACTATCCTCAACCCCAGCGATGACATCGTCGAATGGGTGCTGCAACAGATACCCTCGATGGGGGCTGGCTGGTGCCCGCCCGGACTGCTCGGCATCGGCATCGGCGGAACCGCCGAGAAGGCCATGCTGCTGGCCAAGGAGTCCCTGCTGCAGCCCATCGATATCCAGGCCCTGCGGGAACGCGGACCGGCAAATCGCCTCGAGGAGTTGCGCCTGGAGATCCTCGACCGGGTCAATGCGCTGGGCATCGGCGCCCAGGGCCTGGGCGGCCTGACCACGGTACTGGACGTCAAGATCCTCGACTATCCGACCCACGCGGCCTCCAAGCCGGTTGCCATCATCCCGAACTGCGCGGCCACGCGTCATGTGCACTTCACCCTCGACGGGAGCGGCCCGGCCCGGCTGGAGCCGCCGCGGCTGGAAGACTGGCCGGTGATCAGCCGCGCCACCGGCACGGCAGCGCGCCGGGTCCAGCTGGAGTCGCTGGACCACAAGGCCATCAGCCGGTGGCGGCCGGGCGAGACCCTGTTGCTCAGCGGCAAACTCCTCACGGGCCGCGATGCCGCCCACAAACTCATCATCGACCTGCTCGATCGCGGCGAACCCCTGCCGGACGGGCTGGATTTCAACGGCCGCTTTATCTACTACGTCGGCCCGGTCGACCCGGTGGGCGACGAGGTGGTCGGCCCGGCCGGCCCAACCACCGCCACGCGCATGGACAAGTTCACTGATCAGATGCTGGAGCAAACCGGCCTGCTCGGCATGATCGGCAAGGCCGAGCGAGGGCCAGAAGCCGTGCAGTCCATTGCCCGCCATGGTGCCGTGTACCTGATCGCGACCGGCGGCGCCGCCTACCTGGTCTCGAAGGCGATCCGCGCCGCGCGCGTGGTCGCCTTCCCGGAAATGGGCATGGAGGCGGTGTATGAATTCGAGGTCGAGGACATGCCGGTCACGGTGGCCGTTGATGCACACGGCAATTCCATACACGAGAGCGGACCCAGGGAGTGGCGCATGCGTATCGGCAAGATCCCGGTCATCAAGGCCTGACATCCACCCCGGATGGACTATCCGCAGCGTTTTCTGGGAGAATGCTCAACCACCATTGCATTGGCGACCGGCAGGAACCATGACAGACGCTATCACCCTCTACCACAACCCGCGCTGCAGCAAGTCGCGCGCCACCCTGGAACTGCTGCGCACGCAGGGGTATGAACCGCACATCATCGAATACCTCAAGGAACCACCCAGCGAAACAGAGCTGGCGGCGATACTCAGATTGCTCGGGTTGAAACCGCGCGAACTGATGCGCAAGAAAGAGGTCGAGTACCAGCAGGAAAAACTGGCGGACCCGGAGCTGAAGGACAAGGACCTGATCAGGGCCATGCACGAACACCCGCGCCTGATTGAACGGCCCATCGTCCTGGCCAGGGGAAAGGCCGCCCTGGGCCGCCCCCCGGAAGCCGTGCTGAAGATTCTTTGAACAATATATTTACCGCAGAGGCGCCGAGAACGCCGAGTAGAGCAATAATCTTCATTATCAAGACAAATATGCCAGACCATACAGGTTCACCTTGCCTGGCAGGAAAGTGCATTCTTTGAATCAGGTATCATATTTTCTCCGCGTACTCTGCGTCTCTGCGGTGAAATTTTTTCCTTCGATAAACCCGACACATAACCATGAATGAGATCGTTGTCCTGTATTACAGTCGCTACGGCGCCACCGCCGAGATGGCCCAGCGCATTGCCCGTGGTATCGAGGAGATACCCGGCTGCCAGGCGCGCCTGCGCACCGTGCCCCCGGTCTCGACCGTGTGTGAGGCGACCGACAGTGACATCCCGGAGTCCGGCCCGCCCTACGTCACGCTCGATGACCTGCGCGAATGCGCCGGCCTGGCACTGGGCAGCCCGACGCGCTACGGCAACATGGCGGCAGCGCTCAAGTACTTCATCGATTCGACCAGCAGCCTGTGGTTGTCCGGCGCCCTGGCCGGCAAGCCCGCGGCCGTGTTCACCTCGACCGCCAGCCTGCACGGCGGCCAGGAAACCACCCTGCTGTCCATGATGTTGCCGCTGCTGCATCATGGCATGCTGCTGCTGGGCCTGCCCTACAGCGAAACCGAGTTACTGACCACGAAAAGCGGCGGGACACCCTACGGCCCCAGCCATACCGCCGGCATCGACAACAAGCTGCCCCTCACCGATGAAGAGAAGCACCTGTGCCGTGCCCTGGGAAAACGCCTGGCGGAGACCGTGGTAAAACTGGAGGCTTCATAGTCCGGACCGAAAAGCTGGCCCGATTGCAGTGGTTGCCTGATGCCCCGGCCGGGCTGATAGTCCGATCGACGTGACAATGATCCTACCCAGCAGCCGTTTTCTTTACACCCTGATACTGGCGGGCCACCTCGGCACACTGGCCCTGCTGGTCGCCTGGTACAGCTGGCTGGCGCCTTCCAAACACTTCCCCGTCTCCCTGGTATTGCTGGTACTGGTGTTGCCATTGTTCGCCCCGCTGCGCGGCCTGCTGCACAGGCGTCGCTACACCATCGCCTGGAGCTGCTTCCTTGCCCTGCTCTACTTCACCCATGGCGTGGTCGAGGCCTACGTCTCGGACGCCGCGCGCCACCTGGCCCTGCTCGAGGTGGTCTTTTCCTCGCTCTGGTTCCTCGCGGCCATGGCCTACGTGCGCGTGACGGCAGCGCAATCCTGATTGTGTGGCCAAATGAAACGTAGTGAAATCGGGGGATGTGCGTGATTAATTACCGCAAGGCACCAGGGATGGAAGACTGCAGGGACAGGAGGTAGAACACCTAAAGTAGGCGTTTTAGGCGATGCAGGAAATAATTACCGAGAGAACACTGAGTAAGGATTTCATCTAACAAAACCTGACTTATTATTAAGGAACCTCTTATGTGTCGTCATTCCGGCAGGAGCGCAGTGGAGTGCCGGAATCCAGTTAATAAAATTCAGTCGGTTACTGGATCCCGGCCTGCGCCGGGATGACGGGATGACGGGATGACGGGATGACGGGATGACGGGATGACGGGATGACGGGATGACGGGATGACGGGATAATAATTAATCAGCTTCCTTAGCGCTACTTCATTGGGCTGTTTTTCTACCAGCTAATCTTTATTGTTTTCTTTGCGCTTTTGCGGTTG
>Ga0224497_10001415_pt1 | contig 15321 bp, 12 predicted proteins | sample SF_Jul11_sed_USG_4_FD_167970 | JGI IMG/M metagenome (GOLD analysis project Ga0224497, IMG submission 167970) | Sediment microbial communities from San Francisco Bay, California, United States - SF_Jul11_sed_USGS_13 | ecosystem: Environmental > Aquatic > Marine > Sediment | place: USA... | reverse complement strand
CATGCCTCCCGTCGCACAGTCCATTGCTTGATCTAGTTATTCCTATCTTCCAGTAATACGACTTAAATGCCGTGGCGAGTCGCGCCCGCGTTGTAATCTATGTTCAGCACTTGCTGGGCAGCGGACACTTACGTCGTGCCGCCGCGCTCGCGCGTGCGATGCAAGCCGAAAATCTTGCAGTTACCGTAATTAGTGGCGGTGTGCCTGTGCCCGGCGTCAATTTTGGTTCGAGCGAGATTTGTCAGTTGCCGGCACTAAAGGCCCTCGATGAGCGCATTAGTGAATTGGTCGACGCCGACGGTCACCGCATCACCGATGCTTGGCGACAGCAGCGCAGCGCGCAGCTATTGGATATCGTTAACCGCGCGCAACCGCAGGCACTGATTATCGAATCCTTTCCGTTTGGAAGACGGAAATTGCGGTTCGAGTTAATCCCCCTGTTGGAGTTAGTGGATTCGTGGTGCCGGAAACCGAAAGTGATATGTTCAATTCGCGATATCCTGCAACGCCAATCGAAATCCGAGCGTGTGGTGGAAACCGTCGCCCTGGTGCGTCGCTATATCGACATGGTGCTGGTGCATGGAGATCGTGAGTTCATTACCCTAGAGAAAAGCTACCCGGCTGCCAGCGAAATTGCGGATAAAATTTATTACACAGGATTCGTCGAAGAGGGTGAAGACTCCCAATCTGTAAACGGCGCGGAAACCATCGCTGAGAACCGCGATGCGAGTCGCGCCGGTGTTCTGGTATCGGCTGGCGGCGGCGCAGTGGGCGCGCAGTTGTTTGCCACCGCTCTCGACGCGAGGCCGCTGACCCGCTTGCACGACGAGCCGTGGCGTTGTCTCGTTGGGTACGGTATGGCGGAGCCGGAGTTTCGGGCGTTAGCGGACCGGGCCGAACCCGGTATCACGGTCGAGCGCGCGCGCTCGGACTTTCGGCGGTTGTTGCGCCGGGCCGTAGTATCGATATCGCAGGCCGGGTACAACACTGTGCTTGACTTAATGGATACTGGTACGCCCGCCGTGCTAGTGCCATTTGTCGGTGAAGGAGAGACGGAACAGACGCAACGTGCCGAGCGAATGCAGGAGCTCGCACGCGCACAGGTTGTCGCGCCTGAATTGTTGGATGCAGCGACCTTGACCGCGGCGGTCGATCGCGCGGTAACTATGGAGCGAAGTCCGCGCATGCAACACAATTCCGAAGGCGCGGCCCATAGCGCACGCATTATTGCGGCGTCGTTGACTGGTTCGGATTGACGTACTGATCGCGCTGGGTGCGACTGTTTGGATCTTTCGTGGCGGACGCCATGTCAGAATCGGCTGACGTGTGTCGAATTCTGATGGCCCGGATCTGCAGCACTAGCGCGGCCTCGGCAATACGCCTTCAAACCGTCGATTTCGAGGCATAAAACGAACTCACAGCCGTTCCGAGCAAACTTCGCTTCGACTCGCCTTCACAACTAGCTAGTCACAGACGCACAACGCGGTTTTGCACAAATTTCGATTGTTGTTTGACCCCGAGCCTTGAGTGCCCTGGTTGTTGCTATACTGATCGGTATGCGATTAGTGGCAGCCGCGATCTTCTTCGATATGGGCAGCATATTCCGGCCGCCGCGGCCAGGCGCTTGGTTCCGCCCACGTAACACCGATTTTTTCCCTGACGTCTTGTGTCTACGACGGAAAATATGTCGGTATAGAATCCAATCTCCCAATTTTGTGAGGTAACGATGATTACCAGAGAAAATGCTCGGCGTTTAAGCCTTTCCCCAATATGGATACTACTTTTCGTATCGTACGATTGTTATGCATATCTCGACCCCGGTACCGGCAGCATAATTATCCAATCGACGATCGCTGCTGTTGCGGGCGCAGCAATAGTGATCAAAACTTATTGGTACAGGATTAGTGGATTCATAAGTAAGTTGTTGAATTGCCACAACGATAACCTTGAAACTGAAGTAGAGAAGACGATAACGGATGAACCTAGCCGATTCAGTTAATTCAGCTTCCTTTAGAGATCCAAGTGGGTTTATTTTTCGTCGTAACGACCGATTATATCGACAGATTAACACTTCGTACCGGGAAGACTACCAAAGTCTTATTGACTCCGGCCTCTATGAGAAGCTCGTTGGAACTAATTCACTTATTCCGCACGAAGAAGTAGGCATTGTTCCCGCAGATGATAGCGTTGCCTATAAGATAATCGAGCCCGCTGTTATTCCATTTATCTCTTATCCTTATGAATGGACATTTACCCAATTAAAAGACGCAGCGTTACTTACCTTGGAAGTGCAATTGACTGCACTACATCACAATATATCGTTAAAAGATGCAAGCGCATACAACGTGCAATTCTTGCGAGGAAAACCGATTTTTATTGATACGTTATCCTTTGAACGACGTAAGACGGATGAGCCATGGGTGGCGTATAGGCAGTTCTGCCAGCACTTTCTATGTCCACTGGCTTTAATGTGTTACACGGATATTCGACTAAATCAGATTATGAAAATATTCGTTGATGGTGTTCCAATCGATTTTGCCAGTCGAATGCTTCCATTCAGGACGCAATTTCACTGGTCGTTGCTCGCGCATATACACCTACATGCTAAAGCCCAACAACGGTACGCGGATTCTGGGGATAGACCGAAGGTACGGCGGAAAGCAAAAATAAGCGCACTTGGATTGCGCGGAATCGTTGTCAATCTGAAGAATACAATTAATAAATTGCATTGGACGCCTAAGGGTACGGAATGGGCTAATTATTATGATCAAACGAACTATTCTTCATTGGCCACCGACCATAAATCAGAGGTCGTTTCGAAATACTTAGATGATTTGCGACCGGACACGGTGTGGGATTTGGGTGCAAATGTGGGGAATTACAGCAGATTAGCGTGTTCCAAGGGTGTCGAGGTAATTTCATTTGATTCGGATCCTGCCGCCACAGAAATTAACTACCTGAAGGTAAAATCTGACGAGGAGCGCAATCTACTTCCTTTGATTGTCGATTTATGCAATCCAAGTGGTGGGATAGGATGGTCGGCGAAGGAGCGGATCTCCCTTCTAGACAGAGCGCCGGTAGATACGGTGCTGGCACTCGCGTTAGTACATCATCTTGCTATTTCCAACAACGTTCCGTTATCCATGATCGCTGAGTTTTTCGCTCGAATTTGTCGAAGCCTAATTGTTGAGTTTGTTCCTAAAGAGGACTCTCAAGTTCAGAAATTGCTCCTGACTAGAGATGATATTTTTGATTTGTATCATCAAGGCGGGTTTGAATCAGCATTTAAAGAGCATTTCGAGATCCAGGAGTCGTGCCTCTTGAGGAACTCTGCAAGACTCCTATACAAAATGACGAAATCGAATTAGACCGGAGTTGCTTCGACAACTTTTCGGAAGATTACCTCAACTGCCGTCATGCCCTGGAATCGCTGCTTTCCTTGTTGCGTGAAATTCCATAGCAGGGTTCGTGGTCGACGTATGCGGCTGGTGAGTACATCATGAAGGTAACGGCGGAATATTTCTAGACGAACAGCTCGACTTTTCGTCGCGCAACTGAAAATGTTAGCTGAGAATCACATGATTGCGACATCTGACCACCGTAATAACAAATATCGTGATGTAACACTTCCTATGGCGGTTATTGTAATAGCGCATTTGTTCCTATTTATCCCGGTTACACTTTACTTAGGTAACGCCGATGAGTTCGTCACTCCATTGTGGGGGATGCTGCGTTTGCTTTCGATTCCAGCGCTAGTTTTGTTTCTTTTGCTATTTATATTAGGGAAAATATTTCGAGGAGAGCTGCGTCGTCTGCACGCTATTCTTATTGCCGTAATCGGGTTATTAATCTGGTTTCAGAGCAGCATACTGAATTGGGACTATGGGATACTGGATGGCCGAGGCATCGACTGGTCGAAATATATTTGGCGAGGATGGCTGGACCTGGCGATCTGGATCGGCGCGATTTTTTGTGGGGTAGCCTTCTATCGTCGAATTGGCAGCATCATTGTTCAACTTGCCTGCGCAGTTTTCGCAATTCAATTTGCGACAATCGTATACTCCGGTATTGAAAATAGTGACAAGCTCGCTAAATCCAAAACCGGGTTGCGGAGCTCAAAAAGTACTTTGCAGGAAATTTATAAATTTTCGTCGAAGAATAATATCGTGCACCTCATGCTCGATGGTTTTCAAGCTGATGTATTTGAAGAGTTAATAGGAAATAAACATGTCGGTAAGAAATACCGAATGGCATTTAGTGGTTTTGAATTTTACAACGAGACGTTGGGCACATTTCCCTACACCCGTTTCGCAGTACCGGCATTTCTGAGTGGTAAGATATATCAAAACGATGTTCCAAAAAACGAATTTATAACGTCGGTGATCAAGGGCAAAAATATATTGAACACGGCGAGTCAATTTGGTTATGAGGTGGATATTGCCAGCGGACCGCTTCTCGGTAGCTGGTATGCGAACAGTAATCATAAGAATTCATACGTTATACCCAGCAGCGGTTCGATCGACTCTGAAAGCGATAATGCAACAAAGCTGTTAGACCTTACGCTTTTCCGGGCCGTGCCGCACTTTATTAAAAAATATGTATATAACAATCAAAGTTGGTTATTGAATGCGGCGTTCGCCGGTCAGGAGTATTTACAGCATAGATATTTTTCACATACGGGGTTTATGATCGGACTCATTGAAAATATAACAATAGATCGTGCTTCTCCCGTTTATAAATACATCCATATAATGAATGTACATAACCCTATGGTGGTGACTCCTGACTGTCGATATGCGGGATCGACGATGCGAGCAACCAGGGTCCGGTTGACTGTGCAATCAAAATGTACCCTGGATACTATTGTTAAATTATTCGATAAGATGAAAGCGTTGGGCGTCTATGATAATGCACTGATTGTCGTTCATGCTGACCACGGTGGCTGGGCAATACCTTATCGCTTCAAACAGATACTATATTGGAGCAGCGGTGAGGTGATAACGCCTTTTGCCGCATCATTGGCCTCGCCGCTGTTAGCAATAAAACCCCCTAACTCTACAAAGGGAGATCTTAAAGTGTCGCCGGTACTTGCGTCACTTACGGATATTCCCGATACAATTAGTTCCATTATGAAATGGGGAGTCGATTTTGGCGGCGAGTCGATTCTTGAATTAGACGCTAAGGCACCGAGGCAAAGAAAGTTTTATTATTACACTTGGCAACGCGATGCTTGGGAGTCCGAATATACCGGGCCGATCCAAGAGTTTATTATAAAGGGCAGTCATTATGAAACGCCTTGGTACGCGGGTAGAGTAATTCCACCGCCATTGGATAGAAATTGAGGGAAGAAGATAGAATGCAGACTCAAGTTTTGTTGCTAGTAAAAAGCTAGCTTGCATCTCCAGACTTGAATGGTTATTACCGTCTCGACATGGCGCCAACTTACGATTCGGTGACGGCATACTGCGTGATTGGCGTATTGCGATTGAGCGTCATAATTGGCGTCCTGCAGGTTGCGACAGCTTTGGCACAAATTCCGCCCAACGAAATCGAACTTGGTCGGTATCGAGGATTATTTGCTGCCGCTGCCGCCGGTAACATCACCGAGATAGAACGATTGTCTGCCGACACTGACCTCGAGAGTCGCGACAGCCATGGACGTACTGCACTTCTTGTGGCGTCCCATTTCAGCCATGATGAGATTGCAAAATCTCTTCTTGAAGCGGGGGCAGATGCGAATGCGCTGGACGACCAACGGTATGACCTTATTACTATCGCAGCCGTTAATAACGATGTCGATATGATTCGATTAGGGCTCGAATTTGGGGCTGATTCAACAACTGTCACGAGTCCCTATGATGGAACTGCGCTGATCGCCGCGGCCCACTTGGGTCACGTCGAGTCAGTGGCCGCCCTCATTAGTGCAGGAGCACCGCTCGATCATGTCAACAATCTTGGCTGGACCGCATTAATCGAGGCAATCGTCCTGGGGGACGGTGGCGACCGACATGTGCAAATCTTGCAGTTACTTATCAACTCTGGAGCAAATGTGAACTTGACGGACCGCGCGGGTACGACTCCAATGACATTGGCCAAGGCCCGTGGCTACACAGAGATGGTTCGTCTCCTCGAGCTGGCGGGTGCGCAATAGCTTTAAGCGGCGAGGCCGTTTTGATTCTGATAATTTGTGGTGAATCGGCGTCGCGATTCCAGGTTAAAGATGAAATTAGGCGTGTTCGACAATTTTCGGATCAATCGGTCATGTTTCCGATGTCCTCATACGCCGAGTCAATAAATCGTGGAGTACAAATTGCCAAGAAAACCAAGTCGCCCGAACCGATATTAGTAACCCGCTGACGGCACATTGACGGAATAGTAATAATGTCGCCGGCGTTTACTTCGCTCGGTGGTAGTTCACCGACTTCTGCTTTTGCTGTCCCTTCCAGAATCACATACCGTTCGGAAATTCCACGAAGCCGATGCCATTTGGTGGTAACTCCAGGCCCGACGCGTGCCCGAGCGATCGATATCGTGTGGTCGTCAGGCGCATTTAATAGTTCGGTAATATAACATCCTTCAGAGATATAAGACTCTTTGCCGGGGTTATACCGTTTTATGGATTCTTTAATCATTTGCTGTCATGATTTGAATGTTGCCATCACGGCGCGATTAGTACTGAATCAGACGCCGCACCCGTGCCACGATGCCCGTCTTCAATGCCACGAATCCGCAAAAACGGTACGGGTCCCGTAAATCCCTTAAGCTCAACGGTCTCGCGACAAATATCGAATCGGTCAAGTTGCCTATCGATAGCCGGGTCGGCGGCGAACTCGGTGGATAGAACGATATCGCCGCCCTCGCTTTGATTTTGCAAGCGCGCCGCCATATTCGGCACCGACCCGTAGTAATCGAGTTTATCGTTAAGAGTGACAGCGATGCAGCGGCCGATATGCAAACCGATCTTAACCACTAAAGGATCGTGCTCGGAGTGCTGATTGAACGCATCGATCTCATCATGAATGGCGAGCGCGCAGGACAGACTGTCGGCCGGATCCGTAAACACTGCCATGATGGCATCGCCAATCATTTTTACGATTGAACCATTATGTTCTCGCACCGCGCGACCAAGAATCTCGAAATGTTCGCGCACGAGTACATAGGCTTTGGGGTCGCCTATTCGGTCGTACAGTGCGGTTGAGCCCTTTAGGTCGGTGAACATGATGGTGATGGAATCGATATCGACGTCGTCTCCCGGTCGCAGCACATCGCTGTTAAATAGGTCACGAAACGACTGCAATGCGGTAGCACGCTGAGCGGTCAATGCATCGCGGCGCCAGGCCAGTTCTTCGATTATCACCGTGAGTTCCCGGTCGCGCCGGTTGTGTATATCGATGTTGCCGGGTTGTCTCGAATCGGTGATGGCGATCGCGTTGTCATTCAGTGTGATGTTTGGAAATGCGGGAATGCGCCACTCAACCTCCGCTTCCTGGCCTGGCTCCAGGGTACGCACGCGATACGTACCGGGTTCAAAATCAGCACGCTCGACAAGTCGTTCATTCGGTTTCAGCGTAAGCTGTAGTTTAATGTGATGCGTGGTCATGGGCCCCATCAGACAGTATTCGCCGTCATCAACATCGCGCACCGATTTCGACGGATGAAATGCGAGTTCCACGTTCGCGGTAAAATCGCGGTGAAAGTCGATGTTGCAGCTCGGGCAATGCGCACCCTTTGGGAGTTGGCTTAGCGATGCGATGCTGGATTTGCCGACTTGGCAGCGCGGGCACAGCAGATCCCAACGCATGCCTAATAATCCGCAGCGCACGGCTTCGAGACACACTTCGATGGCGTGCCGGTCGGACACCCCCCACAATCGCGCGAGGCGCAGTGGCCTAATCGTAAATACGTCGACTTCGGGTTGGTCGGTGACGTAGCTTGCGAGCTGATCGGCGAGGCCGTGGGAGTACGGCGTTGCCGCGATCATTGAGGTGAGTCGTTGTACACGCTCGGACGCGCCGGGCACAAGGCGCATGGGTTTGAATTTGAATGGCGTGGCGCGCTGCCCGCGGCAATAGGCTTCAGCGTCCCGCACGAGTCGCTCCACCTTGCGCTGGATAAATTTGTGTAGCCCCAACTGTAACAGTAGTTTGCCCAATGCGTTTCGGGTACCGATCTCAACTTCATAGGAGCACCGACAGCCACCATTGCGGGGTTCCAGTCGTAATGTTACGCACAGGGTTTTGATTGGCCCCGAGTCAAATTGCCGCAAGTGGCGGAACCAACGTCGGTCGACCCAGTTTTGCGGGAAGTCTCGCCAGCGCAAGGCGAGTGGTCCGAAGTGAGCGTGGGCCGTGAATTGAACGGAGCCGTCGGGTTGTGCGGATTCCTGTATCGAATGTTTCGGAAAACCGGCCGCCTCGTTAAACCGCGCGGTATCGGCCAGCACTGTCCATATCCGCTCGGTGCTGGCCGACAAGTCCCAATTGAATACTTCGCGGCGGCTCGCTTGCACTGGTCTAGGCTAGGCTATCCGTGTCATTTGCGACGAAATATGACATCTTCACTCGCTTAATGTGGCACGAATCACGCTTTTGTGGGTGACATCGACTGCGCAATGTCCCGCCTCCGCCGGTGTCAATCAGCATCACGAATGCGATAGACGCGGATGCTGTTTCCGGGGCGGGCAATCGGTGGGCCGAAGGAGGACACAGGGCCAAGGCGCTTCCCGTGCCGCAAGCGGCCGTGGTCGAACACGACGTAATCCAGACCGTGAAACGTGCTGCTAACGGCCAAAAGGCCCGGGCGCAGGCCCACGTTGAGCGGAACAGTATAATCGATACCGTAAATGCCGGGGTCCACTCGGCCGAAATAAATGAGCTGAATCGAATCGACCCCCTCGCGGTCCATCGTCTCCTTCAACGCGACGAGGTCTTGTCCCCAGTCGAGATTCGAGTCGAGAGCGATGCGATGGCCCTGCGATGGTCCTCCGACCAAGGAGTTGAAATAGCTTAGATAGTCTGGATGAATGCGGACCGTTTCGAACGCAAGCCAGACAATCAGCCCCAGCGCGACACTCTGTCCCCGTTTGCCCATGTCCGATTCGGCAATCACAACAGCGGCCCAGATCGACATGAGAGGCAGAATCGGCAGGACCATTCGCAGGCCCAACTGCTTCTCGGACAGAAGGCTGAACACTCCTAATATCGTCAGTATCGGTAATGCGAACAGGGCGATGCGCTCACGCTGCGTGAAATTGCGGCGCCGCCATCCGATCGCGAGGGCAAGCAGTAGCACTGCGAGAACGGGCAGTGGCAGCTTTGCCCCAAGGATGACGAGGAAGTAGTTCCATCGGCCTCCGTGATAGGACTCACCCAGCAGATAGGACGAATCGCCCAATGCGGCGTCCCGTGCTTGGCGATCGAATGCTTCCAGATAATCGCCCGGAACGGGGGACGGGAGCCAATCGGGGACAAGCCGTTGCAGTGCAATTAGCGGATCGCTAACGAATTTGAACGATGACATGGACTCCGCCGAGCGCACGAAGCCGTAGCCGAGATGAATGACAAACAGGCTTATTGCCAGTGCAAAAGCGAGTAAGCCAATCGTCGGGCGCCAGTTCGCCTTGCCGGCGTCCCGTGGCCAGAGGAGGACCGCTGCCACTACCACCGGGTACAGGTAGATCGCCGTGAACTTTACTAGCTGTGCCAGACCCAACGCCAATCCCAAAGTCAGGGCACGGACGACGCTCGGCCTCCTCAAGAATGCACCGAGCACAAATAGGGCGAGGGCCATGGCCGCCGCCATCGCGGCATCCGTCGTCACCAATCGGCCGTGGGCCAGCAAGTTTGGCGAGAGAAGGACAAGCGCGGCCGCCATCACGGCGGCCCAGTCCCGTCGCGCCCGTGCCAATTGGTGGGCCCAGAAGAAGGCCAGTACGCCGAGTAGCAGGACAACGACGACAGTGATGAGCCGCGCACCGACGAAACGAGCGTGATAGTCCCCGGCGTGCGCGGCCATGTAACGGTAACCTCCGGGCCAAAGTCCGTCTAGATCTCCGTCGATCCTCGCTTCCGAGGCGGCGTCGGCGCCGGGCTCCGCGAACAACGAAGCTCCCAGGGCGTTCAGGACGTTCATGAGCGGCGGATTCAGCCAAGCATAACCAAGGTCACCCGACTCCAGGATATAGACCCCTGCCGGCAAATGTGCGAACTCGTCGACCGTGACCGACTTTCGCATCAGGCTGCTCACCGAAAGCACGGAGTGGATCGCTATCAGCGCGAGAAGAACAGCAATCGCCGTTCGCGATAAACGACGTGACGCAACCGCCATTGGCTCGCGCGTGCGCTCGAAATTAGTCATCGAGGTGCCCCTTTGATCTGGGTTGCATTATACGATCAACCGGGGCAACTGTAGGTGTGGTCAGTGACGGCGGATCCCGGAGTCAAAGCCAATATTTGAGGTGGTCCTCGAACAACAAAGACAGAATGCGGCGCCGAAGATTACAAATGACAGTACGCAGTGGGTTCGAGGGTGCTAATGGCAAGATTCATTCAAATTTGCACAGTTGTACTTAAAACCAGAAATTCTAGATTCGTGTCAATATACAACGCCCGCCTTTTTCGAGCGTCTGAAGCGGGTGCGATCATCGTCGCCTAAAGCATCGGGTGCATAAGTCTAGAGTGATTTCAAATCTGCAATCCACGCGTCCAGCAATTGTAATTCTTTAGCATCAACAAGATTCATTTCAACCAGTTTCTCATAACAGATTTTCAAATTATCTGAAATATTTTCATGCCCGCGACGAAGAGTTAATCCTTCCAACTCATCTCCAATTTTTTCATTGTATAAATAGCCTGGAATTTCATCCTCAAAATCACGCATCAAGTCATGTTCGTTGCGCTCTTGCCAGACCGTAGATTCATGGAAGAGTATTGGCCAGTCGTATTGCCACGAAATTCGTTGGGCGACAAAACTTCGCCAAATATCTGTCATTCTGAACGAGCAGAACGAGGGGAGATACAACAAGAAGAACGCCTCCTTCCACCATGTTGTATTCTGGCTGTTGAACGGACACCAACTCTGATGGGCGAGAGCGATGGAAGACCTGTTCAGGAAATCTTGAGGTAACGAAGAGGTAAGCCGGTAAATTGCGTCGACATCGGGATTTTTATTCGCGAGACCTTGCTGAATCGGACAACTGAGGAGGCGAACCGGTAGTGAAGCTTCTACAGGAACATCTCTAATTATTTGATTCAAAGGGTATCCTCGCGGCCATATATTAGAGTTTGAAAAATAGCGATACACATTTAGCCACCCTGCTTTTTCCACGACAGAAACTTCCTGGGTCTTATGTCGTTTTTCCCAAAACGAGGCATACGGAATATTATCGTCATCGGTGTCTACAATGACAGTGGCGCCCGATTTAATGGCCAGAAGATATCCAATATTTTTCCGGGCGTAATGGTTCTCCGGGCAAATCTGGACGAACTTAAATTCCAATTTATGTTGGTCCCGAATATTGTAGAAATCGCATCCTGGGAGCTGAAATTCTTCAGGGCTTTTCACATCCCCTATGACAATGAATTGATGATGGTACTCCTGGCATCCGTCAGCCAAGGCTTTTAATACTTCGTTCGGTGCGGAAATAGAAGTGACTATTACGAATAGTTTTTCTTCTTGTGATTTTATGGTCACAATCGTTTCATAACCCGTAGGCGAAACAAATAGAAAAGATTGAAAAGTGCCTCCGCTATTCCCTTGCCCCCTACACTATGACTGGCCGCCTCATACTGAATTGGAACTTCGACGATGTTAAACGGGTGTGCGTAAATCTTTATTTCTGTCTGAAAAAAGGGTCCCTTTGAACGAATGCCTCGATCCACGATGCTCTGCAGGGCGGAGTGTTTAAAGAGCTCAAATCCACTGGTCAAATCACTTAGTCGCGTACGCAGTAATAAATTAGTCAGCAGCGATCCCCCCCAACTGATAAGGTATCGAACTCGTGAACTGTTCGTAATTGAACCTCCTTCACAAAATCTGCTTCCAAAAACACAATCGTAACCGTCTTTCATTTTCTCGAGAAAAAGAGGAATGTTGGCCGGGTTATGACTAAATCCTGCATCTATCTCCAAAATCCAGTCGCATCCGGCCCGGAGTGCCTCCGAATAACCTCGGAGATAGGCATCTGCGATACAACGATTGTCGGGCGCATACACCACGTTCAATTCGGGAGTATCACGAGCCTGTTCTCTCAGTATGTCCATGGTGCCATCCTTACAGACATCATCAAGAATTGTGAAAAACTTAATCGATTTAAACCCGTGCGCCCTAGTGACTGCCAGAGTCTCCTTCACAAATGATTCCGCAGTTGGGGCCTCATTCCCCATTGGGCAAACTATACCAAGATTGATCGTATCCATATCAACCAGTATAAAAGTAAAGAGCTTGTGTGTCGTTATCGAAGCGCATAAATCGGGCGACGTCATTGCATCGGTCGGCAGCTGTCAAACTGTCCTAACGGGCCGCGAGCCGATCGCCGAGTCCCGCTTGAACAGTTCGCTGCGGCTAAACTACATCAGTCCGGGTCGCGCTACCAACGTGGTTTGTGGCTGAAAGCGAAATATTCAGATACTCAACGCAAAACCCGCCGTCGGCGCCGATTCGAAACATATGGGCGCAGTCCCAGCGCAGTTTGTCGGGCGGCGCGCCGCGCATATCCCAGCCAGTCGCAAGGCTCAGTGCGGCGCGAATCACGCCTTTGTGAGTGACGCCGAGTACGTACTGTCGGGCTTTCGTCACCGTTGTGACCCACTTTGCAAAACGCGCGCGCACGGCGCGCGGAGTTTCACCGCCGGGCGGATGGAAGTCTAGACCACGAGCTTCGTTCTCGGTAAATTCCGCGCCCAGTTGCTTTCGCAGGTCGGTCAGTAATTTGCCTTCCCACTCGCCCCAATGCATCTCTTTTAATGCCGCAGTGACGGTGGGTGTCCCACCGCTGAGTAATTGTGCGGTTTGCAGTGCGCGCTTAAGTGGGCTCGCGTGCCAGTCATAGTTTCTCAGTTCGGCCGGGATGCGCCATCGACTTACCGTATCCCGGCCGTGTGTACTGAGTTCGGAGTCCGTGTGTCCTTGAATACGGCCGGCCGCGTTCCAGTCGGTGGGCCCGTGGCGGATCAACGCAATACGCCTCAACGTCTCGACTCCGAAGGTGAGGTCTTCAAAACCGCCTGCAAAGTCCGGTCGATTTGTGCGGCAGCGTCGGCTAAGTTGTGCTGGCGGCGAACCTTGGAGTGGGCATTGGCGCCTAATCGGATGCGCATCGGTGCGTCGGTGAGCAATAGTCGAACCGCCGACGCAAAGGCGGCAACATCGCCCTGCTCCACAAGTAAGCCGGTTTCGTCATCGACAACTATGCTTTCAACACCACCGGCACGTGCCGCAACGACGGGAGTCCCGCAAGCTTGGGCTTCCAATATGGCCATACCATATGCCTCGTTGATTGCCGGCCAAACGAAAATGTCTGCATTGTCGAGCAACCCCAACACAGCGGCGCTTGGTTGTTGTCCGATCCATCGCGTACGTTCGGCGAGCGGCTCAAATGCATGTTCCACGGTATCACGGGCCGGGCCGTCGCCGACCAGTAGTACCTGCCAGTCGAGTTCGAGTAAGGTTGATAATGCCTGGGCGAGCGAGCGGTAAGATGCGAGTTTGTCGCCATACCGCATCATTGCCACGGCCACTAGCCAAGGTTGGTCTGAATCGAGATTATGGAGTTCGGCAAGCGCGGCACGAGAATCGGCACGTTGTCGTTGCGCATCGATCGATGTGACGTCCACAAATGGATCGATAGTGGCCATTGATGCGTTCGGCGATAACAATGGAGTCACCGCGGGGATGTCGGCCGGGTTTAGGGCGAAGGCGGCCTCCGCTGAGCGAATCGCGTTCTCGGTTTGCCGGTGACCGAGATCCCACGGCCCACGTTCTTGTTTCGGCGCGTACGAGGCTTCCGCAATCACATACGGAATCCCCAACCGGGCGCTTATCCTGGGGCCAATCCAATCCGGTGCTTTGTGGTAAACGTGATAGGTGAACCACAGGTCGGGACGCGCGGTGGCCGGTCGTCGTTCGATGTGCCGCACCACCCGTCGGACGACTCCGTCCGCCACGTCACGTACGCGGTGTTGAAATGCGCCGCAACCGGCGCCGTCCCAACTGCGCAATCGCGACGCGAGCCAGGTATCGTGTCCAGCATACTGCATCGCCTGAATAAGCAGGCGTGCTATGTGGCGGTCTCCAGACGGTACTGGGTGACGGGGTGATTTCATTGGCGCGTAAAACGCGATGTTCACTTGGCCACGGCCTCGCGATTCACATCAAGCCGTTCGAGTTGAGTTGAAAATCGTTGCTGTAGTGCGTCGATACCACGATCCATTGCAAAATATTTGTGGACACGGGCAAACCCGGCTTCGCCAAGGCGGTGCCGACGCGTCGGGTTCGTAATCATTTCCGCAATTGTATTTGTAAGGGCACCACGATCCTGCGGCGTTACCAACATGCCGGTAATATCGTGTTCGATTAGCTCGGGAATCCCGGATACATCGGTCGCAATGCACGACAGCTTCTGACTTTGTGCCTCCATCAATACATTGGGCAGGCCATCCCGATCGCCATCGTCACCAATGCGGCTCGATAGCACAAAAATATCGGCTGTGCGGTAAGCATCTATTACTGCCGGCTGCGGTTGGGCACCGAGCCAACGCACCCGTGCGGACAGACCAAGGCGGTCGCACTGTTGTCGCAGCTGCGATAGCAGTTCGCCACCACCAATATGGTCAAAATTCCAATGCAATTCTGGCGGTAGCTGCGCCAGCGCGTCCAATAAATCGATATAGCCTTTCTTCTGCACGGCACGTCCTACCGACAATAAACGCACCGCGCGATCATCGGTGCTGCCGTCGGCATCGGAACCAGCGGTTATCGGGGGTGGAAATCGTTCGAAGTCGATGCCGTGGTATACCCGTATCACCTTTTCGCGGTCGGGCGTCAATAACTGCAGATGCTCAAGATTGGCCTGAGTGCAGGTCACGAGCCACTCACAGTGTTGCAATTTCTCGCGGATGTCCCAAGCATCGGTTGTCCAGATATCCTTGGCATGCGCTGAACAACTCCACGGAATGCCGGTCATAATACTACAGTAGCGTGCCACCGAAGCCGGGGTGTGCAAAAAGTGCGCGTGCAGGTGCGACAGCTTATCAGCCAATTCATCCGCCAATACTAGCGCCTGCCCAAATCGGCGAATACGGTTGCGTGACGGGTCCCGCCACA
>Ga0224497_10001414_pt1 | contig 15321 bp, 16 predicted proteins | sample SF_Jul11_sed_USG_4_FD_167970 | JGI IMG/M metagenome (GOLD analysis project Ga0224497, IMG submission 167970) | Sediment microbial communities from San Francisco Bay, California, United States - SF_Jul11_sed_USGS_13 | ecosystem: Environmental > Aquatic > Marine > Sediment | place: USA... | reverse complement strand
GTCCGGTGATCATGATGATGTCGATGTCCGGGTGCGTCTCCTTCGCTCTTCGGAGCACTTCCATACCATCGATATTCGGCATCATGATATCCAGGATGAGTACATCGTAATCGCTTGCTTCGATTTTTCTCAGAGCCTCCAGGCCGTCCTGTACGGCCTCCACCTCGTAGTCGCCATTGCCCAGAATTCGCAGACAACTCCTCCGGACTATTTCCTCATCGTCAACGATCAATATCCTGCCGCTCATTCTCCTCCCCCATTAACTGTTTCCGCCGCATCCTGATTGCGCGGATTGATGGGCAGATTAATCCGGAAGGTGGTTCCCTTGCCAACAGTACTTTCCACTTCAATTGTGCCGCCATGGGACGTGACGATACCATAACTGATAGACAGTCCCAGTCCCGTACCCCTGCCTACTTCCTTGGTGGTGAAGAACGGATCGAAAATACGCTGCAGATCCTGCTCCGGGATCCCGCAGCCGGTATCGATGATCGAGATCTGCACCATGGGCACGGAATCGGTGTCCGGTTCAGCACCATCCGCTATCGGAGTGAGTCGGCTGCGCAGGGTGATGCTGCCTTTTTCCGCGATGGCATGCTGGGCGTTGGTGAGCATGTTCAGGATGACCTGACTGATCAGGTCTTCGTCCACCCAGACCGGTGGCAGGTCAGGCTCGAGGTCCATGCTGATTGCAATGTCGGACAGATGCGCCGGCCATTCGATCAAATGCGCCGTGTTTTCTATGATTTGGTTGATGTCGGCAAACTTCATTTCCTGGGCTTTTTCACGGGCGAAATCGAGAAGCCGCCGGATAATGGTGGCACAGCGTTTGGTTTCCCGGATGACGAGGTCCATGTCTTCCGCCTCCTGGCTTTCGTCAGGGAATTTTTTCCGGATAAGGTGCGAGAAGGTGAGGATGCCGGTCAACGGGTTATTGAGCTCATGAGCAATACCCGCGGCGAGCAACCCAACGGAGGCCAGTTTTTCCCCACGCGCGGTCTCGGCCTGCGAGATGCGGAGTTGCCTGGTCCTATCTTCCACTTTCTCCTCCAGGGTGCGGGCCAATTCCTGCAACTCCACCCGGGAATTCTTCAGGGCCACTGTCATGGTGTTAAATGAGGTCGCCAGCTGGCCGCACTCGTCATCACTTCGCACCGGGATCAGTTGTTCCAGATTTCCCGAGCGGAGCCTCTTGGCCCCGGCTTCCAGATCATGCAAGGGCGTGTAGACCAGGCGGCGCACAAAAACGCCTACGAGAAGCGATGAAATGATAATGAAGCCCAGGGAAAAGATGACGATAGTAATGGTATTTTTCCACATGGCCCGGTCAATCTCATCGAGCGAGTAGACGATATCCAGAACACCGAGGACCGACTGGCCTTTATTGTGCTCATGGCAGGCGGCGGTATAGCACGACGGCTCATTACGGATCACCGACATGCTGCCCAACAGACGTCCACCATCCGCCGCAGTGAAAACACGCCCCTCGTCCCCCCTCTCTATACAACACGAAGGCGTCTCGCCCTTGTGACATTGGAAACAGCCTTCGGCTTTCCGGTCTACTGTCAGTCCAAGTTCGGGCAGGTAAGTCGAGTGGGTGATTTCCCCGTCCTTGTTAAGTACCCTGACCTTGGCGATGCCCTTCTGTTTGCTTACATCCTGGATGATACTGCTGACATAGTCAGGCTGATTCTGAAGCATGGCAAAACGGGTGCTCTTGATAATCACTTCGGAGAGCTGATTGACATGTCTCACGGCCTCATGGAGGAGTTCGGTTCGCTGATAGCGGATGACCAGCAGGGTGAATACAAGCATCACCACAATCAGGGAGATAGCCACGTATGCACTGACCTTGAACTTCAGGGTTTTCGGTCGCATTTTTCATCACCGCCCTTAAGCCATGAATCTGACCTGAATTCATGACTTATTAGATTTGCCTTAAATGGTCAGCAAGCTCAGACCGCATCATCAGGATCTGCAACTAGCCACCTGAAATATCCCCGTGTTGCTTGGTTGTGGATGCACCGGGGTTGGCAGTCGTTTTTACTGCGTGATCAATTAAGGCGACATACTCCAGCCAGTTACTGATCGGGCCCTGATGTGAAAAATTCATCAGGCCATTGCGATCCAAAACATGAGAGCTGGGAAAAACAGGTGCGACCGATCAGTCCTCGATCTGACTACCATCCTTCAATGTCATGGTGGTCGTTTCGCTGTCCTTCACGCCCGAGTTGTACAGTGGCAAGTCAGAGAAACCATCTTGCTGTGCCCATTGCCTGGAATCTGTAAAAGGTTCACGAAATTGCATCATTACCAGTTCAACATCACCCGAATAATGTTTCTATATTTCGCCATGCAGATTTTTCAGCCCTTTTTCAGCCCGGGAAATTCGCGCATACAAGTATAATTTAAATAAACGCCCGTTTCATTACCCTTCAACGGATCATCCACAGGCAATGAACCGCACTGCGCCCCGCCAGGGCTCGAAAATCTTGCCCTGTTCAGCACTCGCCTTCTCGCCACGGATATGGAAAAAATCAACACCCATTGCCGCACAAGCTGTTCGGGATAAATATCATCGATGAGCAGTACCGCACTTTCGGCCATGTGCCGTGCCCTGTGCCGCCAAGTGAGACACGAAAGCCGGATAATATTCTTCAACAAGCTGATAAAGGAGCACCCGCTCAGGGCGGTGGCGCACATTGCAAGCCGCACCCTCGACCATACTGGCTTCCCTGCCAGCTGGCAGCGGCAACATGGTCGCATCCTTGCGAGTCCGTACTGCACCTCAGACTGGCAAAGAGCGTGGTTTTCAGGCTAACGGTCAATAGCCCGCCGGGTTTTTAACCAGGTAGTCGGGTTAACACTTAATCCATTGTTTTCAGGAGAACCGGAGAAAGGAAGGATAAAAAATGCAGGTAGAAAAGATATTAGAAGTCTTCTCTAACATGCTGTTATATATTTACTATTTCCGTTTTTCCACCTAAGTTTCCAAGACGGTTAAAATGTCCGTTTCATGCATCATGAGCAACTCCATTTCCTCATGCCTGACCTCCGAGCCGGCATACTTACCGAACAGAATCTGGTCACCCGGTTTCACCTCCGGTGGCACGACTTTTCCTCCCTTGAGGATCCGTCCGTTGCCCACCGCGAGCACCTCTCCCTGGACCGGCTTTTCGGTCGCGGATCCGGTATCACGATGCCGCCGACGGTCAGGTGCTCTTCCTCTTTGCGGCGGACAATCACATAGTCGTGTAATGATTTAACGTTCACAACGCGCTCCTTTCTTTGTCGCCGTCATATCCCGAACTAATGTGACAGAATTCATTCCAGTTACAGCTGTTTGGCAAGATGCAAATAAACAGCCGTCACCTTCCAATCGAGCCTGATCTGAAGTCACGGTTCACGTAGAATGGGATTTTATTATTCATTGGGGAGTACACCATGGAACAACGCACAGTCTCCCTCGTGCTGGGCGCCGGCGGCGCCAGGGGCTACGCCCATATCGGCGTCATTGACTGGTTGAACGATCACGGTTTCGATATCCGTTCCATTGCCGGCTCCTCCATGGGGGCGCTCATCGGCGGCATATATGCCGCCGGCCAACTGCAAGCCTATACGGAATGGGTACTGGCCCTGGAACGCCGTGACGTCCTCCAGTTACTGGACCTGTCCTTCGCCAGCAGCGGCCTGTTCAAGGGCGAACGTGTCATTCAGACGCTGAGGAATCTCATCGGCGAGCATGACATCGAGGATCTGCCCGTCTCCTTCACGGCAGTGGCCACCGATCTGGACACGGAGAAAGAGATCTGGTTGAGCAAGGGGCCGCTGTTCGATGCCCTGCGCGCATCTATTGCCATTCCCACCTTGTTCACGCCGTTCCGATACAAGGGCAGGCGTCTGGTGGACGGCGGCTTGGTTAATCCCCTGCCCATTGCGCCTACCCTGCGGGACATAACTGACCTCACCATCGCCGTCAACCTGAGCGGACAGGCGGAATCAGCGCTTGAACATCCCGGCGAGCATGACAGCACCACCGGGGAACACCGCTACAAGAAAATTATCAATGAATTCATCGAAGAACTGTTGGGCAAGAAACCGGCGGAGAAGGAAATGGCGGAAATGGGCATGTTCGATGTCATCTCACAATCCCTTGACACCATGCAAAACACAATCGCCCAACTCAAGCTGGCCAGTTACTCGCCGGACATCATTATCAACATCCCGAAGAATGCCTGTCACTTCTATGAATTCCACCGGGCCGACGAGATAATCGCCCTCGGCCGGCAACGCGCGGAGGCGTCCTTAACCTGCTAGCCCGGCAACCGGCTTTCCAGAACTTCACCCTCTATCAATGCAACCAGTTCGCCCTCCTCCAGGGCGCGCCAGGGCGCGCCAGGGCTCATCAGTCAATGGCACGCTGGCAACCAGGATGACTTCCTGCTGTTGCCGGGTCAGGATTACGCCAGCGCCAGCAAATTCCTGTTCCATTGCGGGACAGCTTCGTTGCAGCAGGTGCAATCCGGGTGTCCCCTCCTTGCCGTTCGCTTGTTGCCGGCGATGGGCATGTGCAAAAGTACATCGCATCCACATAGAGAAAATTGGCCGGGCCCCAGTCATCCCGATACGGCCCTTTCGTCCCGCCGTAGCGAGCCAACCGTTCCAGACTGAAGCTAACGGTGGTAGGCGCCCGGCTCGACACGGCAAAGAGTTCACACATGATGACCGGCTCTTTATGTGTGCGTCTGAACCCAACGCACGATATCAGCCGCGCCCATGGCGCCCGGCTGGCGCGCCAGCTCCCGGCCATTTTGAAACAACGCAAGAGTGGGGATACTGCGGATTCCATACTGGGCACCGATCGCCCGCTCGACTTCCGTATTGAGCTTTGCCAGGCGAATCCCCGGTTCAAGCCGGGCCGCCGCCTCCTCGAAGGCCGGGGCCATCATTTTGCAAGGGCCGCACCAGGGTGCCCAGAAGTCCACCAGCACCGGGATGTCGTTGCGCGTGATATGTTGCTGGAAACTGGCTGTGGTCAGCTCTACAGGGTGGGCGCCAAAGAGTGGCTGGTGGCACTTTCCGCACTTGGGTCCCTCACCGAGCCGCGCTGAGGGTATACGGTTGACTGCCGAGCAATCGGGGCAAACGATATGTAATGATTCACTCATTAATGCAAGTCTCCAGAAACACTAATGCCACAAGCCTGTTACATGCATTCGTGGCTTGAGCACCATCAACCTTAACGCTCCAGCACGCACAGGTGTGCTCGCAGACTCCCGATCTCATCCATCAGATCCAGCACCAGCGCGGCCCCCGCCAGGTTGACCCCGAGATCCCGCTGGAGTCGCCTGACGATGCGCGCCCGATGCAGGCTGGGTCCGGAGAAACGCCAGTGGGCGGCATCACGGCCGATCGGTTCCAGGATGCCCTCATCCACCAACTCTACAACCCACTCGGCATACACCCCGCAGGCGCAACTCAGCTCACCCAGCGTCAGTGAACACTCTTCATCCAGCAGCAAACCGGTCAGAATATCTTTACTCATATCGCTTATACCCCCAGTCTGGCCCGAGGATTGAATGCCAGTTTCTGTTCCATCGTACGATAAATATCTTTTGCCTCTTGCGTATCGCCAGGAGGCAGGGCAATACGCAATATGACATAGAGATCACCCGGAGGCTTTCCCGGGATGCCCCGTCCTTTCAGGCGCAGCTTGCGCCCCGAGGTGGAACCGGCAGGTATCTTCAGGTCGATAATGCCCGCCGGTGTCGGGGCTTTGACCTTGGCCCCAAGCGCTGCCTCCCAGGGGGCGACCGGCAGTTCCAGGTAGAGATCCCGTCCTTCAACACGATAAAAGGAGTGTGGCTTGAATTCTATTTCCAGATAGAGATCGCCGGCGCCTCCCCCGCCCATACCGGGTGAACCCTGTCCCGCCAGCCGGATATGCTGTCCCTGCTTGACGCCTTTCGGGATTTTCACGTTTAAAGTGTGTTCGCGGGTAGTCACATGCCCCTGTGCATCGAGTTCGGGTGCATGCAGCGTGATGGTGCGGGTGGCTCCATGGAAGGCATCATCGAGATCGATCATCACCTTGGCATGATGATCCTCCCCCCGGGTACGAAACTGTGGTCCGGTTTGCTGTGTTCCTGCGAAACCACCATGGGCGCCCCGGCCAAAAAGCGACTCGAAAAAATCACTGAAGGCAGAGGCATCACCCGCTGTGAAGCCACCGCCGCTGAATTCGAAACCCGCATCCCAGTCCGGCGGTGGTCGAAATTCCTGACCCGCCTTCCAGTTAGCGCCAAGTTGATCATAGGCCGCCCGCTTTTCGGGATCTTTCAGTACCTCGTAGGCCTCACCCACTTCCTTGAATTTTGCTTCGGCCTGCGATTCCTTGCTCACATCCGGATGATATTTACGCGCCAGTTTACGGTAGGCCCGCTTGATCTCATCCTGAGTGGCGCCCTTCTCAACTCCCATGACCTGGTAATAATCTTTGTATTCCATATCACTTCCACTTCCGTCCCCGGCTACCAACTACCCTGTCATAGAGAGGATGAGATAGACCGTACCTGATGGGTTCCAAAATCAGACTGCAAATAAATTACCATCTCAGCACCAGATATTGCTGCATATCCCCTTTGCGCAGCAGCAACAGTACACGCTTGTCACCATTAATCTTCTCAACCGCGCGTTTGAAATCAGCGGCGCTTTTCACCGGTTTTCGGTTTACCTGCACGATCACAGCGCCGGGCTCGATACCCGCCATGGCGGCAATGGAGCCGGGTTCGACTTCCGTTACGACCACCCCTTCTCCCGCTTTGGCATCAAACTGCTCAGCCAGTTGTGGTGTGAGTGTCTGCACGGTCAGTCCAAGCTCGTCGGTGCTTTGGGCCTGACCCTTGGCAATCAGCTTGTCTTTGGTGAGTTTTCCAATGGTACCGTAATACCATGACGCTTGCCGCCCCGGATAATGGTCAGCTGTTCCCGGCTTCCGGGCAATGTCAGGGAGACCCGGTTGCGGAAGCTGCCTACATCCATTACCGGCTTGCCTTGGTAGGCGACGATGACGTCACCCTGCTGCAGACCTGCCTGTGCAGCCGGTGAGTCTTCTGTTACCTGTGCAACCAGAATGCCTGCCTTATTCTCCAGGTCAAAAGATTCTGCAAGTTCAGGCGTCAATGCCTGGATGACGATCCCGAGATAGCCACGCGTTACCTCGCCAGTGTCCATCAATTGATTGGCAATGCCCTTGGCCAGATCAATGGGTATGGCGAAGCCAACCCCCATATAGCCACCACTGCGGGAGAAAATCGCGGTATTGATGCCGACAACCTCACCGTCCAGGTTGACCAGGGGTCCACCGGAGTTGCCGGGATTGATGGCCGCATCGGTCTGGATAAAATCCTCGTAGTCGTTGATCCCCAGACTGGTACGTCCCTTGGCACTGACCACGCCCACCGTGAGGGTGTGGCTCAGACCAAAAGGATTGCCAATGGCCACCACCCACTCGCCGACCTCCAGTTTCGAGGAATCACCCAGGGGGAGCGCCGGCAACACGCCGGTGTCGATCTCCAGCACGGCCACATCGGATTGCGGGTCCGCACCCGCGACCTCGGCTGTGAACTCTCGCCCATCCTTGAGTTTCACCCGAATCTTGTCCGCATTCTCCACCACATGGTTATTTGTCAGTATATAGCTCTTATCAGACAACAGGCCATCCTTTGATTCGAATACGAATCCCGACCCCTGGCCAATGGTCCGACGTTTGCCGCGTGGTGCTTCTTGCCGGGGAATCCCGCGAAACTGCTCACCGAAGAACCGTTCGAATAAATCATCATTAAATGGCGACTCGTCACCGAATGGCGAGGAAAATCCGGTGATCGCCGGGCTGGATGCCTTGCCCTCAACCTGGATGAACACCACCGACGGAGATACTGCACGTGCCACCGACGCGAAGGCCTTACCGGTCTGGCGCAGGCTTCCGATACCGCCCTCCTGCGCAAGAACAGGTAACATTACGAATACGAGTGCAAACGATAATATTCTTATGAGTGGTTTGTTACTCATCATCCTCTCCTTCCTTCTGTCGTCAGTCTACATCGACCTTGACGGTACGGCGACGCCGTGACAACGCCTTCGGCAACTCGACCCGCAGCACACCGTTCCTGTATCCGGCCCGGGCCTTGCCGGACTCCACTTCATCGGGCAACTGAATTGCCCGCTCGAAACGTCCATAGGCACACTCGGTTACGTGGTAACGCCCCTCCGTTCGCTCCCGCTCAATCTGCTTCTCGCCGCGGATCACCAGGTAGTTATCGATGACCTCCAGGTCAAAGTCGGCCTTCTCCATACCCGGCGCCTCGAAACGCACCACAATGTTGTCATCGTCATCGAACACCTCGGCAGCCAGGACACCCCAGCCGGTACTGCGTACAGCAATCGCCTTACCCTGTACACCGGCGCCCCCTTCCCGACCTTTCTTTCCCGGTGTGAAGCGGGTAATTGCGCCGGCGGCGCGCCGGTACAGTCGCTGCCACCCATCGACCAGGGTATCCCGGGCCTCGCCCAGACCCTCTCGCAATTGATGTAATGTGGACATGGCTTGTCTCCTCTTTGATTGATTCTTACTACATGAAGTCAGTCCGCAGGCTTTTCAAGACGCGGACCGCGTGCAGGTCAGCTATCGTAACGGACGTGGCTCGATCTGATCATCACCAAAAAGTTGTATCAAGAACTGGACGAAGCCGTTTGCCGGCGACGAGGTGTTTGCAACTGCCATTCTTGACCGACTCCTGCACCACAGCCGTGTCCTCAACATCAAGGACCGCAGCTACCAGCTTCGGAACCTGGAGCAGGCCGCCAGCCTGCGGGAGTGAATTAATAAATCTGACAGGGAGACAACCTGGTTATTGACCAAGTACTCGAACAAGAAGACAAGTTGTTGATTTACTACGAATATAGAAATTTCGGGGCGGGAGAACAGCAGATAGAAAAGACACCCAAGATCTCTTCTATCTTTCAGCCAAGATCCCTGAATGGCAACTATGCTGCAATAAACGGACGATCGTTTCCAGTAATCGAACTAACACTTGCGGCTCTAGGAGACATTCGCTAGGCCACAAAACAACTAGAAAATCAGGCATTAGAATCGTGGTCTGTCACTTTATTATCTGCTCCAGTTGCCCTTTGCGCTCCAGAAAACGGGCAATTATTGGAGGCTCCCTGTGCAAGTTAGTACAGCACCAGATAGACGCCCAGCAGGACTGCAATCCACAGTACCATGCTGCCTGTGGGCCAGGTGCGGGCGAGCACGCCTTCCTGGCCGTGATGGCGAGACAATCCTTTGACCACGGTGGCCGCCGCGCGCAGCGCACCCGCACGTATACCGGTATCAATCGGACGCAGGGCGGCGATCAGCCGGCGCACGGCGCGCGGCACCAGGCGGCGGTAGATCCACTCGGCGTCCAGGTTCACGGAGCGCAGCTCTGGCGGGTACAGCCCATACAGTTTCAACCAGGTAAACGCCAGGGCGGAGAAGAACAGCAGTTGCAGTTGCGCGATCACATGGGTGGCGTCATAGGGCGTGTAATCAACTGCAAACGGCAACAGGTCGTATAACAGCCAGGGGTAAACGCCAATGAATATGCACAGCACCGCAGCCACAGTCATGGCAAGCAGCATGTTGGTGGGTGGCTCGTGTGCGCGGATACCGGAATCATGTGCGAAAAACGCGAAAAACGGAATCTTGATACCGGCGTGGTGAAACACACCCGCGGAGGCAAACAACAGCGCCAGCCAGACCATGCTGTAGCCTTCCTGCAGTGATGCGCTCATGACCATCGACTTGCTGACGAAGCCACTGAACAGCGGAAAGGCGGAGATGGAAGCGGCGCCCACCATGCACAAGGCGGCCGTTTTGGGCATCGTCTTGTAAAGCCCGCCCAGCTCCGAGCCATTGATGCGCCCGGTCACGTGTAGCACGGCGCCCATGGACATGAACAGCAAGCCCTTGAAGATCACGTCGTTGAAGGCGTGCGCTATCGCGCCGTTGATCGCCAGGGCGGTACCGATGCCGATACCCACCACCATGAACCCGACCTGGTTGATCAAGCTGTAGGCGAGCACTCGCCGCAGGTCGTTCTCGATCACCGCGAAGAAGATCGGGAAGCAGGTCATAATAGCGCCGATATAGACCAGCAATTCGGTACCCGGAAACCCCCGCGCCAACGCGTAGACCGCCACCTTGGTGGTGAAGGCACTCAGGAATACTGTGCCGGTGGGAGTTGCCTCCGGGTAGGCGTCGGTGAGCCAGTTGTGCAGCAGCGGGAAGGCGCATTTGATGCCGAAGGCCAGGAAGATCAGCCATCCCGCCAGGCTCCCGAGGCCGATGTATTCGAACGCCAGCGATCCACCGTCGTGCAGGTACACCAGGGTACCCGCCAGCAGCAGAACCCCGGAAAACACCTGGATGATGAGATAGCGTAAGCCGGCCTGCAGCGCCGCCGGTGTTCGCCGCGCCCAGATGAGAAACACCGAGGTCAGTGCGAGTAGTTCCCAGAAGACGAACAGGGTGATGAAGTCGCCGGCGAACACGGCGCCAAGCGCGCTGCCGGCATAAAGCATGGCGCTGACCTGCTGCAGCGTGTCACGCACGTGCAGGGCGTACAGTACGCCCAGAAAGGTGGCAATGTGAAACAGATAGCCGAACAGCAAGCTCAGCCTGTCGACGCGGTAGGGAGTGAGCGTGTAGTCGAGAAACTGCATCTGCCAGACGACACCGGCATCGATGTTCAACAGGTGTACGCCACCCAGTACCGGTATCGCGAGCAGGACGACGGCGCGCAGTCGACCGCGCGTAATGCCAGCAATCAAGGCACCGATGAAAAACGGTACGAACGGCGGCAGTTCAGTCATCCACATCGGTGCCCTCTCCTCCTTCGCCCCTGGTGTAGTAATCCTCACTGCGCATTACCAGCTTGCGCATCTCCTTGGCGATCAACACCAGTGCCACACAGGCTGCAAAGCCGAAGAACGCATAAAACCCCCACAGACCTTCCCAGGGGTGGGTCACATGCCGGTGATAGATGAAATCGATGGCCACAAGACCGATACAGATGCCCACCAGAGTGCGTACGACACGGCGTACATTGTTCGGGTTATCGAATATATGTTGTCTTTCCCGGCTCATGGTCATTTGCCTTTGTTAACTTTTGTCAGCCCTGCAACACGCTACCTGCCAATTTGACTTGCCAGCTGGTACAGGGGTCCCGGATAGAAAAACAGCACCAGGCAGCCCAGGGTGGTGATTATGATCGCTGCCAGGCTGAACAGCGGCGCCTCATATGTGCCACCTGGCACATTATCGCCAGACGGCGCGGAGAAGAATGCATGCAGCGGGATCGGCAGCAAATAGGCAATGTTCAGTAACGAACTGATCATCAACACCGCCAGCAGCGCCAGTTGGCCGGCTTCCAGGGTACCGATGGCGAGGTACCACTTGCTCCAGGTCCCGCCCGCCGGGGGCAAGCCGATAATGCTCAGGGAGGCGATCAGGAACGCCATCATGGTAATGGGCATGCGCCGCCCCAGGCCGCGCATCTGGCTTATTTCGGTTTTATGGGTGGCCACCAGGATGACCCCTGCACAGAAGAACAGCGTGATCTTCCCGAACGCGTGCGTGGCGATGTGCATGGCGCTGCCGACGATACCCGCAGCGTTGGCGAGCAACGCACCTAGCACCACATAGCCGAGTTGGCTGATGGTGGAATAGGCCAGCCGGGCCTTTAAATTGTCCTGGCGCATGGCGACCAGCGAGGCGAGCAGGATGGTGGCCGCGGCCACGTACTGTAGCCACTGACTGGCCACCAGGGTAATCATCAGTCCGCTGCCGAACAGGTAGACACTGACCTTGAGGATAGTGAACACGCCGGCCTTGACCACAGCCACCGCATGCAGCAAAGCGCTGACCGGGGTGGGCGCCACCATGGCTGCGGGCAGCCAGCGATGGAACGGCATCAGCGCCGCTTTGCCGACGCCGAATACGTACAGGGTTAACAACAACCCGAGTGTGGCTGCCGGTGCCGTGCCACTAAGGATGCCGCCCGGCGTGAAGTCGGTCGTTCCCGCCAGTAACCAGGTCCACGCGATCGCCAGCAGCAGGAAGACAATGGAGGTACCGAGCAGCAGGCCCAGGTAGACACGGCCGGCGCGCCGCGCCTGGTCCGTGCCTGCGTGAGTAACCAGGGGGTAGGTGGAGAGTGTCAGGACTTCGTAGAATACAAACAGCGTCAGCATATTTCCTGCGAACGCCACGCCCATGACCGCGGCCAGGGCGATGGCAAAGTAGGCATAAAATCTTGTCTGGTGCTGTTCCTTGTGGCCGCGCATATAACCGATGCTGTACACCGAGGTGATGAGCCACAGGAAACTGGCAATCAGCGCAAACAGCAACCCGAGCGGCTCCAGCGCCAGCGCCAGCGGCAACCCCGGGAACGGCTCGGCCAGGATCACCGCGGGGCGGGCACCGTCCATCACCTGCGGCGCGAGGCTGACCACCAGGCCAAACAGCAGGGTCGCAGCGATCAGGGTCACCGATTCGCGCAAGTTGGGCCGGCGTCTGGCGGCCACTACAAGTGGCACCGCCACCAACGGCACGGTGAGTGCGAGCAGCATCGTGAACACCGGACTCACGGGGAAACCCCCAGCAACAATGCAGCTGCCTGACGGGCAACCCCCACCGTCAGGCTGGTATCAATGCCGAAGTACAGGTTGGCGAGGATCAAGGTCCAGATGGGTAACAACATTGATAGCGGGGCCTCGCGCACTTCCCTATCGTCTTCGGGAGGTGCATGGAAGTACGCCGTCTCGACCAGTCGCCCTATGTAAACCATCGCCAGTAGCGAACCGAGTAATACCAGTACCGCTACCGGCCACCAGCCGCTCTCTAACGCCGCAAGAATAAGATACCACTTACTGATAAAACCCACTGTGAGCGGTACACCGACAAGACTCAGACCGCCGATGACAATCGCCGCCATCGTCCAGGGCATGCGCCGGCCGAGGCCGCGCAACTGCGTCAGCTGCACCGTCCCGAGTTGATAGAAAACAGCGCCCAGCGCGAGAAACAGCGCCCCTTTCATCAGGGCGTGGTTAAACAGGTGCAGGATACCGGCAGTCAATCCGGTGAGGGACGCAAAGCTGATTCCCAGCACCATGTAGCCGATCTGGGCAACGCTGGAATAGGCCAGCATGCGCTTGAGGTTGTCCTGGAAGATGGCCACTGTAGAGGCGTTGAATATCGCCAGCAGCGCCAGTACCAGCAGGATCGGGCCGAGCGACATGGCCTGAAAAGCAAAAGCAGCGCCGAAGATCGTAAACACGAAGCGCAGCAGTACGTACACTCCCACCTTGGTGGCGGTGGCGGCTAGAAAAGCGGTGACCACCGAGGGCGCATAGGTGTAGGCATTGGGTAGCCACAGGTGCAGCGGGAACAGTGCCAGCTTAAGGCTGATGCCGACGACGAGAAAGGCAAACGCCGTGCGCACAGTGCGGGTATCGGTGACGGCCGGCAGGCGCGCGGCAAGGTCCTGCATGTTGAGTGTTCCGGTCATCATATAGAGCAGACCGACACCAATGAGGATGAATGTAGCGCCGATGGTACCCAGGATCAGATAGTGATAGGAAGCCGTAAGGGCACGCCGATCCCTGCCCTGACTGATCAGGGCGTAGGAGGACAATGCCGAGATCTCGAGAAATACGAACAGATTGAAGGCGTCGCCGGTGATGACGATGCCGAGCAGCCCCGTGAGACACAACAGATACAGGGTGTAGAACAGCGACACGCGGTCTGCAGGGATCTCCCGGGCCACGCTTTTCCCGGCGAACGGCAGGACCACGGCGCTGATTCCGGAGACGATCAGCAACACGAACGCACTGACGTGGTCGAGGTGATATTCGATTCCCCAGGGTGCCGGCCAGGTGCCCAACGCATAGGAAACGGTACCGTGCGCAAGCACCTGCAGCAACAACCAGACGGCGCCGGCCAGCACCAGCCAGCTCACTGCCAGGGTGAACATCCAGGCAAGTCGCCCGTTGCGCAGCAGCAGGCACAGCGGGGCGGACAGCAGGGGGATCACAACCTGGAGTATAGGCAGATGTTGGCCAAGCTGCATTTTTTATTCAGGCTCGTCTTGAGAGTGGATGTCGTCTTCTTCTACCGTTCCGTAGGCCTCATTGATGCGTATCACCAGGGCCAGACCGAGGGCCGTGGTGGCTACACCGACGACGATGGCGGTAAGAATCAACACGTGCGGCAATGGATTGGAGTAGGAAGTTACCCCTTCGGCCAGGATGGGGGCGCTACCGCCCCGCACCTTGCCCATACTGATATACAAGATGAACACCGCGACCTGAAATATATTGAGACCAACGATCTTCTTGACCAGATTGCCATGGGCGATGACGACATAGAAGCCCGTCATCATCAGGAAGATGGCGATCCAGTAGTTGTAGAGTCCGAGTACCGTCGCCATCAACGCGTACGCCCGGAAAACAAATAGAAGATCGTGATCATGACCGCCGCCACGGTGGTGCCCACACCGAGTTCAATAAGCAAAATGCCCAGGTGTTGCCCCGCGACTGGATGACTCGCCAGTACGCCGTAGCCGAGAAAGTCACCACCCGCGAATATACCCGCGAGACCAACCCCGGCAAATATCAATACCCCCAAGGCACTCAAGACACGCAATACCCCGGGTGAGGCCACGGCACGGGCGGCATCGAGCCCGAAGATCAGGGTATAAAGGATAAAAGCGGCGGCGAAGATCACTCCCGCCTGGAAGCCGCCACCGGGTCCGAAGTCGCCGTGGAACTGTACATACAGGGCAAACAGCAGAACAAAGGGGATCAATATCTTGGCAACGACTCGAAGCACGAGGTTATGGTTCATTGCGCTCCCCCCTTTGCCCGTATCATCACGACGTGCGGTGCGACGCCGAATGGCACCGAGCAACATCAGCACACCGGTGCCCGCCGTGAAAATGACCGTGACTTCCCCGAGGGTGTCATAGCCGCGGTAGCTCGCGAGAACCGAGGTCACAACATTGGGCAGCCCGATTTCGGCAGGCGAATCCTGGAGGTAGCGCGGCGCCACATGCTGGTGTATCGGTGCCTGCGGATCGCCGAAACGCGGCATATCCAGGGTGCCGTACACCAACGCGCCACCGGTGACGCATACCACCAGCAGGGGTAGCAAGGTGCCGTGCCTGGGTGGGGATTCGTTGCGCGTCGTCAGCGTCAGGGTGGCCAGCATGAGCACCG
>Ga0224497_10001413_pt1 | contig 15326 bp, 16 predicted proteins | sample SF_Jul11_sed_USG_4_FD_167970 | JGI IMG/M metagenome (GOLD analysis project Ga0224497, IMG submission 167970) | Sediment microbial communities from San Francisco Bay, California, United States - SF_Jul11_sed_USGS_13 | ecosystem: Environmental > Aquatic > Marine > Sediment | place: USA... | reverse complement strand
GGCGCAGTTGCCGAGACAATAGACGGGCTCGAGAGTGACGTCGCGGTTGCCCGAATGCATTTCAACACCGAGAGTTTTCACGGCGTGGGCTGAAAGTTCACGGCTGCCCATGGCCTGGCACGATTCGGCTTGACAGATTTTTACAATGTGCCGGCCGGGTGGCGTCGTGCGGAAATCGTGGTAGTAACTGACCACGCCATGCACCTCGGCCCGTGACAGATTGAGCCTCGCACTCAGAAACCGAATTGCGTCTTCCGAAATCCAGCCGAATCGCTCGATAAAAGCGCGCAAAACCTGCAGCAACAGTTCGGGTCGTGCGTCAAAGCGAGCAATGATTTCGGAGGCTGCTGTTTCGTTGTAGGCCTCAGTTTTCATACTGTATCCGTTGTTTACCCGAGTAAATATTAAACGTGTCGCCACGCAGGAAGCCCACGAGTGTCATATTGAACTCGCTGGCCAGCTGCACGGCGAGACTGGACGGGGCGCTGACGGCCGCCAACAATGGCATACCGGCTACCAGCGCCTTTTGCATCAGTTCGAAGCTCGCGCGACCCGAGACCATCAGGCCGAGATCCGTGGCAGGCAAGCGATCATCCAGAAGGAGCGCTCCGATAACTTTGTCGACGGCATTATGCCGACCGACGTCTTCCATCGTCACAACGAGTTCACCTGCAGTAGTGAAAACGCCGGCCGCATGCAGGCCACCGGTTTTGTCAAACGTTGCCTGTGCCTTGCGCAATTTATCGGGAATCTTGATCAGCACGTCCCGGTCGAAAGTCGTGTCGTTGTTGCCCATGGGCGCCACACCGATAACGCGCAACGCATCGAGTGAGGTCTTGCCGCAAACGCCGCAACTGGACGTCGTGTAAAAATGACGTTGCAGCCGACCGAGGTCGACACTGACATCGGGACCCAACTCGACGCGCACGACATTGTGATTGCCACTATCCGGTGCCGGCGGCCCGCAGGTCTCGATGCATGAAATGTCGTCGGCTCGCCGAATGATCGATTCGGTATACAGGAATCCTGCGGCAAGCTCGGGGTCATTTCCCGGTGTGCGCATCGTGATAGAAACACTGCGCGAGGCCCTGCCGTCAGCAGTCGAGTACCCGAGCCGGATCTCGAGCGGTTCTTCAACGGCTACGCTGTCGGCGCGCGATTGCTGCGAACCGTTACTGACTTTGCTGATATCAACCGCGTGACTCCTGCCAGCCATGTCAAAATCGCCACTACCTGTCGGATCCGTCAGTATATCGCCGCGCCGTGAGCGCCGCCCGGATTTCCACCAACTCGGCGTCGTCATCGAGGCTGACTTCGCCTTGCTCGACGACGACACCGAGACGCTGGAGCAGCGGGCGCACGTCTGGAAATCCGGCGCTATCCGCGTGCAGCCGGTAGAGATTCATGAACAAGGGTTCTTGCAAGAATGAATCGAATGCCGCGAACAGTTCTTCGCCAGTCCAGGATTGTTGCGACGGCAGACAGCATCGCTGAAACTGGCCGAGTACGGCGTCAAGCGACTCCGCACCATTTGACCGCCGCCGCAACTCGACGTCGGCCATCAGCGCGAGCGCCGCGCCGCTCCAGTAGACTTTCATGCGGCTGTTACGCTCGCCGCCGCCGGCGGCTTGATTCGGCGACAGCCGCGGCACTGACGAGCGGCCGCGTTCGAAGCCGTCATGCAACTTCTGCCACGCATCGAGTTGCGTGTAGCGGCCGGCCCTCGCAAGCAGCACATTCTGGTAGTACTGCGCGAAACCCTCCGATAACCAGCGTTGCTCGCTGTGCACGAACGGCAGCATCATGTGCGAGAGTTCATGCGTTGCGGTCCAGTCATCGTAAAACGCTTCCGTCGGCTCATCCGGATCTATCAGCAGTTCGACAGTCTCACCCCCGTCACGTACGACACGTCCAAAGTAAACGGGAGAATCGCTGCGCGACCGGCTGCTGCCGATCGGGAAAACGACGACGCGCGCGGCGGGATTCGGAAAGCGGCCGTATGTCAGCGTCACGTTATTGGCGGCCTCCCGAACCCAATCGACAACGGCGTCGGCGTCAACGCGTTGCCACGAACGCAGCGTGTCAATCCGGAGGCGCGCACCCGCGATAGTTGCGACCGACGAATCAAATCGGCCGAAGATCGCAACCGCACTGCCGCTTTGAGGCGACGCGGTGAGTTGGTAAACGGATTCGTCTGATTGCATCGGCCGCCAAGGCACCGAGATCTGCACGTCGTCCGGTAACGCGAACGTCACACGTACCTCATCGTCGCCGCCGAGTCGCGGCCGCCACATCCAGACCGTGGGTGAGGCGATAACGTTGGACGAATGCAGCAGCTGATTGCGGCGCTCCGCTTTGGCCGCTTTTTGCAGATCGACCGTGTAGCTCAGGCAACTGACACCGTCTCCCGGTGTCATGATGCGGCGGCTGCGCACGCGGAGCTTTCGTCCGTCAACGCAATCTTGTGCCTCGAGCAAAAACTTCGCGGCATCGGCAGAACGAGCCGTGATATCGGTAACGGGTGCCCTGAACCTCGCCGTAACCTCGAGACGGCTTAGCGAGGCGTCCACTGCGATATGGTAGTCATAGACGGCGGCCGGCAGCGACGGCGTGGCCATCAGGCCGGCGCAGAGAATGCCAAAGGCGGCAGGATCTGAAATTCTGCTAATGATAATCGTTCTCAAGTAGCTCGCTGAGGGGCCATGTCACACGACGGACGTTAGGCTGGCGTTCATAAACATTGTCTACAATGCGTCGTAGCCTGATCATTATCGTTTAGAATACCAACGCCCGGACGCGTTCCGGGCAGACTACAGAAATTTAAGGAGACTCCGTTGAGCAAGATTGCACGCCGCAAGTTTATTCAATTGTCAGCATTAGCCGCCGCCGGTTGCATGGCGAACTCTGGTCGCCAAGTTTTTGCGCAGGATTTGCCGCAGGTGACCGAAGACGACCCGATGGCTGCCGCCATGAAATACACGCATGACGCGAGTACGGTAGACCCAGGATCACGTTCCAAACCGGATGCAGAACAGAACTGCGCTAACTGTGCCCTGGTCCAGGGCAACGACGGAGATACCTGGCGTCCGTGCCAGATCTTCCCGGGCAAGACCGTGAATGCTAACGGCTGGTGCACGGTCTGGGCCCCCAAGGCCTGATCGAGATCTCGACAAGAGGATAAGCGCCGGCGTCATCGTCGGCGTTTTTATTGATGAGCGAAGCACGCATTCAGCATTTTTACGACGAAACAACCGGAACGCTGAGCTACGTCGTGTCGGATCCGGGCAGCGGCCACGCTGCGGTGATCGATCCCGTTATCGGCTACTCGATGGTGTCGGGCAGAATCGATTCCGGGCCGTCCGACGTGGTCGTTGAATATGTCCACAAACAGAAGCTCGGCCTCGAGTGGATACTCGAAACTCACGCACATGCCGATCACGTCACCGGTGCGCAGTACATCAAGTCGAAACTCGGCGGCCAAGTCGCGATCGGTGAAGGTATCCGCAGCGTTCAGGCGTACTTCGGGCCCGTGTTCAATCTCGGCCCGCCGTTCGCGGCGGACGGACATCAGTTCGACAAACTGTTCGAGGACGGTGACGTGTTTCGCATCGGCGAACTCGACTGCGAAGTCATTGCGACCCCGGGTCATACCAACGACAGCGTGAGCTATCGGATAGGCTCAGCCGTTTTTGTCGGCGATAGCCTGTTTATGCCCGATTTCGGCACCGCACGGTGCGACTTTCCAGGTGGAAATGCGGAAGTGCTGTACGACTCGATTCAGCGGCTATTGTGCTTGCCCGGCGATACGCGGCTGTACATGTGCCACGACTATATGCCGGGCGGTCGCGAGCTGCGTTGGGTGTGCACCGTCGACGAGCAGCGCGCAGACAATATCCATGTCAATGAAAGTGTTGGCAAGGCCGAGTTCACGAGCATGCGCAAGGAACGTGACAGGTCGCTCAATCTGCCGGCGTTGATTGTGCCGGCAATTCAGGTCAACATTCGGGCAGGACATCTGCCCGATGCTGAAGACAACGACATCGCGTACCTGAAAACACCAATCGATACGCTTTAAGCACCTGACACGGAGACCAGTTTTGTTCGAATCGCTGCAAACAATGCCGGCGGACGCCATTTTGGGTCTGATCGCCGAGCACCGCGATGACCCGCGGCCCAACAAGATCGATCTCGGCGTTGGCGTGTATCGCAATGCTGCCGGTGAAACTCCGGTGCTTGCCAGCGTGAAAAAGGCGGAGCACCGCATTCTGGAGACACAAATCAGCAAGGCGTACCTCGGCACTGCCGGTAGCCCGGACTTCAATTCGGCCATGCAGGAAATGACGTTTGCGGGTGCGGCGTCGGATGAGCGGCTCGTGACAATTCAGACGCCAGGCGGGTCCGGGTCGCTGCGAGTCGCGGCAGGCATACTCCTTCGCGCGCGGCAGGACACGACGGTCTGGGTCAGCGAACCGACCTGGGCCAATCATGTGCCGCTGCTGGGCGGTGCGGGCCTGAAACTGAAACCCTACCCGTACTACGACACCACGAAACACGTCATTCAGACCGATGCGATGCTGGATGCACTGCGCGCCGCGCCGAAGGGCGATGTAGTGCTGTTCCACGCCTGCTGCCATAATCCGTCGGGCCTCGACCCGTCGGTGGACGACTGGCGTACGATTACCGATATCCTTGTCGAACGCGAACTCATACCCTTCATCGACACGGCATATCAAGGTTTTGCGAAGAACCTCGACGAGGATGCGTTCCCCATCCGCCACATGGCAGCGCGCGTACCCGAGATGATCGTCTCAAGTTCGTGTTCGAAGAACTTTGGTCTGTATCGTGACCGGGTTGGCACGGTGTCGTTCCTGTCGGCCGATGCGGCGACCGCCGCCACGGTTTCCAGTCAGGCCAACAACTACGTGCGCACGATCTACTCGATGCCACCGGATCACGGTGCTGCGATCGTCAGCACGATTCTGCATGACGAGGCACTGCGGTCGGAGTGGTACGCAGAACTCGACGACATGCGCGATCGACTCCAAAGTATGCGCGGTTTACTTAACGATGCGCTTGTCGAGAAGGTGCCCGAGCACGATTTCTCGCACCTCGTGCGGGCAAACGGCATGTTTTGCTTCCTTGGAATCACAGCACACCACGTCGACCGGCTGAAGGAAGACTTTGGCGTTTACATGGTGAATTCGAGCCGCATAAACATAGCCGGGATTACCCCCGACAACGTCGAATACCTGGCCGATTCTATTGCCGCTGTGCTCTAGGCTTTCGCTTCGCGAAGAACGCCGTCAGGCGGACAGTAACCGCCACGGCCGTCAGCAAGATCAGGAAACCGTTGACAGCAATAACCTGGTCGGTTGAGGCGGGCAACAGGGTCGGTACAAACGCGAGGAGTATCCAATACAGCCCGACTTTGTGCAGCAAGCGCCAGTTCTTCGGACCGAGCGCCCTGGTGGTGGCATCGAATGATGTGATAAACATCAGGTAAATGACGACGTAGGTTGCGCCGCCAAGCAGGCTCTCACTGATGTTCAGGTCGAAATCGTCCACCATTTTGTCGCGATAAAAAATCAGGCCGAGGTGTGCCGTGTGAATACCGGCGAATGCGATGCCGATCAGCCGACGGTTCCTCAACAGCGCAAGTGTCAACGGCGAATTCACCAATTGCCGCAGCGGGCGCGCGACAAATACGACGAGCAGTAGCACAAAAGCCGCATGGGCGCTCAGTCGCAGCGACACGCGGATAGTGTCGTCATTGACACCGACGCTGCCAAAGTAAATGGCGGCAGCAATCACAGTTATGGCAATTGCGCCGAAGAAGACAGACCAGTTGCGTTGATTACTCGTTAGGACCATGGGCTGGTTCCCACAATAGCCGGCTGCCGCGGTCGATAAATAAACGCGCCGCGGCGCCGGCGTTGAGTTCCAAAACGAACGTGACAGGTTCGTTCGACGCAATAGAACGAAGCGAGAGCGGTTCGGTGTTGCGTACGACAGACGCTACGGTTCCATCAGCGCGGGCAAACACGATGTCGAGCGGTATATAGGTGTTCTTCATCCACATCGAGCGAATGCTGGCGTGTTCGTAGACGAACAGCATGCCGGTCGTTTGCGGCAGGCTGCGAACGTGCATCAGGCCACGGGCGCGCTGCATGTTGTCCAGCGCGAGGTATATGTCGAAGCGATGACACGCAAACTCGCTCGCCTCAATGATCAGGACGTCTTTGTCGAACGCCGCATCGAGCTCCTCGTTGGCGGCTGCCGAATTCATCGTCAGGGTAACTGCTGCCGCGAGCAGCCAAAGCCTCAAGATGCGCTCCAGTCGAGCAGGCCCGAAAACTGCATGTCGCTTATCGACATGCTGGACGTGCCGTTTATTTCTGCGAGCGGCGACACGCAGTACAAATTTCCGTCGATCGAGAATCGATCGCCCGTCTCGTCGACGGCGTTCAGCGCCGTGATGTCGGTCAGACAGTTGTCGAGACCTGAGGTACTGAAGAATCGTCCGCTGCCTTCTTCGATCACGGTTACGTTGCTGGGATACTCAGTGCCGGTGCCGGCGCGCTGCAGCTCTGGAATCGCGATAATCAAAGTGATGCGGTGATTCTCGGCGTCGACCTGTCCGGCAAAGTGCAGTCGGGCGCCCCGGCCCTCGGGTCTGGGCATGCCGCCGCACTCGAGCTCGTCACGGTTCCACAGCAGCTGTGCCGAAATCGCGCCGTAAAGTTGAGCCTGCAACCGACCGCGGTCGCCACACATCAGTACCGGCTGTGGTTCGGCCCGGGCGACCGGATCTGCCGTTTCGCCTGCCGGTTTGCAGCTTGCGAATGCTGCTGCAAATGTCAGCAGAAGGCCTGTTCGGGTGCGGAAAAGGCGCGTAATGGCGCGTTTCTTCTGAAGTCTCTGCAATTCTTGGCGTCAGTCACTGTCCGAAGATAGAGCATTATTACCGAAGTGCGGCTCAGATGAGCAAAAAACATGGCGACCGGTTGGCTCGCTCACGCATCCTCTCTAAAATGGCACGCCGATTTTTCCTCCGGAGTTCTTAATGAGCGTCGCAGAACAATTCCAACAACTCGAGGCGCACGCCAGCAGCCTGATCATCGGGCAGTCACACCTGATCAATCGCATGTTGATCGCGCTGTTATGCGACGGCCATCTCCTTGTCGAGGGGGCGCCGGGACTCGCGAAAACCCGGGCAATCAAGGTTCTCGCCGAGAGCATCGAGGGCAATTTCCATCGACTGCAGTTCACGCCCGATCTGCTGCCGGCGGATTTGACTGGCACGGATATCTACCGGCCGCAGGAGGGCACGTTCGAATTCCGCAAGGGCCCGTTGTTTCACAACCTGATTCTCGCCGACGAAATAAATCGTGCACCTGCGAAGGTGCAGTCCGCGCTGCTCGAAGCAATGGAAGAACGGCAGATCACGGTCGGCGATCGGAGTTACGGTCTCGATGATCTTTTCATGGTAATGGCGACGCAAAACCCGATCGAGCAGGAGGGCACGTATCCGCTGCCCGAAGCGCAGCTCGATCGATTTCTGCTGCACGTTGAGGTTGGCTACCCAACCACAGAAGACGAGCGCCGCATTTTGGTGCTCAACCGGGACGAGGCGAAGTCGGGGCAGCGCGATGCGTTTCAGCCGCCGGAGCTGCTGTCGGTAGCGTCAATCATGCAGGCACGACAGGATATCCTGCGCCTGCACCTTGCTCCGGAACTCGAGGAGTACATCGTCAATATTGTTGTCTCGACCCGGGATCCGGGACGCGTGGACGAATCGCTGAACGGGCAGGTCATGTACGGCGCCAGTCCGCGTGCGAGTATGGGTATCGACCGCGCAGCTCGCGCGCATGCCTGGTTATCGGGCCGTGACTACGTGGGGCCGGAGGATATCCAGGAGATCGCATCGGACGTGCTGCGACATCGTCTCGTGCTGAGTTTCGAAGCGGAAGCCGACGGCGTCAGCGAGAACTCCGTTATCGACCGCATTCTGGATGGCGTCGGAGTGCCGTAGTGGCTTTGCCGGACACACTTCCCGAGGCCGCCTCACCTGTCAGCGTCAGCCAGGCAGGGCTGATTCGGCTCAACGGTCCGGCGCGGGCGATCGCGCTTGATGTGCTGCGTGTCAATTCGCTGCAGACAGGTGCCTACGTGTCCCATTTTCGCGGTCGGGGTATGGAATTTGACGAGTCACGGCCATACCAGCCAGGTGACGATCCGCGCAGCATCGACTGGCGCGTGACTGCGCGCAGCACAACCGCCTATACCAAGCTGTTTCGTGAAGAACGCGAGCGACCGGTTCTCGTCGTCGTTGACTTGCGCGCAAGTATGCACTTCGCGACGCGAGGCTGTTTCAAGTCGGTCAACGCCAGTCGCGCCGCGGCGCTGTTGTCGTGGGCAGCCCACCACCGCGGTGACCGGCTCGGTGGTCTGATCTTTGGCGATACGACGCATCGCGAGCTCAAGCCACGGCTCGGCCGCCAGGCGGCACTGCGTTACGTGCATGAACTGGTCACTCATCCGGACTGGGAGAAGCGTCAGCGCAGCAGGAATGAGGATGAGGAGGCGCCGTTGACCCAGGCAATGTCAGCGCTGCGACGCGTTGCCCGGCCTGGAAGCCTGGTCGTGATTTTGAGCGATTTCATCGGCTTTGCGCGGTCGGCACAGTCCTATCTGTCGAGCGTTGCACGTCATAACGAAGTGCTTGCCGTATTCATCAATGACCCACTCGAACGGAAATTGCCGCCGCCCGGGCGCTACCGCCTTGTATCGCGAGAAGATGAACTCGCGATTGATACGATGGCTAAAGCGGCTCGTCACGACTACGAAAGTGCATTTCAAGCTCGCAGTCAGGATTTGGCGGCGTTTTGTCAGCGCTATGGCATCCATCTGATGCAACTCTCGACGGAAGATGATCCGGTCACGGCGCTGCAGACCGCTCTCGGCCGAAGGACGCGATAGCCGTGGATCCCGAGCAGATTCCACTTCGCGACCTGCACTTGCCCGAGGCGATCGGCTGGTGGCCGCTCGCGCCAGGCTGGTGGGTGGTTATTGCGCTGGCGGCAATCGGTCTCGCTTGTCTTGTCAGACACTACCTGCAAAAGCGTGCTCGCGGTGCGGCCAGGCGACACGCGCTGCAGCAGCTCCAAAACCTGACCGCCGAATTTGAACAGCACCGTGACGCCATAGCGTTCAGCAGCGGTCTGTCGGCGCTGCTGCGGCGCACGATGCTGGCCTATGCGCCGCGTGACGAAGTTGCCGGATTGACCGGGGACGTCTGGCTGGCCTGGCTCGACAAGGATCTCGATCAGCCGCGCTTTCAGAGTGAGGCCGGCCGCAAGTTGCTCGAATTGCCCTATCGCCCACCGAGTGACGCCGTCTCAGCTATGGAACTCGTCGACGTGGTCGCCGCGGTACGGCAGCGACTCGCGACGCCGGTCGGAGGCCGACCCTGATGTGGTCGCTGGCATGGCCCTGGGTGCTGCTGGCATTGCCGCTGCCGCTGATTGCGCGCAAGCTGCTGTCGGAGTCTGCAAGCTTGCAGGATGCCGGGCTCAAAGTGCCTGATCTGGCCGCATTTGCAGTGCTTAGGGAACGCCGTCAAACCGGGCAATTCTTGAGTTGGCGTTTCTGGATTGCGGTGGTCGCCTGGGTGCTGCTCGTCGTTGCGGCTGCGCGACCGGAACGCATCGGCGACGAGGTCGAAGTTCCGGTCTCTGGCCGCAACCTCATGCTGGCCGTCGACCTGTCGGGCAGCATGGACCAGAAGGACTTCGAACTGGGCGGTCGTCGCGTGGATCGACTCACAGCAACGAAAGCCGTCGCCAGCGATTTCATCAGTCGTCGCGAAGGCGACCGTATCGGCCTGATTCTTTTTGGTGAGCGCGCCTATTTGCAGGTTCCACTGACGCTCGATCGCGAGACTGTAAGAGTGCTGTTGCTGGAGGCATTCATCGGTCTCGCCGGGGAAAAAACCGCGATCGGCGACGCGATTACACTCGCGGTGAAACGGATTCACGATCAGGACGCGGATGCGAGCGAGCAAGTGCTGGTCTTGCTGACCGATGGCGCCAACACGGCCGGCGAGATCGATCCGATCAAAGCAGCTGAACTGGCGCAGCAGGTCGGGCTACGCGTTTACACGATCGGCATCGGTGCCGAGCAACTCGAAGTGTCCTCACTGATCGGCGGCCGTCGCAACATCAATCCGTCGGCTGATCTTGATGAAGAGACACTGACAGGCATCGCCGAAATGACCGGCGGCAGGTACTTTCGCGCCAAGGACACGGCAGGCCTGCAGGACATTTACCGACTTGTCGACGAGCTTGAGCCGGTTGCTGAACCCGAGGCCGGTTTTCGCCCCATCAAATCGCTCTACTACTGGCCGCTTGGTGGCGCATTTGCGCTGGCGTCATGCCTTTGCCTCGTGAGCTTGCTGAAGAGCCTGGCGATGCGACCTAGTGGGGAGCTTCCCGATGCTGTTTGACAGTGTGGTGGTAACTACTTGCAATGAACATGCCGATGTGGGCTGACTTTCACTTCTTGCGCCCGGAGTGGCTATGGGCTGTGCCCGCCGTTATTGCATGCGCGATACTGCTTGCGCGCCGTCAACTCGGACCCGGTAGCTGGCAGAATGTCGTCGACGGATCGCTTGCGCCGTACGTGCTTTCTCGTTCAGCCAATCGGCGTTCCGACTACCGCTGGTGGTTGCTTGGTCTTGGTGGAGTCATCGCTGCGGTCGCGATGGCGGGCCCGGCCTGGCAGCGTGTCGAGCAGCCGGTGTTTCGATCCGATCAGGCACTTGTGGTCGCACTGGATCTGTCGCGTTCGATGGATGCGCAGGACGTCGCGCCGAGCCGTCTGATGCGCGCACGCCTGAAGATTCTGGACTTGCTGGAACGACGCGGGAGCGGGCAGACCGCGCTTGTGGTCTATTCGTCAAACGCATTCACGGTCACGCCGCTGACCACCGACACGGATACGATAGCCGCGCTGGTCAACAGCCTGAGTACGGACATCATGCCGAGTCGCGGCAGCTATCCGACTGCTGCGATCAACAAAGGCAGGCAGCTGCTGGAGCAGGCCGGCGCGGCCAGCGGCGAGATTCTGCTGGTGACTGACGGCAGTGCGTCACCCGATACCGAAAGAACGGCACGCGATCTCAGAGCCTCTGGTTACACCTTGTCCGTGCTCGCAGTTGGCACGGCAGAAGGAGCGCCGATTCCGAGAGTCAGTGGCGGCTTCGTTACCGATCAGTCAGGTAATCTTGCGGTACCCCGGCTCGACGAGCATTCGCTGCGGTCACTTGCGGCAGCCGGCGGCGGGCGCTTCTCCTTGCTCTCGACCGATGGTCGCGACCTCGAATACCTGCTGAGCGGAGCAACCGGACGCCAGCAGGCGGGGGACGAAAACCTGGCGACCGACAACTGGCGCGAGGAAGGACCTTGGCTGGCGCTGCTCTTGCTGCCGCTGGCGGCGATGGCGTTTCGGCGTGGTTGGGTCATTGTCTTCCTTTTCTTCATCTTGCCACCCGAGCGCGACGCACACGCGGCGAGTTGGAACGATCTCTGGCAGACCAAAGACCAGCAGGCGCAACGAAAGCTCGAGGAGGGAGCGGCCCAAGATGCCGCTGATCTTTTTGAGAACCCGGAGTGGCGAGCCGTTGCGGAATATCGCGCGCAGGATTACGCAGAAAGCGCCCGAGCGTTTGCCGAACGGCAAGACGCACGCAGTCTTTACAATCTCGGCAATGCAATGGCGCGACAGGGTGAATTCGAATCGGCAATTGACGCTTACGAGCAGGTGCTCGAAATCGATCCGAACGATGCCGACGCGGCCTACAATCGCGATCTCTTGAAGCAGGTGCAGGAACAACAGCAGCAGCAACAGAATCAGGGTGACCAGCAAGAGCCATCGGATGAGCAGGGCGACGGTGAGCAGTCGGATAATGGCAGCGAGTCCGAGCAGGAGAACTCGGATGGCTCGGCGCAAGCGGACGGACAGTCCGACGACAGCGACGCATCGCAACGCGACGATCAGGAAGCCAGCCAGGAGGACCTCGAGGCGTTGCAGGAAGAGCTGCGACGGGCCGCAGAGGAAGCGCAACAAAACGAGCAACAAGTAGCCCGGCAGCAGCTGACAGAAGAGGAACTCGATGCGCTGCGTCGCCAACAGGAGCAGCAGCAGTCGATGGAACAGTGGCTACGCCGCATCCCGAACGATCCGGGCGGTCTGCTCAGACGGAAATTTCGCTATCAATACCAGAAAACCGGCAAGGACCAGGACGGCAACAACACCTGGCCGGATGATGAGGTGCAGCCATGGTAGCCGGCTGGCTGCGACGGACGGTACTGCTTGCTGCGGCCTTGCTGTGCGCATCCGCGGCGCTGGCGGCAGTAACCGCCCGCGTCGACCGTGCCGATATCGAGCTCAACGAGTCGTTCACGCTCGAGGTCGTCTCGGACTCGAACATCGACCAGCAGCCGGACGTCTCCGTGCTCGATCAGGATTTTTATGTCGGGCAGGGCAGTCAGCTCAGCAACACAACAATCGTCAACGGACAGATACGCCGCAGCAAGACGTGGACCTACGTGCTGATGCCCAAGCGCAATGGCCAGATCGTCATACCGCCGATTGCGCTCGGTAATGAGCAAAGTGAGGCCGTCGTGATTTCGGTCAGCGAACCGAGCTACGAGCCGCCGGGCGAGGCCGACGTGTTCGTGACCAGTGACGTCGATTTCACGGAGGCCTATGTTCAGGCGCAGGTGCTATTGACGATCAAGATCTATCGCTCGGTTGCGACGCGGCAGCCGGCGTTGCGCGAACCGACAATCAGCGGCGTCGACGTGCTTACCGAGCTTGCGGGGGACGATCGTAGTTACGAAGCAGTGATAGACGGCACGCCGTACAACGTCGTCGAACGCGTGTACGCGCTTTATCCACAGGAGAGCGGCACAATCGAGATTTCTCCCGCGCGCTTCGAGGCGCGCGTGCTGCGTGATGGACGAATTACGGGCCGCAAAGTGTACGAGTCGGAGTCGCAGTCGGTAACCGTCTTGCCGATCCCGCCGCCGCCTGCCGACTACCCCGATGCCGTTTGGCTGCCGGCACGTGAACTTTCGATAGCCGAGGACTGGTCGAGAAATGCAGATGAAATCACAGCGGGCGAGCCACTGACGCGACATGTGATAACCAGCGCTTTGGGCCAGCTCGAGACCCAGATTCCTGCGCTTGAGCCACCCGCGGCGGAGGGCGTTAATGTCTACCCGGACAAACCGGAGCTGAGTCGCCGCGTTGGATCCGGTGGCATCCGGGGCGTGCGCAAAGACCAGTACGCAATGATCGGGGTAACACCCGGCGTGGTCGTATTACCGGCGCTCGAAGTGCCGTGGTGGAACACCGAAACCGCGGCATGGCAGGTCGCGCGTTTGCCGGAACGGTCGATCACCATCCTGCCATCAGGCGAGGCGCCGGCTCCGGAGCCTGAAGATGTTACGGCCGAGGAAATGGCGGCGAGCGGTGACGAGCCTGCCACGGACACGAAGCCACAAGGATTCTGGCGTCACGTCAGCGAGCTGCTGGCTGCTGTCTGGCTGTTGACGCTGTTTGCCTGGTGGTTGTCATCCCGGCCGCCTAAGCGCGAGCGCAAACCGGCGCAGGTACCGGTGCACAAACAGCAGGCACGGCATCTCAGGGCAGCTCGAAAAGCAGCGCTGGCCGGCGACGCGGCGGGCGTACGCAAGGCTCTGCTCGAGTGGGCGGCCCTGCAGTGGCCAGATGATATGCCACGAAGCATCGGCGCAATTGCAGGGCGCGTTTCCGCACCGCTTGCCGCCGAACTCAGTCGTCTGTCGAGTCTGAGCTACGGCCCGCAAGGCGGCGACTGGACCGGCGAAGCGCTTGCCAAAGCCCTGCGATCATTTTCGGTACTGTCGAACGATGACGAACGGCCCGACGAAATCCTGCCACCACTGATGCCGTCCAGATGAATGTCGCGGTCGCTGGCCGTATGCAGTTATCGGATGTTACCAGTGGCCGGAGTTCTCCATTGAAGCCCATGGTTCCTGGATCGGCAGCGCATCGCCTTTCTGCAGCAGTTCGATCGAAATATTGTCCGGGGAGCGAACGAAAGCCATGTGCCCGTCGCGCGGCGGCCGGCTGATCGTGACGCCACCATCTAAAAGGCGCTGGCAAACGGCGTAGATATTGTCGACCTGGTAGGCGAGGTGCCCGAAATTGCGGCCTTCGTCGTACTCTTCGGGGTCCCAGTTCCAGGTAAGCTCGACCTGGGCGTCCTCGTTGCCGGGCGCCGCAAGGAAGACAAGTGTGAAGCGCCCTTGCTCATTGTCATAGCGACGCAACTCGACGAGGCCGAGTTTGTCGCAATAAAAATCGAGCGAGGCGTCGACATCTGTGACGCGTACCATCGTATGCAGGTATTTCATGCCACAATATTCACCTATCTTTCCGTAACGAGCAACCCGTGCGCGACATTCGCACAATCACTCTTGATCTCGATGAAACGTTGTGGGCGATCCACCCGGTTATCGAACGGGCCGAGCGCAATCTGCATGACTGGCTGCGCGACAATTATCCGCGCATTACCGAGAGGTTTTCGCCGGACGGCATTTTCGAGCTGCGCGGGCAGGTCGTTGCCGAAAATCCGGAGCGGAGTTACGACTTCACGTTTCTGCGGCGCACGGTACTGGGCCGCCTCGGCGTCGCAGCTGGATACGGAGATGGCCTCGTCGACGACGCGATGGCTGTATTCAGCGCCGCGCGAAACGATGTCGAGGTCTTTCCGGAAGTTCGCCCTACCTTGACCGAACTGGGGAGGCGCTACCGTGTGATTGCCGTGACGAACGGCAACGCCGATGTCAATTCGATTGGCATTAGTGATCTTTTCCACGAAGTCATCTCGGCATCCTCTGCCGGCGCCGCAAAGCCGAACCGGAAGATATTCGACATAGCCGTTGCAGCCGGTGGTGCAGGTGCCGATCAAACCCTACATGTCGGCGATCATCCCGAAGTCGACGTTGCCGGCGCACGTGAGGCAGGTCTTAGAACGGTCTGGGTCAATCGTAATGGTCAGGATTGGCCGGAACACCTGCAAAGGCCCGATGGAATCGTTCGGGACGTCAGTGAATTACTTGCGCTGCTCGGAGCAACGGCACGGTGATCAACATGCCCCTGCTCCTGTACGTGCCGGGTCTCTTGCCCAAGCCCGAACCTGGCCTGCACCGGGACGCTTTGTTTCGTTGTTTAATCGCCGGACTGCGGCGCTACGACGAGAAGATCGCGCTCGATAT
>Ga0224497_10001410_pt1 | contig 15357 bp, 17 predicted proteins | sample SF_Jul11_sed_USG_4_FD_167970 | JGI IMG/M metagenome (GOLD analysis project Ga0224497, IMG submission 167970) | Sediment microbial communities from San Francisco Bay, California, United States - SF_Jul11_sed_USGS_13 | ecosystem: Environmental > Aquatic > Marine > Sediment | place: USA... | reverse complement strand
GTCCCCTGCATTCCACTTGCCGCTGCGGCCGCCGGACTTGTGCAGCAGGCGAACGCCATCGATCACCATGCCGCGGTCAACGGTCTTGCCCATGAAACGGTATTTTGCAAATTTGCTTTGCCTGCCTGTCTTGCTGCTTAGCGCGCTTGCCACGGCCGGCGAACCAGCACTGGTGCGCATGGCAACCACCACGAGCACCGAAAATTCCGGCCTGTTTACCGTGATACAGCCGGTATTCGAACAAGCTCTAGATATCCGCGTGCATGTCATCGCGGTCGGCACCGGCAAGGCGCTGGAACTGGGACGGCGCGGTGATGTCGATGTGATCCTGGTGCACGCCAGGGAGGCTGAAGAGGCCTTCGTGAAGGACGGCTATGGCCTTGCGCGCCACGAGATCATGTACAACGATTTTGTGATTGTCGGCCCGCCCGGTGATCCTGCCGGTGTGCGGGGTATGCGGGATGCCGCCAAGGCGTTCGCAACAATCGCCGAATCAGCCGAAATTTTCGTGTCGCGTGGTGATGAGTCGGGCACCCACAAGAAAGAGAACACCATCTGGCAGAAGGCGGCTATACTACCGCAGGGCGGGTGGTACCGACAGGTCGGACAGGGTATGGGAAAGACGTTGCAGATAGCCGGTGAGCTGGCTGCCTACACGCTGGTCGACCGTGGCACTTGGCTGGCGTACCGGGCCAACAGCCCGTTGCAGCTGCTGGTATCGGGCGGTGCCGATATGAAGAATTCCTACGGAATTATTGCCGTGAGCCCGGAACGCTTCCCGGATGTCAATTATGCGGCCGCACAACGCCTGATCGACTGGTTTGCTACTCCCGAGGCGCACGCAATCATTGCCGGCTACAGCGTAGATGGTGAACAGTTGTTTTACCCGGTAGCCAAATAGACCATGGACAGCCTGTCTGCCGCGACTGCTGAATCATTTCGTCTGCTGTTTTCGGGTGATGTGGCTCTGTGGGTTATCATCTTTACATCGTTCAGTGTTTCTCTAAAGGCGATTCTGGTTGCTGCGCCATTCGCCTTCGTGGTGGCCTTCCTGATGGCTCACCTGCGCTACCCGGGACGGCGCGCCATGATCGCCGGATTCAGTGCCCTGCAATCCATACCGGCCGTCGTGGTCGGCCTGACTGTCTACCTGGTGTTTTCACGCAGTGGTCCGCTCGGTGACCTCAAGTTGCTATTCACCCATACATCCATGGTCATTGGCCAGATCCTGTTGTCGTTTCCACTGCTGGTTGCGCTGAGCCACGCGGCATTCCAGGCCGCCGACCGCAGGGTTTGGGAAACATCCGTCACCCTGGGCGCAACACCAAGCCGCGCCTTCATGACACTGGTACATGAGGTCCGCTTCGGTCTGACTACAGCATTGATTGCAGGCTTCGGACGCATCATTGCCGAGGTTGGCTGTTCGATGATGGTCGGTGGAAATATACTGGGCTACACACGCAACATACCTACTGCGATTGCACTGGAGACGACCAAGGGCGAGTTTGCACAGGCGATTGCGCTGGGCATGGTGCTGCTGACGCTGGCGCTTATACTGAACGGAATGCTGGCGTTTTTCCAGGGCCGCGGGGTTATGAAATCATGACGGAAATACTCTGCTACAACGGCCTGCGGAAGTCGGTTCACGGCCGGCTGCTGCTAGATATCGATGCACTGGAAATTCATGAACGCAGCTGTTTAGCCTTGAGCGGAAGGAACGGTGCAGGCAAGTCAACGCTGCTGCGCATTATCGCCGGCCTCGAGAAGCCTGACAGCGCAACGGTCAGTTTCGAGGGTCAGGTGCTCTCGTGGCGCCGGGCCTGCAAGAAGATGCATGCCCAGGTGATCTATCTGCACCAGAATCCCTACCTGTTCGATCGCAGCGTAGCTGACAATATCGCATACGGGCTGCGCTGCCGCGGCCTGTCGCTGCGCGAGATCTCCAGTAAGGTATCAGAGGCGCTGGACTGGGCCGGTATCGGTCACTTGCAGTTACGAAATGCGCATGATCTGTCGGGTGGCGAGCGACAGCGGGTTGCCTTTGCACGTGCCCGGATCCTCTGCCCGCGAATCCTGTTACTGGACGAGCCAACCACCAACATGGACAGCGAGTCACGCGGCCAGGCCTACCGCATGATCAAGCGGCTGAAGGATGATGGTGTCAGCATTATTATCGCGACCCATGAATTTCACACCATTGCGCATTTATGTGATGATCACCTGTCACTTGAGTCGGGTGTGCTCAAGCCGCAGCCGGTTGAACTGGAAAGCGGCGAACGCAAGATCATTCCCTACGGTTGATACACATACTTGCTATCTGTCTTTTGGCGACAGACAGCCATGATTTTTATATGATCAATCAACGCTGCCCCATCCTGGAGGGAGCGGGGATTAACGGGGCGTTAATGATGCAGAGAAATGAAATTGAAAAGCAGCCCAGCTGCGAGGACGAGCTGAACACCGGTTTGCTCACTGTCGCTGAAGCGCAGGCACGGATCCTCGAGGGTGTCACACCCGTCGCCGCGACTGAAGCTCTGCCGGTGCGCGATGCGCTGGGACGCGTGCTTGCGGAAGACATTGTTTCCCCGATCGATGTCCCCTCGCACACCAATTCCGCGATGGATGGCTACGCGGTACGTGCGGCCGACCTGCCGGCCAGTGGCGTACGTGAATTCCCGGTGCCCGGTACCTCCTGGGCAGGACGCCCGTGGCTGACTCCCATTGAACCAGGCCAGGCAGTGCAGATCATGACTGGCGGGATGATGCCGGCAGATGCGGACACAGTCGTGATGCAGGAGCATGCCGAGCGCGATGGTAATACGGTGCGTATCGGTAGCGGTCACAGGCGCGGACAGAATGTGCGTGCGGCCGGTGAGGATATCGCCACCGGCCAGCAGGTCTTCTCGCCCGGGAAACGACTGACGGCGGCGGACACCGGTGTTCTGGCTTCACTCGGACTGGGCGGAGTACGTGTCTTTAGGAGGCCCAGGGTAGCCTTCTTTTCCACCGGTGATGAACTGCGCTCGGTTGGCCAGCCGCTCGGTCCTGGCGAGATATACGACAGCAACCGCTATACCCTGTATGGCATGCTGAGGAAACTCGATGTCGAGATCATCGACATGGGAGTGGTGCGCGACAAGCGCGAGCTCATCGAGCAGGCGTTTCATGATGCCGTCGCCGGTGCCGACGCCATCATTACCACCGGTGGCGTTTCGGTGGGCGAGGCAGACTTCGTCAAGGAGACGCTGGAGAAGCTCGGCAACATGTCGTTCTGGAAAATTGCCATGAAACCCGGCAGACCGGTGACCTTCGGCCGCATCAGGGATGCGGTGTTCTTTGGTCTTCCGGGGAACCCGGTATCGGTCATGGTGACCTATTTCCAGTTCGTCCGGCCGGCTCTGCTGAAGATGGCCGGTGAGACCGGTGCACTCGGGGCCTTTACGCTGCGTGCACGCACGACCTCGGCATTGAGAAAACGCCCCGGCCGCTATGAATTCCAGCGTGGCGTGCTGGAACAATCCGCCCCGGGCGAATTTACCGTGCGTAGTGCCGGTGCGCAGGGTTCCGGTATCCTGCGCTCCATGAGCGAGGCCAATTGCTTTATCCTGCTCGACCCGGACCGCACCAGTGTAGAGATCGGTGAGGAAGTCGAGGTCCAGCCATTTCAAAACCTGATTTGAGGCCGCGAGAGTTAACATGCCAAACAATCCCAACGAACGTGAATTCAAGCCGCTGAACATCGCTGTCATGACAGTGTCGGATACGCGCACCGATGCGACTGACAAGTCCGGTGACACGCTGGCGAAAATGCTGACCGAGGCGGGTCATTCGCTGGCCGAAAAGCGCATCGTCCCGGATGACATCTACCAGATCCGCGCAGCTGTTTCGCAATGGATTGCCGACGCAAGCATCAACGCGGTAATTACTACGGGTGGTACCGGTATCACCGGGCGCGACAGCACCCCGGAAGCCATTACGGTCCTGTTCGACAAGCAGATCGACGGCTTTGGTGAGTTGTTTCGTGCGGTTTCCTATGAGGAGATCAATACCTCCACCATTCAGTCACGCGCAGTCGCCGGTGTTGCCAATGCGACATTTATCTTCTGCCTGCCGGGGTCCACGGGCGCCTGCCGGACCGGCTGGGGCAAGCTGATCAGTCACCAGCTCGACTACCGTACGCGCCCCTGCAACCTGGTGGAACTCATGCCGCGGGTGCTGGAGAAAGGCTGAGCAAGTTTCTCATTCACGCCGGGCGGTGATCCGGAGTGCTGGTCGACAGGGCCGCGGCCTCATAGTGTTACTCCGCTTGCTGTAGTGTCAGCCACCCCAGGATAAAATCTGTTACCGCAGCGGCATTGTTCAGATCCAGCAATGGCAGGTCGCCACACTCTATCGGGGCATCTGCAGCAACCGCGATAACGCTGCTGTCTTCCGGGTACAGCAGTGGATGACCCAGGGCCGGCCGGTGTAATTCGATGCGAGGGTAGGGCACATGCTTGAAACCCTCGACCAGTACCAGGTCGATGCTGTCCAGTGCCAGCCGTCCGATCAACCCATCCAGTTCCGGGTCGCCGATGCTGTCGTTTTCCGTCATCAGGGCCCAGCGTCTGGCCGATGCCACCAGCAATTGCCGGGCGCCGGCCTTGCGCAGTTCGTAACTGTCCTTTCCCGGCTTGTCGATGTCGAAGTTATGGTGGGCATGCTTGATGACGCCGACACGTATGCCACGCTCCGCCAGTAGCGGGATCAGTTGTTTCAGCAGGGTGGTCTTGCCGGTGCCGCTGAAGGCGGCAAAGCCCAGTACCGGTTTCGAGTGTTTCATTTAGGTAGTGTACCCGGAAACTGCTGGCTTACTACATATCCCGGCTGGAGGATACAGTCCATAGGGTGCAAATACTCGAACGAACCGTACGAACATATAACGGATAATCCGTTCGTGCAATGACTAACGTAATACAATCCATCTACCTCGTTGTGATCGCCCTGTGCGGCTGGTTTGGCAGCCATCAACAGAAGGTCATCGACTATCTTATAGAAGAGAACCTTATTCTTATGGATCAGCTCGAAGGGCAGCGGCTTCGTTTCACCGACGCGCGGCGGATGAGGGCTTCGCCGCTGATTTATTCAACGCACCGTGCAGGGAGTGATATACCGGAAAGCCAGGATATTGCTGATTAATCAGTTTGATAATGCGGCTGTACGACGTATTGTGATCGTTATTCTCACTACCAACGGCCTGCCGGAGAAGCATCAGAAAGTCTTTCGGAACAGGGCGGACCTCGTCATTCCATAAATGATGCAATATTATACAGGCAGGAATCCTGCTGCGCATTCATTGCTCGCCATCCAATTGCCACCAGTAGGGTTTCCTCTCGCCTGTAGGTTGAAACAGGAACATAGTTGTGGGCAGCTTTTGTTGGCGGGGCGACTGTCCGACTTTTACACGTTCATTCATGATACGCAGGTACCGGATAGCGTTGCGGAGCATCGATACGGGCAATTTGTCTTCCCAGGGTGGCATTGCGCCTTTTCCAGTCAGGATGCTTCGCAGCAAGGTGCTATCGTCTTTATGCAACCGGTCGCCCATTGAAAAGGAGGGTGCTGCCGGATAGGCAGCAAAGCCGTCAACTCCATGGCAACCTGCACAAAAGATAAGAAATACATCGGCACCCTCAGGATTCTCTCTGTCCTTTTGAGGAACTTCTGCGGACACAATTGAGGCTGCGCCCATAAGAACAAATACGCCCGCCACCAGCTGTTGCCTGATTTTGTAAATTCCTGTTGTCATCGCATTCTTCCACAATCTGCCAATTATAGAATTACAGGTTATTAATGTAGGTAACAATGTCACAAGATATATAGCAATATATTTATATAATTATCGTGCGTTTTTGTAGCACTGAGACACTGTTTGCAGCTGTCGCTGACTGTATCGGTGCTTTTTCGAATCTTAAATTGCTAACGATGAGGTGAGTACCATGAAGAAGATTCAGATTGCTGTGATTATCGGAACCCTGACCGCCATGAGTACTGGCATGCAGGTACAGGCGGGTGGAGCGGATACTTACAATAGCAAGTGTATGGCATGCCATATGAGTGGCGCTGCCGGAGCGCCAAAGCTGGGTGACAACGCGGCCTGGGCACCACGTATTGCGACAGGTATGGACGCACTTGTTGCCAGTGTCACCAATGGCAAGGGCGCCATGCCGCCGAAGGGTGCCTGTGCGGACTGTTCTGCGGATGATCTTACTGCTGCAGTGGAGTACATGGTTTCCGGTAGCCAGTAATCAATCCTCATGATTCGGGGCTTCCGGCTGGCGATCCCGTGCGCCGAAAGCCAGTGAACCGTTCAGGGCTTATCGGTCTTGTCGGCTTGCCGGAAGACACGCTGGATGTAATCGAGTATGTCCTCGATCTGGCCGGCGTCAAGGACATGTCTCCATGCAGGCATTGAGGTACCTTCGATACCGTCCATGATTACATCCTTCAGGCGGCTGTTGTCCATTCCTGCAAGCTGTTGCCCCGTCAGATTGCGTGGTCGGGGTTCCAGGAAACTGCCAATCCAGTTGCGGGCAGTGCCGTCTGCTGCATGGCAGAAGGCGCAATTTTGTTGATAAAGTTGTTCACCGCGGCGTTCGTTTGCAGTCAGGCTTTCCACCTCTGGTGGCTTGTCATGGAGTGCATAGGGTGATGCGCCTGTCAGGCCGTCCATTGGCCGGGTATGGGTGTAATGTTTCCTGGGATAGGAGAGGGCACGCAGTTCCCAGATGGCACCCTCATTTGTCACTCGCCCGCGATCATGACAGCTGATACAGGAATGCATAAAAAGCTGCTTCCCGTGCCGCTGTTCTGGTGTCAGGTTTTCCCAGGCAGTATCCAGCGGTATCTCTCCGCTCGCGAACGGGAAGGCATAGCGGTAGCGTTCATGATCATCCCAACCATTTTCAGGTGTGTGGTAGATCAATTCCGGTGTACTGCCCTGCATGAACATTGTGCGGATGTAATCCACCGTCGCACTGATTTCATCGAGGTTCAAAACACTTGAAAAACTGGTCATTGCCGTCCCCGGTCGACCATGGGTAACAGCTTCAATCATTTGCTCCCGATTGAGGGTGTCGGGATCGGTAGCCGAGAAATTCCTTGGCTTTGGTTCCAGGAAAGAACTTGCGAGTGTGCGTGCATCACCTGCATAGCTGTGACACTGATAACAATAAAAGTTGTAGACGGTCTTGCCTTGCTCTTGTATGTCGACAGCAGAAGGATCCTGATGTGGCTGTTGTGCAACTAACGGATTACCCGTCACTAAAACCAGCGCAAGCAACGTGCATCTGATAGCAGCTTGTAGCGGGATAGGAAAGTGAAAGAGCGCAGGCATTACGCCGGTTGCCAGGACGGTTGTACCAACCTGACAGGCCGTGTTAGATAGACTGTTACGGAATCAGGTTCTGGTTTATGGCAGCTGCGCAAGGCGGGCTACACCCCCGAAGCTGCCAATCCATGCACTGCCGTCGGTGGCGTTTGCCATGGAAAAGACAATGTTGGAGAACAGTCCGTCTGCTGTTGTGTACACCCTGAAAGCGTCTCCCTCGCGTACCGCCATCCCGTTGCTGGTTCCGACCCAGATACGGCCTGCCGGATCCTGGTGCAGCGAGAACACATGGTTTGCGGGCAGGCCGTCAGTCACGGTGTAGTTGCGCCAGTTTGTGCCATCGAAGTGTGCCAGGCCGCCTCCCCAGGTGCCGGCCCAGACGCTACCATCCTTGTCGATCAGCAAGGCGACGATGTAATTAGGATTGTAGGCAACATCGACTTCCTGCAGGCCCATCTCATTTTTCTGGCGGGTGTGATGTTTGGAATAGTCCGCCGGGTCGTTGGCGAACTGTATCTGGTCCTTTACGAGCGCATAGGGTGCACCCTGGCCGTCTTCATGGTTCCAGTTTTTCCACTTGCCGTCCAGGTAGCGCGCAAGGCCGCCTTCGGTGGCCATCCATACCTCTCCATTCTTGCCTTTTGCCAGCCCGTAAACCCAGTCATTCGGTAAGCCGCCGGCGGTATTTTCCACGGTGAACAGATCCCATTGGTCACGTTGGTCGAGTGCCCCGCCGCGCACGCGGTTGGCGCCGGACCAGGTCGCGATCCAGACGTCGCCGTTGGGCATCTCGAGTACATCATAGACAAAGGCATCTCCAAGGCCCTCGGGAATGTTGTAGATGTCCCACTTGTCCCCGGGTTCGTCATAGATCGCCATGCCGCCGCCATAGGTGCCGACCACGATCCGGCCATTCAGTTTACTGATGTGAAAGATGCCGTTGGCCAGCAGGCCGCTGCGCAGGTCGAACAGGCGGTAGTCGTCGGTATTGATGTTGTAGCGGATCACACCACCGGAAGTGCCGACCCACATGTGGTCACCGTCAGCCATAATCTGCTTGACGTTGCGCTGGCCGACGCGAAAGTGGGTGAACTTCGCATCCGGGTCTGCTTTCAGGCTAAGGTGGGCACGTCCCGTTTGCGGTGGTGGACTCACCGGAGGATGCTCGCCTCCCGGGTGTGCAGTACCGGCCGGTGTCGCGGAGATGGGCGGCAAACCCTGGCTGGTATCGCCCGGAAGCATAAGGGGGCTGGGTCGGGAGAGGTCGATTTCCGGTTCCGGTTGTGTGATCGCGGTGTCTTGCTGTATGCCGGCATAATAACCGATGGCCAATGCAATGCCGGCGATCGTGACGATCATGAAAAGATTGTTCTTCACTCGTGAGTTCTCCAGATAATCATGGTTGCAGGCCGATACGCGTGACGCCGCGTTTGGTGCCAACCCAGATGTCACCACTGGCCGTAGTGGCTATGGCATAGACATTATCTTCCAGCAAGCCATTGCTATGGTTATAGGTGTGCCAGGCGGTGCCGTCATAACGTGTCAGGCCGCGATTGGTGCCGAACCAGAAGACGCCATCCGCGTCACGCGCCATGCAGTAGACGATATTCCCGGCCAGGCCGTCACGGGTGGTATAGTTGCGCCATTGCTGGCCATCAAAAACCCCGATGCCACCTCCCCAGGTGCCGGCCCAGACGCGATCCTGGTTATCCACGATGAGCGAGAATACATAGTTGGGGTTATAGGTTTCACTGCCTTGCAGCAGCACGCCGAGGTCATGACGCGAACGCGTGCCCAGCCCGGTGTTCGGACTTGCGGGCAGATCGTCGGTATTGGGGGCACCCAGGCCGTCTGCGTGTGTCCAGTGGCGCCAGGTCTTGCCGTCAAACAGGGAAATTCCGCCCTCGGTGCCAAACCAGACGCGCTCCCGCGAATCGATATCGATTGCGTATACCCACTCGTTGATCAGTTCCTTGACATAGGTCGTGAATTTCATGGTGCCGAGATCGACGCTATTGGCGCCCGCCCAGGTGCCGATCCACAGTGGACCGTCCTGCTGTTCGGCAAATGAATAGATCCAGTAGTCGGCCAGTCCGTGCATTGGAAAATAGACTGTCCATTCGCCGTCGCGATAGCGAGAAACGCCACCGGCATTGGTGCCAAACCACTTATATCCCTGGCTGTCGATAAAGATCGCGAACACATATTCATTCGCCAGGCCGTCGGCACGGGTAAAGGTGTTGCGCAGGCCGTTGGTCGCCAGGTCAATTTCCAGGACACCGGTCGATGTGCCTACCCAGAGCCCTGCGGTCTTTGCATCTATGGCAAGCGAGCGAACATACACCTCATTACCGACCTCGAAACTCTCGAGCACGCGTGGCAGTTTCACTGGCCTGGGGGCGGCAGTTGGTGATGGCGGTTCCTGTTGGGTAGCTGCGTCTTCAACTGCCGTGGTCTGCGTGTCCCGGTCGGAACAGGCGGAAAGGATCGCCAGCAGGAGCGCAGCGACTAACAGGGTGGCAGTGCTTGCCAGCCAGCGGTTATATGCAGGATTCATTAATAGAAGGTTCTTATGTAGGTGATGACATCGAGCATCTCATTCTCGGTTAGAATACCGCGAAAGCCGGGCATGGCATTCTTGCCGGTGCTGATTGCAGCAAACAAGGAAAGATCAGGGCGTATCAGCTGCTGGCCGCGGGTGAAATTGGGTGTGCCGGGCATTTCACCGCGGCCAGAAGGTCCGTGACAACCCGCACAATAGCTTTCATAGACTGTCTTGCCCTTGAAGACATCCGCCGCATCGACAGCCGTCAGCGGAGACAACAGCAGCGTGGCAGCAAGCAGCAGAAGCCGAATTGCCGCTGTTGCCGGATTTCTGTTACAGGTATCTATCATGGCTTGGTCTGTTAGGCGCCGTACGGCAGTGGATTTATTCACCGGATGCAGCTGCCGGCGTGTCCGCTGGCAGCCTGGATTCCAGCAGGGCAGCCTGTTCCCTGTCAATCCTCAGGCCCAGTTCCCCCCTGCGATAGGCCTGTGCCAGGCGCTGTATTGACCACGTGTCATTGGTGGCCGCACCGGCGTTCAACCAGGAAACCGCCTGTGCATAATTAATTGCGAGTCCCAGTTGGCCTTTCTCGTTAACCAGTGCCAGCACCCGGATGGCCGGATGATAGCCTTGCCGGGCGGCCTGTGTGTACCAGTCAAGCGCCTGCTGAAAATCCTGTGCTACACCCTCGCCGGATGCAATCATCTTTGCCAGGCCGTATTTAGCCTCGGCCGAATCCTGTTCTGCGGCCCTGCGATACCACTCAACAGCCTCCTCATTTGCCTCGGAGCTGTCCAGCAAGTAGGCCAGCCGGGTCTGCGCCGTCGCATCGTCCAGCTCAGCGGCCTTGCGGTACCATCCGATGGCGCCGATGATATCCGCCCGGTCGAAGGCGATTTGTGCCTGCTCGATGTATGCGGCCGTGGTATCCGTCGTTTCAGTGGCGCCGGCCGCAGGTGCCAGCATACCTGCCAGCAACCACAGTAACGCCAGAGTGCCCGCCTGCCACCGGATTGCCGGGAGCATCCAGGGTTCACCGGCGTGTGTCATTTTCAAGGATATCATCAGCTTTACCTGGCCATTACGTCACCCGGGGAGTCGGGATTGGTGAAGGTCTGAAATACATACTCGGCAATGTCAGCAATGTGCTGGTCTGAAAGCACCTTGCCCCACGCGGGCATCTCACGACCCGGTATCCCCTCCTTGATTGCCCTGAACAGCGTTGGCCGGTTCAGGCGTGCCTGGTTCGCCGGCAGCAGAAAATTGCGGGGCTTGGGGAAGATAAAGTAGGCGCGGGGGCCGTTGCCGTCACCTTCGTTGCCATGGCAAGCCGTGCAGTTCTGCAGATAAAATGCCATCCCGGTTTCGATGTTACCCGCCAGGTTGGCCGGCAGGGGAAGATCGGGTTTACCGCTGGTGTCAGGGGCGCTGGTATAGGTATCCCTCGGCATGCCATGTAATACCGCCGTACCCACAGTGGTAGCGGCATGTACAGTCTCTTCGGGGATAGCACCGGCCGGTCTGTCCGGCTTTGCGGTCATAAAGCTTGTGCGAATGTAGTCCACGACAGCGGTGATCTGCTGTTCAGACAATTGCGTGCTGTAGGCGGTCATGGCAGTGCCCGGGCGCCCGTATGTCACAGATGCGATCATGCGTTCCCGGGTCAGTGCACGCTGCGGATCGGCCTCCCGGAAATTGACGGGTGCCGGCTTGAGTGATGTCTTGCCCCACAACGCACCGGAGCCGTCCTCCCCATGGCAGACCGAGCAGGTCAGGGCATAGATTGACTTGCCGCTTTCAGCCACCGTCCCGCTTCCAGCCACTATCCCGCGTCCAGCCAGCGTTCCGTGTTCGGCCACCATTGCGGATGGTGTCGCCTCTGCTTTCATGAAGTTTATCCGAATATAGTCAACCAGTGCGGCGACCTGGTCGTCACTCAATTGGCTGTTCCAGGCGGTCATTGCTGTACCTGGCCTGCCGTTTCTCACCGCGTCAATCATGCGCTCACGCGTCAGTTGGGATTTGACTCCGGCAATAGTGAAATCACGTGGTGGCGGCTGCAGTCCCTGCATGGCATGTGAACTGCCATCGCCCTTTTCTCCATGGCATACGGAACAGTAATCGGCATACCACCTGGCAGGTCCTGATTCTGTTTCGGCAGCAGTAGTGCCGGGTAGCAGCAGGAACAGGGGTGCTAACAAAAGTATCAGTGCTTGCATCATTGTATGGTGCCGGGCTGCACGCCAGGCTGCTGGTTACGGTCAGTGCCCACAGCCATTGAGAGCTTGCGGCTGAAAATCCAATGATTATTATATTCTTCTAATGTAAATGTTGCACCCGTCCTGTCTTTGTGACTTTGTTACAATACCGGGTACAACACGCAGGCTGACCATGGCTGCAGCCTGATATGAATAAATATATAATCTTTGGTCTGAGAATGGCCGTCAGGAATGTTGTTTGTCAGCTCTTCTATTCTGTGAGTATAGTGTACTGCTGTCATCTACCAACCCGGTGAATATAAACGCCATGCGCTATGTCGTGTCAGGATACCTGCTGTTGTTGATGCTGATCAGTGGCTGTGCGTCCACGCCGGAACAGACCGCTGCAGTTACTGCACCACTCTATTTCCCGCCTCCACCGGAACAGCCGCGTTTTGTATTCGAACGAACGGTGCAGGCAAGTGGGAGCATCCAGCAACCGGACCGGGAGGCCCGCATGCGCCGCATGCTGACTGGCGAATCGGAGAGTGGAAAGGCGCTTGCCAAGCCCTTTGATGTGGCCGCCTGTCAGGGGCAGGTATTTGTCAGTGACACCGTTCAACGCAGTGTGATGACCTTCGATGTGCCTGGGCAACGCTTTTATGAGATTGGAACAGAGGAGCCTGGAGTACTGCGCAAGCCGCTCGGTCTTGATACCGATGCCGACTGCAATCTCTATGTCGCCGATGGTACCACCCGGAAGATCATGATCTATGACCAGTCAGGCCGCTTTCTTAAGGGGGTGGGGGGTCAGGAATGGTTCGAGCGCCTGTCGCATGTGGCCGTTGATACGGAAGGCCGGCGAATATTTGCCGTAGACACGGGTGGTGTCAGTAGCACTGCACACCGGGTACGCGTATTTGATGTCCAGTCAGGCGAGCACCTGTACGATATCGGCACGCGTGGGGAACAGCCCGGGCAGTTCAATCTGCCGCGTGATATCGAGGTGGGTCCTGATGGCATGCTGTATATCGTGGATGGCGGAAATTTTCGCGTTCAGGTCCTTAACCAGGACGGCAGCTTTATAAGAGAAATCGGTGGGCTGGGCCGCATGTACGGGCAATTTGCACGCCCAAAAGGCGTGGGGATCGGCCAGGATGGCAACATCTATATCAGTGATGCTGCTCACGGAAATTTCCAGATATTCGACCCTGATGGACAATTGCTGCTGTTTGTCGGGGAGCGCTCGGAGAAGTTTGACCGAGCCGTGTACATGTTACCCGCAGGTATCGACGTCGATGAGGACGGGCGTGTCTACATGGTGGACCAGTATTTTCGCAAGCTGGATGTCTATCGACCGGCCCAACTGGGTGAGACAGAAGGATTTCTTGGCGCGTGGAAGCTGCCATGAGGATCTGATGCAAGCAGATTGAATTGTGGTTATTGCAGTCCGTTATCCACTATACTTATAAAAGGCTTTGTTCTTGAGAGGGGGAGGCGGCTAGATGAGTGCATTACCTGAATGGCTGGACCTGTTTCCGGACCTGAAAGCAGTGAATGATCCGGTGTGGTTAGAAGTTTCCAGTCGAGCGAGCGAAGTGGTTCTGCCGGCCGATTTTGATGTCTTTCAAGATGGTGACGCTTGCAAGAACTACATTCTCGTTCTCGATGGTGCCACCCGTGTCTACAAGGCCTTCGAGAGTGGCAGGGAAATGGTGTTGTATCGCCTGCAAGCCGGGGAAACCTGCAGCCTGACGACGTCGGTATTGCTTGCCGGTGGCCGTTACCCGGCAAATGCAATTACCGAAGCCGAGACGCAGGCGATATTGATCCCCAAACGGGATTTCTCTACCGCATTCGATCAATCCAAGGGATTTCGTGACTACGTCTGTCACGTATTCGGCGGGCGTATACGTAACATGATCATGCTGCTGGAGGCAGTTACCATGCGGAATGTAGAGATCCGTATGGTGAGGTGGTTGCTTGAGAATCGCTCGGATACGGACTTCGTGGAAGCATCTCACCGCGAACTTGCCTATGAGCTCGGGACGGCGCGGGAAGTTATCAGCCGCTACCTCAAGAATCTTGAAAATAAGGGCTGGCTCAGACTTTCCAGGAAACGAATTGACCTGGTCAATATCAGTGCGCTTGAAGAACTGGTCAGTGGTGTCCGCATCTAGGATCGATCCAGGTGTAAATTAGTCTGTCTGTACTGCACTGCAGTCGTACTATTTTATCTTTAGAATTATTCTCCGATTCATCCATCCCGCTTGTAGCGTTCACCTGTACGAGTAACAAACAGTATTGCGATACTTTTGCGCGTGCATCTACTGGCGTCGAAATGCAATTCAGCGCGCCGTCATAGTAGTAACTCAATGATTGAGTAACTTTGTCACATTCAGTGAGATGTGGAAATATCGCTTGCATAGTAGTGTTTCGTGACTTTGTCACAGTGACGAGGACTATTTCAGTTATGCTCCCGAAAAATCCTGTCGTTGATGATCTAAGTCAATTGGAATCGCCGATTGCAGTGACTTAGTCACTATCATTTGGCTGACGCTCTTCACTATAGTAAACGGTAAGTTATGAGGGGTGCAGGTGAATGGAATGGCCTGCGGCAAAATGATTTCAAACCATCTTGGGGGGATCGGGACATGAACACGAAGAAGGTATTCAATCAACACTGGAAGGCATGGCTTGGTGGTGCATTTCTGGCCTCCTGTGCAGGGAGTGTCTCGGCCGGTGTGGTCGGCAGTCAGCACGATCTGACGGCCGCCGGAGCGGGGCAGGGTGGTACAGCGGCGACCGATGAGGTGTGCGTATTCTGTCATACACCACACGGCTCCGATGTCAATGCCCCAGTTCCGTTGTGGAACAAGGTGCTGGGAGCGCCCGGCAGCTACACCCAGTATTCCACACTGGCGACGCCCACGTTTGATTCTACGGAAGCACAGGTCGGATCGGTGTCACTGGCCTGTCTGTCCTGCCACGACGGTACCCAGGCCATGGATGTTGTGATCAATGGGCCGGGCTCGGGTAATTATAACCCGACAGGTGGAGAAATTGACGGAACGGCCATTGGCGTGATGACCGGCGAACCGGTACCCATGCTGGGTACGGACCTGACCAACGACCATCCAATCAGCATGCAATATGGCGGTGGTGGTGTCCTGGCCACTGATCCGGATGGTGCTTTTACCGGCACCCTGGGTGACCCGGATTTCGCAGCGCCCATAAAGGCG
>Ga0224497_10001409_pt1 | contig 15359 bp, 12 predicted proteins | sample SF_Jul11_sed_USG_4_FD_167970 | JGI IMG/M metagenome (GOLD analysis project Ga0224497, IMG submission 167970) | Sediment microbial communities from San Francisco Bay, California, United States - SF_Jul11_sed_USGS_13 | ecosystem: Environmental > Aquatic > Marine > Sediment | place: USA... | reverse complement strand
CCGCTATCATGTATCTCGGCCGTTTTGCTGAACAGGGCCCTACCGACGATATTTTTTCCGAACCACGCCACCCATACACATTGGCGCTGCTGTCCGCCAACCCGGAGCCGGACCCCGATGCAAAGATCATGCGCGTCGAACTCAAAGGGGAAGTTCCGAGTTTGATGGATCGCCCTGCTGGCTGCGAATTTCACACTCGCTGCCCGTTCGTATCGGACGGCTGCAACAGCATCTTTCCGCCAGTTCACGCCGTCCACGAAAGTCATACTTTGACCTGCCACTATCCACGCTGAAGCGGCGAAAAGTTAGATTCGTTTTGTCGAAATGCATTGATCACACCTGGGTACCCATGCCGGACGGCGCCCGCCTCGGCGCGCGGATATGGTTGCCGGATTCAGCTCACAATCAACCGGTGCCCGCCATTCTCGAATACATTCCGTACCGCAAGGACGACTACTCCGCCGTCAGGGATTCCACGACCATCGCCTGGTTCGCCAATCGCGGTTACGCTTGCGTGCGCGTCGACATGCGCGGATCGGGCAGCTCGGACGGGGTATTGTATGATGAGTACAGCGAGCAGGAAATCGATGACGGGGTAGCGGTCATCAACTGGATTGCCGATCAACAATGGTGCGACGGCAACGTCGGCACCATGGGCATATCCTGGGGCGGCGTTACCGGATTGCAACTCGCGCAACGTAACCCCAAGCCATTGAAAACCGTTGTCGCACTTGGTGCGAGCGAGTTTCGTTACTACGACGACGGAGGCTACTACATGGGCTGCATGGTGGGCCAGACCATCGGCTGGGCGGCTATTATGTTTGGCTACAACACGCGCCCGCCCGATCCACTGCTTGCCGGCGACGGCTGGCGGGCACTGTGGTTCGACCGGCTCAACAATGCACCCCATTATCTGGATCATTGGCTAACCCACCAGCGGGAAGACGACTACTGGCTGCGAGGCACGGTCGGCACTGATTACGATGCGATAAGAATCCCAGTCTACGCGGTCAGCGGCCATGCTGATTGCTGGCCCAACACGGTGCCCAGGTTGCTGGAGAATCTTGCGGTGCCAAAACGCGGGTTGCAAGGGGCATGGTGCCATCGTTATCCGCATCTTGGCATTCCCGGCCCAACCGTTGGATTCTTGAACGATGCGGCACGCTGGTTCGGTCAATGGCTAAAACACGACAACACCGGCATCTTGGACGAATCTACGTATCAGGTTTATATCCAGGATAGTGTACGCCCAAAGCCTTACTACGATACGCGCCCCGGTCATTGGGTGGGAGAGTCCGGTTGGCCTTCGGCGCACGTTCAAACCAAGCTCTACTATCTTGGTGAAAACGAACTGTCTGAATCGGAAGTCAACGCGTCAATCCCGGAAATCTGTTCACCACAAACCGTGGGTCTTGCCGCCGGCGAATACATGCCTTGGTTCGCCTTTGGACCCGCCGACGAGTTACCGGGCGATCAACAATCGGAAGACGCGGGTTCGTTGATTTTCGATACACCAATTTTGGCGGAACAAATCGAAATACTCGGCAACCCCGAGGTTGAGATCAGTGTCGCCTCGGATCGGCCGCAAGCGTTGCTGGCGGCACGCCTTTGCGACGTCTGGCCGGACGGCGCAAGCACCCTGATCACCCGCGGCCTACTGAACCTTTCCCAGCGAAACGGCAAGCGCAATCCGGTGCACGTCGTGCCGGGACAGTACTACACGGTGAAAGTCACTCTCAACCATGTCGGCTATGCGGTACCGGCCGGTCACAAAATTCGACTCGCTGTCTCCACCAGTTACTGGCCCATGGCCTGGCCGTCCCCCGACACCGCGACAGTTAGCGTCTCAACCGGGTCGAGTCGGCTAAATCTGCCCGTGCGGTCGCCCGATGCCGATAACGGCATACTTACTCAATTTGAAGCTGCACAATCTGCAAAACCGATAGCCACCGAGACACTGCGAGTGTTTAAGCAAACTCGTTCCGTAACTGTCGATTCCAACACCGGTGACCATGTTTTCGAAATATCCGCGGATAACGGCAAGGTTCGTTTTCGCCAAAACCGACTCGAGATGGGTTCGAGAACTTTACAACGATATACCATTCAACCCGATGACCCGTTGTCTGCCAGAGCCGAATACGAATGGGAATGGGAGTACGGTCGCGGCACCGACTGGAATGTCAAAACCCGAACCCGAACAGCGGTAACCAGCGACCATAGTCATTTTTTCGTCGAGGCGGAATCTGTGGCCTGGGAAGACGATGAGGTGGTGTTTAGTAAACAGTGGGATAAGAAATATTCCAGGGATCATTTCTAATCGCCGGATATATTTCCAATACGGGCTAATATGCGAAGCCGTCAGTCCTACCAACAGATTGTCGCGTTTGGCGACAGCATGACCGACAACGGGTACGACAATGGCCACGGCTTCCAGCGCTACAGCAACGGCCGAGTGTGGGTCGAATATCTTGCAGAAATGCTGAGAGTTGAAGACGTTGAAGTTTATGCCTGGGGCGGGGCGCGATCGGGGTACGGTAATGACCACCCAAATGCCAGGGATTGGTCCGGTCTATTATGGCAAATTGAACAATATTCACTGTCGGGCCCGGCCGAACATACATTATTTACCGTCGAAATCGGCATCAATGATCTGTACGACCCATCGAACGAAATTACCGCACACACTGTCGTCGACAATTTGCTGTCGTTTATTGCGAATTTGATCGATAAAGGAGCGAGACATCTGCTCGTGTGGAACGTGCCTACCACTATGGTACAGCCTGCGTATCTCGACCCATCATGGCACGAGTACCCACGCCTGCAACCGCAGCTAGACCAAGCGCAGCGACTTTACCGGCAAGTCAACGATTTACTGTTGCCGGCACTTACCCAAGTCAGAGAAGAATATTCGGTTTGCGATATTCTATTATTCGATTTGAACCGGTCGATTGTCGGTATTCAAAAACGCTTTTCAGAAACTACGCGGCCCTGGTACGGGACCCATATGCGTCCAACGCCGGGAACTTGGATGTGGTGGGATCATTGGCACTGGATGACGGAAACACACCAGATGGTGGCGGATGCGATTGTGCGAGATGTTTTTTCCGATACTGGCGAGGCTGCATGAACCGCCGGTTCGGTGTTTGCTTGGATATTCCCCGAATGCCGATATTGTGTCAGGAATCTTATCACGTAGGCCGTTTTCGGCTTCGCCTCTAACCGCCCTACGCGAAGCCAAGTGCCAGGGAAACGTGTCGCCGTCGAAGCCGTCATAGGGCGGATAGAGCGTGAGCAAAATCCACCGTTTTTTAGGTATCGATAACACGGGCTATTGTCACAAATGGAATCAGTGCCTTAATTATTGAACATCGCATCGTCAATGCTATGCACGACACCGGCGCGTAGCAATTCCTCAATTTCCGGGACCCAGATACTCGTATCCGGCGTATGAACTATCTGTTCCAGAAAATCCGCATCGATCCCACGGTCTTTGTAAAACTGCAAATCCTTCTTGAGCTCGTTCTCAACATCAATAACGGGCATTACTGTACCAAGTTTGTATCGATGAAAACCGAGTTCGGCCTTTGATCCCAGTATCCGTTTGCTGCCGCCGGCGAAGGCGATGGTACAGGATGAATAACATCGCGTAGACGAGTATGTAGACAATCCACGGTCAATAATCACAGCGGCTAGCCCGCGCGCCTCGAATACGTGCCCACCATCACTATTCAGAATGATGCCGGTAACCCCGGGATGCGCTTCAAGAAACTGCCGTAGCTCTCGCGTAATTCCCAGGTCGAGCGAACCTTGTAGTTGAACGGTCGTGCTGTTTCGCAATGTCAACGAGTAGATTTTTTGCACACTCGCTTGTACTTCTTCCGGCTGGTTGAGCTTGATAACAGTTCGAGTCAAATCGAATCCATCCATCACGACCACGCTGATTCCCAGCACCGTAATCACTTGCGCGCTGCGAATCCAGATCACATTTTTATATTCGCTTAACGCCCGCTCGCACGAGCGCAATACTCCGATGGCTTGCCAGGGGTAAATAACTACTCGAAACGTGACGAAACAAAACGCCGTTGCGTAGAACAAGTGTTGTGGGTGATCTACGAATGGCCGTTTAATCAGAAGCTGGGCAGCAACAATCGCCACACCGATTACAACGAGATTAATCCAGAACGACACAGCAAGCGACAAATCGCCGTGCCAGTGGTGACGGATATAGTTCAGCGCAGCCCGAAGGTACACGTTGAGGTTTTTGTGTCGGGCGGAAGCAACGGATCGGCGGTTTTCGGCTTTGCCTCTATCCGCCCTACCCACAGCCGGCGCGGTCTGCAGGTTGTGCCGCGGCGCAGTTAGACACTTAGCTTCGTAATCTCCACATTCAATACGTCGTCGCCTCGCGGCCATGACACTTCATCGCCGATTTGCTTGTTGATCAGTAGCTTCGCCAACGGCGACGCCCAACTTATACGACCCCTTTCAATATCGGTCTCGTCCTCGCCAACGATCGTAAATGTGAATTCTCTATCATCCTCGTCTCGCAAGGTCACCGTCATCCCAAAACGAACGACATCGGATACCATTTCCGGCGGTTCGACCGGAATGGCTCGCGCCACACGTTCACGTATGAAGCGCAGATCGCGCTCGATGCTCTGTTTTCTGCTCTTCGCATCGATCGACTGCGTTGGATCCAAACGTGCTAATGCCTGTTCCAGATCGCTAATCGATTTCTTGAGCGTAATTAAGCCAGCGGGGGTAATGTAATTCGGCAAATCGCTATGGGTTCTCTCGGGAATGTCATCGATAACATCATCACCGTCGAGTTCTTTGACAAAAGCGCGGTTCATCTCGAGATCGGCCCAAGAGATCGTATAAAGTTTTGCCTCGCGCAAGGAATTAACACTTTCTTTCCCTCACTGCCGGAGTGCGAATCTGTCGAGACACTTAAAAGGCACCCGACCTATGCCGGAGCCTCATAGGGGTAGCCGATTTAGGTCGGCCGAATACCGCGCAGGCGCTCGCCACGGCGACGCAATAGCTCGACGCAGGTCAACAACATAATGGAAAAACCTACAAGCAATGTGGCCACCGCGAGAATTGTCGGGCTAATTTGCTCGCGAATTCCGGAGAACATCTGCCACGGAATAGTGCGTTGTTCGTAGCTGCCGACAAACAATATCACCACCACTTCGTCAAACGAGGTGATAAACGCAAATAATGCCCCGGAGATAACGCCTGGAAGAATCAACGGTACAATGATCTTAAAAAACGTCGTCGTCGGCGAAGCACCGAGCATCGCCGCCGCCCGCGTCAAGCTATGATCGAATCCGACCAGCGTCGCGGTCACGGTAATGACCACAAACGGAGTGCCCAGTGCCGCATGGGCGAGGATGATGCCCACATGCGTCGCCGCAAGCCCGATTTTGGTGTAGAAAAAATACATTCCGGCCGCAGAAATAATCAGCGGCACGATCATGGGGGAAATCAGGATACCCATGACCACCGATTTGGCCGGCATTTCGGAACGACTAAGGCCCAGCGCCGCTATGGTGCCGAGAACCGTAGATATGATCGTCGCAAAAAAGGCGATGATGAAGCTATTCTGGACCGCACCTCGCCAATTCAAATTAGTGAAAAAATCCTGGTACCACTTTGTCGAATATCCGGCCGGATCCAGAGCCAGCATTTCCGGCGTAAATGTAAAAAACGGCACCGCGTTAAACGATAGCGGAATAATGATGACGATCGGCGCAATCAGAAAGAAAAATATACAACCACAAAGGAAGCGGTAGGAATAAAACCACGTTCTTTCCAACGGACTTGTGTATGCGGGTAGCGCCATCGTATCAACCCAGTTTCATGTTATCGATGCCGACGATCTTGTCGTAGACAAAATACAATACCAGCACCACGGCCAGCAAGATTGAACCGAGCGCCGCGGCCAATCCCCAGTTCAAGGAAATGGACATGTGGTGAGCGATAAAGTTGCTGATGAGGGTGCCCGATTGACCGCCAACCAACGCCGGTGTGATGTAATAACCGATGGCAAGAATGAAAACCAAAATGCAACCTGCGCCAATTCCGGATACGGTGTTGGGCATATAAACCCGCACAAATGCCGTGAATTGATTCGCACCCAGCGATCTTGCCGCGCGCAGGTAACTCGGGGGTATCGTCTTCATCACGCTGTACAGCGGCAACACCATAAACGGCAGGAGGATATGAATCATGGCCACGATGGTGCCGGTGCGGTTATGAATCATTTGCAACCGATCGTCGTTGGCGACGACACCAACCCACACCAATAAGTCATTGATAATGCCTTCCTGCTGTAATAATGCGATCCAGGCGGACGTTCGTACCAATAGCGAAGTCCAGAACGGTAACAACACGAGAATAAGCAACAGATTGCTGGTGGCTACCGACAACGTCGAGAGCAGATACGAGATCGGATACGCAAGCACCAGGCACATAAAGGTGATAAACAAACTCATCCACAGCGTACGCCAGAACAGTTTGAGGTATATCCGGTTATTCTCGTCCTTGCGGATGATTTCGTTACTATCACCGTAACTCAAATCCATCGCCGAAACGTAATAGGCGATGGTAAATGCAGCGCTCTCGCGTTTAATCAGGCGCCAAATGTCTAAATCGCCCCACTTCTTGTCGATCTTTATGAACGCTTCTCTATAGGGCGGTTCAATCGTTTTTACCTTTCTACCGGTCTTGCGAAATAAACCCGAAAACCCAGGCTTTTCATAGTTCAAGCGACGCCCAACTCTACCCGAAGTCTTCGCTGCAGTGGCTTCCTTGAAGTCCTCAGCGAGGGCGGCAAACAACGTCTCGTCAGGTAACTCGCCACTTCTTTCATCCCATTGGGCCAACAGCGGCACGGTCCGATGCAGCACCGTCCCCACAATCTGGTTCTCCACGCTGCGAAACAGCATATCGACAATGGGGATGAAGAAGGTCACGAGGATAAACAAGAACAGCGGCAGTACCAGCAGCAAGGCTTTGAGTTTATTACGCCGCAACGAACGTGCGAGGCTCACCTTAAGCGGCGTGCCGTCGACCGTAACCATGACGTCTTGTTCGATCGCTGTGGCTGCTTGTGCCATTAAAACTTTGCCCAGTTGTTAATCTTAAACGGGGTTGATCGTAAAAATACGACAGGGGCGGCGGCGTGACCGCCGCCCCAATCTTTGCTCAGCTACTGAGACAACCAAGCCTGAAAACGCTCGGTCAGATCGTCAGCGTTGTCTGCCCAAAACTCAAAACCGGTTAACAAGGTATTCTTGGCGTTCTTCGGATCGGTCGGCATATGCGGGCCCATATCGATGCCGAGTTCGGCATGCTTACCCACCATTGGAGCGGAGGACTTACGCGCCGGACCGTATGAAATGAACTTCGCCTGATCCGCTAAACGTTGCGTGTCCGTCGCCCATGTCAAATATGTCATCACCACGTCGTGATGGGGACCGCCTTTGGGGACGACCCAACCGTCGAGGTCAAGCATCTGCCAGTCCCACATCATCGCGATGGGCTGTTTTTCCTCTTCGATGGCTGAGAATAAACGGCCGTTATAGGACGATGCGATCACCACTTCACCATCCGATAGCAGCTGCGCCGGTTGCGCACCCACCTCCCACCAAACCACCTGATCCTTGATGGTGTCCAGCTTGGCGAATGCGCGGTCGACTCCTTCGGGTGTAGACAACTCGTTGTAGACGTCGTCGCCAGACACGCCATCGGCGAGCAGCGCCCATTCCATATTATTGATCGGCTTTTTCTCGAGCGAACGTTTGCCCGGAATCTTTTCCAGGTCAAACACATCAGCAATACTGGTAGGCGGCACTTTGGCCAAGTCCGTACGATAACCGAACGTGGTGGAATAAACGATTTGCGGAATAAAACACGGCGATACAATCATGTCGCCGAAATCTTTCGACGCCGGCGTACCGTCGGGTGCGGGAGCCAATGAGGTATCATGATCAATTTCTAGGGCGATGCCTTCGTCGCACGCTAACATCGCATTAGAGGCCGTCATATCGACCAACGCCCAGGTCACATTTCCGGCTTCATTCATGGCCCTGAGCTTTGCGAGCCCGTCAGACGCCGAATCGTCGTTGATAATTTTGACACCGGGATTCGCAGCCATATAGGGCTCGTGGTAAGCCTTTTGCTGACTGGCCGAATAGGCACCGCCCCACGAGACTACTACGAGTTCGGTCTCGGCGTAGGCCGTCGATGCGGCGCCGAAACCGATGGCCGCCGCAATGGTGGCACTGGTTAACAGGTTAAATTTCGGATGTTTCATTTCTCTACACTCTCCTCATCTCATGAAAATAGTTATAAGCAGAATCCCTGCCGTTCGGCGCAAATAGCCATGCAAACTTCTAGATCAAGCTGCAGCCGGCGCATCCAGCGCGCGACAATCTCTTGCGTGCCATCCCACTTTCACCGGATGTCCGGGTTTAAGTTGGGCATGACTCGAAGAATTCGGCACTTTGACGATGAAGTCATCGTGCCCTAAAACGCTTATCCGCGTGCGGATATGGTCTCCCAGATAAATCAGCTCTTCGACATTTGCGTCGACGATATTCGGGCAACTTCCGGGCTCTGGAGCGACTGTGACTCGTTCGGGCCGCAGCGAAAGGGTTGACTTGCCGCCGACCGCGCCGATATTCACCGGTAACGCATCGATGACGATGCCGTTAACTTCGACTTTACAGACCCCGTTGCTGGCTTCCTTGATGTCGCCCACCAACGTATTGTTTTCACCGATAAACTGGGCAACGAAAGCATTATCGGGCTCCTCGTACAAAGCCTCCGGAGACGCGAGCTGTTGAATGACGCCGTCATTGAATACCGCGATCCGATTGGACATGGTGAGCGCTTCGCTCTGATCATGGGTGACGTACACCGACGTCACGCCCAGATTGTCATGGATATGCTTAATTTCATATTGCATCTGCTCACGCAGTTGCTTATCCAAGGCACCCAGCGGTTCATCCATTAATATGAGCTTGGGTTCAAAGACCAGTGAGCGCGCAACGGCGACTCGTTGTTGCTGCCCACCCGACAACTGTGCCGGCCGACGATTCCCAAATTCACCAAGCTGTACCAAGTTGAGTACATCGCTCACACGTTTTTCAATCTCGGGCTTACCCATATTGCGGACTTCCAGCGGGAAAGCCAGATTTTCCGCCACGGTCATGTGCGGAAACAGCGCATAATTCTGAAACACCATGCCGATATTGCGCTTATGAGGCGGCACGTTGTTGATGGGCTCGCCATCAAGCACGATCTCGCCATGAGTCGCGGTTTCAAACCCGGCCAGCATCATTAGACAAGTGGTTTTTCCGGATCCTGAGGGGCCCAGCATAGTGAGGAATTCGCCGCGCTCAATATCGAGGTTCAGTTCCTTGACGACAAGAATTTCTCCGTCGTAGCTTTTTTGTACCTTAACGAATTGGACGTAATGTTTATTATCACTGGCCATATGTATTCTGTCCCAACGCCTAGCGCGCAGCAGTCATGCCGCCCTTTTAATACATTAATTTACCCCACACCGCAAACTTACCCGACACCGCAAATTTACCCGACACCGCAACGAAGTCTGTTTTCGAGCCGACGTGTCCAAACCCATTTGCGCCGGTCCATTATCGCATTCAAGCGCATAAAAAATCACACGTGGATTCGACTAGGCAAACCCGAAAGCTAATACAAGAAGTTAACTATGCCCGATAAAGTCATGAAAAATAACGCATTAGAGTCGCTACATTTGCACTCCATTGTGGAATCGAAATCAGGCCTCGCGCGTCAAAAAACATAAGCCGCCGGGATTTTACCCCGAGGCATCCCTAAATCCCTAGCTGGCGATAGCATACCGCATGCGATTTTCTATCGCATCACCAAATAGTGGGCCGGATACTTCACGAAACCAAATCCTTTATAAAATGATCGGCTTTGGTACGCAGATTGCGGCCATACGATGGTTGTCAAGTCGTAACAGCGGCGGCTAGAGGCGAAGCCGAAAGCCGCCGGGGCAATAGATTTAGTAAAAGCGCTCAGCCTGATACGGTGAAAGATCAATATCCGGTTGCTCGTTGCTGATGATATCGGCGATAACGCGCCCGGTTTTTGGCGCCATGGTCAGTCCGTAATGACCATGGCCAAACGCGAGATAGAGATTTGGCCTCGCCGCGACCCGGCCGATACAAGGCAGGCTGTCCGGAAATGATGGTCGCGTTCCCATCCACTCCTCGGTGTCATCGGTATTAAGCCCAGGCAACATACGCTTGGTTAACGGCGCCAGCACATGGGCGCGTTTGTACTGCGGAAGCGCGTTGATGCCCGCAAACTCGGCGGTGCCCGCGCTTCGTACCCCGTCCTCCATCGAACTCACGACGAATGTGGCTTCGACGTCCGTAATCGAATGCCGCAAACTCACCCCCGGGTTCGTAAACATCAAGTGATAACCGCGCTCGGCCTCCAACGGCACTCGCACCCCCACCGACGCTAATAACCCTGCCGACCACGCACCGGCAGCAATTACCAACTTACCGGTAGTGGCTGTTTCGCCATCCAGTGTCAGTTCCCAGTTTCGGTCCACATTGGGTTTGATCGCATGTACGGATGATCGGATAAATTTGACACCAAGAAATTCGGCTTTTTGCGCCAATGCTTGGCCGAGCTTACCCGGCATGACCGCTCTCGCTTGGTCTTTAATTACGTGCGCTGCTTGGTAATCGCTGGAGATGGCGGGCTCGATATCGCGCAAGGTATTTCCATCGACTATTTCCATCGGCACCTGCCGCTCTTCGCGCAAGCGAATTTTCACATCGTCGGGTTTCAATGCCGACGAATTGCGATAGATATATAAACCCCAACAGTCCGCGATGAGCTGCTCATGACCCGTGTTTTTCAATAGCGCCTTATACAGATCGACACTGGGACGGCTTAATGCGCTCATTCCATTAGCGGTTGCAGGAATATGCTTTGACCGTCCAGCACGGAGAAATTTTAACGCCCACGGCGCGAACTTCGGCAAATAGCCCAGACGCAAACTGATCGGCCCTTCCGGGTCAATGAGCCATTTGGGAATCTTTCGCCAAATGCCCGGCACCGACTGCGGCACGCAGCCCCACGGCGTAATGACCCCCGCATTGCCGTAACTCGCGCCTTCTGCGGGTCCCGCACGGTCGATGACGTGGACACAAAAACCTTTCTCCACCAATGCCAACGCGCAGCAGATGCCCACGATCCCGGCACCCACCACGGTTACCTCCGGATTTTCTGATGCAGAACTCACGACGCGTAGAAACGGTGTTGGTGCTCAGGTGGCACGAGTATCTTATTTAGCACCGCCTCGCAATCCCACGGATCCTGTAAATCGCTCGCGTTAAATCACACAATTCACGGTAATTCAGTCACGCGCGTAACTCACCCAGTCGCGGGCGCTGCTTTAGCGATGCGACGTAGTCGGGAGAAAATACTTGGCCCGGCGCATGATGGTAACTAAACAACGCGACTAAACGTTTACGGGCGGTCTCGCCGATCGGCCGCACTCGATGTAACGACAAATCGCCTTTGAACAAAGTAAACGTGCCCGGAGGAATCAGGAGTCGCCGGGCGTATTGATCGGGATCCTCGAACACCTTGGCAACGGCATCGTATTTTTCATCGGTTTGGGACCTGATATACGGGGCGTATTCGAACTCCCCGCCGCAATCCGCCGCCTGCAGCATCAGTGAGATCACATAATCATTGGTATCGTAGTGCCAGCCGTTGCGATCTCCGGGGCCCGATACTTGTGCCGTCAACGCCAAATGCGGACATGCACTCAAATGTAACGTGTCCTCGCCGAGCGCCTGGCGCACGAATTCGGTTAATGTTGGCCAGCCGTACACCTTGCGGATCAGAGCATCCGCGCCAACATCGTCGCCCAGAATCTGGCCGTAGCGGCAGCGATGCGCAATGCTCCGCGGATGGTCGTCGGGCCATACACCTGTGTCATCGTCATAGGCGATGCGCACTGTATCGAACGCATAGGCATTACACGATAATTCCTCTATCTCTCGGATCATCCTCGGCAATGCCCCGGTGCGAATAAATTCCGGCAACATGCACAGCGCGTCCTCGTCTAACGCTTGGCGACACTCCGCTACCAGTCGTTTGCCGCTCTCAGACGTGAGATCGTCAATCGGATATCTTTCGAGATCGATTAATTGGGTAGGTGACATAATTCTTAGCCCTCATTCGTTGATCCGATTGCCGCAGCACGAGACGCCACAATTGTACCTGCCAAAACGTCAATTCGCAGACCTCGATTTGATGCCGAGGCGGGTTATAGTGCGATAATTCCCAAACTTCTTTGCCGAGTGCTCAATCCAAACGAGATTCATTCAATGTCTGAACCGCATATCGTGCCAGCGCGCGGATTTCCCACCGAAGAATTCGAAACACGAGTCGCTAATGCGCAGCGGCTGATGGACTCCGCACGGCTGGATGCATTGGTTTTGACCGGACCCCAAAACTTCCGATATTTCTCGGGATTTAATTCGCAGTTTTGGGAAAGTCCGACGCGGCCGTTTTTTCTAGTCGTGGGTCGCGAACACGATCCAATCGCGGTGATACCGGAAATCGGCGGGCCCGGCATGGCGACAACCTGGGTCAGCGATATTCGCACCTGGCCCGCGCCGCGCCCGGACGACGATGGCGTGACCTTGCTCGCGGACGTTCTGGCATCGTGTCCGAGACGTTATGGCCGGGCCGGCTGGGAGATGGGACGCGAATCCGTGGTGCGCATGCCGATCACCGACTTCGACCGGCTCCGCAACAGCAATCTGGGAATTGAATTTGTCGACGGTTCGCCGCTGATCTGGGAGTTACGCAAGATCAAATCGCAACGCGAAGTCGAGAAAATCCGCGAGGCCTGCCGCATCGGCAGCGATGCGTTCGATCTGTTTCAATCCCGCATCCATTTTGGCGATTCCGAAATCGACGCATCACGCGAGTTTCGAATCGCAGCGCTCGAATGCGGTGCGGATACCACACCGTTCGTTGCGGTTTGCTCAGGGCCGGGTGGGTATAGCCAGATCATCGTTGGCCCACAGGACGCACGATTAACCGATGGAGTCATCATGTTTATCGATACCGGAATTACCTATGACGGTTATTTTTGTGACTTCGACCGCAATTTTGCGTTTGGGCATATCACCGAGGAAGCCCAGCGCTGTCATGAGGCGGTTTGGGATGCAACCGAGGCCGGCATTGCGGCCGCCCGCCCGGGTGTTACCGCGGCCGGGCTGTGGACGGCTCAAGCGCATGTACTGGACGCCGCCGGAGCTCAAGGTTTGAATGTGGGGCGGTCAGGTCATGGTCTCGGTATGCACTTGACCGAGCCGCCATCGAATATGCCGGGCGACGATACCGTACTGGAGCCCGGCATGGTGATGACGATTGAACCCGGCATGGAACTCGCCCCTGGGAAAATGCTGGTACACGAAGAAAATATCGTGATAACCGAAGACGGTTGTGAACTGCTTAGCCGGCGCGCGCCGCGAATAATGCCGGTCATCACGAACTGACCGGGGAAGGAATGGTAACGATCCTCTTTCCATGCAGACAGTCGGCGGTTTTCCGTTTTACTCCTAACCTACCTACGCGAACCCAAGCCCTGCAACAATATTTCGACGTCGCAGGGCGGATAGAGCGCACGTGAAATCCGCCGTTTTGAATTTGACGTAGCGGCAACCATTGGGCGGTTTTCGGCTTCGCCTCTAACCGCCCGACGTGATCCAAGCTCCGCGCATATCAGTCGACGCAGTAGTGCCCGTTCGGGCGCGCCGTGGAATCCGCCGTTATTGACCTAACCGCCCAACCGGTCGCCGACCGATAAGCCGCTAGCGGTTGCAAACTCGACTGCCGCGACCTTGCCACTACCCGCTGGACGAACGCGTTGCACGAGTATTCGCCCGCCTGACGACGCGACTGAAAAACCATCGTCGGATAAACCACAAATTGTGCCGGGCGCCGTGTCGGAATCGCCAATGTCCAACACACTATCGAAAATCTTCAATTCCGCTCCGTTGACCGTCGTCCATGCCCCTGGCTGCGGATTGGTACCGCGAATTCGGTTATACACTTGATCCGCGGGTTGCGACCAATCTATCTCGGCATCGGCTTTACCGCACCACCCTTCGTAAGTTCCCGCGTCGGGATCTTGCGGAATCTTCGACGCGGTGCCATTGCGCACAAGTTCGATTGACTCCATCATTGCATCGACACCCATCGGGAACAGGTGGTTAAAATATAAACTGCCTAGCGTATCGTCCGCTGCGATGTCCACTTCTTTCTGAAGCAAAATAGGGCCGGTATCCAAGCCGTTATCGGGCCAGAAGATGCTCAAGCCGGTTTTGGATTCGCCAAAAATTATCGGCCAATTGATGGAACTGGGCCCTTTGTGCATCGGCAACAACGATGGATGATATTGGATCGAACCCAGGCGCGGCGCGTTTAACGCCTCCTCCGGCACAAACAATGTTACGTACGCCATCACGCACAAATCGGCCGCATGGGAACGCATTTGCTCCCATACTTGCGGATCTTTAAAGGACTCGGGCTGATGCACCGGCAGGCCTTTTTCTATCGCCAATTCCTTTAACGGGTCCGTGCGGCTGCCGGCATCCGGACCGCAGTACACGGCTACAATTTCATCGGAGCCGCGCTCGAGTATCGCTTCAAGCACGCCTTTGCCAAAAGCTTGTTGCCCATGAATTACTAGTTTCACTTTCTATAACTCCGCGTTAAACGTTACACCGCACCTAGCTCTCTGGCCTGCTGAATTTCTTCGTCGCCGTAGCCGAGCACATCCCGCAACACTTCATCGGTATGCTCACCCAACAACGGTGAACGCCGAACTTCGGCAGGGGAATCGGACAGCTTGATGGGGTTACCGACCGTCAGATACTTGCCGCGGGTCGGATGATCGACCTCCACGATGGCCCCGGTTTTCCGCAGAGACGGCTCTTCCACTAAATCTTGCATGGACAAGATCGGCCCGCAAGGTACGTTCAGCGGATTTAGAATCTCCATGACTTCGAATTTGGTCTTAGTCATCGTCCACTTCTCGATTTCATGAAACACGGCGTCCAACTTCGGAAGACGTGCGTCTGGGGTCGACCATTCGGGGTCCTCCAGCCAGTCTTCACGGCCGATCACTTTAGCTAATGCTGAAAAGGCAGCGGCTTGGGTGATCACGTAGGCATAGGCATTCGGATCGTCTTCCCAACCCTTACACTTCACGATCCAGCCGGGTTGGCCACCACCGGACGCGTTCCCAGCACGCG
>Ga0224497_10001408_pt1 | contig 15367 bp, 29 predicted proteins | sample SF_Jul11_sed_USG_4_FD_167970 | JGI IMG/M metagenome (GOLD analysis project Ga0224497, IMG submission 167970) | Sediment microbial communities from San Francisco Bay, California, United States - SF_Jul11_sed_USGS_13 | ecosystem: Environmental > Aquatic > Marine > Sediment | place: USA... | reverse complement strand
GCAACGAGCATCAGATTGGCGCCCGCTTCGGCGAATTTTCTGGCCGCAGCCGCTCCAACGCCTTCCGATCCGCCCGTAACGATAACGGTCTTGCCATTGAAGATCATCGGCGCATCTTATGCGAACTGGAGCTAATCGGAAAGTATCGGGCTAAAAGAAACGTTCTGCGTCATTCGGAACTCGGCAGAATGTCGCCGTCAATTGCTCGCGGGTCGATTCAGAAGCCGAGGTAGCCCTTTATGCGGCGCCACCATGACGATTCCCAGCCATACACCTCGAGTAGCTCGGGGTCGAATTCGGCATCCGGGATCGGCGTGGGCACATTGATGGCGTCGTTCGCCGCGACGTCCTCGGGTCGAAGCTCGAGCCGGCCTTTCTTGCACTCGGATGCTGTCGTCAGTCCGTCCACGGCCAGATTCAAGTATGGCAGGACATCGTCATCGACGATGTCTTCGAGAAACACCGCATCCGGGTCGAAGGCGTCCTTCGACAGGATCATGCAGTCATCAAATGCTTCGTCGTTACTGATGGTTCTGATTCCGCCATTTGAACAAACGCAGCATAATCCTAAAACGCAGCCAGTGCTGTGAGCCGACGCACAACGCCGGCAGCCCGTCTTTACTTATTGAAATCAGATAGTTATACACAAAGCGCGACGTCACGGCATGCATTCCCTATTTATGTCAATAAGGAGGCGGGCAATAGTGCCGCGGCGACAGCGGCGCTGCGGGTCCGAAACAAACATCCGCATATCAGGGACACGCCCTGTTTTCAAAGAAAATGCAGACTGTCCCTGATAAAAGAGCCGGGCATCGCCCGGCTGATGGTTACACGATTGTGCCCAGGGCTGAGATCCTCCCAAAGGGGAATGCCGCCTATCCGTCGGTCGCCGCTGCAGAGGCGCGCTCGGTCATCGTAACGATTGCCATCGGCGCTGAATCGCCGGGGCGCGGGCCCGTTTTGAGGATTCGCAGATAACCGCCCGGGCGTTCTTTAAAGCGCGGACCGAGTTCCGTAAACAGCTTGCCGACGGCTTCCTTATCGCGCAGACGATCGAAAGCGAGCCGGCGATTAGCCACACTGTCGTTTTTACCCAGCGTGATCAGAGGCTCAACAACGCGCCGAAGTTCCTTGGCCTTTGGCAAGGTCGTTTTGATCGTCTCATGCTTCAACATCGACGCCGCCATGTTGCGAAACATGGCCTTGCGATGTGTGCTGTTGCGACCCAGTCGACGACCGGATTTTCTATGGCGCATTCGTCTGTCCTGTTATCAGTTCTATGGATTAAAGCGCGAGCTCGTAATCAGGACGCAGGCTTGGCGGCGGCCAGTTTTCGAGGCGCATCCCGAGACCAAGACCGTGGCCTTCAAGTACTTCCTTGATTTCGGTCAGCGACTTTTTGCCGAGATTCGGTGTGCGCAGTAACTCGACTTCCGTGCGCTGCACGAGATCGCCGATATACATTATGTTTTCGGCCTTGAGGCAGTTCGCCGAACGCACCGTGAGTTCAAGTTCATCAACCGGCCGAAGCAGGATCGGGTCGACCTGACTCTCCGCCTGCGCTCCGGCGCCCTCGTCCTGACCCTGGAGGTCAACGAACACGGACAGTTGATCCTTGAGGATGCTGCCTGCGCGTCGGATTGCTTCTTCAGGATCGATCGTGCCATTCGTCTCGATTTCGATAATCAGCTTGTCGAGATCTGTGCGCTGCTCTACGCGTGCGGCCTCCACGTTGTAGGTAACCCGAAGGACTGGACTAAACGACGCATCCAGCTGCAGTCGCCCGATCGGCCCCGACGCCTCCTCGAACGCTGGGCGCTGAGTTGCGGGACGATAGCCGCGACCGCGCTCGACCTTGAGGATCACGTTCAGTTCGCCCAGGCTCGTCAGATTGGCAATGACGAGGTCAGGATTCATTACCTCGACATCGTGATCGAGCTGGATGTCGGCACCGGTCACCAAACCGGGGCCTTTTTTCGATATCCGCAGCTCAGCAGTGTCGCGCGTATTCATTCGCACGGCAATCTGCTTGAGATTCAGAAGAATATCAACGACATCTTCCTGCACGCCCTCGATGCTCGTGTACTCATGGAGTACACCTTCGATTTCCGCTTCTGTGACAGCGGCGCCCGGCATCGACGACAAGAGAATGCGCCTGAGCGCATTGCCAAGCGTGTGGCCGAAGCCGCGCTCGAATGGCTCGATGACGACTTTGGCCAGCAAATCATTGACCGGCGATACTTTGACAACGCGCGGCTTTAGAAAATCGTGTACAGATTCGTGCATGAGTAAATACCTTCCTGACTACTTGGAGTACAGCTCGACAACGAGATTTTCGTTGATGTCCGGGAGAATATCCTCCCGATCCGGCAGCGATTTCAAAATACCCGCCATCTTTTTCGCATCGACCTCGACCCAATCGGGCAGACCGACCTGGCTCGCAATATCAATAGCGCTTTGAATGCGCAGTTGCTTGCGGGACTTTTCGCGAATGCTTATAGAATCGCCTGCTTTGACCTGCGCAGACGGAATGTTAACTACCTTGCCGTTTACCTCGACGCTCTTGTGGCTGACGAGCTGGCGCGCTTCGGCCCTCGTCGCCGCGAACCCCATGCGGTAAACAACGTTGTCCAGACGACCCTCGAGAAGGCGCAGCAGGTTTTCACCCGTAGAGCCTTTCAGCTGCGCAGCGCGCTGATAGTAATTTCGGAACTGTCGTTCCAACACGCCATACATACGACGCAGCTTTTGTTTTTCGCGGAGCTGCAGCCCGTAATCGGAGAGACGCGGACGTCGTTGTGCTGCACCGCCCGGCGGCACCTCGAGATGGCATTTCGACTCGAGCGGCCTGACGCCGCTCTTCAAGAACAGATCCGTGCCTTCCCGGCGGGACAGTTTACACTTTGGTCCTAGGTATCTTGCCATTTACTCTGCCTCTACACCCGACGCTTCTTAGGCGGGCGACAACCATTGTGAGGAATCGGCGTGACGTCCTCGATATTTTGGATACGAAAACCCAGGCCATTGAGGGCGCGTACCGCGGATTCCCGGCCTGGGCCTGGCCCACGCACTCGCACGTCAAGGTTCTTGACTCCGAAATCGAGTGCCGTGCGGCCGGCCTTTTCAGACGCAACCTGGGCAGCAAACGGTGTCGATTTGCGAGAACCTTTGAATCCACAGCCGCCTGCCGTCGCCCATGACAGCGTATTACCCTGGCGGTCGGTTATCGTGATAATCGTGTTATTGAAGGATGCATGTATGTGCGCTACTGCATCGAGCACATGCATTTTCACCTTCTTCTTTTTTACTTCAGCCATATTGTCTGTATCTCTCTGATTTTGAGATGGTTTCTACCACTGCTTGCCGGAACGGACCATACCCGCGATCGATTCCCTACCTCTTGATCGGACGCCGTGGCCCTTTCCGCGTCCGCGCATTCGTACGGGTACGCTGGCCGCGTAGCGGCAGACCGCGTCGGTGACGAATACCGCGATAGCATCCGAGGTCCATTAGTCGTTTGATATTGATCGACACTTCACGTCGCAAGTCGCCCTCAACCATGAAATTCGCGACTGCCGTCCTTAGCTTCGCCACCTCCGGTTCCGCGAGATCTTTAACCTCAGTCTCGGGGGCTACACCGGCGGCAGCACAGATCTGTCTCGCGCGAGAACGCCCGATACCGTATATCGACATCAATCCGACGACGATATGTTTGTTCAATGGAATATTAATGCCTGCGATTCGTGCCACGTCCGTAATCCTTAATCTTTAGCCTTGCCGCTGCTTGTGACGCGCATCGGTGCAGATCACTCGCACAACGCCATTTCGACGGATGATTTTGCAGTTCCTGCAAATCTTTCTAACCGATGCTCTTACTTTCATGAGTGTGCTCCAATATTCGCTGCTTTTATCAGCGTAGCTGGCCACCCCTGCCGTAATTGCGCAGATTGGCCTTTTGCATCATTCCTTCGTACTGGTGACTCATCGCGTGCGCCTGCATTTGCGACATGAAATCCATGGTAACGACGACGAGAATCAACAGCGACGTACCGCCGAAACTGAACGGCATACTCGGGTAGAACATCCGTACCATTTCGGGTAACAGGCATACGCCAGCGATATATATCGCGCCCCAGAAAGTAAGTCGCGTCAGTACCTTGTCTATATAGTCCGCGGTGTGTGCACCGGGTCGAATGCCCGGCACAAAAGCGCCCGACCGTTTCAGGTTATCCGCCGTGTCCTTCGAGTTGAACATGAGTGCGGTGTAAAAAAAGCAGAAGAATATGATCAGCGCCGCGTACAGCAGCACATAAATAGGCTGCCCGGGTCCGAGGTTGGCACCAATAGTCTGCAGCATGCGCTGCGCAACATTCGGCTCCGCCGCCTGGCCAAAAAATTGCGCGATCGTCGCAGGGAACATCAGGATGCTCGAGGCGAAAATCGGCGGGATGACGCCCGACATGTTGATTTTGAACGGTAAGTGCGTGCTTTGAGCCTGATACATGCGCCGACCCTGTTGGCGTCGAGCATAGTTGACCGTGATTCGGCGTTGCGCCCGTTCCATGTAGACAACAAAAACGATCGCGGCAATAGCGCCGAGCAGCATCAGTATCGCTGTAGCCGGCGACATCTCGCCATTGCGGACCAGCTCCGCGGTGCCCGCGATAGCCGCGGGCATACCTGCAACAATACCGGCAAGAATTAGCATCGAGATACCGTTACCTATGCCGCGCTCGGTAATCTGTTCGCCGAGCCACATTAAGAAAACCGTGCCCGTTACTAGCGTTATGCAGGCCGTAACCAGAAATGCCGGACCGGGATTAACGACGAGGCCCGCCTGGTTCTGTAACCACGATGCGGCAGCCACGGACTGGAATGATGCAAGCGCGACCGTGCCATATCGCGTGTACTTGATGATCTGACGGCGGCCCTGCTCTCCTTCTTTTCTGAGCTGCTGCAGGCTCGGCAGAATATGACTTGCCATCTGCATAATGATCGACGAAGAGATGTACGGCATGATGCCCATCGCAAAAATGCCGAACCGAGAAAGCGCACCGCCCGAAAACAGGTTTACCATGCCGAGCAAGTTGCCTGCCTGTTGCTCAAAAAAATCGGCGAGCGCAACCGGATCCACGCCCGGGACCGGTATATAGGTACCGGTACGGAACACGATTAACGCGCCCACGAGAAACAGGAATCTGGCCTTCAGATCAGCCAGTTTGCTCGCCGCTTTGGCGACGTCAGCAGGGTTTTGTTGGAGCTTTTTGGCCACGCCTATACCTGTTACTCGATGCTGCCGCCGGCTTTTTCAATCGCCTCGCGAGCACCCTTGGTCACGGCAATGCCTTTGAGCTTCACCGCCTTGCCTATATCGCCCGATTTGATGACCTTGACCTTGTCCACAAATGCCGGAACCAGGTTGGCCTTCTTGAGAACTTCCAGATCGATGATATCCGCCGTCGGAATTTGCAATTCGTGCAGGCGCAATTCGGCGGTAAGCCGTGCCTTACGCGACGTGAAGCCCACTTTGGGCAGGCGCCGCTGCAGCGGCATCTGGCCGCCTTCGAAACCGACTTTATGGTAGCCACCCGCGCGCGCATGCTGGCCTTTCTGACCACGACCGCTGGTCTTGCCCTGACCAGCAGCATGGCCCCGTCCAAGGCGCTTGCCGATTTTCTTTGCACCCTTGCCGGGCGAAAGTTGATTCAGACGCATGTCAAACTTCCTCGACCGAAAGAAGATACGAAATCCGGTTAATCATGCCGCGGTTCTCGGGCGTGTCCGCAACGGTCACGGTCTGGTGCATCTTTTTCAAGCCCAGACCTGTAACACAGGCTTTGTGCTTCTTCAGTCGCCCGAACTTGCTCTTCACTAGCGTCACTTTTAACTCTCTTGAATTTGCCATGATTGTGTCTCTCGTATCTCTGTATTCCAAACGCTGAGCGTTTCGACTAAGAGGCAACGATTTCCTTTACTTTCTTGCCGCGCTTCGCCGCGATCGCCTGAGGGGAGTGAATTTCAGACAGCGCGTTGATCGTCGCACGCACGACGTTGATCGGATTTCTCGAACCATAACTTTTCGCAAGAACGTTTCGCACACCGGCACACTCGAAAACAGCTCGCATCGCTCCGCCTGCAATTACACCCGTACCATCGGATGCCGGTTGCATATAGACGTGTGTGGCGCCGTGGCGGCCTTTCTTCGCGTACTGCAACGTCTCGTTATTCAGGTTGACCCTAATCATTTTCTTGCGCGCGTTCTGCATCGCTTTTTGGATTGCGATCGGCACTTCGCGCGCTTTGCCATATCCGAAACCGACTCGACCCTGGCCGTCGCCTACGACCGTCAGTGCCGTAAAGCCGAACTGACGACCACCCTTCACAACCTTGGCGACGCGATTGACCGTAACGAGCTTTTCGATCAGATCGTCTGTCGATGATGCCTGTTCGTTTCTTGCCATAATTTGATCCTGGCAGCGTTATGCGTGCCAATAGTCCTGTGTTAAAACTTCAATCCGGCCTCACGCGCTGCTTCTGCCAGCGCCTTGACGCGTCCATGGTACCGAAAGCCCGAACGGTCGAATGCAACCGTGTCGATACCTGCCGATTTCGCCTTTTCGGCGATCCGCGCGCCGACGATCGCTGCAGCCGCGACGTTACCGCCACTCTTAATGCCCTTGCGCACTTCGGATTCAAGAGTCGACGCCGCCACCAGCACTGTGCCGCCGTCGGGCGAAATCACTTGCGCGTAAATATGACGCGGTGTGCGGTGAACGCTCAGGCGATTGGCCTCGAGTTCACGAATCTTGGCGCGCCCCTTTCGGGCACGGCGTAAGCGACTTTGTTTCTTTTCAAGCTTCATGATGTTCTCGCTGTTACTTCTTCTTGGCTTCCTTAATTACAACGCGCTCGCCCGCATAACGGACACCCTTACCCTTATACGGCTCAGGGGGACGGTAGCCACGAATTTCGGCGGCTACCTGGCCAACTCGCTGTTTGTCCGTACCCCGAATCACGACCTCGGTCTGGCTCGGCGTCTCGACACTGATACCGTCGGGTACTTGGTAAGTCACGGGATGCGAAAAGCCAAGTGTCAGGTTGAGACTATTGCCTTGCGCCTGTGCACGATATCCTACGCCTACGAGTTCGAGTTTTCGCTCGAAGCCATTCGTCACGCCTTCTATCATGTTCGCAAGAAGCGCGCGGGTTGTACCTGCCACGGCCACGGCAAAACGTGAGCCTGAGCGTGGCGCAACCTGGAGCAGACTCTCTTCCTGTACGATCTCCACCTCCGAATTCAGCTGCATCGACAGGGACCCTTTGCTGCCCTTTATTGTGACAACATTACCTTCCTGCTTGAATTCAACGCCTTTAGACAGCGTAACCGGTACTTTTGCAATTCTGGACATGATTTTGTCTCGCCTAGATTTGGTTCAGCATCACGAAACAATGCACAGAACCTCGCCACCGATACCTTTTTCTTTCGCCTCGCGATCGCTGATCACGCCGGCCGAAGTCGAAATAATTGCGACGCCTAGACCACCCAGTACTTTGGGAAGCTCCTCCTTGCCTCGATAGATCCGCAGTCCGGGCCGACTTGCCCGTTCGATGCGTTCGATGACCGGCACACCCTCAAAATACTTGAGTTCGACGACAAGGGCTTTGGATGCGCCTTCGCCGCTGGTCGAATAGTCTGTAATGTACCCTTCTTCCTTGAGAACTCTCGCCACCGCTTCCTTAGCACTCGACGCCGGCATGGACACGCTCACTTTTCGAGCCTTCTGGCCATTGCGAATGCGAGTCAGCATATCTGCGATTGGGTCGGTCATACTCATAATTCTGTCTCCGCCTACCAGCTGGCTTTGGTCAGTCCGGGAATTTCGCCTCTCATAGCGCCTTCACGGAGTTTGTTTCGGCCCAGGCCAAACTTGCGGTAGACGCCGTGTGCACGTCCCGTAATTGAGCAACGGCTTCGCTGACGCACCGGACTCGCGTCGCGCGGCATCGCATTCAGCTTCGCCTGAGCAATAGAACGTTGTTCCTCTGTGCTGTGCACATTGCGAATTATTTCCTTCAGCGCTTTACGCTTTTTTGCGTATTTCGCAACAAGCTTGGTCCGTTTCAATTCGCGCTGAATCATCGATGTCTTAGCCATTGTCTTATTCCTGTCCTCGCAGCCGCGCGCTGGCGCGCGCTCCTACGATGCATCTGTATCCTATTTCTTAAACGGGAAGTTGAACGCTTCCAACAGCGCTCTACCTTCCTTGGCATTTCGTGCCGTCGTTGTAATCGTGATGTCCATACCCCGCAACGCATCGATCTCGTCGTAATTAATCTCCGGGAAGATGATTTGCTCAGAAACACCAATGCTGTAATTACCTTGACGATCGAAGGACCTGGGGTTTAGTCCGCGAAAATCACGAATCCGCGGAATTGCGATATTCACGAGTCGGTCAAGAAATTCATACATGCGCTCACGCCTCAACGTGACCTTGCAACCAATAGGGTAGCCATCACGTATCTTGAAGCTAGCGACGGATTTTCGGGCCAGGCAGGTAACCGGAACCTGACCGGAGATCTTCTCCATGTCAGCACGCGCATGCTCCATGACCTTTTTGTCAGCAATAGCCTGGCCCACGCCCATATTGAGCGTGATTTTCGTGATGCGCGGCACCTGCATCGAATTTTTCAGCCCAAGCTTTTGCTGGATCTCACCAACAAGCTGGGTCTGGTATTTTTCCTGTAATCGAGCCATTTTTCCGTACTCAGTGATCGCCCGCTCCAACGAGCTGATGCTTCGACACATCAAAAAATCAAATGTCCACCGGTTGGCCGCTGCCCCTGAAAACGCGGACTTTTCTGCCATCCTTGTCGACACGAAATCCAACCCGCTCGCCCTTCTTCGACTTCGGGTTAAACACGAGCACGTTGGATATATCCATCGGCATCGCTTTATCCTTGATACCGCCGGCCTCGCCGATATTCGGGTTTGGTTTCGTATGCTTCTTGGCGAGGTTGATACCCTCTACCAGCACACGACCATCTTTGAATATTTGCAGCACCGTGCCGCGCCGACCCTTATCCCTGCCGGTCGTTACGATGACTTCGTCGCCTTTTCTGATCTTGTTCATGTTATCTACCGCCGTAGCCGTGACTCACAGGACCTCGGGCGCCAACGAAATAATTTTCATAAACCGGCTTGTGCGCAATTCGCGTGTGACCGGGCCAAAAATACGTGTACCAATCGGTTCCAGGCGAGCATTCAGCAATACTGCGGCATTGCCATCAAAGCGAATCAGCGAGCCATCATTGCGGCGCACACCTTTGCGAGTACGGACAACAACGGCATTGTAGATTTCACCTTTCTTGACCTTACCCCGCGGGATCGCATCTTTGACGCTGACCTTGATAACATCGCCGACTCCGGCATAACGTCGCTTCGAGCCCCCCAGCACTTTGATGCACTGAACGCGGCGAGCGCCCGAGTTGTCGGCCGCTTCCAGAACTGTCTGCATTTGAATCATGACTGCAATCCAAAAAGTGTTTATTGATCTGCGGTACGTTCAATGATGTTTACAACAGCCCAGGCCTTGCTTTTCGAAATTGGCCGGCACTCAGAGATTGCAACGCGATCGCCCAGCTTGCACTCGTTCTTAGCATCATGTGCAAGCACTTTCGAGGTGCGACGAATATACTTGCCGTACATCGGATGCTTTATCAATCGTTCTATAGCGACAGACACGGTTTTGTCCATCTTGTCGCTTACAACGCGGCCAACCAGCGTGCGTCGTACCTTTTCTTTACTACCGCTCATTTGCTTTCACCTGCGGTGCTCTTTTTCAGCTCGTTTAGCACCGTCTTAACGCGCGCGATGTCTTTCTTTACACGCCTATGTTCGTGGTGATGAGTTAACTCACCCGTAACCTGCTGCATGCGGAGATTAAATTGCTCCCGCCGCAAGGCAACCAGTTCTTCATTGAGCTCATCAATGGATTTTTTCCGAAGGTCTGCGGCTTCCATCACATCACCTGCCGGGTTACGAATGTGGTCGCAAACGGCAACTTTGCTGCAGCAAGCCGAAATGCCTCGCGAGCAATTTCTTCGGTTACACCTTCCATCTCATACAGGACTCGGCCGGGTTGAATCTGACATACCCAGTACTCGACGTTGCCCTTGCCCTTGCCCTGACGAACTTCGAGCGGCTTTTTCGTGATCGGTTTATCGGGAAACACCCGAATCCAGATCTTGCCGCCACGCTTGACGTATCGGGTCATCGCACGGCGCGCCGCCTCAATCTGGCGCGCCGTCATGCGGCCCCGCCCTGTCGCCTTGAGACCGTAGGTTCCGAATGCAACCGTACCACCACGGATCGCCAAACCGCGGTTGCGCCCTTTATGCTGTTTGCGAAATTTCGTTCGTTTAGGCTGTAACATGCTTTATCCCCAGAAAACGCGAGATCTTAGGAGCGCGCGCCTGCTGCAGCTTCAGCGGGCTCGGCCGCCGTCGCCTCGGCCTGGTCGAATACTTCACCCTTGAATATCCAGACTTTTACGCCGATAACGCCGTAGGTTGTCAGTGCCTCCGCAAGGCCGTAGTCGATGTCTGCGCGCAACGTGTGCAGTGGCACCCGGCCCTCGCGGTACCACTCAGAGCGCGCTATTTCAGCGCCGTTCAAGCGTCCGCTGACCTTGACTTTGACTCCTTCGGCTCCAACACGCATCGTGTTCGTAACCGCGCGTTTCATCGCGCGCCGAAACATGACCCGGCGCTCTAGCTGCTGCGCGATACCTTCTGCCACGAGCTGCGCATCTAGTTCGGGTTTGCGCACTTCGTTTATGTTGATGCGAACGTCGTTGATAAGCATGCCGAGCATTTTCGAAACTTCGGCGCGCAATTTTTCGATGTCTTCGCCCTTTTTGCCGATTACGATACCCGGTCGCGCTGTAAAAATGGTTATATTGGCTTTCTTCGCCTGCCGCTCGATCGCGATTCGACTAACCGACGCATCCTTGAGCTTATTCTTGATCAAAGCGCGCAGCCGGTGATCCGCTCCGACGTACTTTGGGAATGTATGCGAATCCGCATACCATTTCGACGTCCAGTCCTTGACGATACCAAGGCGAATACCTGTTGGATGTACTTTTTGACCCATAACTAATTACTCGTCCGCGACGCGAATCGTGATGTGGCTGTTGCGCTTGATGATCCGTGCACCCCTGCCTTTAGCGCGCGCACGATAGCGACCAAGTGTCGGTGCTTCGTTCACGTCTATAGTGGACACCTTAAGCTCGTCGATATCCGCTCCGTGATTGTGCTCGGCATTCGCAATTGCGGATTCGAGTACCTTTTTTACGATGCGGGCACTCTTCTTGGGCGTGAAAGTGAGCGTCCTCAGAGCGTCATCTACAGTTTTGCCGCGAATCGTGTCGGCCACGAGTCGGCATTTCTGCGGCGATATACGCGCATAGCGAAGTGTTGCTGCAACCTGCATTAACGTCTACTCCCTTGACTTATTTCGTTTTACGATCACCGGAGTGACCACGAAAAGTTCTTGTCATTGCAAACTCGCCAAGCTTGTGGCCAACCATATTTTCCGAAATCAGCACGGGCACATGCTGGCGTCCGTTGTGCACGGCAATTGTCAGCCCAACCATGTCGGGCAACACCATCGAACGTCGTGACCAGGTCTTGATCGGACGCCGATCATTTTTTCTGGCTGCCTCGGCAACTTTTTTCGCAAGATGCGTATCGACAAAAGGGCCTTTTCTCACACTGCGCGGCATTTAATCTTTCCTCTACTTCTTACGCTTACGACGACGCACGATCATGTTATCCGTACGCTTATTCGCGCGCGTCTTGTAACCTTTGGTCGGGGTGCCCCACGGGCTCACCGGATGACGACCACCTGAAGTCTTGCCTTCGCCTCCGCCGTGCGGGTGATCAACAGGGTTCATCGCAACACCGCGAACCGTCGGTCGCACGCCGCGCCAACGCTTGGCGCCGGCCTTGCCCAACTTTCTCAGATTGTGCTCGCCGTGACCGACTTCACCAATTGTCGCCCGGCAATCGACGTGGATACGTCGCGTCTCCCCCGAGCGCAGACGAACGGTTGCATAGGCCCCCTCACGCGCCGCGAGCTGGGCAGAGCCGCCTGCTGACCGGACAAGCTGGCCGCCTTTGCCAGGCTTGATCTCGACGTTGTGAATCTGCGTCCCAACCGGTATCGCTTTAAGTGGCAACGCGTTGCCGGGCTTGATCGGCGCATCTTCGCCGTTCGATATTGTCGCGCCGTTGCCGACGCCATTCGGCGCCAGAATATAACGCCTCTCACCATCCTCGTATTTCACCAGGGCTATGTGCGCGCTGCGATTCGGATCATACTCGAGTCGTTCGACAACGCCTGGGATGCCATCCTTGTCACGTTTAAAATCAATGATGCGATAGCGCTGCTTATGGCCGCCACCTCTGTGACGAACCGTTATCCGGCCATTATTGTTGCGTCCGCCTTTGCCGGTCTTCTTGTCAAGCAGGGCGGCATGTGGCTTGCCCTTATGAATGCCTGGCGTTTTCACGGCGACGACGAAACGTCGTCCGGCTGAAGTTGGCTTGGCTTTATGCAGTGCCATGACTCAGTCCCTATTCCACACCGAGGAAGTCGATCTGACTGCCTTCGGCTAGCTTGACGTAAGCTTTTTTCCAGTCCGAGCGACGCCCGCGCACCTGGCCAAACCGTTTCGCTTTGCCACGGCAGTTAACGACGTTGACATCTTCAACCTTCACTTCGAACAGCAATTCAACGGCTTGCCGAATTTCACGCTTCGTCGCATCGCGTCGAACCTTGAATACGATCTGGTTATTGAGTTCTGCGGCCAGTGTGCTCTTCTCGGAAAAGTGCGGTCCTTCTATGACGGTCATTAACCTTTCCTGGTGGGTCGTAATACTCATGCCAGGCGCTCCTCAATCATTTTCAACGCCGGCAGGGTAATCAACACCTTTTCGAATCGAATCAAAACCACAGGATCGATCGATCCAGCATCACAGATGCCCACGTTTGGCAGATTACGTGCCGCCAAGAACAAGTTTTCATCAAATGCTTCGTTCAGGAGCAAAACATCGTCTAAACCAAGCTTCTCGAGCCGGGCCGCCAGCAGCTTCGTCTTCGGCGCATCGATATCCAAATCTTCGACCACCACGAGTCGGTCCTGTCGCACAAGCTCCGAGAGCACCGACCGCAATGCTGCGCGGTACATTTTCTTGTTGACTTTTTGATTGTATTTGCGTGGTTTCGCAGCAAAAGCGCGACCACCGCCAACCCAAATGGGACTGCGGATCGTTCCGGCCCGCGCCCGGCCCGTGCCCTTCTGACGCCACGGCTTGGTGCCTCCACCGCGAGCCGCCGCACGATTTTTCTGGGACTTCGTGCCTGCACGCGCACCTGACAGGTATGCCGTGACGACCTGATGAACGAGTGCCTCTTTGAAAACGACGCCAAACGCCGTGTCTGCCACGTCGACCGATCCGCTACCTTGCATCTTCAGCTTCATGACGACATTCCTTATCTCGTACCTTTGATGGCGGGACGAATAATGACGTTGCCTCCACGATGACCCGGAACTGCGCCCTTTATCAGCAGGAGGTTTCGTTCGCTGTCGACCCGCACGACCTCGAGATTTTGCACAGTACGGCGAACATTACCCATCTGGCCCGACATCTTTTTGCCTTTGAATACGCGTCCCGGCGTTTGATTCTGACCGATCGATCCAGGTGCACGGTGCGATAGCGAGTTACCATGTGTTGCATCCTGGGTCTTGAAATTGTGCCGCTTTACGGTGCCCGCAAAACCCTTGCCGATCGATGTACCAATCACGTCGACCTTCTGGCCTGCTTCAAAAAAATCGACCCGCAGTTCGGATCCAATCTCGAACTCGGCCGCATCGGCTTCAGCAAGGCGAAATTCGGTTTCCAGGTCCCCGGCTTCGACATTTGCCGCGGCAAAGTGACCGGCTTGAGGTTTTGACACGTGAGAAGGCTTCTTGTGGCCCGCAGTCACCCGCAACGCACGGTAGCCGTCCGTTTCAACGGTCTTCACCTGAGTAATTCGGTTTGGCTGCGCCTCGATCACGGTCACGGGAATCGAATTCCCCTCGTCCGTGAAGACACGTGTCATGCCGCATTTGCGGCCAACAAGACTCATTGCCATTTTCAAAACCTCGCACCCACGTCGATTGGTCGGTGCCTCATCAATCCATCTCGTCCACCGGCCCGGCCAAGATTGGCAAAGCCTGCCTGCCGGGTGTCGGAGCGAATCTCGAGCGACAAACACACTGCAGGCGACGTACCTTCGACTAATTCGCGTAGTTCTCAGACACGCGAAAGGGCCAGCCATTGCCGAGAGACTCCGCTCTCTGTGCTCTGGGGCTGACCCTGCAATCCGGCTCGAAACCGGTTGTTCCGGGATTTGCCGTGTCGCCCTCGGTTTCCTGGCGACCTAAAACAGTGAAGCATCACAATCAAACCTTGTGACGCCTTTTGCCGATCCTGGCCGACTCCCGGCCCGGCCAAGTCCAGCGAGCCGGTAATTATACCCTCCAAACCCCTGATATCAAGCCATATACGGGTGATTTGGCGGCTTTTATTGCGGTCTACTTCAAAGACTTGCAGGAGCCGGTTACAGGCGCGGCCTATACCGACCCGTCAGAGGGGGCAGTCCGCCGATAAGCGGCGGACCCGCAAGCCTGTTCAACGTCAATTCAGCTTTATCTGGACATCTACGCCCGCCGGAAGCTCGAGTTTCATCAAAGCGTCGACGGTCTTGTCCGTAGGATCCACGATGTCCATAAGGCGCTTATGCGTACGAATTTCGTATTGATCCCGCGCATTCTTGTTGACGTGCGGGGAAATCAAGACGGTGAACCGCTCCTTTCTCATCGGCAGCGGGATTGGGCCTTTGACCGTGGCGCCCGTCCGCTTGGCGGTCTCTACAATTTCACGCGCCGAGTTGTCGATCAGGCGATGATCGAAGGCCTTCAAGCGGATTCTGATGTTCTGGTTCGTTGCCACGGTCGTTTCCTTATCTGTCTATTTGTCAATTTCGCGCCCGATGTCTGCGGGCGGGTCGTTTGTCATCGAAAATAAAGCGCAGCGGAGCGAGCCATTTCGATGACGAACTTCCCGGCCGTAGACATCGATCACTTCGTCTTTGCCAATTTCGCGCCCGATGTCTGCAAGCGGGACGTTGCTCATCGAAATGGCTCGCTCCGCTGCGCTTTATTTTCAATGAGCAACGTCCCGCTTGCAGGCATCCAGTGCCTTACTCAATCACCTTCGCGACCACGCCCGCGCCCACGGTACGACCGCCCTCGCGGAT
>Ga0224497_10001407_pt1 | contig 15370 bp, 10 predicted proteins | sample SF_Jul11_sed_USG_4_FD_167970 | JGI IMG/M metagenome (GOLD analysis project Ga0224497, IMG submission 167970) | Sediment microbial communities from San Francisco Bay, California, United States - SF_Jul11_sed_USGS_13 | ecosystem: Environmental > Aquatic > Marine > Sediment | place: USA... | reverse complement strand
AGGCAGGCGGGAATCCGCCTGCCTCTTTCAGTTGCCGTATATACGAGTCGAACGATCTAGGGGTTTGGCGTCGCCATGACTGCAGCCTCCGCATCGACGAGGCCGTGACCGGAATCGTAATTGAATCCAGGCCGGCTCGGCTCGTCGGGGATCGAGATCGGTTGTTGGTTCGGGTCGTAAGGGCCCTCGCGCAAATTCACCGGCAGTGCCGTGCTGCTTAGGATGTCGTACACGTCCTGCGCGCTCAGCGTCGGATTCTTCTCCAACATGAGTGCTGCTACCGCTGCCACGTTCGGTGCCGAGGCCGAGGTACCGAAAAAGTTCGGGATCTCGCTAGCCGGGTCTTCGTCGAGCGTTAGGCTTACGAAGGTGCTGAACGGACTATTGGCACCATCGGCATCATCGTCATCGAAGCTTGAGTCGAACGCGAAGAACGAAGTATTCGAACCATCGACGCCGGTGAATCTTGGGTTGTCCGGAACAATCTCGCTGATGGAGTTACCAAATTTGTCAAACAAGATCGGGATCTCGCCGGCCGAGCTGAAGTCCTCGAGGCAGGCCGCTGATCCTCCGGCAATACAAGTTCCCGCCGGTAGCCGCCCGTTGTCATCGTTAGGTGTATCGCCATCGAACGCTTGCGTGAAATAAAAAGCGGCGGCCGCGACCGATGCGACATGCTCGCCGTTGGAATGGCCATACGCGGTGCCGCTCTGCGTATCCCATTCGTTAATCGCGATCGTGCCGCTGAAATCGAACGGCACGTATTTGACGCGCCCCGGTGGCGGCCCGCCGGAGACGATGATGCTGATCTGGAACTGCGCCGGCCCCTGGCTCGGCGTGCCGTTGTAGATCAGCGCGGCGAACTCCACGGCGTCTCTGCCGATGTTATTCACGCCGGTCAGCTGGCACGTGATGCCGACGGCCAGGCCGACGGCCGGGCAGAAGGGGACCAGGATGCCGTTCCTGTCATAGATCACGAAATCGACGTCACTGCTCGCACCGATCGGTGGCGTTGAAAGATCGCCGGCGGCAGTATTGGCAAACGCCGTGGACGACGCGTGCGGTTGGTCCCACTGAAAACTGAACACCGTCACGCCAAGACCGCTCGCGTTCGGGAAGACCGTGATCGTCTGCGTGTCGTCGACACCCGGACCGGGGTCGAAGTCGTGACGTAACGTAGCATTCGGGCCTGGCGCAGCCCCATTGTTCAGGTTGCGGCCATTATTGCCGGTACGCCAGGTCGGCTCAAACGCTGCCTCGTAGGAATTCCGTGCATTGTTCCCGGCGGACGAGAAGTATGGAATGCCCGCCTCCGCGACGGTATTGGCTGCCTGGGCAATTTGGCCCGGCGAGAACATCGGCTCGACGAAGTAGATGACGTCATCGACGATGACATCGGACACTTCAGCACCGGTCGTAGGTACGTATGCCGATACAGGCGGGTCACTGTATCCCGTGGAAATTCCGCCCAGCTCGAGAATGCCGAGGGCGAAATCGAGTCGACTGAGGAATGCCGTGTGGAAAGCCTGCGGGGAACCCGGGGCAACGTCCTTGATAAGATTTGCCATGCCACGGCCCTCGTCGGAACCGCCGGGACAGGCGTCCTCCAATATCAGGACGAATGGATCGACGTCTTCGTTGGCGATATCCTCGGCGGACCGCGGATTGGGTGCTCCGGGAGCGAAGACGACTTCATCACAAGCGAAACTGTCGGACAGGATACCGACACGAATACCCGTGCCATCAACGCCCATCAGCCTGGCAGCAACGGCGTTGATTGCCTCATCGCCCTGTCCAACCACGGCACCCTGCGACGCTCGAGTCCTCGCGGCAACAGGCCCGGCAAAGCGCAGCGATGGCGCCGCGCCGAGGTGCCCGAGCGCCGCGATCGGCACGTTCGCTGAAAACAGTTGCCCGGCCTGCAGAATATCGGTGGCACCCATGGCCTCGAGGGACGCACGTAACTCTGTGCCGTTCTCGGCAACCCCCTCTATCCTGACGTTGCCGTCGCGAGTCATGATCGCCGGCAAGCGCGTTTCGAATGCGGCGGAGCTCCGTCCACGTTGACTGCTCGTGTACTCATCGTAAAGCGTTGCCAGCCATGGACCCAACCTGTTCCCGAGGCCTGATTTTGCCTCTCGCAACGCGTTTGCTTCAGCGGTATCGCCTGCCTGCGCAGTGGCGACACTCGATAATGCGAACGAGAACGACATCACAGCCATTAAAACCACGAAATGAATTTTCATCGGTGTTTCCCCTGTCCTGTAGGTGTCTTAACTCTTTGTCAGTTCTGTTTTTTGCTGTTCAGTATCTTCGTAACATTAGCATGGCCAAAGTTAGCCGATCCAGTGCCGAATAATTTCAGCTTGTGGCTAAAATTTTTATGTAAAAAAGGCAGCGCAGCTATATTGAATGAGTCGCGGCCGGGTTGGCCAGGCACCTGGGCTGCACCACCGACACGTGAATTTTCCGTCCGTCAGGTGACCGCATGCAACCGTATTATTCAACCGGCAAAGGCCGTGGCCCCGTTCCGGCAGGGCCACAAGACCGACAGCAACGACGCACTGGCAGTGGCCGAGGCGGCTCGGCGACCGGACATCGCCGGGCTTTATACCTTCGGCCACGAGCGCGGGAACTTCAACTTGTTTATCCGCGGCGCTGACGGGACGCTTGCTTGCGAGTCGTCGATCATTCGCTACACACTGAGCGAGAAACAATATTGCCACTGGATCGAATATACGACGCGAAACAATCTAGACGCGCCGGGCGTCACGAACGAGGCGCCGCCAGTTTCTTCACACTGCACCCCGATCGAGGTGACAGGCGATAAGGTAATATTCTCTCCGCCGGGTGAGTCAGTAATGACGACGTACGACCGAAACGGCTTTACCGCGGTCATCAAGGGTCAGTTCACCGATCGTTGGCGGAAAATCGGCTGAGATCGGTCGGCTCCGCTGATCGCGCCAAATCAGCCAAAGCGGCTGCTTTTGGCCGCAAGGGGACGCTCGCCAGTTTCAAGCTATAATTTCCGCTACTGACCCGAAGCCGACCTTTCCGCATAGTATTCTCGACAGCAGGAAATGACCCACAGTCGAGCAACGCCGTAGTTTTGCGTTATGGATTCTTTCCACTCCCCTCACGCCCCCCAACGACCCCCTGATGTCTGGTGACACAACGCGATTTCCAGGCTCGAGGGCTGCCCATTAGCCAGCAGTGGCAGCCCTCGCATCAAGAAGCGGGTGTCAATATCCTCCATCCTTCACGCCGGTCGTCCGTACACCAGCGAATTTAGCAACCAATCAATCCCGGAGAAGATCGACTCGTTGGAGTTCGAACGAGGTTGGGAGAACAAAGGGTACTCCTTCTTCTGCTTCAAAGGGGTTGTCAAGGGTAGGATCGTTTAGAGCGTATACCCTGAGCGTTCCAGATAATGACAAGACTTGGCAATCGTCACTCAGCTTGCCTGTGACGTCTATTCCGAGCCTATACCCTCCACCAAATTCCTCTAGACCGGGCTCCTTAATGATATTGCTGAGCAGAATTCTGTAACCATTCCTTTTCTTTGTTTTCTTCCACGCATAGTTCTGCACTGTGCCGCCAAAACCCTCTCCTCCTCCAACGTCATTTATATCCATTCCAGTGCCAGTACCCCCGAAATGGAAGGCTATACTGATTGGTATACCCGGCGCCCCCTCACCACCGATCGCAAGGTCCCCGTTCCAGACGCCTACAATCGCGTCATTGAAAGGATTAAGTGGGTTCACACAGCGCCGGTGATTATCACTACCATCGGCGTAGGCATATTGAGTGCTGATGATGCTCATCATTAATAGCGCGATGAAAATTAGTCGAGTTTTCATAATTTTTCCTTTTGAAGAGCCCGCTTTTCGTTTGAAGGTACAACGTCCGAACATAATTTCCGCTCGGTCACGCTGCTCCGATTACAAGATATTGTCAATTTTGCGAATATTGATAATGGTCGGGATACACCGCATCAGATAGTTAGCGTGCAAAGGTTAGCAAGCACGCGAGCTACTCGGCTGAAGACCGCGCATACAGGTTTTTTCAACGCGACGGAGATAACGCTCGCGGCACGCCGTCGGGCGGGCTGAGATTTCTTGCGTCGGGGGCTTGCCCGTTTCAAGGCCTTTGGTCGGCCAGCAAAGGTCGGCTTCTGGCCGGAACCAGCCGCCTGGGCTGTCTGAGGTAGAATGACCGCTCGTGACCCATTGCAGCCGCTCAACTCGTCTTGCCCAAGGAACGCTATGCGAATATCTGTGCTTCTGCTTTGCTTTATCTGCTTGGCCGCCAACGCTCAAGAGCGACCGCCCATAATAGACGTTCACTTGCATGCTTTGCCTGTTGACCATCAGGGTCCGCCTCCGGTCGCAATGTGTACCCCAATTTCGCCTCCTGTCTGGGATCAGACTAAGCCGTATGGACAGGTTTTCATGGCGATGCTCAAGAATCCGACTTGCGAGGATCCTGTTTGGTCCCCGACGACGGAATCTGAGCTGTTATCTCGAACGATTGCAGTGATGGAACGAGGAAATGTATTCGGCGTGCTCAGTGGTACCACGGATTTGGTGGCGAAGTGGATGGAGGCAGCACCCGGCAGATTTTATCCTGGACTGGGTTTCGAAATCGCGCCGGACACACCCTCACCTGAAACCTTGGAACAGCTGCATCGTGACGGTCGATTGGACGTGCTTGCCGAAATCACGAATCAGTATCGCGGTATCCTGCCAAGCGACCCACGAATGGAGCCATACTGGGACCTCGCCGAAAGACTAAATATACCGGTAGGGATTCACATCGGCAACGGTCCACCGGGCGTGATCTATCTGGGTGCCGATGGCTATCGTGCCCGTATGCACAGTGCGTTCACGCTTGAAGAAGTGTTGATTCGACATCCGAGACTTCGTGTATACATCATGCACGCCGGATATCCCCTGATCGATGATCTCCTGGCCGTCATGTATGCGCATCCACAGGTGTATGTGGGGGTCGGGGTCATCATCTATACACAACCCCAACAGGCTTTCTACGGATTCTTGCAGCGTATTATCGACGCCGGCTATGGAAAGCGTGTCATGTTTGGTTCTGACCAGATGGTCTGGCCCGAGACAATTGAACGGAGTATTCGCGTAATCGAGGAAGCTCCATTCCTGAGCGATCAGCAGAAACGCGACATTTTTTACAACAATGCCGCGAGATTCCTTCGATTAAGTGACGAGGAGATCGCCCGCCATCACGCAAATTAGTCCGTCGAACGTCTACTTATGGCCGTTTGCTGCCATTGAATCTTGGGTTGTTTGAATAGAGTTGAACGACCACTATTAAGAATAGCAGCCGAATTGGGCTGATTGTCATTCCACAGATTCCCTACGGGACTCCCAATTGTGTGTGAAGCCCCGAACTTGGGTCATCAAATAGAGTAGTGGCACAAATCTGGCACAACGCCGAAAATCGGCATTCGGCGCTAACTCGGTAACCAACTGAATTGATGAATAAATGATGGTGGCCAGGGGCGGACTAATCGGCGGAGCCGATTGGACGGCGAGCAAAGCGAGGCCGCCCGGAGGGCGAGGATCGGCCTGAGCCGATCCGAGTCAATCGAACCACCGACACGCGGATTTTCAGTTAATAGACTTCGCTATCCAGCATGACCCAAGACGAGCCAAGAGCACGTATAGGGTCGATATCGTGACCCGGTAGGTGCTCTTGAGTGACGGTAGGTGATCCTGGTTTGGGCACCAAAGTGGGCACTTGACGCGCTGATCACCTCCTCCGGTCCCACAAGCATTGCGAGCACTGCTGAAGTAAGATGACTACCGCGCTAGACCAATGTGCAGACTCTGCTGGCCGTCATCAACGGAGAGGGTTATCGCCTCATCCCACCAATCGACAAGCTCCTCCCTGTAAGCAAGGCCATTGTACGATCCCGCCAGCTCACAGCCCGTTACCGTGAGTTCCACCTCCAGCATACTGAAGCGGTCATCGATCAACGCAAAGTGACCGCTTTGGAGGCAACCGCTCTGATCCTGTCCGTTGAATCGCCCATCAGGCTCAATCGTCCAGATACCCTCGATACTGTCCCCATAGAACGATGGCCAAACGCCTGCCAGAGCGTCGAGCGATGATGCCTTCTCATATGTCTCTTGGCCGTAATAGAAGATGAAGTACCCGTAAGAACCCCACTCCGTTCCCCACCGGCCTTCAAACACGCTTCGTTCCAACACCAACCCTTGGACAAAAACGTGGGTGGTTGGACCAGAGAAGTATTCGATTCCCGACGCTGCGAAATCGACGCCGATCCCGTTAAACGTGTCACCGTCCGTCTGCAGCGAACCGCGCAGCAGGTGGTCATTTTCCGCAATGATTCGGAACCGGCCATCCTCACTGACCAGTGCCTTTAGATCGTCGTACCTTGCGTTGTTCTCGCAATCAACCAGCGAGCCATACCAGACGCCGCCCGGCAGGGCGTCGACGTCCGAAGTCTTGGCGAAGTTCAAAGTGTTGCAGCCAAGCCCGTGGCTTGGAGGTGGTGTCTGGACTGGCGGGGGTGACGGAGCAGCGGCTTCACCTGACCCACCTTCAGATTGGCTGTCATTGCAGCCTGAGAATACGAAAAGCAACAAAATGCAGCTGCTGTGAATGATTTTTTTCATGGCTTGATCCTCGCTGCGATCACGATATTCCGCGTAGCGCGGTTGACCGTTTTGAGGATCCGATACGGCGCACAATCCTCCCATGGAGAACGCCTATAGAAAGTCTGGATTTTTTGTTGATTGTGGCGTCTAGTACACGAAACTGGAGTGTCTCCGAATGGTCGAGGCCCGATTGGCCAAGCTATTTCGCGTCAAAGATCGTGGCGGATGGCTATTGAGTCTGTTCGCTGTTGGTATTTCCACTCCGGCAACGACATTTTCGCAGACATCACTCGATTCAGCAGCCGAGGTAGGTGCGCTGGAAGAAATAATCGTCACGGCGCGAAAAGTCGAAGAAAGCGTGCAGGACATTCCCATGAGTGTGCAGGTTCTGTCTGCTGATCTTCTCGATCAGCTGGATCTGACACGCCTGTTCGATCTCCAATTCAATGTTCCTGGTCTGGTCGTCAACAATCTCGGCCTCAACGGCGCTGGTTTCTCGCTGCGGGGTGTCTCGGACCAGGGCGGATCGAGTCTGTCGGTTGCGACACACTTGAATGGTGTTTATCTCGGCAATTCCAATTTGGCTATTGCACGCATGTTTGACCTGCAGCGCGTCGAAGTGCTCAAAGGTCCGCAGGGAACGCTGTACGGGCGTAATGCGACAGGCGGATCGATCAACTTCATCACGCGCGCGCCGGAAGACAATTTCAGTGCGCATGTTGAAGGGGCCTACGGAAGTTTTGACACGGCTCGTGTGCAGGGCTACGTCAACCTGCCCTTTAACAAGGCGGCACTGCGTGTCGCGTACATCGGCTCTGAGGGTGATGGGTTTATCAGGAATTCCGTTGATAAGCGGAAATTCGCGGAACAGGATTTTTGGGGACTCCGGGCGTCATTGCTTTTCAACGTCAATAAAAAGCTGCGCGTTAACGTCGTCGCGCAGCGTACTTTCGATGATGGCGCCAGCGGCGAACTCTGGTTGCCGCAACCCGATAACCTGGCCGACCCGTCCGACATTCGACTGACCACAGTAACGCTGTCGAATCCGTTTCTGAAAAACAATGCCGACAATGTCAACGTCAACATCGAATACGATCTCGACTTTGCGACTTTGCGCTCTGTCACTGGCTATGCGAGCAGCGAAATACGCGATCTCGATGATTGCGCCGGGCTTCCGCAACTGGCCGGCTGCGTCCGCAGTGCCCTTCCAATCCGACACAGTCAATGGAGCCAGGAATTACAGCTCGTCTCCAGCGGCAGCGAAACGGTTGACTGGTTGCTCGGTGCCTACTTCTATAATGATGATGCGTGGCGTAACTACTTTGAGCTGATTCCGGCATTCGGGACGCAGCCACGCTTCGACTACCATTCCACATCCGATGAATCGACCTGGGCCGTTTTCGGCCAGGGAACCTGGCATGTTGCACAAAGCTGGAGCATTACCGCTGGTTACCGACGGAATGGCGAGACGCATAATTTTTCAACGATCGGCACGGGCACCAACGACCCTCCAACGCTTGTAGAATCCAGGAAAGACTGGACCAACGACTCCTGGCGCCTTGATGTGGCCTACGCGGTCAATGACGATGCGCTGGTATATGCCAGCGTGTCCACGGGCTTCAAGAGCGGTGGCATCTCGAATGGCGACAGTTTCGATCCCGAGAATCTGACAGCTTATGAGACGGGCCTCAAATCGCAATGGCTTGATCGGCGCCTGACGTTAAACGCTGCGGCATACTACTACGACTTTCGCGATTTACAGGTCCGCACCGCCACGATTACCGACAGCGGGTTGATCTTCGGAATCGACAATGCGGCCAAGGCTGAAATCTATGGAATCGACGCAGACACGAGTTATCGCTTATCCGACCGGCTGAACATCTCGGGCGGCGTCGTCTGGCTGCCCAAGCGTGAATTCGTCGAGTACCGCAATGATGCCGTCGGCGACACGCTGTCCGGCAACGACGTCACACGCGCACCGGAATGGACCGCGGTCGTCGCGCTGGATTACGCGCAGCCGTTACGCAATCGGGGCAAGCTGGCCGCACGACTCGAGTACAACTATCGCAGCGACTTGTTCTACACGACCGACAACGATCCGCGATTCGCACAGGACGCATTCAGCCTGCTGAACCTTTTCCTAAGCTTTGAGCCCGCCAGCGAGAAATGGTACGTGTTTGCGTCCGGCCGGAATCTCGGCAACGCCGACTACTATAATCAGGTATTCCTGCAATCCAGTCCCGGCTATCCTGACACCTACGAGGCGGGCTTTGGCTATCGCTTCTGAGTGGGGGCCGTAAATCAATGCAGAGCTATCGATTTGGCGAGTTCGAGCTGGACCTCGATGCCCAGCAGCTGCGACTGCGCGGCGACGCGGTGCACCTTGAGCGCCGCCCGTTTGACCTGTTGGTGCTATTGGTAACGGCACAGGGTCAGGTCGTCACGCGCGACGACATCGTTGCCAAACTTTGGCCGACGAACGTAATCATCGATTTCGATTCCGGCATTAACACGCTCGTGCGTAAAGCGCGCAGGGCGCTGGGCGATTCGCCCGAGAAACCGACGTTTATCGAAACCGTTGCCGGCCGCGGCTATCGCTTCATCGGCCCGCTGGAAAAGGCGGTTGCGGCCACGGCGCCGGCACGCCGCAGTGCTCCCCTGCTCATCGCCGCCGTCATCGCCGCCGTCGTCATTGCAGCGATACTGACCTGGTGGCCAGAGGACCCGTTGCCGGAACACACCCGCATCGCCGTGTTACCGCTCGAGAATCTCACGGGCGATGCCGACCTCGATTTCATGGCGGCGGGGATCGCCGAGGAGACCAGCATCGCGCTCGCCAATATCGACCTGCCCGACCTGAGCGTGATCGGCGTGGTGTCGGCGCGGGCGCTGGCGGAATCCGATGTGTCTTTACCCGAATTCGGCCGTGAGCTCGGCGTCGACTTCTTCGTTGTGAGTTCCCTGCGGCTCGACGCGCCGCGCATCCGCGTAACTTCGCGCCTGTTACGGGCATCAGATGGCAAGCAGATCTGGTCGGCGGCGTTTGACCGCGAACTGACCAATGCGCTCGGTCTGCAGCGCGAACTGAGCGTCGCAATCGCCGAGCAGATTCGGCAACGGCTGTCGCCCGAAGTGGCGGCCGCAATCGACCGCCGCCAGACGCAAAACCCCGCGGCCTACGAGCTGTACCTGAAGGCCCGCTACGAGTGGACGCAGTTTCAGCCGGGCTCCAATGTGAAGGCCCTGGGTTTTTATGAGCTCGCCGTCGCCGAGGATCCCCGCTACGGCCTCGCGTGGGCCGGTATGGCGCGTGACCTGGCCAGCTCCATCGTAACAGTGGAAGCAGATCGGGAGGCGATTCTGCCAACAGCGCGCGACGCCTTGCAGCGCGCACTGGAATTCGGCCCCGACCTCGCCGAGACGCAACTCGCGCTCGGCTCGTTTCATTTTTTCATTGACCGTAACTTGGTACCGGCCGAGGCCGCCGCGCGCAAGGCCGTAGCACTTGACCCGAACAGCGCGATGAATCACATGTTTCTCGGCGTCGTATTGTCGTCCGCCAATAAGCACGTCGAAGCACGTGCCATGCTGCGCCGGGCGCGCGAGCTCGATCCTTTGTTCCCGCTGACGTTTGCAAATTCCGCCATAGTTGCTCTGAACGCGGGCGAACCGGAGGAGGCACTGGAGCATGCAACGCAGGCGATCGCGATCAATCCGGAATTCTGGGTGGGCTACCTGCATCTTGGTAACGCGCATCGCCGCCTGGGCAACTACGAGGAAGCGATTGAGGCGTACGCGAACGCCGAAAAAATGTCCGGCAACGGCACGGCACGAGCAGCGTCCTTACGTGCCTGGTTGCTCGTCAAACTTGGCCGCGAGGACGAGGCGCGCGAGATACTCGCGAACCTGATCGCGCGCTCGGCCAATCAATACGTGTCGCCTTATTACATCGCGGTCGTCTATGCAGGCCTCGGCGAGACGGACGCGGCCTTCGAATGGCTGGATCGCGCCATTACCGCACGCAGTATTTCCTGCCCGCGCCTCAACACAGACAGCCGGCTGGATTCATTGCGGAGTGATACGCGCTTTGCGTCCCAGGCCAGGCGCTGCCAATCGGACCTGGCCTGGAACGACTTTTAATAGCAGCGCCCGACCCTAAAGGTTTATTCGCTCGCCGGTCATTGTGGCGCAGAAGTTCAGCGCATTACCGCTGATATCCGTGCGCACGAATCGGGAAACGCCCTCGAAAGTTTCGCCATCTCTTGCCAGTTTCAGCTGTGTGCGTATGTCCATGGTCGCGGCCAGCAGTCCGTTGGCGTCGAAGCTGTGGAACTGGAGGCGATAGGCATATTTGCGATGCCCGGTGCGCTCCCAAACTCCGAAACCGCTGCTGCGCCTTGCCGGCGACGAACGCGAACCCTGCTCCGTCATCGTGCCCCCTTGATGGAAACTGTTAAATGCGCTGAACGGATTCGGCGCAAAGGGCGGCACGAGCGGTGCGATCGTGCAATCCTCCGCATGTACGCGCACGGTCGTTTCGACCAGCCACGAACCCTGCAGCGAATTACCCCCGTCGTGCCAGTAGTAGTCGACGCGTTGGTCGTAGTCCGCTGTCGCGGCACCGGTGGCCAGCAACAGGCCGGCCGCAATACCGAAAATCAGGAACAATTGCTTTTTCATGATGATCTCCCATCGTTGTGGTTGTCACTAACGTGAATCGTTCGTGACTCGTACTTACGATCGGAGGAAACGGCCGCGCTTGCCATGGAGCCGGCCTGTACAAAAACTGCAGTCTTTCTGCATGTGCGCTCCATGGCGGGGCGGCCCCGATGCGCCCAGTCTGGATTCCTCAGCCGGACCGTATGCGCCGGCGCCAGAGGAGACTCAAAATGCACAGCAAATTCGTACCAGTCCTGGCTGTCGCGCTCCTTGCCGTTGCCGGTTGCTCGGGGGGACACAAGGATGTCGGAGCTTTCGGCCCGACATCGCAAACATCGGGGGACTCTTCTTCGACGCCGGGCTGCGGGACCGCGATCTTCGATCGCGGGCCGGTCCTTAACTGTGCCAGTCTGCCCACCGTCACGCCCGCGGCAGGCGTCGATGCAATGCCGGGCGGGTACTGGTCCGGCCAGTTCCTCGACGAGACCCAGGCGGTGCAAGGCTATATGTCGGCGATGGTGAGCGAGGACGGTCGCTTTCAGCTATGGGCCTACCGCTACAACGACACGAATATCTGCACCAACTGGGAGGCAGAATTCGGCGGCACTATGTCTACCGTCGGCAATTCCCTGAGCGGCAGCGGACGCATGATCGCTTTGAAACCAACCCTGGCGGACGGCGCCATGGCTGCCGACCTGCAAATCGAGGGTGTGGTAGCGGAACGATACAGCCTCACCGGCAGCTGGAATGCGAGCTCGGGCGATGCCGGCTGTTTCCAGATGAACCAATACCGGGCCACCGACTACGAAGCGCCGTCAGCACTTGAGAATCTCGTCGGCGAGTGGAACGACTACTATTCGGAAAGCAATAGCCACCTCACGGTCGACGTTGACGGCTCTATTACCGGCAGCGACGGGTACGGCTGCAGTTGGACGGGTCGCTTCGGACTGATCGACGATCACTACAGCCTCTATGAATTTGAGGCAGAGCTGCAGTCCTGCGATCGCGCCGGCCACTACACCGGGCTGGCATGGCACGGTTTGGGTTGGGACCGTGGCGAATTCTGGCTGCAGATCCTGGCCAATGACGGCGAGCAGGCACTGTTGCATTTCTTCAGTAATCTATGAGGTGCTATAGCGGGCCGCCGTTTCTGTCTACATCGGTTAGCATGTCACCGTCGGAACGATGCACAACGACGCCTTGGCCCTCGATCAGGACACGACTCGAATCATCTGCAGAAAGGGCGAACTCATGGAGTTGGTGGCCAGGGGCGGACTAATCGGCGGAGCCGATTGGACGGCGAGCAAAGCGAGGCCGCCCGGAGGGCGAGGATCGGCCTGAGCCGATCCGAGTCAATCGAACCACCGACACGCGGATTTTCAGAGCGATAAGTGATTGATTGTGTTTTGGTTGATCAACCAGTTACCGGGGCGTCCGTTGCTCAATGTGCATCACTGTGCATGGCGATGCAGAGTTCACTCACGCAAATATCACGCGCGCAAGCCATCAGCGACCGCAACCTTGCATCTCTTTACTCTTAGTCGTGGCTATTCAAATCATGCTCATCGTGGAGATCTAACTCATCTCTAGTCGGCGGTTCATAATGATGAGAAATACTCGCCAAGTAGGATAAAGCGGCGGCAACAGACTTTTTGGTTGGGGATTGAAACGCCCAAGGCACCGCGAAGGGGTAACGAGCGTAGCGAGGACTTTGCTCATATAATGCGAGCGTCCCTAAATTAACATTCACCAGAACAGGAACTGCGCTTCGAGGCAACAGCATGCGGGGATTCATCGAAGAACTCAGTCATCGAAACGTCATACGCGTTGGTGCTGCGTATGTCGTCGCCGGCTGGCTCATCGCGCAGGTGGGCGATCTCATTGCGGACGTGTTCAATCTGCCCGACTGGTTCATGCAAACGGTGATTATCCTGCTGGTGCTGGGGTTGCCTGTTGCACTTTTTCTCGCCTGGGCCTTCGAACTGACTCCCCAGGGAATGAAGAAAGCGCATGAAGTGCCAGCAGATGCACCAAAGGACCCACGAGCCGGCCGTGTTCTAAATGCCGTCACGATTGTAACGCTGGTGATCGCGGTTGCCTGGCTGGCCTGGGACAAGATTCATCGTGTGCCGGAAGAAATAGCGTCAGTGGACAAGTCAATCGCCGTGCTGCCGTTCGACGACTTCAGCCCCGATGGCAATCAAACCTGGTTTGCCGACGGGCTCACAGAAGAAATACTCAACTCGCTCGCCCGGGCAACCGATTTGCAGGTCGCCTCCCGGACGTCATCGTTCGCCTACCGGGATTCGACCGAGGATATTCCAACGATTGCCAATGCGCTGGGCGTCGACCATATACTCGAGGGCTCGGTGCGTCGCGACGGTGACCGTTTGCGAGTGACGGCCCAGCTCATTCGCGCAGCCGACGACAAGCACCTTTGGTCGGAGACCTTCGATGGCGGCTCCGAAGATTCGATAAAGGTCCAGGAGGAATTCGCGTTTGAGATTGCCAATGCGCTTCAGACCGCAATGGACCCGAATGAACTCGCCCGCATGGTCGCCGCAGGCACGCGCTCCGTTGAAGCTTGGGAGACCTACCTGCGGGGTCTCGCGCTCGATCACGAGGTATCGAGCCAAAACGACATTAGCAGAGCGTACGATGTTATTTCGGTTTTCGAAGACGCCGTGGCAATCGATCCGAGCTTCGCCGATGCGCAGCTACAACTTGCCGAAAAATGGCAGAAGCAGCTCAATCCAACCTCGCTCGAATACATCCCGTCAGGGATGCCGCGCGCTGAAAGACGGAGCCGCTACGACGCTGCCATCGCGGCTGCGATCAAGCACTCAAGATCTGACATGACGCGCACTGAGGCGGAAATGCGCGCCGCCGCGTTCGATCTGCAACTGACCGACCAGATTAGGCTCGCCCGACGAATGACCGAGCTCGAGCCGGAGCAGCGCATCGGCTGGGCGTGGTTGAATCATCTTTACCAGGTTGTCGGGGAATTCGATAAGTCCGTCGAGGCCGGCTTCAAGGCCTGGTCCCTCGAGAGCGCCATCGACGTCAGCGAAGGAGCATTGATAAGCAATACGTCCCGCGCCAGCGCGCGGGATGCTGTCACCCTCATAGACGAGAGCCGGCGCTCACCGAACCCGTCGCCCAGCGTCGTCTATCAATCTCACCGAGCACTGCTAGCCGCCGCCCAGGTGGATCGTGCGCGTGAGCTCATCTCAATGTACGAAAAAAACTCCAGTGATGAAGAAGGCCTCTTGCTCATGCAGCTCCGTCAGGCGTGTGCGGAAGGACGCGTTGCGGACGCTGATGAGATTAGTACATCCATCGACGAAGATTCGGCCTCGCAGTGGCTGCTTTTGAAGACACTCGGGTTTGACGATCAAGCGCGCGACTTGCTCAAGCCACTGGATACCCCTGAAAACCTGGTGGCCCTGAGTGGATACCTGGCGTACCGCAGCTTTGAAGCACGGGACTATCCGTTACTGTGGAGTGTGCTGACGGCGCAGGACATCGACCGTCCGGAAGCGAGGCCGCTGGCGTATCGGTGCGAGCGGTGAGTCAGGACAGGATGGCGCCAAAGACTGGCTGGAGTGAACTGCCGACACGCGGATTTTCAGAACGCTAAGTGGTTGAGTCCGTTGTTATTTATCAACCAGTTACCGAGGCGCCCGTTGCTTAAATCGCATTACCGTGCATAACAATGCACAACTCACTCACGCAAATCTCCCGCGTCGAGTTCGTCACTCGTGACAGTCGAATCGTAGTCAACCGACACTCATTAGGTAGAAGCCAGAATTGACTTAATGTCAGCGAGCGCGACCATAGACTTGGTTTTCGCGACAATCATCAAAAATCAACGGCGCTAATCGCCGAGTCTTTTTCAGGGGTGCCAGCATGAAGAAGATCCCTCACATTCTAATTTTTTGCCTGTCGTTCTATTCACTGGGAACCGCCAATGCTGCGGACGTGGTACCAACTGACATCCAGCAGCCGGGTACCCAGCCCGGCGAGATTTCTAACCTGGAATCGCCTGACAAGTGCGA